>Ga0335072_10000837_pt1 | contig 54156 bp, 42 predicted proteins | sample Lox_Sample_21_FD_206725 | JGI IMG/M metagenome (GOLD analysis project Ga0335072, IMG submission 206725) | Soil microbial communities from Loxahatchee National Wildlife Refuge, Florida, United States - Lox_Sample_2.1 | ecosystem: Environmental > Terrestrial > Soil > Wetlands | place: USA...
AGGGATGTCCTGCGCATCGTGCGCGAGGGTGCCACTGAGTACCTGAATTCAGGCGATCTTGAGCGGCTTCCTTCGGCCATCACACGTGCCGTGAGAGCGCGCGAAGCTGCCGCCTTGCAACGGCATGCGTGCCGGGAACTCGAACATGCTGCCCTCATGCTGCGTGAAAATCAGAAGCTGATTACGGTAGGTCGCCTTGCAGCTTCCATTGCACACGAGATCAATAACCCACTGGAATCCATCACGAATCTGCTATTCCTCGTGGGAGAGGAGAAGGATCTGCCTGCATCCGCCCGGGGTTACCTCCAGCTGGCACAACGGGAACTCGATCGCGTCGCTCAGATCAGTCGCCAGACCCTCAAGTTTTCGCGCGAAACTGCCGGGCCAACCCGCGCCCGCATCGACGAACTCCTGGAAGAAGTGCTGTCCTTGTACAGCCGCCGTATCGCCGAAAAAAGCCTACGCGTGGAGCGACAGTACAACTGCCCCGAGGAGGCTGTAGTCTATCCCGGCGAGATACGTCAGGTTCTTTCCAACCTAGTTACCAACGCCATCGAAGCGTCTTCCATGAATGGTCGTCTGCGTCTCCGGCTCCGTTATTCTCGCAGCTGGTCTGATCCAGGTGTGCGCGGCATCCGCATCGCCATTGGCGACAACGGCAGCGGCATTGACCCAGCTGTACAACGGCGATTGGGCGAGCCTTTTTTCACCACCAAGGGTCAGCGTGGTACTGGTCTCGGCCTGTGGGTTACCCGCTCCATCGTGCAGCGCTGGGGCGGCGAAATTCAGTTGCGCTCGTCTGTTGATCCAGCGCGTCATGGAACCGTATTCAGCATCTTCCTGCCTACGAACATGGGGCCTCGCATTGTGGATAATGCGGAGCACGCTTCCACCCTGGGCGGCTCCGGAGGTCGGGGGACAGGTACTGCTCCCAAAGAGCGAACCGGCTTCGGCGGAGGGCAATTCCGGGTTGATCGGCGCATCGCCGGCGGTAATTGAGCACTCCGGACGAGGTAAGTCACGGCCGCAGCTTCAAAACCGGATCAGCTGTAGCGCAACCAGCGCAGCATCTCCGGCAGCGTGGCCCGCTTCCCGTACATTAGTACTCCGATCCGATAAATGCGCGCGGCCAGCCACACCATCCCCCATACCGAAGCACCCAGAAGACCAATCCCCAACGCCACTTGCCATACCGGCGGCATCTGCGAACAGATGCGCATGTACAGAATGATCGGCGTGAATGGCGGGATCAGTGACAGGGCTACCGATGCCGGCGAACTTGGATTTCCCAGCACGAAGGGCAGCATTACGATGCTTGCCACTAGTGGCGAGACAATCAGCAGGCTAAACTGCTGCACCTCCTGCTCCCCGCTTACCGTCGAACCGAAGGCCGCCGCCAGCCCGCTATAAAAGAAGTAGCCCAGCAGGAAAAACACCGTGAAGTAAATCAGTTCGACTTTGGTGATTCCCAGCGAACCCAGTCCATGAATCCCCTGGCTCGCCGCCATGGCCGAGCCTGCATAGAAGACCAGCAGTCCCAGCCAGACTCCAATCTGTGTCAATCCTGCCGCTCCCACACCCAGCAACTTGCCCATCATCAGAGTATCGGCCGAAACCGTAGACAGCAGCACCTCGAAAACTCGTGAAGTCTTTTCCTCCACCACTGAGCGGGCAATGTTCACGCCATAAATGAGTACTGACCCGTAGAGAAGGAGAATCAGCGCATACGCTCCCAGGAAGCTGCGTTCACTGTCCGATGCCGTGACCACCCCGTTGCGCAGCTGCATGGTCTTCAGTTCTACATCATTCATCAGCGTTTCCACCGTTCCAGGCGGCATACCCCGTGCCAGCAACTGCTCCCGTACGACAGCCGAGTGGACCGCCGACTCCAGCTCCGATTTGCTCAGGAAGTTCACTGCATTAGCCGAAACCCACGTGACCTCCGGATCCGTCTGTCTCCCGTCCAGTTCGATGGATAGATAGCCGTCGATCCGGTGGGACGCAACCTCCTGTTTCAGCCTCGTCCGATCAACCTCGGTAACCGGCGCCACCACTTCGATGTACTGAGGAGCCGCTTCACCTGTTTCGAGAAATGTCTTGACACCCTGGGCGACCACGGGATTGTCAGAGGCAATGGCGAGCCTGCGTACTCCTTCGAGTCTCTTGCCGCCCACGCCTCCTACCGCGACCAGTGCTCCCATGGCCACGGGCACCAGCACGGTGGTGATCCGGAATACTTTGCTCCGAACTCGCTCAAGATATTCGCGCCTGGCAATGAGAAAAACACCCTTAAGCATCGGCCCGCCCCCCCACTGTTTGAATGAATATCTCCTCGAGCGAGGGCTCCACCAGCTCGAAGCGTGTAATCTTTGAACACGCTGCTGCCGTTCGCAGCAAATCCTGCGCATCCGCATGCGGCTTCAGCCGGATCTCCACATGCCCCGCATAGTTCTTGTATTTCTCGATCGCCGGATGGTGCAGGAATCCGTTCGGCCCCTCGAAATTTACAATCACCCGGTTTCGCTCGTACCTCGACTTCACAGCCCGCATCCCTCCGGACAGCACCGCCTCGCCGCGGTTGATCAGACAAATCGAGTCGCACAGCTTCTCCACCTGATCCATACGATGGGTGGAAAAGAGAATGGCTTTTCCCTCATCCTTCAACCCCAGCAGGGTGTCTTGGAGCAGGACTGCGTTGACTGGGTCGAGCCCTGAGAACGGCTCGTCCATGATGATCAGGTCTGGCTCGTGCAGCAGCGTCGAGATGAATTGAATTTTCTGCTGCATTCCCTTCGACAACTCTTCCGTTCGCTTGTTGGCCGAATCTGCAATCTGCAGCCGCTCGCACCACTGCCGCGCGCGCCGTGACGCCTCGCCCGCGCTCAGGCCCCGCAACTCGCCAAGAAACACGAGCTGCTCGAGCACCTTCATGCGCTTATACAGTCCGCGCTCTTCCGGCAGATAACCCACCCTCCGCAGCGCAGCACTGCTGAAGGGCCGGCCGAACAGGGTCACTTCGCCAGCATCCGGCCGCGTGATGCCGATCATCATGCGGATTGTCGATGTCTTGCCCGCCCCATTTGGCCCCAGCAGCCCAAACATACTGCCCGCCTCGATCTTCAGGCTCAAATCCCGGACCGCGACTTTCTCCTCATACGATTTCGAGACGCGTTCCAGTTCCACCAGGGCATCCATGATTTGTTTCTCCAGAATCTTTAGGGGCAGGAGGAAGATCAGTACTCGGGAAGAATAGCAGGGGAATTATGCGTCGTGTCGCGCTCTCTCGTCACCGGGAACGGGGTACCGATTGGCGGTACCAAAGAGCAGTTTGAGACGTTTCCGGCGATCCGCCGGAATACTAAGATCGGTTCATCTGTAACTACGGAAGTTACTGAGAAAACTTGGCTGGCGAGCAGGGGCCCGTGAAATGCGCTTAAACCGACCCCCTTGGCAGCTTCACTACAAATTCGGTACGTCCCGGCTCTGAGGTAAAGCCAATCGTTCCGCGGTACTGTCCGCCTACAATCCGCCGTGCGATATCCAGGCCCAGCCCCGTGCCAACTCCAGCTGGCTTGGTTGTGTAGAACGGCTGGAATATCTTCTCCCGATCTTCCGGTGGGATTCCCGCTCCCTGATCTGTGATGCCCACGCAAATGGCCCGCTCTTCAGCCCAGGTCCGAATCTTCACCCTTGAGCCTTGCGGAGCGGCGTCCGCTGCGTTGTCCAATAGATTTGTCCAGACCTGGCTTAACCCGGTCCCCGAAGTCTTCACTTTAGGCAGGTCCGCCGCGAAGTCCTTCTCTACGGTCAGTTCCTTGTGGCGGAATTTGTGTCCCAGAATGACCAGAGTGCTTTGAATGCTTTCATGTACGTCGATGAGGTGCTCGCCATTTTTATCCTCATACGCGTACTTCTTCACGGCGACAACCAGTTCCGTTACGCGCCCCAGGCTTTCCTCGATAGTTCCCAGTTGCTGCGTGGCGGAGATGAGGGCAGCCAGCCAGTTCAGCGCATCCTGCAATGCCTCCTCTGGAAACGCCTCCTGTGCGCAGACAATATCTCCGCGCCGCCATCCTGCTGCTACCAGCGTAGGGGCCAGCTTCCATGCATTTTTCACCCCGATCTCCTCGAGCCACGAAACCAGCTCCTCTTCGGCATCGGCCTCGTCCAGGCTGCTGACGGGCCTTGGTTTCTGCAGGGAGAACACTTCTTCCTGCATGTCGTGCAGGCAATGTCTCTGCTCAAGGGTCAGAGGTGAAAGGCAAAAGCGCAGGCTGATCTCCTGCAGTTGCCCGAGATTCTCCCGCAACAACGCGGCGGATCGCTTTGCCGCGGAGCCCGGGTTATTTAGCTCATGCATCAAGCCTGCAGCCAGTGTTCCCAGTGAGATCAGCTTTTCCTGGTGAAGCGTATGTGCCTGAAAACTTTGGATTCTTTGTGCTGCCTTGGCAACCACTCCCTGGCGCACGGTAGGGCAGGTCGCCATCAGTTTCCAGAAGCCCTCTGCGTCGACGCGCAGCATGCGAGTAACGCTGCTCGCCACACACTGAACTCCGCTCTTGTGCGCTCCCAGCAGCAGAGGTGCCTCACCAAAGGTGTCACCGTCGCGGAAAACACCCAAGGGTGTTTGAACACCGTTGGCTTCCAATCTGGTGGCGCGCACCTCGCCCTCCAGCAGCATGCAAAATGCGGGAAGCGTTTCCCCCTGACGGAAAAGAACAGTTCCCACCGGCGCTTCCACCAGCTCAACTGCGCCCAGACATGTCAATTCCTCTTCTTTCAGGTTGGCGAGGAGAGGTATCTGACGAACCAATGACCGCAGCTCCTGCGTGGAAACTGTGTGAGCCGTCACCTGCGATGCCGTACTTTCCATCCGCTCCAGATCCTGAACTTCTGCCAAATTAGAATCGCGCCAAGTACTGATGCATGAACTGAACTGCAATCGACCCTTCGCCCACGGCGGAGGCCGCCCGCTTGATCGAGCCATGACGCACGTCACCCGCTACAAACACGCCTGGCATCGATGTTTCAAGCAGATAGGGTTCTCGGTCCTCTTTCCAGAGGCGCGGCAACTGCCCTTCGACGCGCAGGTCGCGGCCTGACAAAACAAATCCATTGGAATCCCGCATGACGCGCTCCGGCAGCCAGTTTGTCTGGGGAGCGGCTCCGATGAACAGAAAAACCGAAGAAGCCGGGCGGACCTCTTCGCCCTGCGGCGTCTTGATTCTAAGAGCTTCCAGACGATTATCTCCAATCGCTTCCACGATCTCGCTGCCCGTCTCCACCGTTATATTCGATGTGCCAGCGATCTGATCGATGAGATATTTCGACATGCTCTTCTCCAGGGAGTCTCCCCGCACCAGCATAGTTACGTGCTGGGCGAACCGGGAGAAGTGCATCGCCCCTTGGCCGGCCGAATTGGCACCCCCCACGATGTAAATATTCTCGTTTCGGCACGACTGTGCCTCCGCCAGGGAAGCCCCGTAGTACACCCCTGCTCCTGTCAGCCGTTCTACCCCTGGGGCATCGATCCGCCGGTAGCACACGCCTGCTGCAATCAGGCATACGCGGCAGGAAACCTCTGCCCCGCTCCCCATCTGCACGATTCGGTAGGAATCATCGCCGCGAATGCCCTGGGCTCTCTGCATGATGAACTCCGCCCCAAATCGCCGCGCCTGGTCGTATCCATCGCGCGCCAGTCGCTCTCCCGTCACGCCGCGAGGAAACCCGAGATAGTTCTCAATCCTCGAACTGCTGCCCGCCTGCCCGCCCGGTGCCTCCAGTTCCAGCACCAGCGTTTTCAGCCCCTCCGACGCGCCATAAACCGCCCCTGCCAGCCCGGCCATGCCCGCCCCGACCACCACCAAATCGTAGAATTCCTGCTTGGCCTGCGTGCGCAGGCCCACCCTCCGAGCCAGCTCCTCATCCTTTGGCTGTACCAGCGCTGTTCCATCCGGAAACAGCACCGCCGGCAATTTGTTGTCGGCCACTCCGAATTTGTTCAGCAGCTGGACCGCCTGATCGTCCCGCTCTGGATCCAGCCATACGTACGGCACCTGATTGCGCGAGAGGAAATTCCGGATCTGATAGTCCCGCAACCCCCATCGCGGTCCCACTACCCGGATTCCCTCAAACGGGGGCTTGTATCCCTGATTCCAGTCCGCCAGCAGATCATCCAGTACCGGATACAACCGATCCTCCGGAGGATCCCATGGCTTGGTCAGGTAATAGTGGATCCGTGCCGAATTGATGGCCCGGATCGCTGCTTCCGTATCTGCATACGCCGTTAGCAGCACCCGCCGCGCCTGGGGATAGATCTCCTGCACCCGCTCCAGCAGATCGACTCCCGCCATCCCCGGCATCCGTTGATCAGAGACAATCAGCGCTACGGTTTCACCGCGCTCCTTCAGCTGCTTGCAGGTATCGAGCGCCGCCGGCCCGGAACCTGCTCGTAAGATACGGTACTCCTGCCCATATTTTCGACGCAGGTCCTGCACTACTGCCTCCAGCACGCTGGCGTCGTCGTCCACGGCGAGAATGATTGGCCGGGCCATCTTCGATTCCCCTTGCTTTTGGTCTCTTCTATATACGTTACCAGGGCTGGTCATGTCTCCGCGACCTGCTTCTCATTTCCCCGCACCTGAACCTCTCGATTCCACTTCCCTCTGCACTCCGTCCCCATCATCCCCTCGTCGTCTCGTGTGCAGGCCTGGATCACTGACACACGTGACGTACGTCACAGGACTTTTGTGTCAATCGCGTTACTTTCAGGCTGGATAGTAAGTACCGCCCTTCGTGAAATTGGTGCCGCGAGCGGCGGGATCGCCGGATGAAGGCTCTCGGGAGCCGCCTGAGTGTCCGCCGAAGAGAGGCACGGCAGGTTTTATCGAGAGTCCAATCGAAACCGCGCATTCGGATATGTCACCGCTGCGCCTCAGCCAAACGGGTTCAGGTAGACCTGGTGAACGTTAAACCGAGGAAAGCAATCCATGAACAAGCTCATTCTTGCCGATAATCAGGCAATCTTCCGTGCAGGGACGGCGAAGATCCTGGCGATGGAAGATGACTTCCGCATCATCGCCCAATGTGCAGAAGTCGAACGCCTCTTGGCTGCCCTCGACACCTTCCGGGGCGCAATTCTCATTTTTGCGTCTTCGCTGAAGCTTGACCCACAGACCGTGCTCCCCCGTGTTATCGCCGCCGGCAGCCGCAGCATCGTTATCGCCGAAAACGGTGAATCGGTCCAGCCGTGGTTTACGGCTGGCGTGAGCGGTGCCGCCCATCGAAATGTCACGGGGCCTGCTCTGATTGAGTGTGTTCGCCACGTCGGCCTCGGTGAACGTCAGGTTCGCGCCGCAGGATCCGATATCGCCGGAATCGAAGAGGATACTGTGGGCTGCCGCGTTCGTGATCGCCTTACTCCCAAGGAACTGAAGATCGTTGCCCTCATCGTACAGGGCTGCAAGAACAAGGAAATCGCCCTCCGCCTTAATACCACTGAACAGGTCATCAAAAATTACCTGCGCAGCATCTACGACAAAACCGGCGTCTCGGATCGCCTTGAGCTGGCTCTGTTCACGATTCACCACCGCATTCTCGCCGAAGCCGCTCAAGCCCTCGGTGAGCAAATCATGCAGGGGCAGTAGTAGCCGGAAAGTGCCGGCTTGTTCAGCGGATTAGCTTGCGATGGGGGCGTTGTCGCTGCTTTTGGCTCGCAGCAGCGCCTCCATTACCGTAACCAACTCATGCGGATTGACGGGCTTTTCAAGATAGAGGTCCGCCAGCGGTTCAGCTGCCTGGAAAGCTTCTGCGACAAAGCCGGACACCACAACAACCGGCACGCTGGAATGGGCCTTGGCTACCTGAACCACACTGCGCCCGAGGGCGTCGCCGAGCCGCCAGTCCGTGACCACAGCATCAAACGGCCGGCGCTCCATTTCGTTCATCGCCTCTTCTGCGGATATGCAGGCTGTTACATCGTGACCGGCTCGTTCGAGAATCTCGCGCTTTAACGAGACCATCTCCGGATCGTCGTCCACGCACAGAATCCTCGCCACCGCCCCTCCAGCCCTGCGCCTCATTTTGCTGAACGCGCCATCGGCTGTCAAATCCCCCGTACTCGAGTCGCCGGATCGCCGAGCCTTTCAGCAATCGACTTTGCCTGCGTAAACAGGTAGAGATAGTCGGGACCGCCCGCCTTCGAGTCGGTTCCCGACATGTTGAACCCGCCGAACGGATGCGCCCCCACCATCGCGCCGGTACATTTGCGGTTGAAGTAAAGATTCCCCACGTGGAATTCCCGCCGAGCCGTGTCCAGCTTCACACGGTCTGTCGAGTAAACTGCGCCTGTCAATCCAAATTCGGTATTGTTGGCAATGGCCAGCGCCTCATCGAAATCCCTCGCCCGGATCACCGCCAGCACCGGTCCAAAGATCTCCTCCTGCGCGATCCGTGCATCCGGTGCCACATCCGCGATGACTGTAGGAGCGATGTAGTAGCCCTTTTCCGGGGTCTCCACGACCCCTCCACCCGCGACCAGGCGCCCCTCACCCTTCCCGATGTCGATGTACTCGCGGATCGTACGCATCGCAGACTCGCTCACCACCGGTCCCATATTGCTGTTCTTCGCCGGATCGCCTACCGTCAGCGTCTCGACCCGTTCCCGGACCCGCTCAATGAACTCGCTGTAGATTGCGTCCTCCACAATCACCCGTGAGCATGCCGAGCACTTCTGGCCACTGAACCCGAACGCCGAAGCCACCACGCCTTCGACCGCCGCGTTAAAATCGGCATCCGCTGCCACGATAATCGAGTCCTTGCCGCCCATTTCCAGAATCGTTCGTTTGATCCAGATCTGCCCCTGCTCCGTCCGCGCCGCGCGCTCATGGATGTCCAGCCCCACTTCCTTCGATCCGGTGAAGGCAATAAATCGAGTCTTCGGATGCTCTACCACCGCGTTACCAAAACTCGCCCCCGAGCCCGGACAGAAGTTCACCACTCCCGGCGGCAGCCCAGCCTCCTCCAGCACTTCCACGAAGCGCGCGGCGATGGTAGGAGATTCGCTGGAAGGCTTCAGCACCACCGCATTTCCCGTCACAATGGCCGCTGAGGTCATCCCTGCCATGATAGCGAAAGGAAAGTTCCAGGGCGAAATCACCGCTCCCACACCCAGCGGAACGTAGAGCAACTCATCGTGCTCGCCGGGAAGCTGAATTGGTGTCGTGGCCGCGGCCAGGCGCAACGCTTCGCGCGCGTAGAACTCCAGAAAATCGATGGTTTCGCCCACGTCGGCGTCGGCTTCAGCCCAGTTCTTTCCGACCTCGTACGTGAGCCACGCACAAAAATCCAGCTTTCGCTGACGAATGATCTCCGCAGCATGCAGCAGAAGGGAAGCGCGCTCCTCCGTGGAGACAAATCGCCACGTCTCGAATGCCCTGAGCGCTGCCGCGACCGCCTGCTCCGCGTGTTCCGCCCCTGCCTTCTGGTGCACCCCGACGATCTGCCCAGGTCGCGCGGGATTGCGCGACTCAATCTTGCCGTTCGTCCGCAGTCGCTCTCTGCCGATGATCAGGGAATATTCATGGCCCAGCAACTCGCCTACATGCGCCAATGCCTCGCGCATTGCATGGGCGTTTTCATGTCGCGAAAAATCCGTAAATGGCTCATTGCGAAAAGCGCCCTGCGGTTTGCGCGGCAGGATAACGGTGGATGTTGCTGCGGTCGCCATAATGTGAAGAGTTTAGTTGAATTCAGCGAACCCTGCCCTCTCAGCACCTGCTCCATAAGCGCGCTTCGGTCCTTGAACCAGACTTCGCCGTCCAATGGCATGAGATGACCTGCTTTCATACATGCAATCGCGCTTACGTTAAAGAGGCACGCTGATCTGCAAATCCCCGACTGCCTCGTGAGGTGCCGGTTTAGTCCTAGTCCCATTCAATCGACGGCAGAGGCTCCATGCTCGTTAATCAGTTGACTGCCTTTCCCACGCGCGGTATCGCCCGATTTTCCTTGTGGGAAGAGACAAGTCTGTGTTGTCGAACCGGCAGAGAAACATGGAAAGTCTGGGCATCCTCGCCCAGTCCATGAGTCCGGAGCAGGCCGTCGCCTTCATTCGCCAGGCCCAGCCGCGGCTTTGGATCTTCTGCAGCACAGTCGAAGTCGCGACCCTGATCCACCTTGCCGGGTGCGTCCAGCGATACAGCCCACGGAGGAGACTCCTGCTGATCGAAGGTTCTGAGTCGTCAGGAGTAGAAACGCCCCTCTTTCATCGTGTCATCGGAGCCGGAGCGGATCCCGATTCGCTGGTGTCTGTGGTCGAGGATTTTCGCCACGCAGCATGAGCTCGATGCCGCAAACTGAAGCTGTGATCTAAGCTGTCCCCGGCGTCTTTCGTCCCTTCGCCGTCGCGTTCGGGTCGCCATGATGCGCAGCTGTATCTTCGATGACCGCGTCAATCTCCGCTCCCGTCAGCAATGCAAATCCCGCCATGTAGAACCACAGCAGCAGAATCATCACCGCACCCACCGATCCATAGGCCATCGAGTACGTATTCGAGTAATGCAGATACACGCGCAGCGCTGCGCTGGCAGCAATCCAGAGCCCTATCCCAGTCAACGCTCCGGGAGTGATCCAGTGCCACTCCCGGTCTTCGACATCGGGAGCCCAGAAATAGGTGATTCCAAAAATCAATGCGACCAGGGAGAACACAAGACCCCACTGTCCGGCCTTCACCAGCCACCAGACCGCGCCCCGCAGGGTCGAAGCCCCGGCCAGGCGGATCATCGCATCGCCTACAAACAGAACCGTGAAAGCGGCGATCAGCAGAACGGCCGTCACTAACGTCAGCAGCAGTGCAGTGATCCGCACCCGCCACCACGGCCGCCCCTCCTTGACATCATGCACGCCGTTCAGCGTGTCACACACTGCTGACATGCCTACAGTTGCTGACCACAGCGCCACCACCGCACCAAACGTCAGCTTCCCTGCGTTATGACCTGCCTGATTGAAAGTCTGTTGCAGCAGGCTGAACGCCTGCGGGGGCACCACGCTCGCCAAATGCTGCATCAGAGCGGCGCGCAGCCCTGTTCCCGGTCCCGAGAAGAGTCCCGGCAGGGACGAGAGAAAGAGGAAGCCTGGAAACAGCGCGAAGAAAAAATAATATCCAAGCTGCGCCGAGCGTCCGAAAACGTCATCGTCGGACAACGACTGCACCAATTCCCGTCCGAAATCCCGCCAGCGCCCTATGCGCAGATGCCGTTGTCCGCGCCCAGCATCCCTCATGTCAGTTGCAGGCCCCTGCATCCGCAAAGCGTGGGAATGCGCATTGAATCGCCTCGGTCGGATCGTTGTGGCTGACAATTCGCGTCCTCGAATGCTTTCCTTAGGAAGCAGGTTGCACCTCCCGGCGTTGGTTGAGCCGGCGCGAAATCCGCAGGCGCCAGACGGGTTGGTGCGGCAAGCGTCTGGACGCGGCTCCGGCACCGCAGCGCCACCCGCGCGTCCAGATCGCCGGGTTGCGCCAAAATCTTTTTCCCAGCCCATCGGACGTCGTACCGGGAGCCCAAAATCCTGCTCCCATCGTTGCACGGTGCGGAGTTGGAAATCCCGCAAATGGAGCGTGGGAGCGTCCCTGTCGGCCCTCCTCATTCGCCTGCCCCGACTGTGGCGGCGTCTTTTTGGAGATGGAAGAGAATGGATTCCTGCGCTTTCGTTGCCTCGTCGGGCATACCTTTGCCGCACGCCATCTCAGCGTCGAGCAGCGGCACGCCATTGAAACGGCGCTATGGTCGGCTCTCCGCGCCCTTGAAGAGAGCACAGCCCTCTATCATCGCCTTGCGAAGCGCGCCGTCGGCGACTCCCAAACTCAGTCTGCACACCGCTTTCAGGAGCGTGCCGACAACACCGAGGCTAACGCCAAAACCCTGCGCCAGTTCCTCGTCGAGGTCAATGAAGTCGCACCTGACTGAGACCCTATTTTCTGCTGCCAACCGGCCGAAGCCGCAGAAAGATCACGCCTCCCACTGGATCCGATCCGTAAACCGGCCGCAATATGGATCCGGTCTTATAAGCTGTTGTCTGCGCGCCCAGCGCTACCAGGACATTCGGCAGGTGGCCCAAGTCCCGGTCGTAGCCGAACGTATAAGCCTGCACCCGCCCTGCCGGTTCTTCTCGAAATCCCGGGGGTAGCGGCCTTTCTCCGAGAACCAGCTCGTTCGTCCGGTCCACATTCTCGAGGCGCGTGAACGCATAGTTCCTCCGGTCAAACCGCAGCGTGGACTCGAGCAAATAGCTGTTTTCAATCAGATTGTCGGGCAGATCTCTCGTTCGGCCCCATGCCACCGTCGATGCCCAGTTGCCGCGATCCTTGTCCGCTGCCGGCCGGTTGTACATCACCGAAGCCGTCATCCGCTCCTGATTCTCGGTGGGAAACAAAGCCTCCGGGCTATGAAGTCGCCCGTACGAATACTGGCCGCTCCAGTTTTCTCCCGGCTGCACGGTCAGCCGCGTCGACCAGGAGTCGATCGCGCCCTGCTGTACCTGCCATCGGTGTTCGTCCGGCTCCCGTCCGTGAAAGCCGCTTGCCTCCAGCCGCACCGAGGCATGGGTGAAGCCGGCAGTCTCCACATCGTCGGAGATATGGGTCGAATCCTCCTGGTGGTGTCCCAGCGTTCCCACCGGATCCTCGATGGCCGACTCCCGGTGCGGATAGGCCACCGGCCCAATCGCCGGATCGCCGACCGGGGCAGCGTAGAGACTGAGCAGTGTACGATCGCCGAGCCGCAGGTCGTAAACAGCCGCTGCCTCCATCACGAAGTCGTGCGGATGCTGCCCGTCCGCTATCGGCCTTCCGTACGCTGTCTCTCCCTGCTGGAACAGAAGGGGATATTGCCGATCCGTCACGGTGGCAGGCTCCGGGCTCAGCATGGTGCGCAGCGTGAGCTGGCCGGGGCCCCAGGACCGCTGCACCATGGGCATGACCCAGTTCGTCGAAAAGAGCTTGTCACCACCGCGCGGGCTCGTCTGCTGCATCTCCGCAACAAAGCCATTGCCATGCAGCATCAGCATCCAGCCATCGCGCATGGTCATCCACATCGGTGCCGGTGTGGAGTTGGGTTGTGCGCTTGTTCCCGACGTGGTGTGAGCCTCAATCTCCTGACTGAAATTCTGAGGTACGCCCCCCATCATCATTTGTCCATACGCCGAACAGAGAGAAAGCATCGCCAGCAGGCTGCTGCAAGAACGAAACATGAAAACTCCTCGAGCGAGAAGGGAAGCCACACGGCGACAAATAGCCGCCGCAGACACGAGGAGGGTGGAAATCAGATACGCAGGGGCACGGTGGCAGGCCCGTCAGGATGCAGACCAGGAGGAGCTTTGGTCATGACCTTGACATTCGTGACATGCAACTGCTCATTAGAGTCCACAGGGCCCTGAATGGCAACGATCCCGCTGAGGGTTGTCTCCGGAAGCACCTCAGGCGTATGCGCGCAGAGCGCAGCCCCTGCGTCAAATGCCTGGCAATGCTGGGTCTGCTCAGGACAGCATGAATGGTTGCAGTGCTGCGCAGAACAGAGCGGCAACAGGATCATCAACAGGGCCAGGATGCATGCCAGCCCCGGTGCCGGGGTGAACCATCGTCCTGCAATCGCTCTGATCCGCGGCGGCCGCATATCTCGATCCTGGCAAAATATCCGAATTCTGGCAAAAGAGCCGCATATCCGAGGAACGCGGTACTCTGTCGGCCATGCGTCTGTTCATCGGAATTCGTCTCGCGCCCGGTGCCGCCGATGGCCTCGCAGGCACCCGCGAACAATTCGCTTCAGTCTCGAACCAACTCCGCTGGTCGGCGTCGGATGGCTGGCATGTAACCCTGCAGTTTCTGGGCCGTACGGACGAACAGCAGCAGATCTGCGTCGTGGAGAATCTCAAAGCCATTTCTGCATCGCCATTGCCTGTCCGCATCTCCGGTCTGGACTTCTTTGACCGCGCCGGCGTCTTTTTTGCCGGCGTCGCACTTACCCCGGAGTTGCTCACTCTCCAGCAGCGCGTCACCGCCGCCACGCGTCTCTGCGGCTTTATACCTGAGGCCCGTGCGTACCATCCCCACATCACGCTCGCCCGCAGCAGAGGCCGCGCGGGCGGCCATGTTCTTGCGCCGCTCAGAAGAGCTGTCGAGCGCGCCGGGGTTGTGCTCGACACAGAGTTCACCGCCGACGAATTTCTCCTCTACGAGTCATTCCCCGGCAAGGAGGGCTCGCGCTACGAAGTCCGCGCTCGTTTCCCAATCAACGACTGACAAGTCCGAATCACGCTGGTTCCGCAATCACTCGCATCTTGCCCAGAAGCAGCGCATAGCCGGCAATGCCGACCGCCAGCACCCCAGCGGCGATCAGAAACGCCGCTCTGAAATTGTGCTTTCCCGCAAAATAGCCGGTCACGATAGGCGCCACAATCGCTGCTGCCTGAGTGGCGAAATTCATGATCCCGCCGATACGTCCCACGCTCTCCCGGGGTGAGATCAGCGACGGCACCGACCAGCCCACCGGAGCCATGGCCCCTAACCCCGCCATGGCCACCGCAATCCAGATCACCGCCGCACCCGCGCTGTGGGCGAAGCTCGCTCCATACAGCGCACTCCCCAGTGCAAGTCCGCCCACCAGCACCGATTGCCTCACCAGCCATGGGCGCGCCCCGCGCTTCACCAGCGCATCGACTAACCAGCCGCCGATCAACAAATCCGTCGCTGTTGCCACCAGCCACGGAATACTCGTGTAGAGTGCCGAGTTCAGGAGGTTCACATGAAGGCTCATTGACAAATAGCTTGGCAGCCACGTCAGAACCAGGAAGAACACATAGTTGTAGGCTGCGAATCCGATCATCGCGCCCACCACCTGCGGCTGCCGGAGCAGGTACAGCAGCGGTGCCCCATGCGCGTGCTCATGCGGAGCAGATTCCGGCTGCGCATTGCCGTCCGCCAACAGCCGCCGTTCTGCTGGACTGAGGCTTGGATCTTCGCTGGGATTGCAGTACACCGCGCGGAACAGCAGGAAATACAGGAAGCTGACCACTCCCGTGAAGATAAAACTCCAGCGCCATCCGAATCGGATCAGCAGGATTCCCAGCACCGGCACGCCGATCGCCGAGGCGAATTTCGCCGCCGAATCATTGATGGAAGTCGCAAAACTGCGCTCGCGTTCCGGAAACCAGTAACCGATCGCCTTGGCATTCGCCGGGAAGGTCGGTGCCTCTCCTACTCCAAGCAACAGGCGTGCCGCGAAAAAGCTGTAGAGCCCGGGAGCGAGTCCCGAAGCGAAGGAAGCCACGCTCCACAGCAATGTTGCTGCGCGCCCAACCCGCCGCACGCCCCACCGATCCAGCATCACGCCCACGGGAATCTGCAGCGCGCCGTAGCTCCAGTTGTATGCGCTGGATAGCACACCGAAAGTCAGAGCGGAAATGCCCCATGTCTGGCGCAGCGCGTCATGCGCTACCGAAATATTGACCCGGTCGAAGAAGTTGACGAGCACACCAATCCCGAGAAGAACGGCAATGCGCCAGCGTCGGTGCGGCGCATGCGCAGGAGGTGAGAGGTGTGCATCGGCCATAGGGCTTCCCGCATTGTAGACGCGGCCAAGCGCCGTCCCAGGCAAGCCGGAATGGTACTACGAAGAACCAGCTCTCGCTTGCCGATTCAAATGAGGAAGGGAAGAGACGGGAGGAGGAATAAGAACACAAACGCACAGGGAAGTGCAGGGAACGCCCTTTTACGGCGCTCCCGATCCTACTGAGCGGCTCTCGGTCCTGTAGTTGAGTGAGCCCGCGGTTGCCTGCGCAGGGTACTGCGAGTTCACCCGCATTTCGACGATATTGCCCTGCATCTCCGGTGTTGCGCTCACGATGTCGGTATCGGTCCGAATCACCGTCAGATACGGGCTGTTCTGCGAGGCCACGTAAACCTTGCCGATCGGATAGTTGTAGATCGATGCAATCGCATGTGGATTCGAGGTTAGCGGAATCGTCTTCTCGACCGTGTAGTTGGTCAGGCTCACAACCGAAATGCTGCCTGGGACACAGGGCACCCCGTTGCACATTCCCGCAGCGAGATCCCCCTGGTTGGCGACGTACACGCGGCTGCCGTCCTGCAGCACTGTGACTTCCACCGGATGCAGCCCCACCGGAACCGTTGCCAGCACCTTACCGAAGGTGGCGCTGTCGTTGCCGTACACATCCAGGCTTACATCGATGATAGTGATCGTGTTCGAGTCGTAGTTGCTTGTCACCAGCAACTGGCCGTTGCGATAGTAGTCCGCGTAGACCGGTCCCGCGACTGCGCCGCCGGTACTGGGACAACCGCCGGTATTGAGGCAGATAGTGGGGTGAAGGGTGTCGATCGCATTCAGCTGCGAATTGATTACCGTCACCGTCCCGCTTCCGCGGTTCATGATGAACGTGCGGTTGGTGTCCGGCGTCATAAATCCGTACACCGGGCAGACTCCCAGCGGCAGGTGCGCGGAAATGGTATTCGTGGTCGTTTCAATGGCATCCGCCTCGCCGTCCACCCCCACCGCCGAGGGATTCGCGCAGTCCCCCCATGCCGGCTGCGTACCACCACTGGAATTGCCCTGGCTGATGGCGTAAATCCGCTGACCGGCGCTGTAGCCCGTCAGATTGATCAGCGAGGGGGCCACCGGGATCTCCTGCTTGAGCGACTGGACGCCTACGCTGGTGCCCGTCATCTGGGCAACGCAGTTCGTCACCAGACAGCTCGGTCCGTGCAGGCCGGCTTCCGTCACATACAGATTGCCATTGGCCAGCAGGGTGTTGGTCGGTTGCGAACCGGGCAACAACGTGCTGTTCTGCACGTTCTTGGTTTGCAGCGAGGTGGCTGTCGAGGCTACCGTGGTCAGCGTGCCATCGCAGTTCGGCGCATAAACGTTCGCTCCGCCTGATTCCAGTGAGAAGGTCAGCGGACCGTTGCCGCCATTTGCCTGCGCCACGATTGAGTCGCCGGAGAAATTCACCAGCGTGATCACGCTGGGTGTGGCATAGGTTATGCTCTGGCACGGCCCCGTCGTTCCCGCCGATAGCGGCTGAAAATCGGGCTGCGAAATCGCTGTGATATACGCGGAGGGCAGGGCCGACGGTCCGGTGGGCTGAATGGGTGTAACCACTGGTCGATACTGGTTTCCGCATCCGGCTGCGCCCAGCAGTGCCACGCCCAGAAAACTGCCTAAAGCTGACGCAAAACCCGCTGGCTGACGACCAATCCTGTGACCGACTCCTGCTATCGTCCGGCACACTCTCTGTGCCATGCTGCACACTCGCAAGTACCTGACTCCTGGGCGCCCCCAAAAGGCGCGGGATGAACTCGGTTGCTGGTAGAAAGATGATTGTACTGTACGGGACCACACGCGTGCCGCAGAGACTGATGACCCAGGATCGTCTGCAAAACTCGCGTTCCTCCACCACCCTGCGCTGGCAATCGCAGGCGGTTCTCCTCGCGTTTCTTCCGGTTACCGCCATCTGGGTTATTTTTCAGGTTCAGATGCGATGGATGGGGGGCGACCCCGTGCTCCGACATACCGCTCTCATCAGCCTTGCCTTCACCGTCATGGTTGCTCTGCTGCGTGCAGCTACGCCTGGCGCCGCGCTGACCGGTGGCCTCTTCACTGCCGCTCTGTACCTGCAGACGCCCGGGCTCCATACTGCGCTGTGGCCGCTGCTCACCCTCTTCCTGCTCACCTTTGCCGCCACCAGAATCGGGCGCCGTCGCAAGGAACTCCTCGGCACTGCGGAGTCGAAGCGCGGCCGCAACGCCTCACAGGTCGCTGCGAATCTTGGTGCCGCTGTCCTTGCCGGAATCCCGCTCTCCGCGGTTCACGTTTTCAGCCCCACTACCCTTGATGCCCATGCCGCGCTCCTCGCTATGGTCGCGGCCATGGCTGAAGCGACCGCCGACACACTGTCCTCTGAACTCGGCCAGGTCCTCGGTGGTGAGCCGCGCCTCATAACCAATTTTCATCGCGTTCCTGTCGGGACTGATGGCGCTGTCACGTTCGCGGGTACCATTGCCGGATGTGCCGGCGCCGCGGTTGTAGCGATCGTTGGCGCGGTGGCGCTTCGCTTCAGCTTCCGAGATGCGCTGCTCGCGCTCGCGGCCGGCATCGCCGGTCTCTTCTTCGACAGCCTTCTCGGAGCCATTCCCGAACGCCGTGGCTGGCTCAACAACGACGCTGTCAATACCCTCTCGACTGTTGCCGCAGCTTTGCTCGGCGCGTATTGCGCCCGCTGGTTTTAACTCTGCAACGGATCGCTACTGAGCCGCCGGCATGAGCTTTCTTAGGTCTACCTTCTCATCGATCTGGCTCAGCCGGTACATCAGCAGCGCGTCGCGCTTCGTATTGATCGGCTGCGCAGAGAGATCGATTGTCTCGCCCGGTGCGTGCGCACCCTCGCCTGTTGCTCCAATGCCCGCCAGGCCCGGAATGATATCGGCCACAAACGAGATGTCCCCTGCCCCTCGCTTCATCGGATCAAGCTCCGGCATGGCGCTGAATCCGAGGCTGGCATTCACCTGGTTGAGGACGCCCAGCAACGCGCGGTTCTCCGCCGTGGGCGCCATTGCCGGATATCCCTCTCCAAACGTAATCGTCGCGCCCGTCTTCGGCAGGTGCTCGGCGACGATGGCTTGCATTCTCTTCTCCACTCGTTCCGTCTGCTGGTTCGAGAGGGTGCGAATGTCGCCGCTCGCGTAAGCTGTCGGCGCGATCACGTTGTCCTTACCGGTTGCGGTCCCGTCGTTTCCCGCTGCATCGATCGTGTATCCGGAGCCCCCCACGACCAGTCCCACGTTGTACGTCAGATAAGGCTCCGGCAATTGTGTGCGGAAATCATTGAGGATGCGTGCCAGCTCATAGATCGCACCATAGCCCCTTTCCGCCGAGAAGATGCCAGATGAATGGCCGGTCTCCCCGGTCGTCTTCAGATACCAGTCGATCGAACTGCGGCGGCTCACGCTACCGTAGAAAACGCCGTTGATACGCGCAGTGCCTTCGAATTCAAGCGCCAGGTCGCTGTGGTGCGCGGCGGCGATCATGTCTCGGCGCGAGATGCTCGCCGGAATTCCATGGGCCTCTTCGTCTCCGCTCAAAACCACGGCGATTTCGGTTCGCTGCAACACACCGGCCGCCTGCATGGCCTTCAGCGCGTACAGCATATCCACCAGGCCGCCCTTCATATCGTTGGTGCCCGGCCCGGTGGCGACATCTCCTTTCACGGTATAGCTCTGAAAAGGGCTGTTCTTTTCGAACACTGTGTCCATGTGCCCGATCAGCAGCATGCGCTTGCCGCACCGGGCCGCCCCAGGGCAGGGATGCTCCGCTACCAGCACTCCAGCCCGCTGCACCTGATCCATGGGAATCCAGCGGACGCTGAACCCCAGACCGCTAAGCTGCGCCATCATGATTTTGCCGACGGCCCGAACGCCCTCGAGGTTATGCGTGCCGCTGTTAATGTTTACCAGCTTCTGCAGAAGCACATTCGAGTCCTGCTGGTGGGCGTCGATATAGGCCGCCATGGCCTTCTCTGCGGGAGAGAGCAGCCGTGACTGCTGGGCAGCCAGGGGCAGGGAAAGAGTTGCGATGAGGGCCGAGAGCAGCAGCGAGGTTGCGTTCATTTCAGCTGAGAATAGCAGCAGCGCGGGCGGCTTTTACCGGCAAACCTGAGTACGCCGCGCCAGTGAACACAGACGTTAATCGCTGCCTCTTAGTCAATGCCCAGACGGTGTTGCAGCTGTTCCAGGCTCACGCCTTTCGTCTCTGGATACACCAGCAGGACAACAAAGAACTGCAGCACCATCATTATCGAAAAGAACACAAATGGCGCTGCCGTCGAATGTTTCGCTACCCAGGGAAACAGCCCGGAAATAATGGCGTTCATAATCCAGTGAGAAGAACTGCCCAGACTCTGACCCTTGGACCGCACTCGTGTGGGAAAGATCTCGCTGATGTATACCCAGATCACCGCGCCCTGCGAGACCGAGAAGAAGAAGACGAATCCTGCCAGCAGCCATACCAGCCAACTCTGGTGGCTATTTGCATAGAAGACGCCTGCTACGCCGGCCAGGCATCCGGCCGTTCCCACCGATCCGACCAGCAACAGCGATTTTCTCCCTAATTTGTCGATGAGCGACATGGCAATAATCGTAGCCACCAGGTTCATCGCGCCCAGCAGGACCGCCTGCTTGTCTCCCGACAGCCCGCTAAATCCGCCGTAAGCGAAGATGTCGTTTGCGTAGTAGAGAATCGCGTTGATTCCCGCCAACTGGTTGAACATGCCAATGGTGACCGCCAAAAAAATCGGCAGGCGGTATCTGCGCTGGAACAGGTGCTCCGATTTGGCCGTTCGCTCCAAATGAATTGAGTCGACAATCTCCTTCAGTTCGGCCTCGGTATTAGGCGTGCCCATCATCTCCAGCACCTGCCGCGCCTCTTCGATCCGCTTCTGTGTAACCAGCCATCGCGAGCTGCGCGGGATTCCGAAAAGCAGCACGAAGAATGCCGCGGCCGGAAATGCCGCTACCCCAAACTGCCAGCGCCAGGCCGCACCACTATCGATCAGCATGGCAATCGCGTAATTGGATGCGTATGCCAGCAGTATTCCGATAACGATGTTGATCTGAAAGAGCCCGACCAGCCGTCCACGCAGACGCGCGGGCGCCAGTTCCGCCAAATACACCGGACCCAGCACCGACGAGCCGCCGATCCCCAGTCCGCCAATCAGTCGGAAGGCCAGGAGGGAAGGCCAGTTCCACGCGATCGCGCAGCCGAACGCCGACACCACGTAGAGCGCTGCCATAATGCGAAGCGCCTCGCGACCGCCGATTCGCTGCCCGAGCGGTCCCGCTCCGATTGCTCCTGCTACTGTGCCCCACAGCGCGATGGAAACAGTCAGCCCCAGCGCCGCTGCACTCAGGTGAAAAACCTGGGTGAGCTGTTGTGTGGTGCCTGAAATGACCGCTGTGTCGAACCCGAACAGCAGTCCACCCAGCGCGCCAACCAGCGTGCTTCGCACAAGCAGAGCGTTTAGTCGCATGGACCCTCTTCCGCAAAATGGAAAGCATACCATCCGGAAGGGAGAGATTGAGAGTGGAACTATGCCGCAGAAGGCAGAGAAGGGAATCAGGCAGCTGAGCCGGCAGCAGCCCTCTGATTTTTCGCCCCGGCTCGGTTGCCGTCTGCCTGTGCAGGCCCCGTTTCAGATTCCATAGCTGGAGCAGCAGCTGCAGCGGATGAACCGGTTTGTCCAGGAGTTCGAAATCGAATCCTCGCCGTCGCGCGTCGCACAGCAGATCCATGGCGCAGGCTTGGCCCTGAAACAGCAGGATCCGGCAATTCTGGCCGCCCGACCGCAGGCGATCGTCAGTTCGACACCGGTCATGCCCGGCATCATCACATCTGTGATCAGCACATCCGGCGGCTGTCCGATCGCGCGCACCATTGCCTGGCAAGGATTATGGAAAGCCTGGGCATGGAAACCATCCTTCGACAGGATGGCGGCCAGCGATTCGGCGATGATCCACTCATCGTCGACGACATAAATACGTGGGATGGTGCCCGAAATGGAGGTCATTTTGAAACAGGCACGCTCCTGTTTCAAAACTTTGTGAAGCATGGAAAGCAGTGGAGGAGCACCACCGAAGCGCCGCAAAGGTTGCCTCAGAGTGAATACGGGGGTTTCTGTTCAGCTCCGTGCGTCCGTGACCGCTGGCGAATGCACGAATCAGGAGATGACCGAGGTAATCCGATGCGCCCACGACAAATATGTCATCAGTGGTTTACCCGCTGTAATGGAAGGGAATCACGAGCCGGGTCTCGTGGGTTGTCCACGTCGGATCGATGTGCGGTCAAGATTGAGACTCTTCAATCTTCTATTCGTCTGATCAAAGAGAACTGGCATTTTCGACTTTGATACTATATGTAAGTTTGCTGATTTGCATTCGGGTCTGAAGCCTGGCACGAGAACTGACTGCACTCCGGCAGTGTATCCGGGTGCTGCTAACGGTGCGGGCCCAGGAATTCTCTGCTCGCAGGTGATCCGAAGTCAGCGATGTTGCTTCATCGGCATCGCTGCTCATACTTATTGACGGGTTGCGTTCGATTCGGCCAGAGAGTGTGACTGTGTTACTTCATGGTGCTAAAGTCACATTGACCTCACCCGATCGTGCTGTTACGGTTCAGGGGCAACAAGGTTTCCGGGTCTTTAGCATCCCAACAAGTAATTGAACCGGTGGTTGAAGGATTTTGCGCAGACGCTATTACATTATTTTCGTCGCCCGCGAGAAGGACGGTCCTCTCCGCAAAATACCCATCCCTCTACACTACGCCGGCATCTTCCTCGCTGCTTCAGTGGTGGGAGCCTTCACCATCACGGGCATGGCTGGGTCTTACACCCGCATGCTGCTCAAGACCGCCAGCTTCAATCAGGTCCGCTCGCAGCGGGAAGCCCTCCGCCGCGATTACCAGCGCCTGCAGGTCCTGGCGCAGGAGAAGGATGTTCAGGCTGCCTCTCTTGGCTCGCTGGCCAGCGAAGTTAGCGCCCTTTATGGGCTCCGCCAGAGCCGCCTCACCAAATCAGCCGCCGCCACGGCTGCGATCGATTCCGACAGCTCCGATCGCTCCGGCACTTTCACTGAGCAGGCCTATACGCAGTCCCTGGATCAGTTTTCGCTGCTGCGCACCGATGCGCTCTCCGGCCGTATTCACTCCTATGATCTGGGCACGATTCCCCGGGTCGTTACGGACTGGGCCAGTCTCGTAGGCGCACCTTCGCTCTGGCCGGTCATGGGCCCAATCACCAGCTCTTTCGGCGAACGCGAAGATCCCTTCAACGGAGAAGGGGCCTTTCATGCAGGCATCGATATCTCCGCGGCCTTCGGCGATCCGGTCCGGGCCACGGCGGATGGCATCGTGCAGACGGCCGGAATGGCGACCGGTTACGGCCGGGAAATTATTCTCGATCACGGCAATGGAATCGAGACCCTCTACGGCCATCTTTCCGGTTTTGCCGTCACTGCGGGCCAGCAGGTCAGCCGCGGGCAAATCATCGGCTATGTCGGTATGAGCGGGCGCAGCACGGGCCCTCATCTTCACTACGAGGTCCGGATCCACAACACACCGGTGAACCCCCACCGCTTTCTGCGCGAGACCGAGCAGCAGCTGGCCAGCGCGGAATTCGGCACCCCGGCGCTCAAGTCCGGCAATTGATCTTCAGCCTTCTGCCAGGCTGATCAGTTTCGACACCGTGTTGATGTTACGAGCCGTCGCCGCAGCTCCGCCGAGCGGCAGCTTCAACTTCGATCGCCCCATTCCGTCGGGATAATACACATAGACTTCTCGCAGGCCCGCAACCACCTGCTCGCCTCCCGGCGTGCTCAGGTTCTTCAGCTCTTTTGCCGGAGCGCGACCAGGCAGGAAGGCGACGGCGACTTTCGCTGGCTCCCGATCGGGAAATGGGTTGCTCTCCAGAACTTTGCGCAGTTCGGCCGTGGTGCGTACCATCACCTCGATGGGCTTGCTCATTTTGGCGGCGAGTGCCGTGGCGAGCTTTGCACGAACCGCATCTTCTTTGAGCCGGCTCTCAAACAAAACATTGCCGCTCTGGATATAGGTTCGCGGATTTTCAAAGCCGAGGTCGATGCAGAGCGCCACCAGATCCTTCATGGCGAGAATGCCGCTTCCGCCGACGTTGATTCCCCGCAGCAACGCGATCCAGGTGGTCATCAGAGGCCTCGGTGAATGATTCTAAGGATGCGAAGGCTGCTGCGCATCGATCTTCGGCCGCTCCGGCGATTGCGCCTGCAGCTTCGCCGCCGTCGCCTGCACTTCGCGGAAGAAGCGCAGGAAGTTCTCCCCGAGAATCTTGCGGCAATCCTCTGCGGAATATCCGCGCTCCATGAGAGCGGCCGTTATCTTCGGCAGATCGGCCGCGGAGTCCATGCCTTCCGGCGAGGCCGGAATGCCGTCGAAGTCCGATCCCAGACCGACGTGGTCCATGCCGGCGACTTTGGCGATGTGATCGATGTGGTCGATGAGCATGCTCAAAGGCGGCCGCGGAATCTTCGCAGCCCACTGCTTGTCCATCGCGTCGATCATGCCGTAGGTGACGTCTTTGCCGTCGGCCTTCCACTGCGCGATCTGCGCCTTCTCTGCGGCCTGCCGCTCGGGCGCCTGCGCGTTCCAGGCATCCCGCCATGCATCGCTGATGAATCCTGAGTAGAAGTTCACCATGACCACGCCGCCGTGGCTGCCTGGTCCGCCGCTGCGCGCCACCGCCCGCAGCATATCGTCCGTCATATTGCGCGGCGCATTCGCCAGCGCTCGCGCCGAGGAATGCGACGCGAAGACCGGCGCCCGCGAGGTGATGACCGTCCGGTAGAACGTCTTGTCGGAGACGTGCGATATATCCACCATCATGCCGAGGCGATTCATCTCGTAGACAACGTCCTTGCCGAAGTCCGTCAGCCCATCCTGGGGGTGCTTCACGTTTGCATCGTTGATGTCACCGGAGGAGTCGGCCCAGTCGTTGGAATTCGACCAGGTGAGGGTCATGTAGCGCACGCCCAGCCGGTAGTAATCGCGCAGCAGGCCCAGCGAATTTTCGATGGAATGGCCACCCTCAATGCCCATCAGCGCCGCCAGCTTATGCTCGCGGTGGGCTCGCTGGATGTCTTCCGGCGAGTACGCCATCATCATCTGGTCGGGATGCCGTGCAGCCTGCTGATGCACCGCGTCGATCAACACCAGGGTGCGCCGCGCAAAGTGCCCCTGGTACAGCGCCGGATCAACCCAGATGGAGAAGAACTCCGCACCGAGACCGCCGGCCTTCGCCGAGGCGAAGTTCAGGTAACCGCCATTCAGCGGTTCGGTGAGATCGAAGTGATCGTCGAGCATGCGCTGGGTCGTATCCGCATGCGTGTCGATGACGATCGCGGAGCGCTGGACGGCCGCCGCGCTGGCAGGAGCAGATTTGTGGGTCACGGGCTTCCGGTCGCTTTGCGGAAGTTTCAGAGCTCCGAGCGGCAGACTCGCCGACAAAACCATGGGGAGTAGCCAGAATCTCATGTCGTGCCTGGAGAACCAGTAGACGGATTCTAGCAGCTACTCCCTTTGTACCTGCTTTGTACCTGCGCCGTGGGCGCGCGCGTCGAGTCCCACTATTTCTCGACGAGCTTCCAGCCCGTCACCGGAGCAATGGTGGTGATCAGCTGCTGCCGTTCCTTCCAGGCGCCGCGCAGATAATCATGGTTCATCTTCGCGATCACCTCCAGCGGAATCTCCTTGGGGCAGACGCCCGTGCACTCTCCGATGTTGGTGCAGCTGCCAAAGCCTTCCGCATTCATCTGTGCCACCATGCGCACGGCACGCCGATCCTGTTCCGGTTTGCCCTGGGGCAGGATGCCCAGGTGGGCGATCTTCGCTCCCGTAAACAGCGCCGCGGATCCATTCGGACAAGCTGCCACGCAGGCCCCGCAGCCAATGCAGGCGGCTGCGTCCATCGACCGGTCGGCGATCTCTTTGCCCACCAGAATGGCATTTCCGTCCGGCGCATTCCCTGTCGAAACGGAGACGTAGCCGCCCGATTGGATGACGCGATCAAAGGCGCGCCGATCGACAACCAGATCCTTCACGAACGGGAACGATCCCGACCGCCATGGCTCCAGCACCAGCTCCTGTCCATCTTTGAAGTGCCGCATCGTGAGCTGGCAGACGGTGGTCGCCGGCAGCGGACCGTGGGCCACACCGTTGATCATGAATCCGCACGAGCCGCAGATTCCCTCGCGGCAGTCATGCTCGAAGGCCACCGGCTCCTCGCCGCGCTCCGCCAGCGTCTCGTTCAGCACATCGAGACACTCCAGCATCGACATCTCCGGATTCACATCATCCACCGGATAGCTGACAAACTTTCCTTTGGTCCCCGAGTTTTTCTGCCGCCAGACCGTCAACTTCAGTTTCATTACTTGTAGCTCCTCTGGCTGGGGTGAACGTAGGCAAACTCCAGCGGCTCTTTGGTTAGTTCCGGAGCATTGCCCGGCCCCGTGTAGCCCCACGCCGCCGCATAGCTGTAGTGCTCGTCGTCGCGCTGCGCTTCGCCATCCGGAGTCTGAAACTCCTCGCGGAAGTGGCCGCCGCATGACTCGTTGCGTTCGAGGGCATCGATGCACATCAGCTCGCCCAACTCAAGAAAGTCGGCGACGCGTCCGGCCTTCTCGAGGCTCTGATTCATATCGTCGCCTGAGCCCGGCACCGTCAGATTCTGCCAGTACTCTTCGCGCAGCGTGCGAATCTTCTGGATCGCTTCTTTGAGGCCAGCCGCCGTGCGCGACATGCCGCAGTCATCCCACATGATCTTGCCGAGTTCGCGATGGAAGGAGTCGACGGTGCGGCGCCCCCTGATGGCCAGCAGCTTCTCCACTCCCTGGCGCACGCTGCTGAGAGCGGCGTGGGCTTCGGGATGGCTCTCGTTCAGCTTCGCAGGCTTCGCGTTCGCGAGGTAATTACCCACCGTGTAGGGAATGATGAAGTAGCCGTCGGACAGTCCCTGCATCAGTGCGCTGGCTCCCAGTCGGTTGGCGCCGTGATCGGAGAAGTTCGCCTCCCCCAGCACAAACAGTCCCGGAATCGTGCTCTGCAGCTGGTAGTCCACCCACAGCCCGCCCATGGTGTAGTGGATCGCCGGGTAGATGCGCATCGGCACCTTGTAAGGATTCTCGTCCGTGATCCGCTGATACATGTCAAACAAATTGCCGTAGCGCTCGCGGATGGTGTGCTCTCCCAGGCGCTCAATCGCGTCGCCGAAGTCGAGATACACGCCAAGACCGCTCTCGCCTACGCCGCGCCCTTCATCGCAGACTGCCTTGGCGTTGCGCGAAGCCACGTCGCGCGGCACCAGGTTGCCAAAGCTGGGGTAGCGCCGCTCGAGGTAGTAGTCGCGCTCCCCTTCCGGAATCTGGTTCGGCGCGCGCTTATCGCCCTTCTGCTTCGGCACCCAGATGCGTCCGTCGTTGCGCAGTGACTCGCTCATCAGCGTCAGCTTCGACTGATAGTCGCCCGAAACCGGAATGCATGTAGGGTGAATCTGCGTGAAGCATGGGTTGGCAAACAGTGCGCCGCGCCTGTGCGCCCTCCAGATGGCCGTGGCGTTGGAACCCTTGGCGTTGGTCGAGAGATAGTAGACGTTGCCGTATCCGCCGGTCGCCAGAATGACGGCATCGGCGATATGCACGCCCAGCTCACCCGTCACCAGGTTGCGCGTCACGATGCCCCGCGCCTTCCCGTCGATGACAATCAGGTCGAGCATCTCGGTGCGGGGGTACATCTTCGCCGTTCCTGCATCCACCTGCCGTTCAAGCGCCTGATAGGCTCCCAGCAGCAGCTGCTGCCCCGTCTGACCCCGCGCATAGAAGGTACGCGAAACCTGCGCGCCGCCGAAGGAGCGGTTAGTCAGCGCTCCTCCGTACTCGCGCGCGAAGGGAACACCCTGTGCCACGCACTGGTCGATGATGTGCACACTGTTCTGCGCCAGGCGATAGACATTGGCTTCGCGTGCGCGGAAATCGCCGCCCTTCACGGTGTCATAAAAGAGCCGGTAAACGCTGTCGCCGTCGTTCTGGTAATTCTTGGCCGCGTTGATGCCGCCCTGTGCGGCAATGGAGTGGGCTCGCCGCGGCGAATCCTGGAAGCAGAAGCATTTGACGTTGTAGCCCAGCTCGCCCAGCGTCGCTGAGGCCGAAGCCCCCGCCAGTCCCGACCCCACCACCAGCAGCGTGTGCCGCCGCTTGTTGGCCGGATTCACCAGCTTCATTTCGAACTTGGCATTGTCCCAGGCCTGCTCAATCGGCCCCGAGGGAATTCCTGCATCGAGTTTCATCTATCGCACCCAACCCGCCAAAACGCTGACCGGAATAGAAATGTAACCGAGAGTGATCAGAATCGCGATCCACAATGCGGCCCGCTGCAGCACCGGTGTGTGCCGCGGATGATTCAGACCGACCGACTGGAACATGCTCCACAAGCCATGCCGCAGGTGAAATCCCAGCAGGATCATCGAGAAGATATACCAGGCCGAGACCCACCACACCCGGAAACCCGCAACCACGTTGTGGTAGACGTCACCTTCGATAAACTTCGATTCCGGATGAATGTAGCCGGCAGTGAACTGCAGGAGGTGAAAGATCACAAAGGCCAGCACGATCGGCCCGCTCCAGTACATGGTGCGGTCCGCGTAAGACGAGTTCACCGATTTCTTTACGGAGTAGCCGACCGGCCGCGCCTTGCGGTTGCGCGACCACAGCTGGACAGTGGCCAGAATGTGCAGCCCGACAGCCGCCAGCAGTCCGATGCGGACGATCCACAAGAGCTCGCCGGTGCTCTTCAGAAAGCGCCCGTAGGCATTCAGCCTTGCCGGGCCATCGAAGATCTGCAGATTGCCCAGCAGGTGACCGATGACAAACAGAAACAGAATCGCTCCCGTTACTGCCATCACAGCCTTCTTGCCGTTTGTAGACTGCCAGAAATTTGGCGCCCGACTCTCCCGCGCCCCAACTGCCGTTGCGCTCATCTTGTCTGCCCAGCTCTCTTCTGATCTGTCACGTCCGCTATTCCTTGATTGCCGTTGGAGTGCCTCCGGGCCGCCACCGTGAGGTGAAGCGCGGGCGCACCTGAAGATTGACGCAGCCGGAAGCCAGGTTCCTGCTACAGAAATAGATTCCCTGAAAAGCCCGGGGATGCTGTTAGCCAGTCGCCTGTGACAGCCTGGCCGTTGCGGGACGTTCAAGAGACGCCCTGATCCGATCGAAGACAACTCTTTATTATTGGTGGCGGGAAGAAGCAGCGTCAACTTTGTGCGCTGTCAGACTGCAGGCGGCAGGTGATTCGGGCAATTTGTAGCTCTTCCTCGCTGCTCATCACCCGCACTCTGGAGCATTGCGCGGGATCGCCGCTTGTCAGCCCGAGGAATTCGAGGCCGTGGCAGATTCGGTTGCGCATCGCCGCGCTGTGCTCCCCGATCCCGCCGGTGAAAATCACGAGATCCAAGCCGCCCAGTTCGGCTGCGTAGGCGCCGATCTGCTTGCGTACCGCGTGCGCGAAGACCTCGATGGCCAGTTGCGCTTTCTTGTCGCCCTTCGCCGCGCACTGCTCCAGCAGCCGCATATCCGACTCGCCCCCGGAGAGCGCGCCAAGGCCGGAGTCGTGGTTCAGCAGGGATTCGAGTTGATCGGCGGAGAGCTGCTCGGTGCGCATGAGAAAGAGCACCACGCCGGGATCGAAGTCGCCGCTGCGGGTGGCCATGGGGATGCCGCCAACCGGAGTCATGCCCATGGTGGTGTCGACAGACTGGCCATCGCGCAGGGCTGCCAGGCTGGCGCCGGCGCCCAGGTGAGCGCAGACCACGCGCGCAGGGACGGGTGGCGCGAGGCGGGCGACGATGGATTCATACGAAAGACCATGGAAGCCATAGCGCTCAATGCCCAGATCGTAGAGGCGCTGGGGCAGAGGAAAATGCCGGGAGGTTTCCGGCATCGTTCGGTGGAAAGCGGTGTCGAAACAGGCATACTGCGGAACCTCCGGCAGTAGCTCTTCGGTCTCGCGGATGAGCTTAAGGGCCGCCGGGATGTGAATGGGAGCGAACTGGGTAGCATCTTTGAGTTTTGCGAGCAGTGCAGGGGTGATGCGCTGATGCTCGCGCAGGTGCGGGCCGCCATGCACCACCCGATGGCCGATGGAATGCGGGCGTCCGTGGCCGAGCTGATCCATGACGCCGAGGATTTCCTTTAGCGCATGACCCTGGGAGTTCAGCTGGTAGGCCTTATCGAGGAGAGACCGGCCGTCGGCAGCATGAATCTCCAGCCGGCCGTTCGCGTGTCCAATGCCGCTCGCCCCACCCGCTAGCACCACCGCCGGATCGCACTGGCCAGCTGGGTGCCGGTATAAACCGAACTTCAGCGACGACGATCCGCTGTTGACCGCCAGAACCAGTTCGTCACTCACTCCGGCCACGTCCAGTTGCGGATTTCCGGCCGGTCGATCCCCCAGGTATGTGCGTAATTCACACTCTCGGTGATCTCGTCCCGCAGCCACTCCTGCGTATGTGAGCCAACATTGTTGAGCCGCGGCACGCGGTCGATCACGTCGATGGCGAGGTTAAATCGGCTGACATTGTTCACGATGGCCAGTTCCAGCGGCGTATTGATATTGCCCTGCTCCTTGTAGCCGCGCACGTGGATGTTGTCGTGATTGTGCCGCCGGTACGTCAGCCGATGAATCAGCAGCGGATACCCGTGGAAGTTGAAGATTACCGGCTTGTCGCGCGTGAACAGCGAATCGAAGTCCGCGTCCGACAACCCGTGCGGATGTTCCGACGAAGGCTGCAGCCGGAACAAATCGACGACGTTGACGAAGCGAAGCTTCAGGTCAGGGAAGTGCTCGCGCAGGATGGCCGCTGCGGCCAGCGCCTCCATGGTCGCGATGTCTCCGGCGCACGCCAGCACCACATCGGGTTCGGCTCCGTCGTCGGTGCTCGCCCAGTCCCAGATGCCGATGCCTTTGGTGCAGTGCAGAATCGCTGCGTCCATGTTCAGATACTGCAGGTGCGGTTGCTTGTCGGCCACAATCACGTTCACGTAATCGCTCGAGCGCAGGCAGTGATCGACCACGCTGAGCAGGCAGTTCGCATCCGGCGGCAGATAGATGCGCGTTACCTCCGCGCTCTTATTCGCCACTACGTCGAGGAATCCCGGGTCCTGGTGAGAAAAGCCGTTATGATCCTGCCTCCAAACCACCGACGTAATGAGCAGATTGATCGACGAAACAGCGGCCCGCCAGCGCAGCTCCTTCTTGGACTTCTCCAGCCATTTGGCATGCTGGTTGAACATCGAGTCGATGACGTGCACGAAGGCCTCGTACGTCGAAAAGAACCCGTGACGCCCGGTCAGCACGTAGCCCTCGAACCAGCCTTCGAGCGTGTGCTCGCTGAGCATCTCCATCACGCGGCCGGTGGGCGCGATTTCTGTCCCATCGGCGTCTTCGGGGAGGACCTCTTCCATCCACGTCTTCGGGCTCGCTTCGTAGATGGCCTGCAGGCGGTTGGAAGCCGTCTCATCCGGTCCGAAGACACGGAAGTTATCCGGGTTGTTCTTCATCACATCGCGCAGGAACTGCGCCGCGATCTCAGTCGCGCCTGCGTAATCCGCTCCCGGCTTCTTCACCTTGTGCGCATAGTCGCGAAAGTCGGGCATGCGCAGCGGCCGGCGCAACAGTCCGCCGTTCGCATGGGGATTGGCCGTCATGCGCCGCTGCCCCTCCGGCGCCAGCGCCCGCAATTCCGCAAGGGGAGCGCCCTTTTCGTCGAAATGCTCCTCCGGCTTGTAGCTGCGCAGCCACTCCTCCAGCAGCTTCAGATGCTTCGGATTCTCTGCGACATCCAGAATCGGCACCTGGTGCGCGCGCCAGAAGCCTTCCACCTTATGTCCGTCCACTTCTTTCGGGCCCGTCCATCCTTTGGGCGAGCGCAGCACGATCATCGGCCAGCGCGGCCATCCTGCCTCGGCCCCGGCCAGCTTGCCGTTCGCGCACGCATCGCGCTGGATCGTTCGAATCTCATCGAGACATTTCTCCAGCGTGGAGGCCATCGTCTGATGCATCGTCTGCGGATCATCGCCCTCGACGAAATGGGGAGTCCATCCATACCCGCGCAGCAACCACTCCAGCTCCTCATGCGGAATGCGCGCGAGAATCGTGGGATTGGCGATCTTGTAGCCGTTCAGGTGCAGCACCGGCAGTACCGCACCGTCGCGTACGGGATTGAGAAACTTGTTGCTGTGCCATGAAGTCGCCAGCGGCCCCGTCTCCGCCTCGCCATCTCCGATGACGCAGGTCACGATCAAATCAGGATTGTCGAAGGCCGCGCCGAAGGCATGCGACAAGCTGTATCCGAGCTCGCCACCTTCGTGGATGGATCCCGGCGTCTCCGGCGTGCAGTGGCTGCCAATGCCGCCGGGGAACGAGAACTCCCGGAAGAATTTGCGCAGCCCTTCCAGGTCCTGGCTCTTGTCGGGATAAATCTCCGAGTAAGTCCCCTCCATCCACGCATGCGACAGCATGGACGGGGCGCCGTGCCCAGGGCCGGCCACGTAGATCATGTTCAGGTTGTATTTGCGAATCATCCGGTTCAGATGAACCCAGAGGAAGGTCTGTCCCGGATCAGAGCCCCAGTGCCCCAGCAGCCGCTTCTTGATGTGTTCCGCCTTCAGCGGCTCGCGCAGCAGGGGATTGTCGTACAGGTAAATCATCCCGGCACACAAATAATTGCATGCGCGCCAGTACGCATTCATCCGGCTCAGTTCCTGCGCGCTCAGAGTTTCAGGGAGAGTGGCCACAGACGCGGTCATGAAGGGGGACCTCGATTCTCCGCGGAACGGAAAAATGGCTTCTGGATTCAACAGTAAGATGCGCGAGGCTTTGTGTCGAGGTGCAGATTGTGAATTTGCGCCCCTCGTCGACGAATGCCGAGTCGCCCAATCAAATCGGGAGCGTCGTTGCAACGGCTCTGCGCTTGCGGTCTCAGGCCGGTGAGGCTTCAGGCTGCGGGCGCTGCTCAGCCGCTTCATTTTCCGCGGGCTCGACCCCGGCAATCTCGAGTTCCAGGCCGCCATACTCCGGATGCTCATTCTCGCGCAGCTTGTAGGCCAGGCTGACGAGCGAGCCCTGGCCGATCTGGAGCGATCGTATCCGTTCCGCCATATTCCAGCCGACCGCCGAGAAGGTGGCCGATCCGTCGGTCACGCGCACCCGGATGTGCTTCTCTTTCATGACCAGCGGAGGCGCTGTGACGCGCACGCCACGCACCACAAATATGGGCTCCTCGTTGCCCATGCCAAAGGGCTCCAGCCGCCGCAGGACCGCAAAGAGCTGCGGCGTTACCTCGCTCAAAGGTAGCTCCGCGTGGCACTCCAGGGGATTGCCCAGGTCTTCTTCGCGCAGATGATCGGCTGCGTAGCGGCACAACCGCTGCCGCAGTTCCTCCACACAGTCTGACGGCAAAGAGAATCCCACGGCATGCGCGTGTCCGCCAAAGCGAGTGAAGATCTCATGGCAGCTCTCGATGGCCTCGAGCAAATGAAAGGGTGCGATCGAGCGCCCGGATCCATGGGCCTCCCCGTTCTCGCGCGTCACCACCAACGCCGGCTTGCCGGTCTGATCGACAATGCGCGAGGCCAGAATCCCAATCACTCCGCGATGCCAGCCATCGCCATCCATCACAATGCAGCGCGCATCCTGGAAGCACGGCTCATCGAGACGCGTCGTGATCTCCGTCAGGATGGCCGCCTCCGCTGCACGCCGCTCCTGATTCAGCCGCTCCAGCTTCTGTGCAAGCTCGCGGGCTCGGGCGGCATCCCGCGTCGTGAACAGTTCGATCACTTCGCTGGCAATATCCATCCGTCCCGCGGCGTTAATTCGCGGCGCGAGCCTGAAAGCCACGTCGATCGATGTCAGCGGCCGCCGCGCCGTATCGATTTGCGCCTCCGCCATCAGAGCGCGCAATCCTAAACCAACCGGCCGCCGCAACTCAGCCAGACCCAGCGCCACGAAGACCCGATTCTCTCCCAGCAGCGGCACGGCATCGGCTACGGTGGCAATCGCCAGCATCTTTGCAAAGGAAGGCAGGATCTTCGCGCGCGCTCTCTCCGGCTCCCAGCTCTCCAGCAGCGCCTGCGACAACTTGAAAGCCACACCCGCGCCGCACAGGTGGCGGCATCCATAGCCGCAGTCGGGCTGATTGGGATTCAGCACGGCGAGGGCCCGCGGCACGCCCAGCTCCGTCTCCGGCAGATGGTGGTCCGTAACAATCAGGTCTAGCCCCAGCTCAGCAGCAGCTTCCGCTGCGGCGAAGGCGCGAATTCCTGTATCGACGCTGATCACCAGCCGCACGCTCTCTGCCGCGGCCTTTTCCAGAATCTCCCGCTGCATGCCGTATCCCTCGCGCAGCCGGTGTGGGATATGAAAGCGCGCAACACCGCCCATCATCTCGATTGCGGTCTTCAGCAAAACCGTTGCCGTTGTCCCGTCCACGTCGTAGTCGCCGTAGATCAGGATCGGTTCTCGCTTCGCAATCGCGCCTCGGATGCGCTCGACGGCACGATCCATCCCCAGCATCGAAAACGGGTCCAGCAGGTCTTCGATTCGTGGATTCAGGAACTGCTCCGCGGCGGCGGCCGTCGTCACACCGCGCGCCAGCAGCAGTTCTGCAATTAGCAGCGGAATGTTCGCTGATCGCGCCAGCGTCGCAGCCTCGCTGGGCCGCGGCTCTGCGATGGTCCAGCGAACTCTGGCTGGCAGTCGCTTGAGAGGGGAGGCAGGTTTTTCAGAGTCGGAATCAGCAGTGCGGCGGGCGGGGCTTTCCGGAGTGCTCACGGCTCTTCATCTTCGTCTTCATCTTCAAAGACAAAATCGCCGAGCCCTTCCACCGAATCGAGGAGATGCTGATAGTGCTCGTACCACTCCGTCGAGGCCTCATAAATGAACATCACACCCTGGTGCGGGAAGCCCAGTTGCAGATGTCCCACCTTGCCGATATGCGAGACCAGCGCCTGGGCGTCATCCATCTCCGAAGCTCCGGACTCCACGCCCAGACTGTATTCCTGGTCCTGCATTTCCTCTACCAGCAACTCGAGGTCGTCCTTTTCCAGAACAACCTCGCTCATCGTCACAAATACGGCGCCCGCGGCTTTCGCAGTCTCAACGAAATCTTTCCAACTCTCCAGATTGCCCTCATCTTCCCAGAGAACCGACGGAACGTCGTCGCCGGCGTGTCCCGGCACGCGGCGCATTCCGTGTCCCGCGATAAAGGCGATCATGTCGTCTTTGGTAGAGGCTAGATTGTCGGGATGCATGGAGAGAGGATTCATGGCAAGAACATTAGTGTATCCGAAGCCGCCCACACTCGCGGTAACCAATTCTCACACGCCGATCACCGTCCGGTGACGCCATTCCGCTAAGTCTGCGTTCGTCTCGCCCACCACCTGGTAGATCGCTACTCAGACGCGTACTTCACGCTGCACCCGTAGGGCCGTGTGTAGCCCACCGGGACCGTCCGCCCCGCCATTGCCGCCTCCAGAGCCGCCGAGACATAGTTTTTCGAGACTTTGATGTCCGCGAGGTCCATTGTGGGATGATCGTCGATCGCGCCCGAGTAAATCAGCTTGCCGGAGGGATCGATCACATACATATCCGGGGTCGTCTTGGCCTCGTATTCATGGCCAATGGCTCCCGTCGGGTCAAGAATTGCAGCGGTCGGGGACGCGTGCATTTTGGTCATAAATGAGTTTTCCTGCGCTGCGGTCATGTATCCCTGCTCCCCGGGTGCAGACGACAACACCGTCAGCCAAATGACGCCTTTGGCAGTCCACTCTTTCTGCAGGTTTTCCATGTTGCCGCTGTCGTAGTGTTTGCGCGTGTAGGGGCAGCCTTTGTTCGTCCACTCCAGAACCACGTACTTGCCCCGATAGTCCGAAAGTCTGTGGGTCTGGCCGTGAGAATCGGTTCCGGTGAAATCGGGAGCGGGATCACCAACGCGAATCGCCCAGGCGCTCAAGCTGAGCACCAGAATGGCGCCTGCGGTAGCAAATGAGAGGCGGCGCATGGGGACACACCCTCCTGTTTGCTTATTGAGCTATTGGACGGCCACTCTCGCAGATTGTCTCGGCGGATTGCCCAGAGAATTTAGCGCATCCAGGACGATCCCCGGTGTGAGGACCTCCGGCAGCACATGCGGAATCGCATTCGGATCGGCGGGGTAGATGGCATAGGTCGGCACTCCGCTCCGTCCCAAGGCTGCCAGCGCGTGGGTGATATCCGGATCCTCGTTGGTCCAGTCCGCTCGCAGCAGGGCCGCTCCGCTGTCGTGCAGCCGCTGTCGGACATCGGATCGATTGAGAATGAGCCGCTCGTTCACCTGACAACTCAGGCACCAGCTCGCGGTGAAATCCACAAAGACTGGCCGTCCCTCCGACCTTTCCTGGGTCAGCAGCGCAGGACTGAACGGTTGCCATTCTGTTGCCGTCTCCGGCCCCTGCACCCGCGACCCGTTCCGAAAGATCACGGTCGCGCGACGTACGGTTTCTCCGCCGAACGCGCGCACCGCCCAAACCGACGTTCCGATTGCCGCAAGCAGGACCGCGGCGGCCGCTATAGCCGAGGACCACTTTGCCGGCCACCGCCCCAGGCACCAACCGGCAATCGCCAGCAGCAGAAACGCCACCAGCAGCCCGAACAGCGCATCGGTCCCCGCGATGCGTGCAAAAACCCACACCAGCCAGATCACCGTGGCGAAAATGGGTACCGAAACTGCCTGCTTCAACACCTCCATCCAGGCGCCCGGCCTGGGCAGCAGCCGCGTCCATCCAGGGTTATAGGCCAGCAGCAGATAAGGTGCTGCCAGGCCCAGTGCCAGGGCCGTGAAAACGGTAAAGCTTACCGCAGCCGAATGTGCCAGCGCATAGCCAATCGCTGCTCCCATAAACGGAGCGGTACACGGCGTTGCCACCACCATGGCCAGTACTCCGGTGAAGAAGCTGCCCGCGTAGCCATGCTTTTCCGCCAGGCTACCGCCCGCGCTGGTGAGCGAGAGTCCAATCTCGAACTGGCCGGCCAGGGCCAGCCCGAGAAAGAAGAGCAGCATCGCCATTAGCGCCAGGAATATGGGCGACTGGAACTGGAACCCCCACCCCAGCTGCTGTCCCGCAGCTCGCAAGGCGAGAAGCACTGCCACGACTACCCAGAAGGACACCAGAATTCCCAGCGTGTAGACCCAACCATGCGCGCGCAGCCGTCCGCTTTCCTGTTGCGACGACTGCACCAGTGCCAGCCCCTTGATAAACAGGACAGGAAAGACGCAGGGCATCAGGTTCAGCAGGATGCCACCCAGAAATGCCAGACCTGCCGCCCCGGCCAGTCCACCGGAATTGCCGACCTTGCCCGCACCGCCGGACGTCAAGGAGCCGGGTGTTGCGTGGATGACATACGCCTCGCCGGTGGGCAACTCCACCACACCATTTAATTGCTGCGATGTAGCCTGGAGGTTGTCATCCTTCGTGAGCGACAGCTGCACGCCATTGTTCAGCGGCTGCGCCGGCTGCTTCGCGGCGTTGACGATCACCATGGCATCGAGTGGGAAGAACTGCGCTGAATCCTCTCTGGTTCCGGTCTCAACGTCCAGCACGAATCCCCGTGCTGTTGAGCGGAAACGCACCGCGTCTCCGGCCGGCAGCGGCTTGGGCACTTTGCTCTCGTACTGCGCGATCTCCGCCTGTGTTGCCGCATCCACCTGCGGCGCGCCCAGCGAAGCCGCAAACGCATCGCGCTCGACCGATAGGTCACCTTTCCCGGGCAGACAAACCTCCCGGCACACCAGCCAGCTCACATGAGCGCCGAGTGTGGCTTGCTTGCCTGTTGGCTGGTAGTCGTTCGCAACCTGCATCGGTACCGGGAAGATTACCTCGCCCTCATATCCGAAATCCATCAGAGGACCCAGCGGGAGCCGTTTGGGGGCAGGGAACTGCAGTGCATCCGCGGTGATCCCGGCAGGCAGCTTCCACTGTGCTTTGGGAGGTTCACCGGAGTCGCCGGCATTGATCCAGTAGACATGCCAGCCCGGCTCCATCCGGAAGTCAAGGCCGGCGGTAAACCGCTCACCTGGGTAGATCTGCGCCGGCGGGATCAGCAGCGAAACCGTCACATGCGGAGCCTTTGCCTCTGCCCGAGAGGGCTCCTGCGCATTCGCCGCCCATGCGCACAGAAGCGCAGCAAGAAGAGCGAATACGAAAAAGAGTCGGTTCCCGGAGGGCATCGTCAGCCTCCCTTTCATTGTAGGCGCAACAGCAGGTTGGACCGGGCCATGAACATTCCGTCAACAACCATCTTTATCCGCAGCAGTTTATAGGACAATAAGGAAGACGAATGTGCTGAATTGATAAGGACTCAACCTTGAGCGTGCCCTCTCCTGCAGAACTGTCTGCCTCCCCTGCTGTTCGCGAAATCACCATCGCTCACAGCCCTGACTCCGATGACGCCTTCATGTTTTATGGCCTTGCCACCCATAAAGTTCGCGTTAGCGGATACAAGTTCAGTCACGTACTTTGCGACATCGAGACTTTGAACCAGCGCGCCATTCGCGAAGCCTTTTACGACGTCACCGCTATTTCCTTCCATGCCTATCCGTATCTGCAGGACAATTACGCGCTCATGGCCTGCGGAGGGTCTGTCGGCGAAGGATACGGTCCCATGATCGTCGCCACGCGGCAGTACGATCTCGACGAAATCCGCAAGATCCGCATCGCGGTGCCCGGCACTCTGACCACCGCCTATCTCGCCCTCAAGCTCTTTGCACCTGAAATCGAAACGGCAGTCGTTCCCTTCGATCAGATCATCCCGCAGGTGCTCGCCGGAAACTTCCAGGCTGGCCTCATTATTCATGAAGGCCAATTGACCTGGTCGCGAAGCGGGCTCTGCCGTATCCTTGATCTCGGCGAATGGTGGCGCGAGCAAACCGGCTTTCCCCTGCCGCTCGGCGGGAACGCCATCCGCCGCTCGCTTGGCGATTCCGTAATGCAGACCGTTACCCGCGCCCTGCGAGACAGCATTCAGCACGGACTGGACCATCGCGATGAAGCGCTGTCCTATGCCATGCAGTTTGCCCGCGACCTCGACACCAGCATGGCCGACAAGTTCGTCGGCATGTATGTGAATGAGCGCACTCTGAACTATGGTGACGACGGTCGTCTGGCCATCCGACGTCTCCTCGAGATGGGACACGAACGCGGAATCATTTCTCATCCCGTCAACGTCGATTTCGTCGGATAGCCAGGCCCGCGTCACAATTCCTGGAAATCCCCAGTCATTGTGGGGTTATCGTCTCCGTCGGTTGCTGCTCGGGATGTACTACCCTCGGAGGCGGCTCCGGCCCTGGCTGGACGGTTCTCTCTGCTGGGCTCTGCTCAACAGCCTTTCGGGCCTTGTAGTCCGCGAAAGTTCTGGCGCTCGCTGCGGTGACCCTACCGTGATTCGTAAGGGTGATGCTCCACACCATATACTGCCCCGGATTGTTCCGGTCGCTGAAGAGAATCTCGCGCGAGCGGTTGGCGCCATTCATCCGCAGGGTTGGCACCGGCGCGCGCACGAGCGCTACATCCGTATCCATTCGCTGCGGGACCTGGGGTTCGGCTCCGGCAATCGCCGCGTAGCACATGCCCAGCGTGAGCCACGGTCCGTCTTCCTGAGCAGCTTTTTCTGCGACCTCCTTCGGAACGGCCTGATTGAAGGCAGTAATGCTCCGCTGGCTCCCAGCCGCCGCATGAAACGGTGTGGCATTTCGGAAGAGCACCGGGACCACCATCACCCGACCCGCCTGTCTCGGCACGATCGCCGTGAAAAGCGACTCGGCTCCCGTCCGCGAGCGACTCCGATAGTGCAGGAGCAGGTCGTCCGGCATATCCGGACACACCACCTGATCGTAGGCCCAGCTTCCCGAGCCAAGTTCATATCCGAAAAATTCAGCCTCCCGCGCGATCTCCCGCTGCTTCTTGTCTGCCAGTGATGCGTCTTCCGGATGCATCTCGGTGCCGGACAACTCCTCGAGGGCGACGAACTTGTCGTTGCCCGAGTTCGACTCTGACGGCTGATCCTGAGCAATCGCCTCCACTGACCAGCGTGCCGCGACCAGAAGGCAGCAGGCGCACAGCCCCGCACCACACACAATCCTGCGAAACCTTTTGTTTCCCATCCGCTTTTCACTCTAGCAGCAGAAACGGGCAGCCTGTTGGCTGCCCGTTTCCGGAAGTTCTGCTGCAATTGCTTAGTGAGTTGTGTGCCGAACCGGCCGATGTGGAACGGCTTTGTGCTCCGGCGCCTTGTTTTCACCGTCCCTGAGGATGATCATGGGCGGGTTCTGCGTGTAGGAGTCGAAGGTGGCGATCAAGGTCACCTTGTCGCCCGTCTTCGGCACCTCCTTCAGCGGCGTCTTCATGTTGACCGTGAAATCCGCCTTCTGCGACTGCTGTGCATCCTGCGAAACCGCCAGCTGCACGGAGTCCGGCGTTGCGGAAATCACCGTACCCGGTACCTCTGCGGTGACGCCCTTCATCACACCCCAGATCGCCTGCTGATCCGGCAGCGCGCCGTTGGCCAGGATGAATTCCTTATCCCCCAACGCCATGCCCTTCAGATTATCGGAGCAGGACGCGGGTATTGACGGAGCCGCTGCCGAAGCGTCCGCAGTCGGAGCCGTAGCCGGCGTAGCTGCAGGCGCGGCCCCCGGAGCAGAGCCGTTTGCCGGAGCCGGTGGTGGGGCTGGAGTCACATTCGCACAACCCTGCGTGGTCGCAATCGCCTGATGAGCCAAATCCTGCGGGGAGGGCGGCGGCGGCGCCTGGCTGGGATTATAGGCGGAGGGCGGGAAGACGTTCGCCGGCACGGCAGCCAGTTGCTGCACTTGCTGGAAGCCCTGCGGCGGAGTGGAAGCACACGCTGCGTCGTTCTGTGCGCAGTGGTATTTCTTGTACCAGTACTCCGCCGCAGTCTCGATCTGCTGCTGGTACGGTGGCTTTGCGAACTGTGCTGCACGGGTCAGGAACCAGACGGCCTGCTTCTGGTTGTTCGGATCCTTTGAATCCGCTGAGACGTAGGCGTTTCCCAGGTAATACGTGTCCAGCAGGCCCGGCACCTGCGTAGTCTGCGCCGGATCCTTATAGGACTGCAGTTCCTTGGTAAAGGCGTCGATCTCACCCTTATAGTCCTTCTTCGCGGCATCGTCGGCGCCGATCGCACTGTAGAAAATCGGGGTAGCCGTATCCTTCACCTTTTCGAAGTCAGCCTGCGAGGTGCAGGAATCCTTTTGTACGGTCAACCCCTTCTGCGCGTCCGTCGCGGCCTGATCCAGTTTTTGCTGATCGCCATTGGCAGTCTGCTTCTCGAGGTAAACCGCAACAAACAGGGCCCGCAAATTGTCTGGTTCGGCCTGGAGCAGCCGCTTGGCGGCGTCCAGCGTCCTTTCCACATTGCCCGCCTGCTGGTAGGCCACCATCAGCTCCAGCAGTACATCGTTTTTCGCCACGCTGTTCGGATACTGCTGCAGGAACTGCTCCATCGCGGCCGCTTTGGCGGCAGGAGTGGACTGGCTGGTCGCGTTGGTGTACGCGTTGTATTCGGCCGCATCCTTAATCGTGGGGGCAGCGCAGTTGGAGGCTCCCTGCGCACCTTGGCCTTGCGCGGCAGAGGCCGGCGCGCTCTGGCCATCAGGGCCCTGAGCATAGCCAGGCAGACACATAACCATGCTGGCGCATGCGCATGCCAGCACGATTGAGGCGGAAACGAGCTTCTTCATTCAACGCTCCTGGGAAATTCTTGAGTTACAAATTCTTAAGTTCGAAACAGTGCCATGGTTCCAGCTGCAGACTAGCCGATGCCATCCCAGCATATTCCAAGACGCGGTGTGTCACCCAGCTACGATGCTGGATTATAAAAATCATTTGCGCGGTCTGACAAGCTGACCGGCAACCGCTTGCCTGTGGCCTTGGGCCCAACCCGATTGAGTGGGATGCCTCTGCCCGCGGTGCCGTTGACCCAAGCCCCGCGTGCGCAACCATCCACCCGGCCAGGACGCCCGGACTGGTATAGCCCTCGTGTCTCTCCTATCGTGAACTCTGAATCAGCCGCAGCCGAGTGGTGAAGGCGCGGCCGAGAGGCTGGGTGAACTGCAGGTACTGCGGCGAATCCACATTGTTGTTAACTACATAGGGGTCGGTCCGGTCGGTAATGTTTTCGGCCACGCCCCGCAGCCCGAAGTACTTCCCGTGGAAATGAAACCGCCACTCCAGCCCCGGGCTGAAGGAGAGAAAGGACGGGAATCGGCGCGCTCCCGGCGCTCCCACCAGCTCCTGATTCGCGTTCACAGAATCGATCGGGAAACCTGAGTGCCAGTCAACCGTGTACACAAAATCCCAGTTCTTCCGCACGGTAGGCAGCTTCGGCGCCCATGCCGGCAGCCAGCCCCACGAAATCAGGCGGTTGGGTGTGTCCCATGACAGCGGGCCGCTCTGTTGCGCACCGAGGATCGGAACCGTTGGTACATAGTCCAGAGCCGCGTTCGTCCTCGCCGACGAGTGGGTGTAGGCGCCAAACAGCGTATATCCACCGGAAAAGCTCCGCCGCGCATCCATCTCGACGGAGTCGTAACGATCCCGCCGATCATTGGTCAGGACGTAGTCGCCCGGCATGGCGCCTGTCCCGTTCTCATTGGCATAGACAAAGATGTCGTTCGTGCGCTTTTGCATGTAGTTCAGGCCGGCATAAATCTGCCACGGCAGCTTCTGCTGCATGCCTGCGCTCCAGTTCAGGGCGTTCGCCTCGCGCAGCGTGCTGTTGTTCTCAGTAAAAATGGTTTCTGCCGGTGGTCCGATCGGCGTCACGCCGTCCGCTGCGTAGGAGGTGTCGCAGCGTATGCCAGCCATTGCTCGCGTGAAATATTCCAGCTGCGTGTGCTCGTAATACCGCCCGATGCCCCCGGTGATCTTCGTAGTGCTCTCTGCCCCCGGGGGTGACCAGGCAAAGGCAATCCGAGGAGAGTACAGCGGGCGGCGCACAATTTCATCCCAGTCGAACCGCAAACCCGGTTCCACCAGCAGTCCCTTCCATGGAGTCCACCGGTCCTCCACGTACATTCCCAGCTCCACATTATTGCCCGCAAAAGGCGCAAATGCGGGGAAGACGCTGCGCCGCTCGAGGGTGCGGTCCTCGCGCAAATAGCTCACCGGCGTCAGACTTTCGTCGCCGTTATATCCGACATGATCCACATCCACGCCCGCCCGGAACTGATGACTGCCCAGCCCGTGCAGCGGGGGAAGGTAGATGTTGGAGTATCCCTCCAGCCGTTGCGAGCGGGTGGTCAGGTTTTCGAAATTGCTGCCGCTGGCCGATTCCGGATTCAGTGCGTAAGGCAGCGTTCCATGGGGCTCAAAGCCTTCGCGATAGCGCATGACCCCGAAGCCGGTATCCACCATCACCCCGTTTCTGAAGCTCTGATCGTCGCGAATGTAAGGCAGCCAGGCGATGATGTCGTGATTGTCGGTGCTCTGCTGCGGGAGCAGGGTGGAAAGCCCCTCGTAGGGAGAGTGGTAGTCGTTTACCAGAAAGCCGGTGCTCAGGCTGTTGCTCGCCCCGAGGTTAACCTGGAACTTGAGCAGGTTGCCGCCTCGAGCCAATTGATTGGTGTCGGCACCCGGAGGCAGTCCGGGCACATAGCCTTCGTCGTATTCTCCTTCGATCCCGTCAAAGAACCATGCACGATTGCGCACCACCGGCCCGGAGAAAGTAAACCGCGGCACCACCTTGTCGAAATGAATTCCATTCAGATTCCGAAACGACGGCAGGAAATCAGTGGCGTTGTAGCGGAATTTGTTGTCGCCCATGCCTGTGCTGTAGGCGATAACGCCGCCCGTACCGCGCCCATACTCTACCGGGTAACGCGTGCTTTCTATATCGATGGAGCGCACAGCATCGGTGCTCACCCGCAGGTCGAGCGTCCCGAAGATCGGGGACCGCATATCGAAACCGTCCAGGGTGTCGAGCGCCATGTAGGTTTCCCCTCCCGCCACATGCACCTGGCCCATGGAGTCGGCCACGACGCCAGGCGTGAAGGGGAGCAGGTTCCGTACGTCCCGGTTGGTAGGGAAGGGGATGTTGACGATCTCGGGCGTATTCATCGCCACCTGATCGGAAATCTGTTCTGTGTCGATCCCCGGAGTCGACGCGCGAACATCGACTTCCTGCTGGAGGGTCTGCTCGTGGGTCAGAACCATGCGGAGCGAACGTTCCTGCGCATCGACTGCGCCGTCCTCAGCCCGATAGAAGCCGTCCTTCTCGATGCTGACGGTGTAAGAACCGGCTTGTGGAGCAGGCCAGCGGCAACGTCCCTCGTAGTCGGTTATTTCCCGCAGTGCTGCCTGCCGCGGCTCCTGGATAGTCACCCGTGCCGCCGAAACCGCCAGACCGTCCTCATCCACGACGGTCAGACCCACAATGCCTGCCGGGCCGTGACGCCGCTGCGCGGGCGGGAGCGCCTGAGACATCGGCCCCTGCGCTGCGGCCATGCTACCGAGCATGGCCACGACGGCAGCCCACCAGACCCCACGTTCCAGACGCGGCATAGAGTTCATTTTGTGGCATTTTGTAGGATGCTGAACGGAAATGGACCTGATCGCATGTTCTGCCAGCGCGAACCAGGTGCAGTGACTCCTCGTCGCCTGAATATGCCTTGCGGGAAGCAGGAGCCATTCATGGCCAGGTGCGAGGCGTAATAGCCCATCTACGGGCTGCGCTCAGCCCGCCGGGAGAGGAGCCCCACCAGCAGCCTTGTCTGGAAGGGGAGCCGACCCATAACTGGGGAGTTAACATTGATCGATAAGATGCCCCCGCTCGATGCGACGGCATGCGGCAGTTGTGCGGTCCATTGCTTCTTTTCCGGGTTGGGACGGGGTTACTCCGGGAATCGCCCTCGATTCCTCTCGCCCCAATTTCACTTGCCAGTGCCTAGTGGCGCCTCTACTGTGGAAAATGCCTGTCGAATCTCCGTCCGAACGTCGCTCTGCGCCCTCAATCTGCCCGCACGTTGAACGGAGCCGCCCAATAGTTGGGTTTAGGCCCCCTTATCCACAAGATGTTGGGGTGACCAGGTTGATTCTGCCGCAAGGCGACGCTACAGTTCTCATGATGGCTCGGCAATCTCGCTTTTCCTCATCCTTCCGGAGTTCCTCCCCATGCTGAAGCTGAAGAAAATCCAGATCCTCGGCTTTAAGTCGTTTTCCGACCGCACCGAGGTACCTCTTCCCGGTCAGGGAATCGCCATCATTGTCGGTCCCAATGGTTGCGGTAAATCGAACATCCTTGACGCTGTTAGTTGGGTGCTCGGCGAGCAGAGCGCCAAGAGCCTGCGCGGCGGCAAGATGGAAGACGTCATCTTTGCCGGCACCCGCGAGCGCAAGCCGCTGGGCATGGCCGAGGTCACCCTCACGCTGGTCGATCCGGAGGCGTGGGAAGGCGGCCCGTTGCTCGCTGAGCCCGAACTGGTTCTTGAGGACGGGAATCCCGAGTGGGACGAAGAGAAGTTCCGCGCCGAGCGCGCCGCAGAAGTCGAAGAGATCATCGCCGACTCTCAGCCCGGGCAGGTGATAGAAGGTGAGGGGCAGCCAGCGGATACGGCCTCTGAGTCTCAGGCGCCCCCCGAAGCCACCGCCGAAGCCGGCGTCCCGGCCGTAGTCCTCAAGATCCGCCGCCGCAGGTTCAACCGCACCCCACAGAAGGGAGAAATCGTCGTCACCCGTCGTCTCTTCCGGACCGGTGACAGCGAATACCTCCTCAACGGCAAGCTTTGCCGCCTGCGCGATATTCAGGACATCTTCATGGGCACGGGCCTGGGTCCGGAGTCCTACGCCATCATCGGACAGGAGCGCATCGGCCAGCTGCTCAGCTCCCGTCCCCACGATCGTCGCGCCATCATTGAAGAAGCGGCAGGCATTACCCGCTTCAAAACCAAAAAGCGCCTCGCTGAACTGCGCCTCGAGCAGTCCCGCCAGAATCTGGCCCGGATCAATGACATCTTCGAGGAAGTCACGCGCCAGATGGCGTCCCTTAAGCGCCAAGCCGCAAAAGCCGAGCGCTACGGCAAGCTGCGCGACGAGATGCGTGAGAAGCTGCGCGTCGTCCTCGCCAGCAAAATCTCGCAGATGGACGCGCGCTACGCCGAGTTGGAATCGCAGATCGCGGAGCTGACCGCCCATATTGACGCGGGCGCCGAACGTGTCTCGGGTATGGAATCCGCTCACGAAGCGCTGGTGGCTCGTGCGTACGAACTGGAGTCCGCTGCGAAAGACGCCGAGACGCGCGCGCATCAGCGCTCTGTCGAGATCGAGCGCGCTGACACACGCCACCAGACCAATCAGGAGCGCATCGCCGAACTCGATGGCCGCATTGCGTCTTCGCAGACCGAGATGGAACAGTCGGCGGAGAGCCTGCGCAATCTGCAGGTGGAGCACGAAAACCAGCAGAAGTTTCTTGAGTCCGCAGCCGCAGAAGCGCTCGAGTTCCGTGAACGCGCGCGTCAGAAGCAGGAAGCGATGCGCCACGCGCTGTCCGCTGTGACCGCTGCCGAACAGCAGTCGGAAGCCGGCCGCCGCCGCGCCGCGCAGCTCCTCTCTGAGGTCGGTCAGGCGCGCAATCAGATCACGCAGGGCGAGGAAGCACTCGCCTCATTGCAGCGAGAGTCCGAGCGCCTCAGCGTCGAGATTGAATCTGCCCGCCGCGATCTCGAAGCCCTCGGCGCGGAGCGCGGTCAGGTCTCTCTCACCTTCGAGTCCGTCACCGAAACGCTGCGTCGCCTGGAAGCGGAGATTCAGGCCCTTCGCAGCGAAACCGAGGCTCGCCGCTCTGAAGAAGTCCAGGCGCGCCGCCATGCCGATCAGCTGCGCGCCGAGCATGCTACCCTCACGGGGCGCCGCGCTTCGCTCGAAGCGCTGATTCGCGAGCACAGCTACTCGACCGACACGGTTCGCAAGCTCTTCCAGTCGCGCTCGCTCGGCGGAGGTCTCGCCCCCGTCGGCACCCTGGCTGACTTCCTCGAAGTCAACGGCGAATACGAAAGCGTGGTCGACGAATTCCTGCGTGATGAGCTGAACTACATCGTTGTCAAAAGCTGGGATTCTGCCCACGAAGGCATGCGCCTGCTCAAAACCGGCGTCGATGGACGAGCCACCTTCCTGGTACATCCTGAAGATGCGCAGGCCCGCTTCTCCTTTGCGGCCGACGATACTCAGGCGGAGCACAACACCACCCAGCCCATCGTGCCGTTGCGCAACTGCATCCGCGTCCTCGACGGCTTTGGCCGCTCGCTCGAAGTCATCCTGCCCAAGCTTCGCGAAGGCTACGTTGCGCCGGACTCGGAAACTGCCCGCGGACTGGCGCTCGAAAATCCCAGCGCTTTCTTCCTCGCGCCTTCGGGCGAATGCTTCCACAACGTCACCGTCACCGGCGGCAAGCCTGGCTCCCAAGGACCTTTGGCTCTCAAACGCGAGCTGCGAAAGACGCTTGAAAAGCTGACCCAGATCGAGCGCGAACTTGGGGAAGCGGAGATGCGCACGGCGACTCTGACCAAAACGCTGTCAGAGCTGAGCAAGACCCTCGACGTTAAATCTGAAGAGCGCCGTAATGCCGAGCGGGAGAGTGCCAATCAGAGTGCGGCCCTGCGCCAGATGGAAATGGAGGTGCAGCGCATGGAGCGCCGCCTTCAGGAGTGGAACCTTCAGAACGAGCGCAACCGCGATGCCCGGCGCGCGAAAGAGGCCTTCCTCGACCAGCAACGCGAACAGGCCGAGCGCCTCGAGGGCCAACATCGCGCCGCCGAGGCTTCAATTGAAGAGCTGCAGCGCTCCGTCGCCGATCTTCGCGAGGCGCGCGACGCTGCCCAGCAGGAGGCTGCGCAAGTCTCCGCAGAACTGGCCGGGCTCGAAGAGCGCCGTCGCGGCGCCGAAGCCGCTTATGCCCGCATCGATCGCATGGTGCGCGAGCTTCAGGCGCGGGTTGCGCAGATCACGCAGCAGCTCGATTCCGCCCGCGCCGAGCAGGAACAGCGCGCCCGTGAAAACGAGCAGCTGAGCGGCAATCGCCAGCAGTTAGTGGAAGCACGCGAGATTGCCGAACAACAGGCTGCCGAGGCGCATGAACAGATCGCCGCGCTCCGCTCCGAGATGACCTCTCTCGAGCACGAGCTCAAATCCCTCCGCGCCGAAATCGACGCGCAGCGCGAGCAGCGCGGAACTGCCGGCAGCCAGGCCGCTACTTTGGTCGCCGAACTCCGCCACACCAAAGAAGCCTGCGTGGCCGACCTTAGCGTTGAGCCGTCAGCCCTGCGTGAAGACGAATCGATCGTCCGCATCGACGGCGAAATCCTCGCCACCGAAGACCTAGCCTGCCGTGAGATGAAGCAAAAGCTCGAAGGCATGGGCCCGGTGAATATGATGGCGCTGGAAGAGTACAACGAGACAGCGCAGCGCCACGAGTTCCTGGAAACGCAGCGCAAAGATCTCCTCGAATCCATCGACAACACCCAGGCCACCATCCGCGAAATCGACGAAATTTCCCGAACCAAGTTCGACGAAGCCTTCGGCCGCATCAACGAGAACTTCAGCGCCACCTTCAGCAAACTCTTTGGCGGGGGCCAGGCCTTTATGCGCCTCACCGACGAGGAGAACGTCGCCGACAGCGGCATCGACATCGTCGCCTCGCCTCCGGGCAAGAAGCTCCAGAATGTTTTGCTGCTTTCCGGCGGCGAGAAGGCGCTCACTGCACTGTCTCTGCTCATCGGCATCTTCCTCTTCCAGCCGAGCCCCTTCTGCGTGCTCGACGAAGTGGACGCGCCGCTTGACGAGACCAACGTTGGCCGCCTTGCCGATATGCTCCGCACCATGTCTGAAGAGACCCAGTTCGTGATCGTCACCCACTCCAAGCGCATGATGGTCTCCGCCGACATGATCTACGGCGTCACCATGCAGGAGCCGGGCGTCTCCAAGGTCATCAGCGTTCGCCTGGGTGGCATCGAGCGTCCAGACGGTCGCCAGGAAGCCCGCCTCGCGCTGGGTTAGTATCGGCCCGGTAGCGTAGCATCGTCTCGCCCGGACGGGATCCACGACGACTCCTGAGCAGGGCTGGAGCAGGAGTGTCCTCGTGTTGAGCTTGCGCCGCTTTCAGAAAAATATCCTCATTCTCATTGCCTGTGCGACGCTGGCGTGGGCAAACCACCCCGCCACCGCGCAGGATGAAAGAGCGGCTCCCCCGGAATTCGAAGTTGCTACCATCAAACCGCATCCTGCGGGAGACAGGGTTATCTCGTGGGGTGGGGAACCGGGTCGCTTTGAGGCGAAGAATGTGACCGGAAAGATGCTGGTCGAACAAGCCTTCGATCTGCCGGAGCAGCAAGTCTCCGGAGGTCCGCCGTGGGTGGATTCGCAACATTTCGATGTGGCTGCCAAAATTGCCGATGCGCAGTGGCAGGAAATCAGCAAGCTCGACTATTACCACGGCCAGCAGTTGATTCGGCACATGCTGTAGGCGCTGCTGCAAGAGCGATTTCAACTGGAGGTCCGGCACGAGCCGAAGGAACTGATGGTCTACGCCCTTGTGGTCGCGAAGGGAGGAAGCTACTCGCGCACGGGACGCCGAAGCCATTGCAGTCTTCGGGCTCGGGTGAAAAGTACTTCGTGATGACCATGGATCAGAAGGATGTTCCGGTCAGTGTGCTGGCCGACTTCCTCTCTCAGCATTTTGAGCGCACGGTACTGGACCAGACTGGCCTCGTGGGGCGATATGGCATCTCCTTCGGCGTTCCGGCTCTCCGGGATAATTCTGGCGACGAAGTGGACCCGGCGATCTTCAGGGCTCTGCAGGACCAGCTCGGCCTGAAGCTTAAATCCCGCAAAGCAGTTGTGGATACGATCGTGATTGAGCGCATGGAGCAGCCTTCGCCCAATTGACATAAGCGCGTCCAGAGGCAGGTTCCAGGGATGGCACACGCAACTTGCCACCTTAGTTCCTGCCGACGGTTGGGGCGTGCTCTCCCACTCGGTTCACACCGACTGGGCGGCGCGGGTTAGCCAGCTCTTCATCGTGTTCGCGTCCACCAGTCCCGCTTGCTGGAACTGCAACTCACCACGCGAGAATACAGCGAAGTTCGGAATCCCTTGCACGCGATATCGCGAAGCCAGTTCCGGATGGCTTTCGGTATCGACCTTTAACACCACTGCCTGGCCGGCGAGATCGCGGGCCACCTGAGCCACATGCGGCGCGGCCATCCGGCACGGCCCGCACCATTCCGCCCAAAAGTCGACGAGGATCGGCACCTTACTCTCGCGAACGATCTCGTCGAATTCTGCCGTGCCCACCGCGACCGGTTCTGCGACCGGGGGCATGGAATTCTTGCAGGCGCCGCACCGTCCGGTATCGGCCAGGTGACGCGCAGGGATGCGATTCGCCTTCCCGCACGCCGGGCAATTTCGAACTAAAGCCATAAGTGAGTCCCCCTGCGAATGATCCGTCTTCAGTATTTCTCGCCGGTCGCGGTCGGGACAACTGACCAGGTCCTCCCCATCTCCCCCGGCCTGGGACGTAAGGTTCTCTCACTGCACCCTCTCCCTGAGCCCGTCCTCTCGAGCGGCCGCACACACCATTGCGCCAGGAGACCGGTGCTCCGGCAGGGTAACCATACCCCGATTACAAAAGACTGAATGGAAAGATACCAACGAGGGATAGGCGACCTGCGCCGCCCCCGGTAAGCTTCAATCATTGAGTAGCACTTGGGGGAGGGCTACTGAATTGTAGACGCCAGTGAACCTACCGTTCACTGGCGTTTTGCATTTTGGGCACTTCCTGATTTCCTTCCCTGGACTGCCTCGCCACCCGGTCGCCCCCCGACATTCCTCAAAGCAACTCCCGCCTCCCGGATATCCATCTCCTGCCATGCGCCCCTGTGAGCTACAGTTCTAGAAGGTGATCTATGGCCGAAACGACCCTGGCTGCGCACGAAGCTGCACTAGACTCCGAACAGATCGTCGAACTCACCAAAAAGCTCAATTACGGTACCTGGCGGATTCAGAAGTCCTGGAACCCCATCCACATCGCCGACGCGGAGGGTTGCTGGTTCACCGACGGCCAGGGAAAACGCTACCTCGATCTTTCCGCGCAGCTCATGTGTGTCAATCTGGGGCACAAGAATCCCGCTGTAATCGCCTCCATCGCCGCCCAGGCCCAGCAGCTGGCCTACGCTTCTCCGGCGTTCGCCACCGAGGCGCGCGCCGAACTCAGCCGGCTGCTTCTCGACGTCCTGCCCGCCGGACTCTCGAAGTTTTTCTTCACCACCTCCGGCACCGAAGCCAATGAGGCCGCTTTCAAAATTGCGCGCATGGTCACCGGCAAGTCGAAGATCATTGCCCGCTACCGCTCGTATCACGGATCCACCATGGCATCCATTGCCGCGACCGGTGACCCCCGCCGCTGGGCTATGGAGCCCGCTGGCAAAGGGCAGGGCTTCGTCTTCGCGCCTGAAGTCAACTGCTACAAATGCCCCATCCGCCACACCTATCCCGGTTGCGGCATCGCCTGCGCCGATTACCTCGAGCACATGATCCGCAACGAAAGCGATGTCGCCGCCGTCATCGTCGAGCCGGTCGTCGGCACGAATGGCGTGCTGGTTCCCCCGCCCGAATACCTGCCCATGCTTCGCGACATCTGCAAGCGCAATGGCGTTCTCCTCATCGCCGACGAAGTCATGAGCGGGTGGGGCCGCACCGGTGCCTGGTTCGCAGTGGATAACTGGGGAGTCAAGCCCGACATCCTCGTCACCGCCAAAGGGATAACGTCGGCCTATGTACCCCTGGGCCTCTGTGCTACAACCTCAGAGATCGCCTCATACTTCGACAATCGCTATTTTTCACATGGCCACACGTACGAAGCGCATCCCATCACTCTCGCCCCGGCTGTGGCGACAATTCACGAGATGCAGCGCCTCGACCTCGTCAGCCGGGCGCGCAAAATGGGCGACTATCTCGGTCCGAAGCTTCAGGCCCTGAGAGACAAACATCCGTCGATCGGCGATGTCCGCGGACTCGGCCTCTTCTGGGCTCTCGACCTGGTGAAAGACCGCGCCACCAAAGAGCCCTTCAACACGATGAGCGACAAAGTGGACGGCACGCCTCTGGTTGTTGATCGCGTAGCCGCTGATCTGCTCAGGCGCGGCATTGCCATCCAGGCATGGATCAGCCACTTGGTGATCGCACCCCCGCTCATCATCGAAGAATCCGATCTCGCCTTCGCCGTTGAGGCTCTGGACGCGGCCCTCGCCATCGCCGACGCTGCTGCAGGTTCCTGACGCGGAGCGCGGCGTACCGGAGGAAGCGGACCGCGAAGCTCGCCCGAGGCTACGCGAACATCGAGCAGGGCCACCGCGTGGGGAGGAAAGTGCCGCGAACGTGGCGAGCGCTTTGCAATGGAGCATCGTGCGATACTGAATACGATTTACGCCGTCTTGCGGCCGAACCACCATCAGGCCGCGACCCCAAAGCCGGGATGGCGGAACTGGCAGACGCAGCGGACTCAAAATCCGCCGACCCTTGCGGTCATGGGGGTTCGACCCCCCCTCCCGGCACCAATTAAATCAACCGTTTACGTGGGATTGGCCTCTCCAGAGCGAGAGGCTAAAATCGTTTGGTGGCTGTTCTGATGGCTGTTGGCGATTGCTGATCGAGGCGGGCGCAATCGCTTGCCAGGACAGAGGTGCGAGGTTTTTTCTACTCCTGCAGGTAATTGCGGGTCAGAGGCAACCTCAATATGCTGGATACGCATTCCAGATCCACTCAAAATATCGCCAGAGGGGAAAGCCATCGATCCAATCATTAGATGGGCGGGGAGTAAGCGGAAACTCCTTCCACGTTTGTCACAGTGCGTTCCTGTTGGGTTTGGCAAATATGTCGAGCCTTTCGCGGGGTCAGCCTGTCTCTTTTTCTCTCTGAATCCGAGCGCAGCAGTTCTGGGCGATTTCAACAGCGAATTGATGCACGCTTATTCAGAAATCTCTCGTGACCCTACGAAGGTTTATGAACTGGTATGCGCTTTTCCCAGGAGGAAGGCTGATTACTACAAAATCCGTGAGTTGAATCCGGCGGACCTTGCGCCCTCCACGCGCGCAGCCAGATTCCTCTACTTGAATCGCTATTGTTTCAATGGCGTTTATCGCACGAACCGCCAAGGCCATTTCAATGTACCCCGGGGGAAGGATACCGGCACAGTACCGTCCCTGCAGTCATTCATACAGTGCTCATCTGCTCTTCGTCGCGCGAAGCTGATCTGTGGCGATTTCGAAGCGGCTCTGAGGACTGTGGAGAAGAATGACTTTGTGTACCTGGATCCGCCCTACGCCAAGGCTGATGACCGGTATTCGGGAGAGTATGGGTACGGGGCGTTCTCTTCAATTGATCTCGAACGCTTGTTCGCGCAACTTGAGCGCATAGAGTCCCTAGGCGCGACATTTCTGCTTTCATATAGGTACAGCAACTGCATCCATCAAGAACTGCGCCGCTGGAATACGGCTGTGCTTTCGGTACGACGACATGTCGCGGGATTCTGTTCATCACGTCGCGTAGTAAGAGAGCTTCTCGCTTCGAACCGGCCAATCAGGAAACCTCGAAAACGATGACATTGGGACATCTGCGGGTCGCAATCGCGAGTGATTTCCACGCGCATGGTGAATCGAAGGAGCAACCATCGTTCCTTGATGTGCGCGAAAAAACCCTGCTGCCAACTCAAAACCCCGTCGAGAGCCTGAAGTCACTCATCAAGGAGAACGGGCTTCAGTCGGATCTACTTCTGTGCCCCGGAGATCTAGGACACCAGGCGAGCCCGCTGGGCATTCAGTACGTCTGGGAGGAACTGCACAAGGTAGGGAACGTCCTTGGAGCCACCCTGGTCACTGGAACGGCCGGAAATCACGATATTGATTCGAGATACAAGAACACGAAGTTTGCCCCGGATCACATCCTGAAGTCTCTGGTCCCTCCGTTCCCGCTGCCGGGGTCACTGTGGGATCGGTACTGGGCACGGCATTACGCCATCGTAGATCAACCGGAATACCGATTGGTCCTCCTGAACAGCAGTGCGTTCCATGGGTATACATCGTTCGAAAAGAACCATGGCCGAATTGACGAATTGGGTCTAGCACAGCTAAAACAAGACCTCGATTCGACTGCAGCTCGCGCGGTCAACATTCTTCTATGCCACCATCACCCACATCAACATTCTGAACTGGGTCTGGGGGAAGATGACGTAATGAAGAATGGTCAGTTACTCCTCGACCTTTTAGGGTCCGGTCGGTATGGGCGCTGGCTTGTGAGCTGCTCCCCTGCGATTAGTCCACAGGCGGTGAGAGTTCTCCCATAATTGACCCGCCCCGGAAAACTCAGCCGCAGGAGGTTAGAGATTTCGGCCTGCGTGGTTCGGTTTGTGCCCGTTTGGC
>Ga0335072_10000838_pt1 | contig 54152 bp, 68 predicted proteins | sample Lox_Sample_21_FD_206725 | JGI IMG/M metagenome (GOLD analysis project Ga0335072, IMG submission 206725) | Soil microbial communities from Loxahatchee National Wildlife Refuge, Florida, United States - Lox_Sample_2.1 | ecosystem: Environmental > Terrestrial > Soil > Wetlands | place: USA...
GCACCATCGTTGCGGCGCGCTGGGCGTTCGATGTGGGGACGCGGGATGGGTTGTGGAGGCGTCTTGGCGCCTGCCTGCCCCCCCGGATTCGGGGCGATTGTTGTATATCGGGAGGATGTTTCCAACTTTTTTTATACGGTGTTCTTGGTTACATGAAGTGAACATTTGTTCACTTCATGTAACTCGCTCCCTCACCAATTAAAATAATTGCCTTTTATCCTCCCTATCCCCCCTAAATGATGATTTCAGAGAAGGATTCAGAGAGAAAAGAAAGGAAGTTCGGGGAACGTCGCCGATAAAATGTATTGCAACTATGGGGGATACCATCCTCCATATAGATAACTCGATCCCCCCGAATCCGGGGGGATCGGAGCGAAACAGCGGTAACTTTGGCCCCGCAACCGCAAAGACATGTAATTACGCAATATCCGTAACTTTCGCCCTTTTTGGTGGGGATATTGGGGGCATCACCACCCCAAAAAGTTACACCAAACGCCATTGGATCCCCCCGAATCGGCCCGATTCGGGGGGATCCCAGAGCCACTCGGGGGGATACTAGGGGGGATCGAAAAGGCGATCCCCCCCAAATTGTGGAGCCCTCCCGGTCCCCTCACGGGTGTCCTGGGGCGCCGTGCGCTCAGCCCGCTTTCTTGGCCGCTCGAGCGGCGGCGCGTGCCGCCTTCTGCTTGTTGGCCCAGGTGATGTCCCCCTCGACCTGGGCGCGGGAGGACTTCACGGCTTTCATGACTTGGGCGACCGTCTTGCCCTCTTTGCGCAGGGCGAGGACCTTCTTGCGGCGCTCGTGGATGGCGTCCCGCTTGGCCTTGCGCGCCGCGTGCAGTTCGGGAATCTGCGCGATGTCGTTGGTGATGGCCTGGGGGACCACGCCGAAGTGGTTGGCGATCCACTCGACGGTCTTGCCCCGCTTCAGCAGTTTGGGGATCTGCTCCTTACGGTTGATGCGCCGCTGCATGATCTCCGCAAGTTCCTCGGCCTTTTTCATCGCCTTGATGTCGCGGTTGACCACGCGCCGGCGGATCCCGAACCTCTCGGCGATCCGGTTGCTGTCCCACCCCTTGTCGAAGTAAAAGCGCAAAACCTCCTCGCGACGCTCGTCCACCCGCTCCCACTGGTTCTGAAGCACCACGCCATTCTCCACGGCCGTTTCCCGAATCTGGGCGACGCGCTGGTGGCTGATCTTGCACCTGCGGGCGATTTCGTTGGGGCCAAGCGGCGGTTCGGCGGAGTTCACGTCCTTGGCGCGGGCGTCGATGCGCCGCTGGTCCTCTTTCAAGTACGCCAGAACCTCGTCGCGTTTTTCTTCGGCCTTGCGCACAGCGTTGGCCTGGCGCACCGGAATCCCCAAGGTCTTGGCGATCGCGGGGGCGGCTGTCGTGCCCTTGCGCCGCAGGCGGTTGACCGCGGCAACGGTTTTGCGGGAAACGGCCATGTGGGACCTCGCACTGTGGTGTGAGGCGATTGTGCCCCAGGGGCCGTGTGAGGTTCCAGGGGCCTCGGTGTGCTCCAGCGGAACACGCGCGGGGCATTCAGCGCTCAGACGGGAGCGCCGAACGATGCGTGGGATGAGGCCGCTGGTGGGCGTTCCCGACCCATCCCGCTTCCCATCCTCCCGCTTTTGGCTGGTGCGGTGGCGCTTGGGCCCGAATGTGCCCAAGCGGTCCACGGGCGTCCGCCCCGCCGCTCACCGAGCGCCGTAGTAGCCCTCGCCCCGCACGTAGGTGCGGTGGATGTTCTGCAGATCCTGGAACAGGACGGCGATCTTGGCATCGGCCGCGTCCCTGATGTCCTGGCGGTTGTCGACGGCGTGGTAGGTGCGTCGGTCCGGATCGAACCAGAAGGCGGTGCCGTCGCTCAGGAAGGCGATCAGCGCGCCGAGATCGGCGATGACCTTCTCCTGGGCCAACACCAAGTTGGGTTCGATGCCGTGCTGCAAATGGCGCAAGTTGAAGGGGTAAAACCACTGCCAGGTGCCGTGCATCGCTTTCACCTGATCGTCTCGGATCTCGAACCCGAAGGAAAAGCGGCCGCGGGGCAAAACGCGCTCCACCGTCTGCACGAAGTGGTCGGCGCGTTCGGCCACGAGGACGGGATCCGATACGACACCCAGGCGCCGTCCCACGAGCCCCTCCTGGGCCGCCCGTTCTTCGGCCTCGCGTTGCCAGCGCTTCAGGTCGTGCAATGGGTAACTGATAGGATCGGTGTCGATCTCGTGCGCGTGGATGCGGCAGAGCCAGATGCCGTTCGTGCGGGCGCATCTGATCTGTGCCTCGGTGAACGTGTGGTCCTCAGGCGGGCGCGGGCTGCGCGAACCCACGCCGACCATGTGCGCCCCCTCCCCGTGATTGCTGGCGCCTGTCCCGCTGCGCTTGGGCACGCTGGTGAGGATGCGGCAGTTGGGGTAGGCGCAGATGTGACCGGTGCGCATCGCCAGGTCCTGCACGTCCTTGGGCAGGAAATCTCCGGGGCGGGACGTCACGGCGTGCCCCCATGCGTGCAGATGTACTTCGCTGTCGCGTACGTGATCGCCTTGGGATCGATCGGCTCCATGCCTTTGAGCGTCCAGATCGGTTTGGTGGTGTCGTAGGTGCCCGTTTCCGCCAGGAGCGGGACCATGGTGGCGTCGAAGGAGATCTTGGTGATGGTGCCCCAACTGATGGTGCTGCAGCCAACTTCCACCTGCGCGATTTCCGTGGTGACCACGCCCTGCCCCAGATCAACGCCCGGCGCGTAGGTCACTTTGACGAACGCGGTGCGATCGCCACCGCGCAGCGCGACGATGCTGCTGGGGACAACGTACTCGGTGTGGACGGAAGGCGTTCCGTCGGAGGCGTCGGGACCTTGGGCGGTTTTCACCCATCCTGTTGGTCCGGCGCCTGGTGCGCCCGCGGCCGCCGTCGTTGTCGCGATCACCCCCGCCAGGGCGGCAACCACCGCCCGGCTCGTCCGTGTGCTCATGCTGATTCCCCGCCTGATGTGATGCCCCATTGTGCCCGACGAGTCGGGTGGGAGGCAGCGGGGTTACAGCGACAGATCGTGGTCCTGCAGGCGCCGCTGCTCGATGCTGGGAATCCCAAGGGTCTGGGCGAGTTTCGCGCGCCAATGGGCGTCGATGTGCATTTTCTGACACGCGTCCTCCCACTTGGCGGGATGCGTGCGCAGGGTGTCGAGCACCGTGGTGTAGGCCAGATCGATGTGCGGGCCGTACGCCCCGCGGGCCTTGATCCACGCCTGCTCAGGAATGGGTCCCCAGGTGGCGATCATGGCCGCCAGATCGATCATGTCCCGATAGAGGATCGCCCCGTCGGAACCTCGATCGGAGTTGGCCAGGAGTTTCTCGGTGTAGAGATCGTTGCGGCGGAGCACCGGAACGGGAAGCGACGCGATCGGACCACCGGTCACGGCGACGCGGTTTTCATACACCAGTTCCAGTTTGATCGTGGCGCCGTTGACGTTCACGACGGTGCGCACACCGTAACGATCGAAGATCACTTCCCGTTGGAGTGTGAGGTGGGCGCCGGGCTTCACGAGGGCGCCGAGGCTGTTGCTGGTCACGGTTTGCCGCAGCGCGCGCATGCCCTGTTGGGTGGTGCACAAAAAATCGATGTCCACCGACTCGCGGTGTTCGCCCACCAGGAGAGCGATCGCGGTGCCGCCACCGAAGTAGCACGAGCACGCCGTCAGCACCGCCGGATCGAAGGCGGAAAGCGCCTGCATGATCCGCTGGTGGTGCGGCCGGTTAACCGTTAAAGACGCCACGACCAACTTCCCTGATCAGATCGTTGAGCAGCGTCCGCTCCTCAGCGCTCATGTGCTGCCGGTCCAGGCGGCGCGCGTCCCTTTCGTACAGGCCCAGCGCCTCCGCCGGCGTGACTCGGGCGGTCTCTGGGAGATGCCGGGCGGCCAGGCGCAGTTCGGGGTACTGCTTGATCGGGATGGTTTTGGGGAGCATGGGACCATCTTACCCGCCCTGGGCCGACAGTCCACGACGGGCGCCAGGCGCCTGGGTGCTGGTTGGGAGGTGGTTCACCCCGGCCGGGTGGGCATCACATCCTACGACGCTTCGGTGCCGCCGGAGGCGCGTCTGGGGTGGCGACCGCACGCAGTTCGGCGCGTTCGAGGACAGCCACCATGTCCGGGCGGTTCCAACGGCGCGCCAATTCGATGGCGTTCTTACTCACCAGATTGCCCCGCTCCCTGTCCGCTCCCAGATCCACGAGCGCTTCCACCATCGCCAGGTGATCGTGCTGGATGGCGGACAAGAGAGGTGTGTCGTTGGGGCGGTCTCCGTTCACGGATACACCCTCACCGGCGAGCAACCGCACCAGGTCCACAGAGCCGGACTCGACGGCGCGAAACATCACGTCTGGGGTATCAACCCGCCCGCCCAGAGCCATCAGGACAAGCACGGAGTCACTGTCTCCACGGTGGACGGCGCGGCTCATGGTTTTGGTCAGCACGATGGTGCGGGACCTCGGTTCCACGATGGTGTCGAGCAATGCCAACTTCTCCGACAAAGTTGTCGGTGCCAAGTTGTAGGACAACCGGTCCATGCAGGCTTTGCACAGGCGTCCTGTTGAGATCACGTGGGACACGATCACGCTGTCGTGAAATGGTTCTGTTGGCGCGTGGCGGCACGGTGCACTGATCCCGATCCGCCCATTCGGGTAAATTCTCTCGGCCCGAATGTGCCAGACACCACCGCGCAACCGAATACCCTTATAAGTCCGGGTGGACGGTGGGAGGTGTTCACGGATCTGGTCAACCAACATCCCCAGGAAGGCTTGGACGGTCGCGCTCCTCGGTGGAGTTGTGGCTTCGTTCTCATTGGTGTCCGACATTGGGTTCACCTAGTTCCTGTTGAGCCCAAACTCGCGGCTGAGCAGTTTCTCTTTCCAGAGATTTTCCAAAGCGATGATCTCCTCGCCCGTCGCGCTGCTCGATGCCACCTCCAACACACTGACTTCGTAATCGTAGGCCGCCACCGGTCGGAGGTCTTTATTCGAACCGTGCCCGTTGGCCTGGTACGAGCGCCACCGCTGCAGGAAGCCTTCTCCGCCGTAGGCGCTGCCCACGTAGAGTTGTCCTTCTTTCCGTGAGACCAGCAGGTACACACCCATGGCGTGCGCCAGGTGCGGGACCCACGTCGGCGGCAGGCGGTCGAGCGCCTGGACGGACCAGTGGAAGCGCGGGAATCCCGGCCAGGGCAGTTCGTGGCGCTCGCGCAGGATGTGCGCGATGGCTTTGTCCTGGCGGTGCGCGCGGTGCACCCAGTTGCGGAACCCCGGGCCCCAGTCGATGATCACCCGCCCTTCGTAGCCGGCGAGCGCGGGCACCTTCTCCATCGTGTAGAGGTGCAGCCCCAGCACCGACGCGCCGCTCACCGGGCACGTGCGGGCGCGGTCGGTCACCACGCCCTGCTCGGTCACGTGGTAGAGCCCCACGAAGATCGTTTCATGCGTGAGCGGGGCCACCACGAAGGCGGCCACGTAATCACCGGGGTGCCAGACGTCGATGCTTTGGACGGTCTGGTAGCGCTCGAACGAGCCGTCGTCGCTTTGCCAGAGGGTGTAGGGCTCCACCTTGGCGCTGGACCGTTGGTCTTTGTGCCGCGCCAGGCGCGTGCGCTCGAGCGGAACGCCCGCCGCCGTGAGCAGATGGTTGAACGTCAGCACCGTCGATCCCCCCTGATTCCCGTCCATCATAGATGGGCCGACGCCGTTACAGTCGGGGCGGCACCAAGCGGGCGACCAGCCCCCAGCCGGGGAAGGTCACCCCAGCGGCGTTCTGGGGGTATGGGAGCGGCACCGCGGCCCACACGTGGTCGTCGGAGGCCCCACACCAGGCGCCCACGGACAGCCATGCGGTCAGGGCGGCCGCGGTGGCCGTGTCGCCGTCGCTGTCCACCGTATAAGGCATCACGGCCACCAGGTGCACGCCGGCGTGTCCGGGTGGGGGCGGCGACGTTCTCCGGAGCACCCGCCAGGCGTCCCCGATGAAGAAGCCGTCGTCGGCGCTGTCGAGATTGACCCCGGCTCCCACACAGCGCAGCACGAGGGGCGGGTCGATGCCCGTGATCGTGATGTCCCACCCGCCGGGGTCGTCGGGATCGAGATCGGTTTGGGCGTCGGCGCCCAACGATCGGGCGGCCCGAGCGATCGACTCCAGCCGCGCGGTGGGATCGAGCCACCACGGTGTCGTGGCGCCCTCGGTGGGCGCGGTGCGCGCCTGGTCGGCCCAGGTGGTGAGAAGCGTGGAAAGGATGATGGTGGTGCGCATCGATCGCGGGCGGCCCTGGGTGTGGGACCATCCTAGCAGCGGGTCACATCCGGCGCCTGGGGCTCGGGACCACATCGTTTGCGACCGCAGGTTGTTCGGTCACGACGGACTGCAGTTGAATGCGATCACGTCGGGATTGCTCGGCCTCGAGAAAATCGAGGATCGCACGACAATACTGAGCGTCTTGGGTGTTGGAAGCAGTCACGTTGCGGCGTAGGCTCTGTTGGAACGAAACATCTGTTCCATCCACGCATCCATCCAAAGCGGCGCCGTGTTCTGCAAGAACGCGCGCGGTCTCCCACCGCTCGTGCGTGATAGCCCACATCAACGGCGTCCCTCCTCTGCGATCCACTTTGTCGATGTCCGCTCCGGCGGCGATCAAGTCGCGCACCATCGCGGTGCGCCCGGCCCACGACGCCCACATCAGAGGGCAAAATGGGCCCCGCTGGGGGCCGCCGTTCGGGTCGGCTCCGAGGCGCAACGCCCGGCGCACACCGGCAACGCGACCACGCTCAGCCGCCCGCATCAGAAGGCCATCAAGCCGGCGCTGGCGCTGACGGCGGGCCTCCTCCATCTCCCACTGCTGGTGGAGACGCCGGTACCGAATCCAGTGCACTGGGCTCAGAAACGACACGGCATTTCTAACGATGGTCCAAGACATGATGATCTCCAGACCCGATTGGTCACATCCGGCGCCGGGGGCGCTGGACCACCGGCTCGTCATTCGCCGCATCTGCAACCACGGACCCAGTGGCGATCGAGCGCTGCAGTTCGTGCCGATCGATCATGGCGATGATCTCGGGGACCTCCCTCGTGCGCGCGTATTCGGGGACCGAGAGCGCAACAGGTTCACCGACGTCATGTTGGACCCAGCCGTAGCCGAAACGCTCGTGCTGGTGCAGCACCTTCGCATGGATATTGGTGCCCCGATCGATCAGGAGTTGCGCAACGCGAAGGGCTTTGGAGTCCACGGCTGTATGAAGGGGAGAAGCCAGATGGTCCTTCGCTCGCGCGTTCCTATAAGCACCGCGATCGAGCAGCGCGGTGGCGATCTTCGTGTTGTCATTGGCTGCCGCGACGTGCAGAGGCGTGTATCCACCAGCCTGGACGTTCGGGGACGCCCCTGCCTCCAGAAGTGCAGGAATGATCATGCGCGCGGCTGTTTTGTCGACGCGCACCTCGGCCACGCTACGCCCCGGATAGAGGGGGTGGAGCCCGTCTTTGGGTTCCCAGTGATTCCAGCGTTCGTTGTCGAACATTCCCCAGCGCTCGCACGCATGCGACAGCGCTGTGTGCCCTTCTCCGTCGCGGGCGTTCACATCAGCGCCACGATCAATGAGGCGGCGCACCTGGTCCAGATTGCCGTAGCGAGCCGCCCTCATGAGGAGCGTGGCGCCGCTCTTGGACCGCGCATCGATGAATCCGAAGGCGGCGCGAAAGTGGACCACCGGTTGGCAAGCGACGATCCGAAGGACATGGCGTCGGCGCGCTCTCGGATTGGTCGTTTCAAACCACCACTTGTTCCACCAACACGCGATTCCTTCGAGGCGTCCAACAACGGTCTCGGGCATTTTCCTGCCGAGCCAGATTGCGGCGGTATCAAGCCATCTCATTGGAATATCCATGCGTGGGGTGGGCACTTCTCCACCCTATCGGGTCGCCTCCGACCCGCAACACCGACCCGCAAAAAAGCCCGAGAGCCGCCTCACAGATCAAGCGCTTGGGCCCAGGTGTGCCCCATCGGTTCGGCCCGCGCTCACATCCGTCGTTTCACCGCCCCCACAGGCGTCGCGGACTCCCCGGTTGGTTCCACCACCGCCGTCAACGCGGCGCGGTCCTGCCGCGCCTGTTCGCATCGGATGAAGTCGGCGATGGCGGGATGGAAGCGACGCGCCGCGTCCTCGGGGGTGGCGCCGGCGATGTTGCACGCGGTGGCGTCGGCGCCGTGCGCAATGAGCAGACGGATGGTGTCGGCGTGTCCGCAGGCCGCCGCTTCGTGTAGGGGCGTGTCGCCGTAATCGTCGGCCTGGCGCACCAACGCGCGCCGCTGCTCGGAGGTGAGGCGGTCGAGGATCAGCGCGGCCGATGCGGCGGTGGCGCAATGCAGAGCGCTCCGGCCGAGGACGTCGGTACGGAAGGGATCGCCGCCGGCGTCGAGCAGCGCGGTGAGGGCGCGAACGCGCACGGGCTCATTGGTGGGATCGTCCAGGATGATGTCGGCGAGAAGGTGCAGGCCGGTCACGCCGCTGATCGGGTCGGGCGCACGTGCCGCAAGCGCGCTGATGTAGAGCGCTTCGTCGCGGGCGCGACGTTGCAGCCGGCGCGTGAGGGACGCGTCCGGCGTGTCGGTGAGGACGTAAGTCGTGGCGGTGATGTCCATAGTGAGATCATCGTCGTCCCTGAGATCGGCCGCGCAAGGGGCGGTGCGCTCGAACTGCGCGGCCGGACACGCACGATTCGTGGGTGGTGCGCCTTCCATCACCGCCTCCTTGGGAATTCCGTGCGCACGATCTCGACCGTCGGGGACACGCCGTGCCATTCGTCGTTCCACGCGCTGGTGTCGACCCCGAGCACCAGGTCCAGGACGATGCCGGTCTCCTGATGAAACCGGACGTAGTCGGCCGACTCATTCCATGCCCAGTCGCTGGAACGACGGGGAGACGACCGCTGCGGCACGAGAAACACCCCCTGCTCCGCCAGGTGACTGGCCACATCGATCACGTGGTACTCGAACAGACCGCCACGGTAGCGCGGGCCGTCCCCGGTGCGCTTCAACCGACCGTACGGCGGATTGCTCACGGCCAGGTCGAACGCGCCCAGGTCCTGGAGACTGAAGACATCCGCCACGATCCACGTCGCCTCGGGCAGCACCTTGCGGCCCACCGCCGCGTACGCCGGCTCCCGCTCAACGCACACCAGGCGCGTGGGGCGATCGCGCTCCCACCGGGCGAAGGCCAGCGCACCGATGCCGGCGCACAGATCGATCACGCGGTCCGCGCCGTTGCATTCCAGGGCAACTTCCTCGGCCAAGCCGCGCGGGGTGAAGAAGGCGCCGGTGCGCATGACGTTGTGCGCGGCGTCGGCCCGCCAGTGATCGAGCACGAAGCGGCGCTCGTCCATGGTGAGCGTGTCCTTCTGCAGGAGTGCGCAGGCCGCCTCATGGTTGCGATTCTGGGCTTTGGTGATCTTGCTCATTCCTCGTCCTCATCCACGACAGCGACCTCCATCGGAACGCCGTCCACCAACCGCTCTTCCGTGGTCCAGCACCAATCGCCAAACGCCTCGACCAGGCGGCGTTCGGCCGGGAGGACCCGAAACCGGTCTTCACGGGACCACTCCGTGAGCGCCTCGGCAATCTTGTCCGCCACGTCGCGCCGCCGATCCGCGGCGATGATGGTGTTGTCCTCAGTGTCGACCACGATGAATCCGTAGGGGGATGGGGCGGTCATACGCGGTCCTCCTCAGCCGCCGCCGGATCGGCGCGCTCGGATCCCGCCCACACCGCACGGATGAGGTCCATTTTTTGGTCCAGGAGCGAGGGACGCCGTTGCGCGTGGAAGAACACCGGCGATTTGAACTCCTGGGACAACGTGTTGCCGCACAGAACCGTCAGTTCGTGCAGCGGCCGGTGGTGGAAGACGGCGTTGGCGGTCAGTTGCAGCGCGGTCATGGCGCAGCACAGGGGATCGATGTCTTGGGCCACCACCGCGCAGTGCTCGGGGCGCGGACAGTCGCCGCGAAACTGCGCGAGGAGCAGCGCGCCCGCCCCGCACGCCGGGTCGTGGAGGCGCACCGGTCCCGATCGGGGCGCGATGGGATGCCGCGCACGGTGGTCGAGAGCCAACGCCGCCGTCAGATCGGCCAGGTCCGGTGGCGTGAAATGCTGGCCCAGCCCGTCCCCACCGAAACGGGCCAGCACCCGGCCGTGCAGGTCACCGAGCACGTCGGTGTAGGGCGGGCTGATGGCCACCAGGGTGAAGTAGAGCGACACCAGGGCGGCCGTGTCGTGCGGCACGATCGCCACTGTGTTCCACGGAGGTGCGAAGGTGATGAGCAACCCGGGGTGGTGCTCCAACCCTTGCAGGGCCACACAAACCAACGCTTCGAACCGCTTGGTCCGCTGCGCGTGCGATCCCTCCACCCCCTGGAGGAGAAGGCGAATCAGATCGTCGCGCTGGCGCGGCAGGGCGTGGGCGATCGCGTCGCGCTGTTTGCCCGCGATGACGCGACAGAAGGCATCGAAGGTTGGGGCCGGGTTGGACTGGCTGGTGGCGTGCGGCGCGATCACAGCGCACCTCCCAGCGTGCACGTCAGGGCGAGGCTCTGCCCCAAGGCTCGTGCCGCCTCAAACCATTTGCGGCGTTCGGCGCTGTCCGAGAGGTGCTCGGCGAGCGTGTAGAGCACGAACACCTCCGCAACCTTCTTCATCTTGGAGATGGGAAAGGTGTACGTGTCGCGCCCGATCTCCGGGTGCTCGTAGACGAACGGGACGATGGTGGGATCGACCGACGGATCGACCTGAAAAGTGATGTCCATGTTGAAAAAACCCTCGATGGCATGGCGCCGGCGCGGACGCGCGGGCGGACCTGATCGAGGGGTCAGCGGGCGCTTCGAGAGCGCCCCGAACGGGCGGAACACCATAAGGGGAGCACATCGGCAGCCCCCTCATCCGCACGGCTCTGTGCGAGCCGATGGGTGAATCATCCTCCTTTCGCGCGCCGAATAAAATGCTATGCATTCATTCGATCGGAATCGACAAAAATCCTTGATGGTGAAGGGGTTGCCTTCGCATTCGCCATCGGAACTGTCGTCCGCTCCGGATCGACGGTCCTTTCTGTTTAGCGACCGTTGGGGATCGGCAACCGGCGCCAACGCCGAGGTGTGGCGGGGGCATCGACCCACTCCCCTATGCCACACGCGGCCCCTAAGGCCCCGATGTGATTGGGCGCTCACACGTCGCTATGGTTGCGTTTCATTTTTCTCCCGCCGCTCTTGCCTCATGCGCGCGGGTCGTTAGGGTGAAGGAACCCCCACGCATCGAGCGATGACATGACCGCCTCCAATCCCCATCCGTCCAAGTGGTTGTTGGACAACGAGCCCGATCTCACTCCTGAGCAGGTATGGATGGTGTTTGCACAAAGCCGTCCCGACGTTCCGATAATCAGCCGCAAGGCGGTGATCGCTGACACCGAGCAACAAGCGATGGACGCTTTGACCAAGTTCGGATTTAAGCCCATGGTCGCCATCAACGAAGCGACGCTGATTCGTGAGATCGAGGCCGCCAATGCGCAACCCGCTAAGGTGGTGCGCGGTCCGAACGGACAACGCTTTGGCCTGGTGTACATCACCCCAGGCGACGCCCAGCCCGTGCGCATTGCTTGGGTGATTGCTCCCGACCAAGGGAAGGCGCGCCGCTCGGTGCCCTTCTTCAGCAAGAAACCATTTGGTGTGATGGATGTTCAGGCGATGACCGCGATGCAGGACGAACTAGAACAGGCACGGTCTGAACGCGGCAATGGCGTGACATCTGACGGGCGTGATTTCGACAATCGACAGGAGCGCTGGATCGCGCTGGAATCACAGAAGATCGGCGGGCGCGACAAGTTCGATGCAGACGTGCAGTGGATCATGGATCGGGTGAAGGAGGCTTCCTCGACCGCCCCTTCAACCAGCCCAACCGCCTCACTCAATCCCGACAGTGAGCCTGCAGCGCACTGACCACGACGGGATCGACTTTGGTGCGGCTCTGCAGCGATCGCACATCACTGCACGCCAGCGTGAAGTTGGCGTCGTGCGGCAACGCGTAGATTCCGTTTGCGCCGGCGTTAGTGGTGAGGACGATCCACACATAGGGGAAGCGCGCGCTGTCCGAGCGCAGACCCACCACATCATTGTTGCCCGCGACCGCATTGGTGAGCAGCGCGGGCACCTGCAGGGCGCTGTCGCCGCGGTGCTGGGCTTCGATGGTTTGCAGAGCCGCCCACACGGGCGCCTGGCTGAGTTCGAGGCCGCCCTTAGGATGACGTTCGCCCCACCACACACCGGCGAGGACGAGAGCGATGGCGAGCAGCACCAGGCCGATGCGCATCAGGGACCGCTCGGATTGAACTGCCCCATGATTCCGGGGATCGCGCCGCCCTCGGGGATGGAGATCGTTTGCACGCCCGGATAACTGGCCGCGCGTTCGGCGGCGGTCACCGGATCCATCGGCATGTAGAGCACACCGTTCTGCGCGTGCTGCAAAATGTCCGCCTCCCCGATCCCTTGGGTGCCCAGCGCGCCGTTCACCATCGAGGCGCAGTCGTGGTTGCGCCAGATCGAGTACGGCCGACCGTGCGCGTAGTTGGCCATGATGTATTGCTGCATGGCCTGCTCTTGCGCCGGCGTGGTGGGCAGGATGTAGACGGTGCTGTTGCGGTACGCGGCCTGGCCGGCCAGGTAGCCGGTGAAACTCGCGCCGAACGGATCGGGCGTGCCGTACGAGTAAATGCCCTGCCCGGTGAATCCGATCGCGACGTGGCCGAAGATGTTGGCGCCGGCGGGACCGCCCACCACCACCGCGGTGGCCAGACCGGTGGGATCAACGTTGTTCAGCGGGTTGCCGCCCACGTAGGACGCGTGCGCCGCAGTTGCGGTCATCACGGAGAGAAGTGCTGCACACCAACGCATAAAACCTCCATGTGTCATCGATGGGATCGAAGGGGAACGCCGGCGACGGCGCAGAAAATGAGGCCCGCGAGAAGTCCTGTGACCAGCCCAATGCCGAGCACTTCCGCGCTGTTGCGCTGCACGGTTCCCACCAGGGCGGCGAACACCTCAAAGGCGAGCGCGCCGATCACGCAGGCGCCGGCGCACACGTAGGGGGTGATCAGTTTGTTTCGGCGCCGCAAAACGTGCACCCACGGCCAGCCGAGCACCGCGAGGGCGACGTAGCCCAGCGGCACACCGAAGAGGTAGGCAAAGCCCAGAAACCCACCCCAGCCGGAGGCGGTGGCGTGTTGTCCGGTGAGGGCGTAGTACGCGAGCGCCAAGGGAAAGAACGCCACCGGCACCAGCCAGGGCGTGGCGACCAGGCCCCACCAGAGCGGTCGGCGGCTCACGGGTGGCACGCGGGCGCCGTGCACCATCCGACGAAGGTGTTGCTGAAGGGGATGTCCCCGCCGAACACCGGACCCGCTCCGTTCGCCTGGAAGGTCGCGTTGTGGAACGCGGAAATGGAGGCGCCGCTCACCATGACCGGATTGTCGGGCGTGGCGCCCGCCGCATCCAGTTGGGCCACGCGCGCGGCGGCCAGGGCCTCGCGGATCGCCTCCATGTTCCGGTCGATCGCCGCCGCATCGGCCGCGCAGGTTTGCCCCGGCGGCAGGCGGTTGGAGATCGACCAGGCGAGGCGGTAGTTGGTCACGCCCGACAACATGCCGGTGTTGTTGGCCACGTTCCCGGCCTCGCACGCGTACGGGTCGCCGTTCGCGCAGGCGGTGGCGTAGTAGTCCTTCCAGTCCCCTGATTGCCCGTACGCGCGTTCCTGGGGCGTGTTCCAACAGCCCTGGCCGTTGCATTTGAGTCCCGTGGGATCGGTGCGGCTGAGCGGGTTGCCTCCGACATAACTGGCGCGCGCGGATCCGCCGGCGGTGAGCGCACCGAGGGCGAGGAGTGCAACAGATACAAACTTCATCATGTGGGTCAGCCCCCTGCTTCGGCGGTTTTGGCTTTGTCGATTTCTTGGAGGTATTCGGCGTCCTGCGCCGCGCTGCGGCGGTGCCAGCCCAGCGATTGGAGTTTGTCGGCCATATCGAAATAACCGTCCATCAGCGCTTTGTAATCGGCGAACTGCGCGGGGGTGAGCATGCGCGTGTCCGGATACTTGCTGCGGTATGCGATGGTCACCTGTTTGTCGAAGGCCAGCGCGCGGAACATCATCGCGTCCACGTCCTTCGGGTCATACGCCAGCGCGAGGTCCGCGAGCGCCATGATTTGCCCCGGTGTGTGGGTGGTGGCGTAAAACTGGATGAAGGGGTTGGCCATTTCCACCACGGCCTGGCGGTTGGTCATTGGCTGCAGGTAGAGACCGGTGTCGACCGCGCGCGGGGAAATCTGAAAACGCTCGGCGTACTCCACATCCGTCAGCGTGCTGCCGCTCGTCGCTTCGATATTTTTCCATTGCCCGTCGTCCAGCATCACCTTCACAAACATGTGATTCGGCGCGGTGGCCAGCACCGCTTTCAATCCGATGCGCTGCGCCAAAATGGCAAAGAAAATCGGCATCGACACGCAGTTGCCTTTGCGCGTGGCCAGGTAGGTCGAGAGCATGGTCGTGTGCACGTCCTTGCCCATCGGATCGTCGAAGTTGTAGTCGAACTTATGAAAGTCGTTCCACGGGCCGGAGACGTAGATGGTCGAGTAGACCGTCATCACCTTTTGCCACGTGGTGGCGCCGGCCGGAATGCGGGCGCGCACTTTGGCGGCCCAGCCGTCGACTTCTTTCAGGGTGGCGGCTTGATCGATGGTGGGGTCCACCAGGTGATCGATCGCGATCTTGGCTTTGGCCAGATCAATGCGATCGTCTTGTTGCCAGAGGATGGTGCGCAGCACCTGCGCGCTCGCATCGGGGGTGGGAACGATGGTGCCCGGTGGCAAGGGTGCGGCCGACGGCGCGGCGCCGCACACGGCGGTCCCTGCCAGCCACAACACAACAACGCTTGCGCGACGAATCCGATTCAACATCCCGTTGCCCCTGTCCTCTCACCGCATCGTAGCGGCGCGGAATCAGCGCGACAACAGCCCGCCTTGTCTTCACGTTTTCGTCACAACCCCCGTCACATCTCACGTTCCCATCCCTGCGTTGTGGTGGTCTGGTGCCCGCTTTCTTGCTTCGTTCCCGCGTCCATGCAGCAATCGGCCACCAACGCCCGTGCTTTGACGCGCACCGCGTCCTGCAGATCCACACTGCCGCCGGCGACCAACCGTTGCGCGATGAACGCGCCCAGCGGTTCGGCCACCTCGTAAACAAACACACCAGCGAGATCGTCGCGACGCAGATCGGCCATCGCGTCGATGAGCGCCGCGTGGGCGATCACCTGATCGACGAGGTCGAGTTCGCCTGCGATGCCTTGGGGCAAGCGCGGCAGATTCTTGATGACGTCGGCCGCCCCTTTGGCCATGTACGCCACGGTGAGCGGATCGGGCACGCGCGTGGAGGCGGCGGCTTCCGCCTGCTCCCACACGGAGGGCCGAGCGCCCTCCAGGTTTTGAGTGTGATGCGCGCGCAAATGCCCCAGCAACAGCCGGCGTTGCTCGTTGGAGAAGCGCGAGAGCATCAGGTCGCGCGCGTCGAACGCACCGGTGCGGTGCGCCTGGTCGAGCGCCGTCCGTCCATCGCTCCCCGGCTGCAGCACGTACGCACCGCAGTTCATCAAATACGTGAGGAACTCCGCGTCGTTGGGATCGCGGTCCAGCGCCCATTGGAGCACCGTGCGCCCGTCGGGAGCGCGCGCGGTCAGTGCGGCGCCTTCGTCGATCGCTTCCATCAAATCGACCAGGTTGGGGGTCCGATCGGCCAGCACCGCGCGCACCTGGGCGGTCGCGTCCTGCAACCGCTCCTGTTCGCGGTGGCGGATGCGCGTTGCCGCCTCCAGCACCCTCTGGGGGTCGACCGTGCGGCCCGAGTGCTCCAGGCGGAGCGCGCGCAGCGAGTCGGCGCTGGCGAGCGTCCAGGTCACCGAGCCGGGGTGCGCGGTTTCCCACCGCGCGATGGCCCCAGGCCCCGATGTGTCCCATTGCGTGCCGGCGGCCTCGACCACGATGTGGGCCAGCGGGCGTTTTGTACCGTCGCCGGGTTCGTAGGTGGCCACCCAGATCGCCCGCCCCGCCCGTTGCCCGTTGAGCCAGTCCAGCGCCGCGATGGCCCACGCATCGCTGTTCGCCCAGAAGGTCTCCTGTTCGTGGCGGGGCCAGTCGCCCAGCACGCGCTCCACGCGGGCGTACAAGCGGCTGGGGCGGTCGGTGAGAGGCGGAAGGGACATGCGTGCGGCTCCGGGACGGCGAGGGGCACCCCGAGCGAGTCCGAATGGGGACCGTCGGGGAGCCTCCACACATACCGGGCCCGCGCGGTTCGTCCAGCGTCCCACACGGGGCGCCGGGGGATCGTGGATTACATCGCGCGCCGTTGGGGCGCGCAGGTCTCGGTCGCCCGCGTCACCACAGCGGCCAGGGCGGCACGATCGAGGACCGCGCGCGCCTCACCGACCGCGTCGTCGCTCCAGGGAATGATCTCCACACCGAGCGACCGCGCGGCCTGTTCGATGAGGCCCTGACGCACGGTCCAGCGCGCGTGCTCCTGCGAGCCCACCCCACCGACCTCCACACCCACCGACCGGGCGGACCGTCGCGCCGCGATCAGACCGCGCCAGCCGGCGTTCCAATCGGCATCGGTGGTTGTCGCGTCGAGAACCTCGGACGCCTGGGCCACCCGCACAATCGCTCGGGCCTGTTGGATCGACATGGTCATGGGGGGGCTCCTGGGGCTTCGTGTGGGGCGTGGGCAGTTACATCGCGCGCCGGGCGGCGCGCCCGTGGGTGTCGGGCGTGGCCACCGCTGCCAGTGCGGCACGTTCCAGGACGATACGGGCCTCGGCCACCATGGACCCAAACCAGTCCGCCGGCCGCCTCCACCCATGGGTGTCGAGGCCCGCGCGCCCCGCCAGTCCTCTGCGCTTGGACACTTCGAGTTTCGCATTATGCACGGTCGTCGCCTCCCGCTCCCAAGCATCGGCCAACGCCTCACACCGTGCCAGCGCGCCTTCCGGCCCCGGAAAAGTCCTGTCCACACGCTCGCCCACTTCAACGATCGTGCGCGCACACGCTGCCCGCGTCGTTGTCTCGTTGTCGAGCGCTTTCACCCACCGCATCATCGCCTCGGCTTGTTTGATCGTCATGGTGCTGCTCATGGTGGTGCCCTGCTGCGATTGATTGGGGTACATCCACCCTATCGGCTGGTGGACCAGTCGCAAGGGCTCGTGTCGAACAAATGTGGTGAGGCTCCTCACACATCCCGCGCTCGGGCCCGGATGTGGCTCATGGGCGACCCGAGGCGATCCCTCGTTGCAGGCGCAACGCCTGGCGGTCCTTGCGGACGGTTTCGGGGTGGGCGCCGATTCGTTGGGCCAAGACATGCGTCGACAGTGTGGGGTCGACGGTCAACTCCGCCCGCACCCGGTCGCGCCGCTCGGCGCGGGGACGGCGGTAGGCGACCCGATCCATCTGGGGCTTCCACTGTCCTGTGCCGGCGGGCGCCAAGGTGCGGTGCGGGGTGACGCCGGCGTCGATCAAGAGTTGCCGCGCGCGTGCGTACGAGACGCCCATGAGCGGCGCGATCTGCGCGGGGGTGCGCCCGGCCTGGTGGTGGGCGATGGCTTCGCGTTCGCGGGGAGTAAGTTGGTGGGGTGTGATCATTGGCTTGGTCCTCATTACATGGCCCGCCGGGTCGGTGGCGCGCTCGTCGTCCGCGTGGCGACGTCGGCAAGGATGGTGCGTTCGATCAGCGCGACGGTGTCGTCCATCCGGGCATGCCACTCGGCCTTGGCCAGGCTCAACGCCGTCCGTCCCTCTGCATCGCGCGCATTGAGGTCCGCACCGGCCTCAATGAGCATCTGAGCCACGCCGTGATTCCCCCACCGGATGGACATCATCAACGCAGTTTGGTCCCCATTGCCCGATCGCCACGCGTTGACGTCCGCACCGGCGTCGATGAACAAGCGAAGGATCTTCGCCCGCCCGCTGAGAGCGGCCTCAACCCACGGAAGGCGCCCATCCGAATCGCAGGCGTTGACATCCGTTCCGGATGCAATGAGTGATCGTACCGCGGAGAACAGGCTGTAACGGGCTGCCTCGGCCAGGGCATCGACGGCCGTCTGGTTCGTTGTGGCCTGATGCGCGCGGGGTGTGTGTGGGCTTGGGGTCGTCATGGTGGGGCTCCGTGTTACATCGCGCGCCGAATGGCGGGCGCATGTGAGTCGGCTGCGGCAACAGCGGTCAGCGCGGCGCGGTCGGCGCTGGCCCGAATGACCGCGCGCGCTTCATCGACCAGCGCCTCGTATGCCTCCTCCGTCTTCCACGCATCGGCCGACACACTCAATGCCGCCCACTTCGCGGCCTCCCTCGCCTCCTCGTCTTTTTCGTTCAGACCGCACCACTTCGAGTCATCATCCTTCTCCACCGCCTCGTACGCCTCCTGCGCCGCTGCATCCCCCGCGTCGGCCGCTGCGATCGTCACCTCCATCCACGCCTCATGCGCCCTCAGCGCTTGGGCTGCTGCATTCATCGCCTTCATCGTCCTTACGATCGCGCGGGCCTGTTTAAGTGTCATGCTCATGATCTGTACTCCTCCTGAGGTGGTGATATCCACCCTATCGGCTGGTGGACCAGTCGCAAGGGCACCTGTCGAACAAATGAGGTGAGACTCCTCACACATCGCGCTCTTTGCGTTCCGTGTGGACACTTGGTTCTTTTCCACATTCGCTCGTGATCGTTGCACCGACACGGCAACGCCACAGGACCGTTCGGTCCTGGGACGCTCCCGCTCCCGCCACGCCCTACCCATTGAGGTCCGCGCCCAGGAACCGGCGGCCCGTGCCCTCCGCCGCCTCCAGCACGGAGAAGCCGCCGGCGCACGGGTCGACGACGAGATCGCCCATGCGCGTGGTGGCCTGGATCAGCGCCTGTTGGAGACGGATGGGCTTGCTGTGGGTGTGCCCGCCACGCTCCACCTGCTCGTGCCACACATCCGGAATCGAGTGGTTGGACCACACACCCTTGGCGCGCACCGGCGTCTTTTGGAACACGACGAGGTGCTCGGTGTGCCGGCGGGTGCGGTGGCCCATGCCCATGCGCATCTTGTTCCACGTCACCATGTCGACGCAGCGAAGGTCGGTGTGCTCGGTGAGGCGTTGGACGCCGGTGCAGAGAAGGAACTTGTCCACCCAGAGCATCAGGTGGCCCGAGGGGGTGAGCACGCGTTCGATCTCCGAAACGAACGCGCGGATCTGATCGTCGCTGAGCGACGGCAGCGCCGCCCGCTTGGGGTTGCGCGCGCCCTCGTTTCCAAGGCTGAGGTGGTCCAGCACCGAGCGGTATTGCGGATCGAAGAACATCAGCGGCGCACTGTCGGTGGGCAACGCCTGGAGCAGCGCGAGTCCGTCGGCCTTCTGCCGAGCGTTGAGGGCGTAGCCCGCGGCGGTGGCGGCTGCGGCGGCGCGATCGCTGGGGCTCGGAGCGCGTTCGTGCGGCGTGGTGCGGCGTTGCCTGCGGACATGGGGCAACGCATGCGCCGGCAAGCGCGCCAGGCGCCGCTGCTGCGCGGTGGTGGTGACACGGGTGGGACGGACCTTGGCGGTGCCGAGGATCGGTTGGTTCGTCTGGGTGCTCATGGTCGTGCCTCCGTTGGGGGTGGCACGAGCGTCGTGGTTGGTCGACCGGGTTCCGGGGTGGTTCGATCCACTCCCCTACCCCACACAGGGACCTAAGGGCCGGCACAAACGATCGGCGCCGCCTCAGGGCACCTGGGGGATCTCGGACCGCATCGATCGGTTGGGGGCGACGGTCCCGGCCGCCGTTTTTCCTCTCCCCCGCTCTCCCTTCGGCGCCGGTGCTACCCTGCCCGCATCCTTCGATGGGCCGCCCCATGGACGCCAACGACCTCGATTCCCTGGTGCAGCAGGCGCTGCTCGACACCGCTCGGCAGCGGGCCGCGGATCTGGAGCAGCAGACCGCTGCGCTCACCCAGCGGGCGGAGGCCGCCGAACGGGAGGCCGTCGCACTGCGCCGTCAGTCCGTGTTCCCCGACGATCCCGATCTCGTGCGCCGAGCGTTGTTCGTGGTCGCGGGGCTGGACCTCGGCCCGTGGCTGCGGCGCGGCGGCTCGGAAGAGGATTGGACGCGCGTTCGGGAGGCGTTCGCGCGCGATGTGCCAGACGGGCGCAGTGGGCACGTCCTGGTGCCCATCGAGCAGACCACCGAGTGGGTGATGGGCGGATTCTTCGAGAAAGACAAAGAGCGCTGCCGACTGTGCGGCGCGTGGGTGCCGTGGGCATCGCAGCAACCGATCGTCCACGCCGATCACTGCCCGGTGGCCCTCGCTCAGGAGGAGTAACGTCTGTCGGGATTTTTGACATTCCAGACTGTCAACAATCGCAGACACGGCGGACGGTACGACGGCAACGGCTCCGCGCGATCTGGTGACGTCCAATCCCTTAGGCCCAGGTGTGTTAGGGCGGTCGCAGTTCGGCTGTTGCGGGGCTTGCGGCGGATGGGTGCGGGCTTAGGTTGGAAGGACCCCTAAGTATGGAACCTGCCGCATGACCACCCCATTCAACGCCGAGTCCGAGTTCCGGTCCCGTTTCCCGGATGCATCGGATGACACCCGCACCACCGTCCTGACCATCGCCCGCCGGATCGACGAGGACGTGCTGGTGCACGGCCACTCCCTGCAGGACATTCGCAACACGGCCGAGCAACCGGGCGGCTATTGGCTGAAGTGCGCACTCACCAGCGGATGCTGCCGCTCGGTGGCCGTGGAGATGTTCAACCGTGCCAACCCTTGGGACACCAACGCGTCCTACCAAGCGAGCGCCCGCGAAGTCGATCACCTGGTGTACGAACACGGCCTCAGCCTGGCGGATGTGTTGGCCGTGAAAACGGACATTTGGCACGACCCGCGCGTCCTCTGGCCGTTCAGCCGCGCCGTCGCGGAAGCCTTCTGGGCGCCGATGGCGGCGTGATCGTGAACACGACCTCGATCGCCCCACCCGACCCGCATGGTGTGTTGGGCGTTGCGTCCGACGCCACCGTTGAGGACATTCGCGCCGCAGCCGCGGTGCGCGTGGCGGAGGTGAACGCGGCGCGCGATGCGCTGCTGGGGCGCCGCGGTGATGGTGGAACGGTGCCGACTCGCCGCTATGGTTTCTTCTCCAAGATTCCAACCTTGGTTCCCGACACCAGTTACATCAATGATGAAAAATTCATTGAGCAATATCGGACGATCAGTTCAACATTGAACGCGACCGAAATGCCAACGTCCACCTCCGAAACGACCGTCGATCGACCGGTTGAGCGCGCTGATGGTGGAACGGCGGCGATGGGCGACGCAGCCAGCGTTGTCGCCACGCGCAAGCCCGCCAACACCGACGTTGAGCCGTCCTCCAGCCTCAGTGACAGGATGTTCGGATATGCATTATTTGGGGCGATCATGGTTGGACCATTCGTTGGCGACCTGAAATACGGCGGACTCTACGCATTAGGTGGTGCGGTGGTCGCCGTGGCGCTCGCGTACCAGTTCAAATGGTTGATCCCGAACCGCAAGCGCTGAACGAGGATCGAATGATGGACGTCATCACCCAACCTGCAACTCCTCAGAAATCGCCGCGCGAATCCCACGAGAATTCCGCCGTGATGAAGGTGCTCAATTCGCTCACGGGCGGAGCATGTCTCGGCTGGATCGTTGCGAACGGCGTCGGTATCCAAGCGCATGCTGATCGTCACTGTATGGCACTGGGTGCGGGACTCGCTCTCGCATTCACGCTGTGGACCTGGAAACGGTGACCGCAATGAGCACGGTGACGTCAACGCCCTCCCCAGAAACGACTGTAAATCGGCCGGTTGGGTCCTTGTACAACCGCATTCAGAACGTGATCGATTATGCGTGTTTGGGTTATCTCCTGAGCGTCATGCTGTTCGGGGATTTCGAGAGCGCCGCCATCTATCGGGCCGTTGGTGCCGGTGTTGTTGTGGGCCTCGCCATTCGTTTCAAGTTGATCTAATCCGTGGAGAGGAACCCGTGCAATGGATACGAACGACGACATGCTGCCCGCAATCACGCCAGAAAATGACCAGCCACTGCTCTATGGCAACCAACCCGATATTGGAGCCGAGGTTGTTGAATGGGTGGACGACTGCAATAAGATTTCGCCAGGATCGGCGTTTGGCAACTTGATGCAACTCGGCACAATCCTGGGCGCCGCGCTGTCTTCGGATTTGGGACTGTCCTTGCGCGCCAGCGTGGTGTTGATGCTCGACGGCCTGGCCCTCGGGCTGTTGATCGCCCTGTGGTTGTACCGCCGTGGACATATGCAACGTGGTGCACGGGGAACGGCACCGGGTGAGACGAGGGCGAGCCCTTCGGCGCCCTAAGCCTCCCGTGTGGGCCACCGGTCGCGTCCAATCACCGCTCCTGCCCCATTCCCTGCCCCTGCGTTCGGCCCGGCGCCACCGCTTCGACGCACGCCATCTCCCAGTTGCCCAGGGCCCGGCCCAACGCGGCCGGCGTGAGGCCGTCCCGATCCTGGAGCGAGGGATCGGCGCCAAGCGCCAACAACGCATCGCGCTGATCCTTGACCCACCCGCCGTTCCGTCCGCCCGCGCCGGCCAGCGCGACCAGGTGCAAGGGCGTGCGCTGCTCGGCGTCGCGTGCGTTGACGATCTGCTGCACCCGCTCGGGGCGCAGGCCGCGCACCAAGGCGCGGGCGATCTCCGGCGACGCGGCGAGGTGCATCGCCGTGCGCCCGTCCCAGGCCGGGGCGTCACGCCGAACGCCTGCGGCAAGCAAGGCCTCCAGCGTGGGGAGCGCGTTGCGGAGCGCGGCGGCGTGCAGGGGTGCCAATCCGGTGAGGGGATCCCATTGGTCCAGCGGTGCGCCGGCGGCGATCGCGTCCGCCACGCCGGTCACATCGTTGCGGGCGGCCTGTTCGCTCACCGTCATGGGCTCACATCTCCAAGCCCTGTTCGCGGCCGAGGCGTTTGATCAGCCGCGCGCCGTTCTCTTTGGCGATCTGCTCGGGCGTGACGCCCTCCTCGCTGGTCGCTTGGGTGTCCGCGCCGAACTGAAGAAGGAGATCGACGATGGGACCGATGGGGTTGCGCTCCAGCGCGTGGTGCAGCGGGCGGTAGCCCCGATCGGTGCTGTCGGGTTGGTCGATCGCGTCGGTGCTCATTTCCAAAAGGGCGCGGACGATCACGTCGTTGCCGGCCACCACGGCGCTGATCAAGGGTGTGTGGCCGTCGGCGTCGTGCAGGTGCTGGTTGGCACCGCGCGCCAGGAGTTCTCGCGTGGCAAAGGGATGGTTGTTGGCCACGGCGGCGTGCAGGGCCGTGATCATCGTTTCCGGTGTTTGGGTGTTCAACGCGGCGCCGCTCGCGATGAGTTGGCGCAGCACCGGCACATGGCCGCGCGAGGCAGCGGCCATGAGCGCGGTGGTGCCGTCCGGATCCACCATGTCCACGAGGTTGTGCGCGTCGGCGCGGCTGAGAATCTGGCGCACCACCGCCTCGCGTCCGGCAAGCGCTGCCTCGATCAATGTGGCGCCCCACTCGTCCGCCTGGTGGGTGGGCGCGAGCGCGGCCTTGGTGGCGGCGTGCTGGGCCACATCCCACGGCCGCTCGCCCTGGTGGTTGGCGACGTTCCGGTTGGCGCCCAACGAGAGGAGCGTGTCCACCGCGGTGGTGGCGCCGGCCCGAGCGGCCGCATGCAGCGGCGTGTCGCCGACGCTGTTGCGTGCATCAACGGCCGCCCCGCCGGAGACCAGCGCGCGAATCACCGCGCGGTCGCCCTCGATCGCGGCCAGGTGGAGAAGCGTCCGATTCTCGCTCTGTTCCGTGAGCGCGCTTTTGGCTTCCGACCACGCCAGCAGATGGGTGACCAGGTCGCCGTCGCGGTGGTGGATGGCCCACGTGAACGCGCCGAAGGCCAGAGAGGGTCGCGGGGTGGTGGGCATCATCGGTCTCCAAGGGGTCACATCGGGCGCTCAGCGCGCGGTGGGGATCGGGCGACGGAGCCCGACCGTTAGGGAACAACTTCACAGAGTCATGTGCTGGTCGTACTCAAAGGACCAGCCCACATCGCGCGCCCGTTCGCGCGCGGTGCGGTGAAGGGCGTCGCGTGCGTCCCGATCGGCGCCCGCGTTGATCAGGCGCTGGGCGATGGCCTGCTGGCGCTTGGCGATCGCGTGGTGCAAGGGAGATCCCCAGCCGTCGGCCTGGTGCACGTCCACGCCGCGCAGGATCAGCGTTTGGACCACTGTCTCCTGCCCCGCCCGTACCGCCACGATCAGCGGGGTGTGCCCCTCGTCGTTGGTGCGCCGCGCGTCGGCGCCGGCGTCCAGCAGGATCCGGATGGGCATCACCGCGCCGACATGGGCGCCCAGGTGCAGCGCCGTCCAATCGCGCGGCGTATGAGCGTCAACGTCCGCGCCCAGGGCGATCAGGTCCTCCACCACGGAGTTGTGCCCGCGGCTGGTGGCTTCCATCAGCGCGGTGCGGTCGACGTGCGCCCAGTGCACCAGGTGCGGGTGCTCCTCGGCCAAGGCGCGCACCGCGCGGGACCGGCCCTGTTGGACGGCGCGCCAGAAGGTGGTGGTGAGGGGCTCGGGTTGATCCATTGGGCGTGTCCTGCGGGAACAGGACACACATACCGAGGAACGGTCGGTTTGGGAAGCGCTAGGAGCCGCGTGTGGCAAAGCGGGTTGTTAGAGCGCAGGCCGGACGGTGGCGGTGGGATTGAAGGAGCGCATGATCGCAACGACCTGGGCCCCGTCCACACCGCCCTTCTCGACGACCAGGGTGGTCGCTCGCGGGCGTCGTGCCGGCCGGGGCAGGTTCGCCGATCGTGCCGTCCGATACCGCAGGACGTTGGCGCGATCAACCACGGCGTCGTACGCGACGCGTTCCGGCGCAGGCGCCACCAGGACGCCTTCCTGGAGGAGATCCGCGAGGACATCATCGACATACGCACCGGACCGCATGATCTCCGCCGCACGCTGGCGCCCCTGCCGAATGGTGTCCATTTCGTCTTGCATGACGATCTGCTGGAGACGGATGCGGCGTTGGAATCCGCGCTCGCGCACGTCGCGCTGTATGCGCTGCACCGCCGGCCCGTTCCAAAGCCCGAGATCGGTGAGGATCTGCTGACGGGAGCGACCGCGATCCAGACGCTGAAGCACGTAGTGTTCGTACTCGGAGTAGTTCGTCAACGCCACGCCATTGTTGTCGGCGGGAACGAGCGGGAACGCGGGCGCGACAGCGATGTTGTAGGTCAGGTGGTTGGACGTTGGATCGTCGGCGGTCAGATAAACGAGAATCATGGTGTGGTTCCTGTGTGGTTGCGGGCGATGAATCAGCAGCGCGACGGAGCGACCGCGGATTCCGGATGGCACGTCTCGGCCACCAGGCCGTCGATCGTGACGATCTCGACGCTGCGGTCCAGGCGGTTGGCCAGCGTCTGGGCGCGCTCGGTCAGGCGCTCGAGCACATCGCAAGCGGCGGCGCCCTGTTCCTCGTAAATCGCCGACTGCAGAAACGTCATGGTGATCTGTGTCATAGCGCTCTCCTGGGGATAGTCACGCTATCGAACCGCATTCGATTCGCAAGAGCGCGGCGGATCCGAAGGATGTTAGGCGCGCCGCAGTGTGAGCGGTTGGGCCCCGATGTGGGGCATCGGTCACGCACTCCGACGACGTTGCGTCCGTGGCGCACCCGGCGTGGTGGTGGCGCGCTTCGTTTGGGGAGCGGACCGGTGCCCGGGATGGGAGACGCTGCGGGCAGCGCTAGAGGGCCGAGGCCCTCGACGACGCCCTTGGACCGCGCCGGCCGACGAGATGATTCGGCTCACCGAGCCGAAAGACAGGTGGAACGCTTCCGCAATGTCTTTGTACAAAGCGCCGTCACGGTAGCGGGCGATGATTTCGGCGTTGCGCGCAGCGACTGCGAGATCCCCGATCCGCTTGCGGCCTTCGGCCACGCCGGCCCTGGAGATGATGAGACTCACCAGTCCCAAAGTGATGTGAAATTCTTTTGCGATCTCCCGGTACATGGCGCCGTCACGGTAGCGGGCGATGATCTGGGCGTTGCGCGCAGCGACTGCGGGATCCGCGATCCGCTTGCGGCCTTCGGCCACGCCAGCCCGCCAGATGATGGTGCCCGTCAATCCCACAGTGAGGTGAAATTCATTTGCGATCTCCCGATACGTGGCGCCGTCACGATAGCGGGCGATGATCTGGGCGTTGCGCGTTGCGATTTTGGGATCGAGTTGCGGACTGGCGGTCCGCCCCTGGGCCGCGCCGGCCTTTGTGATGATCGCGCTCACCGAGCCGCGCGCAAGGTGGAACTCCACAGCGATGTCCTTGTAGGCGGCTCCGTCACGGTAGCGGGCGATGATCTGGGCGTTGCGTTCGGCGATCTTGGGGTTGGGTGCACGCATGGTCGGTCTCACGGGAGTTCTCAGTCTGGGACTCCATTCACCCTATGAATCCGCGTGCTGCTGTCTTCACCCAACACCCTCCAGCGGCCCATTCTGTGAGCCGCCTCGCATCACTTTCCGTTGGTGCTCTGTGGAGTTGTGTGCGTTCCCACGCCGCACTCCCCCTAGCCTTCCGCCACCCGCCGGGTGCACAATTGATTTCCGTACCGAAATCAAAGGCCCTTCCCCATGACCCCTCCCCTCGGCGGTTTCCGCGCCGGCTCCGGCCGCAAACGGGGCTCGGGCGTGTTCGGAGAGCCCACCCAGCCCGTGCGGGTGCCGCTGTCCCAGGTCGACACCGTGGTGGCCTACCTCGACGCGCAGCGGTCGCCCACCCACGCGGTCGATCCCGTGCCGCTGCGCGCCACCTCCGCCCTGCCGTTGGTGGCGTTCACGTCCCGTGTGCCGGCAGGCTTTCCCTCTCCGGCCCAGGATTATTTGGACGACTCGATCGATTTGAATGCCGAAATTTTGGTGCGCGGCCACGAAGCCAGCACCTACATCCTGCGTGTCGTCGGTTTTTCGATGGTCGGCGCCGGCATTTTTGACGGCGACCGCGTGGTGGTCGATCGGGCGCTGACCGCGCAGCACGGTGATGTCGTGGTGGCAATTTTGAACGGCGATCTCACCATCAAAACGCTGGGCACGATCGACGGGGCGTTGGCGCTCATTCCTGAGAATCCCCACTTCCAGCCGATCGTCCCCAAGGACGGTGACGTGATGGAAATCTGGGGCGTGGTCACCCACGCGCTGCGCTCGTTCCGCAAGCGCCGCTGACGCCGGCGCGAATCTCCGACACGGACGCACCGCTCATGCTGGCCTTGGTGGACGCCAACTCGTTCTATTGTTCGGCCGAACGCGTGTTCCGGCCGGACCTCAACGGCCGCGCTGTGGTGGTGCTCTCCAACAACGACGGCTGCGTGGTGAGCCGCACGAGCGAGGCGAAGGTTCTTGGCGTTCCCATGGGCGCGCCGTGGTTTCAGTTGCGCGATCAGGCGCGCCGATCGCATTGGGACCTCACCGCGTTTTCGTCGAACTACACGCTTTACGGGGATATGAGCCGCCGCTTCATGAGCGTGCTCGCGCAGTTCGTGCCGCCGGAGGATCAGTCGGTGTATTCCATCGACGAGTCCTTTCTCGATTTTTCCAAGCACACGCATCTGCACCCGGACGCCACCGCGCTGGGGCACACCATCCGCGATCGGGTGCGCGTGTGGACCGGACTGCCCGTGTGCGTGGGGTTCGGCGGCACGCAGACCTTGGCGAAGATGGCCAACCACATCGCCAAGAAGCAACCGCGCTGGATGGGTGTGTGCGACCTCACCGCCCTCGCGGAGCCCGCGTTGCACGCGCTGCTGTCGGAGGTCCCCGTCGGCGATGTCTGGGGCATCGGCCGGCGCCTGTCGGCGCAGTTGATCGACGGGGGCATCAGTACGGCCGCGGATCTGCGCGCCGCCGATCCGAAGCGGCTGCGCGAGCGCTTTTCGGTGGTGGTCGAGCGCACGGTGCGCGAGTTGCAGGGCGCGCGCTGCCTGGGGTGGGAGACGGAGCCGCCGGCAAAGAAGCAAATCATTTCCAGTCGGAGTTTCGGCGCGCCGCTCTACACCGCCGACGATCTGATGGCGCCCGTCCACGCGCACGCGGCCCGCGCCGCGGAAAAAGCCCGCGCCCAAGGATCGGTGGCCGGCCGCGTCGGCGTGTGGCTCACCACCAATCCGTTCCGCCCGCAGGACCCGCAGCACACACCGTCGCGATCGGTGGCGCTGCCGTCGCCGAGCGCCGACACCGCGGTGCTCGCCGCCTGGTCGACCGCCCTGCTCCGCTCGATCGTGCGGCCGGGGTACCGCTACGTCAAAGCCGGCGTGGTCCTCGACGATCTGCGGCCCCACACCGAGCACCAGGGGTCACTGTTCGACGCGCCGCGCCCGGGCCGGGCGGCGCAGGCCGACCGAGTCCCCAGTCGGGGAGAGGAATGGGACGCGAAACGCGCCCAACTCATGCACGTGCTCGACACCGCGAACATCAAATGGGGCAGCGGGCACCTCGGCGTCGGTTGGAGCGGCATCCGCGCGAAGCAGGACTGGTCGATGAAACGCGACATGCTCAGCCCCTGCTACACCACCAACTGGGACGAAGTGCGGGCGGTGTCGTAGGGTCAGATCGTCGCGGTCGGGCGCTTGAGCGTCAGCAAGACAACGTCGGGCACCTCCGTCCAGTGCGTGAGGCCCGCGGGTGTCGCGGTGCGCTCGAAGACTCGGCGCGGCGCGGTGGGATCGTTCGGTCGGTCGTGGACCGAGAGTTGGTCCCGGTTGTCGAATCCGGTGGTGGCCTGCGGCTCCCAGGGCGTTTGCTGGTGGGCCCACACCTTGGCCCATTGGTCGTTGAGAAAGTCTTGCGACATCGGGGTGGCCATGGGTCGATCCTGCGCGGGGAAACGGCGATCGTAGCGGATCGCGCGGTCGGGACGGTCGGGCTACAGTGGTCTCCCGCCCCTTGGACCGCCCCATGCCCACGTACGGCAGCAAGCAGGAGTTTGAGGACGCCGCCAAACGCATGGCGGTGGACCTGCTGAAATCGTTGAAACCGCGCGCCGCCGCCGACCGGGCGATGGACGCCGACGCGCTGCGCCAACGCATCGACGCCCTGGATCCGGCCACCCCGCTGAAGGCCACATTGGCCGACTGGTGGCTGGGCATCAGTCAGGCCGAAGGGCGTCAGCGCCGGAAGATCCAACCGCCGCCGAATCCCTTCACCGCCGCCCAAGGATCGACGCTCACCGCAACGAAGGGCGCGATCGCGGAGTGGGAGGCCGGTTGGCGGGCGAAAGAGAGCGCCTCCTTGGTGGGCCAGCGCCATGTGCGCTCCCGATTGCCCGCCGTCCATCGACAAGGGCAGATTTTGCAGGCCGGCATGCTCGTGCTGATTGAGGGTAAGGCCGTGGTCGGCGTCGTGGGCGATCTCCCCGAGCGCCTGGTCACCACCACCACGTTTGCCGAGTGCTCGGTGCGGGCGATGAGTTTGGAGGCAGCGCTGCTCGAACCGTGGCGCGATCCCACGGAGCGGCGCCTGTGGGCGGAGCGCTACCGCGCGCGCAACCGGATCATGGAAGAAGAAATCGAGCGGGAGTCTCGGTCGCCGGACTGATGGGCGCGGTGTGGTCCGTGTGTGCCGCCTCGGGTTGACAGGCGGTCGCGACCGACTAAGTTGGTCAGGCCGTCCGGGTTGCGTGTGGATGGAGGGTTGTTGGGAAACAACAGAGAGCCTGCGTGTCCGAACTTTGGAAGGAGAGGACACACGGGCACCCCGCGAGGGGCACCGATCAGTGATGATGAGTTGAAGAGGGTTTGCGACGCATGAAGTTGGGCCCTCCGGGCCAGATGTTGTGAACAGGAAGGTCAGCGCCAACGAACTTGCCAGTGAGTGGCGCTGACCACTCCACTCTGGGGACAACGGACCTCCTGTCATCCCCCCTCCCGCGCGTCGTATCTCCCGATTGAGGCCGCCAGAACTTGGCGGCCTCAGTCTTTTTGGAGGCGCGAAAGGGGGCCTCGAGTGGTCGTGAACGACGCCCGCGCCGCGTAGCAGTCCCTTAGGCCCCGGTGTGGCCCAGCGGTCAGGCGGGGGCGCGCACGCCGCCGATCGGTGTGGGGGCGACGGCCGGCAGGCGGTCGGCGATGGCGAGCACCTGGTCGACCAACGCGTGGAGCACCACCTCGCGGGTCTGCAGCGTCGGGACGCGCAGGGGCAGCGTGATGAGGTTGGGATCGGGCGCGAACGCCTGCGGCGGCGTGGTGGCCTGCAGCGGCGCCAGGGCCGTGCGGATGTCGTGCGTCAACGGCCAGCCCTGCCCGAAGGTGAGCCAGATGGGTGTGGGCGCGAGCGTGGTCCACTTCGCAATATCGCAACCGATGTAGAGGCCGTTGCCACGCAGGCGGAAGTAGCGACCGCTGATGCACTTGAAATGCTGTCGGTTGATGTTCTTCACATCGGCTTGGCCTTGCGCGACCAAGGCCGTCACGATGTCATCGGCGAGATCCGCAAAGTCGATCACCCGCCGGTACAACGGGCTGGTCAGGTCGGCGCTGGTGATGGGGATGTACGCGGTGGAGTCCATCGCGTCGCACAGCCCGGTCAGTTGCTCCAGATCGCCCACGGTGGCGCTGTCGCCGAGGGCGTCCGCGCCGCGCGTCAACGCGTCGATCAGCGCGCGCCAGGAGACCAAGGCGAGATGGCGCCCTTCGGTCAGGGGTGTGTGGTGCACGCCGAGCGTGGTGGCGGCCGCGCCATCGGGCAGCAATCCGGCCTCACGACAGCGGTGCAACAGTTCGCCCCAGAGCGCAGCCGTGCGCTGCGCCGGCGCGATGAAGAGCAGCACGCCGCCGTCGCGCGGCAGACGCTCGATGTAGGTCACCGGCTGGTGGTCGGTGAGGTGCGCCCAGAACTTCGCCTCCCCAATGAGCCGCTGATGCCCGTCGGCGTCGATGCCCACCAAGTCCGGTTGGCCCTGATCGGTGCCCGCCACCTGGTTTTGGTAGGCCAACTCCTGCGGCACGGGCATGCCCGCGTGCGTGAGAAAGGAGGCCAGCGCCTGGCGCGCGCCCGGCGATCGGCGCAGCACGTAGCCGAGCGCCTCGGTCGCCAGATTTTCGGGTTGGACGGCGAAGCGCCCGACGAGGTGGCCGAAGAGGGAGGCGTGGGTCATGGGGTCCGTTCCTTTGAAGACTCTGGGTGGTGATCAGACTGTGATGCGGCGCTCAGGGCGATGGCTTGCGCCGTGCGACGGGTGGGCTTACCTGGGCGGTGGACCCAGGGGTTCGAGGGTTATCCCCACGCTCATCGCCGCGCGGCGATGGGGTCCGGTCGTTGGGAGACGCAACCGCGCAGTTCGGGTCAGTCGGTGTCCCTTCCACCGCGTTGCACCGCCGTCGCGCCGGCGGGACCGCAAAGCGCCACGGCCCGGAGCAATCCGGGCCGTTTTTGTTGCGCTCACGCGGGCCATCCGGCGGCTGTGCGGTGCTGGTAGCAAAACTGCACGGTGCGCAGCAGCGGGTACTGCTCGGGGACGGCCGCGCTCTGAATGGTGCGCGGGGCGATGTCCTTGGTGATCTCCGTGAGCAGTTGGGCGGTCGTTATGATGCGACCGCCGCCTAAGGTGGTGCGGCGCGCGGTGCTGGCGTAGCCCAGCACCGCAATGTGATCGATGGCCGCGGGCAAGGCCATGCCGCCGAACAGCGCGGGGATGTAGCGTTTGCCGGCGTCGAACTTCTTTTGATAGCGCTGCTCGCGCACCGCCCAGGTGTGGGAGTCCATGGAGGGTTCCACGTGCACCAGGTGCTGGCGGCTGGGGCAGTAGGCCACCACGTCCAGTTCGCACTCGTAGCCGCCCTTGGAGAGTTTGCCGACCTGCACGTTGCGCCGCACGAAGTACCCGCGCCACTCGTACCACTCGGCCACCAGTTGTTCCAGGTGATTCATCCCAGCCCCCTGCTCCCTGTTGTGGTCCTCAGTGTACCCAGCCCGGTCGCAGGGGGTGCGACGCAGGCGCCCCATCCTGCCCGCCTTAACATCGGGGAGCGGACCATGGGCGCGGTGCGGGTGCAGGTGGCTTCGGATTGGGTGCCGGCGCTGGTCGCGCACTGGCGGCCCGCGTTCAACGTGCCGGCGGAGGTGCCCGACGCCGACGTGTTGGCGGACTGGTACGACGACGCGGCCATATCGTTGGAGGCCCATTGCCGGCGCCACAAGGGGCAGATGAGCCGCGCGCAGGTCGAGGGCCGCTGGGCGTTCGTCGAGAGCGAGCGCGGCGCCGCCCACGTCCCGCGCCGGTGGCTGGGGTATCAGATGCTCTTGCAGGCGTGGGACACATCCTTTCCGTGGGAGCCCGACGATGTGGTGCGCCTGGTGCCCACCGCGCCGCATTGGCTCAACCGCGTCGTGGTGGTGGTATGGTCGCCGGTCGGTCACGGCAAGGAACGGATGGGTGCTCGGTGAGGACGCGATCGCGGCGTGGTTCCGCGTGCTGGGCTACGGCGCCATTGATGCGCCGCTCTGGTTCGTCGGCATGGAGCCCGGCGGGCCGGTCGCCGAGGGGCCGCCGGATTCCGGTGTGACGTCCCGGGTCGTGGGATCGGATGAGGTGCTGTTCGATCTGATGCCCGATCCGCACAGCGCGGGCAGCGCCGCGTGGCGCCGTCCCGTGCAAATCGTGCGATCGTTGTGGGCTCCGGATTCGTCCTACGAGTCGGCGCTGCCGCACGCCTGGTCGCGCATGATGTGCGCCAACCTCGCGCCCTTACCGCGGCCCGGTCAGTCCACCCCGCACGCGGGAATCCCCGAGAGCGATTACACCGCGCGCGTGCGGCTCGAGCGCGTGCCGTTGTTGCACCGCCTGTTTCGCACCCTGCCCCGGCTGCGCGTGATGGTCGTGCACGGGCACAGCGCGTGGCGGCGGTACGGCGTGCGGGAGGTGTTCAACGCCGACGAGCGGCCGTGGACACCAATCGACGCGCCGCATCCGATGCCGGTGTTGGAGTACGGCGATCGCCGGCTGGTGCTCGCGCCCTCCTTCACGCGCGGCGTCCATTTCACCAACGCCGATCGCGCCGCGTTGGCCGCGCACCTGGCGCGCTGGAAAGACCGGGACGGGGACTGGGGCGATTAGGGCGGGACGGCAGTTCCCGTCCAGTGAGTCATGCCCGCCTGGTCGAAGGCGTGATCGGGGTGACCGGCCGCCGTCCACAACCGGCGCAAACCGGCGTCGATCTCCGCGGCGAGCGAGTCCAGCACGGTGATGTTGTGCAGAGGAAACATCTGATCGCGCAGGTGGTGTCTGATGACATCGTAGGGATCGACGGACGCGGGCACATCGAGCGTGAGGTTGATCGTGGTGCGCGCCGATGACAGATGCTTGGCGTGCGCCAGTTCATCGCGCGCGGTCATCAGGTCCACGACCAGCGACCAGGGCGCTTGCCCCAGATCCACGGGCACACCGACGGCGCGCCCGATCGCTTTGAGTTTGTCCGCAACCGACCACCGCTCGATCGGGCGCTTGGAGCCCTGCGGCGGATTGGTCCAGTCCGAGCCCAACACCTGCGGTCCCAGTGTTTGGCAGAAGGCCTCCACCGCAAAGGCCGTCATCACCAGCGCGGCCGATTCGAGGTGGTTGCGCCCCAGGTCGGTGGTGCGCGCCAACTTGCGCAACGTCGCCGCCGCGTGGTGGATGTGGGGGAACGGCAGGTAGTGCTGTTCGCCCTCAAAGCGCACGCGCGTGGTGACCTCATCGTCCGCCATGGTGCGACCCTGTGTTCGTGAGGGGCGCTTGGGCCTGGGTGTGGTTCATCGGGTGCTCGTCGGTGCACCAGCGCCCCGTGGGGGGACGGCGCGCTCTAGGACCGCGCGCACGTCCGCATGGGCGGCGTGGTCGAGGGCCGATCGGCCGTCGGCGTCGGGTGTCTGAGGGTTCGCGCCGCGGGCCAACAGCGCGGCGGTGAGCGGACTGTTGCCCGCCGCCGCGGCGCGGTGGAGCAGCGTGGCGCCGTCCAGGAAGGGGGCGAGCACGTCGAACTCCTCCTCGGTGTACGCGTCGAGGATGGCGGCGCATCCCGCCTGGTCGTCGTGGTCGTGCGCGATGGTGGGCAAGAGCGCGAGCAACCGGATCGGCAAGGGGCCGACCGCCGGGGTGTGGACGATGCGCGGCAGGACCTGCGCGAGGTTCTTGAGCGCGCCCGGCATCTCCCGCACCCAGGGACTGCTCAGCACGTTTTTCCACGACGAGATGGTGGGCGCACCGCCCTCGGTCATCGCCCAGGCCAACAGATCGCCGTGCCAGTGGCGCACCGCATCGTTCTCGTTGATGTAGTTCTGATGGTCGGCCAGCGCCCGTTCCGCCCAGGGCACATAACCGCTCTGCTCCGCCCGCTTGTGGCCGCTTTCCAACGACGGGTTGGTTGGTCCCGGTGTGGCGCCGAGCCGCACCAGGATCGTGGCCTGCGGGATGCGGCCCAGCGCGCAGGCCGCCTCGACCACCGACAGCGCGTGCGGCGCGTTGGTGGCGTCGTTCCAATCGTCGTCCTCCACGCCCATCGCGCTGACCAGGGGCCAGAGTTGGTTGGGATCGGCACCGGCTCGGACCAGGGCCTGCACGGCGCGCCAATCGCCGTCGTGATCGCCGTCCCAGTGGACCGCTTGGGCCAGTGGGGTGATCCCATGGGCGTCGGGCCGATCGGCGATCGCGCGAAGGCGCGGGTCCTGGAGCAAGAGGGGCACCAGAGCGCCGTGCCCGGCGATGAGGGTCTCGTGCAGGACGGTCCGCCCGTCCACAGCCGCGACCGGATCGGCACAGGCCGCGACAGCGGCCGCCACGGCCGTGGCGTCGCCGGAGGCCACCGCCCGGCTCAGGGCGGCGCGGTCGTCCGACACAGGCCCATCCGCGGCCCGTTGGCCGGCGGCCCAGACTTCACTGGCGCGAAGGGCGGTGGTGAAGGTGTAACGATCGCGCCAGGTCCAGACCGGGGCGCTGGGCGCGTCGGTGCGGGTCAGCGTTCCGGCCGAACGGTCACCGGGCGGCGTGAAGGCAATCGGACCGCGCACGGTCGCGGTCGAAGTCATGGTGGTGGTCATGGGTCGTCCCTGCGGATCTGGGCATCCTACCCAGCCGGTCGGGCGTCCGGGAAGGTCACATCTCCAGGCCGCGATCGGCCGCGACCTCCATCAGGCCGTGCGCTTCGGCGGCCTGGCGGAAGCCCACCCACCGGCCGGTGCGGTCCAGGCCGCGGTTGGCCACTTCCTCCCGCGCCAGTGCGCGCACATCGATGCGGCCTTCGGCGATCGCGAGCAGGACGTGGGTGTGCACGGACCCGAAAAACATCACGTCGTCGACGGAAAGGTCGAGACGCTTGGCTTCGCGGGCGGCTTGGACTTGGGCGGGGTACGGCATGACGGTGGGCTCACGGGAACGGGTCGGATCCAACCTACCGGCAACCCGTCATCCAGTCGATCAGTGGGCGGCGTTGGATTCCAGGCGCCGTCGCCAGGCGGTGTGCGGCTTATGTCCGTAAAACAACAGCACCGTCCGAATCGTTTGTACTGTGCGCCCCACCGTCTCCGCGATGGACTCGACGGTCGCGCCCTGCGTGTGCATCCGCAGCACCTCCGGCGCGATCCGCGGCCAGCGCCATCCGGCCTTGTGGGCCCATTGGACGATGTCGTTTTCCGTGCGACCTAAGTCCCGCGCGATGGCGGGAACGGACCGGCCGGCGCGCAGGTCGGCGTCGATGCGTTCGAGCACAGCCTGGCGCTGCTCGCGCCCGAACGTCGTGCCGGTGGCCGTCAGGCGCCCGCGCAGCCCACGAACGGTGGTGCCCAGCGTACGAGCGGCCGCCGTCATCCGAATCGGCCGCTCCAACGCGCGGCGCAAGGTTCGGCGTTCGTCGGTTGTCAGTGGGTGGTGGACGGCGGCGTCCGGCGTGGGGCTCCGGTCCGCCTGCGCGCGCACGATCGACTCGGTGAGACCTAAGGTCCGCGCGATCGCCGCCGGTTCCTTGCCCGCCGCGATGTTCAAAAGGATGAGATCGCGCAGCGCCGAGGGAAAGCGCTGCTCCCGCAACGCCAGGGCCTTCATGCCGTGGCGTTGCATCCAGATGGTGAGAGGGTGCGCACCAACGCCGACAACAGCGGCGATATGAAGGAAGCCCGCGCCCTCCGCCCGCAAGCGGTGGATGAGCGCGGCCTGGTCGGCGGTGGGCTGCCAGGTCGTTTGAGTCACGCGATGCGCCGCTCCGCGAACGCCCACATGCCGTCGGAATCGTCCGGTTGTTCGCACGCGGTGCACGCATCCAGGGCGTCCACGTCCACCTCGTCACGGCGCGATGCCCGCCACGCATCGCCGGCGGCTTTGGTGCGGGCGCCGTCCAAGCGTTCGCGCGCGGCGATGCGTTCGGCCAGTTGCGCGTAGTCAACCACCACCGCGCCGCGGCCGGCGCGCAGATCCGCCACCGTCTGCGGCTCGGGACGAGCAACGACGTGGATCTGCTCCTGGAGCAAATCGCGGCTCGCCACACCGAAGTCCTGGTCGAACCAGGTGATGTCCAGGTGGTTGGTGCGGGTGTAGCCGGTGGGTGCGCCAAAGAACGCCAGGAGGTCGTCGACGTTGTCCCACTCCTCGACATCAAGGGCGGTGATGGTGCGACGGCCGGCGGCGTCGGTGGTGCGGGTGTAGAGATGGTAGAGCGCCATGGGGTTGGTTCCTTGCGGTGGAGGTCGGGATGGTTCGATCCCTTGGGGTTGCCCCATTCTTTCCTGCGCACGCGCGGTGTCCTCAGCCGCACACCCAACATGCGAGACGGCCCACACTCCGAGCGCTTGGTGTTTCGTGTGGTGCGAGGGGGATCACATCCCCTCGGGCGAAACAGACCGCCACGATTCTCCGCACGCTCCGTCGCCCACCGCCGCTTGGTCTTAGGGGTAGTTCGATCCGTTGGGCAGCAACACCGATCCGCTGCAGGTCGAGTTCCAGTAGTAGTTGCCGCCGGACGCCTGGCCGTAGGTGGAGTTCACGATGACGCCGAAGAGGAAGGAGCCGCCGCCCACCGTAAAGGTTTGCGCGTTGTACCCGGAGTAGCCCGTGCCGCCGGTTTCCAGATCGGTGGCCGTCACGGAGATTTGCGAGGACGTTCCCGCGTAGGAGACCGTCACCGTGCACGTGCACGATTTGAACGCGGTGGTGCCCGTGCCCGGTTTCGAAGCGATCGCCACCGGACCGGTGGAGACGGTTTGGAAAATCCCCACCGCGGTGCAGCCGTTGCCGGTCGCGGTGGGCGCCGCCGCCACGCAGGAGTTGACCTCCCCTTGGCGCACACCGGTGTCCACGGGCGCGCCGACGGAGACGGTGCTGGAGGTGGTGCGTGTGGGCGCCGGCAGCATGGCGGGCGAACTCGCGCAGTTGTAGGCGGTGGTGGTCGTGGTGGTCGTGGTGGTGGTGACGTCGTACACCTCGTTCCACGTGTCCGATCCCGTTTCGCCGCTCGGACAGGCGGTGCTTTGCGGTTGCGTCTCCGTGCTCGTGCTCGTCGAGGCGCTCGATGACGAGATGGGCGCAGGGCACGGTGCGCACGTCGCGCTCGTTCCTGTCTCCACGGGCGTTCCCGGCGTGGGCGTGGCGGTGGCCGACGCGCAGGTGTCGTAGGTCGTCCATTGGTTCGTCACCACACCGTAATCGCCCGCGGGGCAGAGGCCCTGGGTGGGCGCGTCGGATGTGCTGGAGGGCGTGCAGCACGTTCCCGTTGCCGCGCACCCGATTTGGCAGGTGTTCGAGACCGGCGTCACCGGTCCGTACACGGGGTTTCCGTTGGCATCGCACGTCACATCTTGTTCGTACGAGATCATGCCGCCTTCTCCCGCGGAGCAGGCGCCCGTCGAGGGAACGGCGTGGGCGAGGCACCCCGTGCCACCGGCGGGGTTGCCGGTCGGGGTGAGGCAATCATCGTCGATGGTCGTCCACGCGCCCTGCACGGGCTGACCGCCCGAGCACGTCACGCTGCTGGCTTGCCACAGGCGCCCTGTTTGCCCCACCGGACAGTCCGTGGCGCGGTAGAGCGTGGTGGACGAGCACGACGGAGTCGGTGGCGTGGGGGTCGTCGGCGGACCGGGCGGCACCGGCGCTGTTGCGCACGAGGACGATGTGGTGGTCCATGCGCCCCAGGTCAGTGTCGGGCACGGCGCGCCGGCGCAGGTGCCCTGGCGTTGTTCCTCGATCGCACCCACTTCCGGTCCGGGACAAGAGAGGCTTTGCGTTTGGGTCTGCGGGTTGCAGGCGCTGGTGCACGCGGGCGCGCCGGCGATCGCCCCGCTTCCTTGTCGGGGGTGGTAATAGGTGACCACCACCATGCCGCCGTCCTGCGGCTGCGCCGCGCACTGGTCGGCGACTTGGGACGCGTCGGTGATCTGCCCCATCGTGCCGGCGGTTTGGCCGACGACGCTGCTCGTCGAGGCGCCGATCGTGATCGCGTAGGCGTCGCCTGCGACCGCAGGAATGAGCGCGGTGCATTGCGCGCGGGAGAGCGCGCTGTAGATCACCTGGAAGGCGTCGTCGGTCACCGCCACCGTCGTGGGTTGGATCGCCAATGAGCCGCCGAACGCGGAGAGCACATGCGCACCGCTGGAATCCAGCGTCACGCCGTTGGGCCGCTGCTGCGCCACCTGCGTGTCCGTGAGCCCCGCGTAGGAGCCGGCGCTGGCGAACATCCCGTCCACCGCGGTGGCGATCGCCGCGAGATTCCCCTGCTCCTTTTGCACCGCCGCCTGGAGTGCGTTGCGCTGGTACATCTGCAGCACGCCGATTCCCGCCAGCGTGAGAATCACGAGGACCAGGAGGATTTCGAGCAGGGTGTACGCGCGCGATCGCATGGCCCCACCACCATGCCGGGGAACCGCGGTTCGTCCAGTCGGAGGATGGGATGCGGTCGGATTCTGCGGTGAATCAACGACGCTACGCGCTTTGGCCCCGATGTGGCCCGGCGGTCAGAGCCCCTGCTCTGGTGTGTTGTCGTGGTCGGCGGCCCATTGGACGTCGAACGCCCGCAGCGCCTCCAAGCGTTCGTTCTGGGTGAGCACACCGGCAAGCGGCGCCACGGACCGAAGGTGATCGGCGCGCGGGCCGGATTCCCGCAGGAGCGCCGCCATGGCCTGTGCGTCGTGCGCGATGGCGATCCACGGCTCCATCAGCGGGCGCGACCGCGAGTCCATGGTGTGCAGCCACCTCGTCAGATTGGCTTGCACGATCCGCACAGCGCGTTCGGGCTCGGCGTCGATGCGCTCGGCGGCACGCAGCGCCAGAGCGTTGGCGCGGGCCAGGAGGTAGTCGGGGCGGCGCGGAATCACGACACGCCCTCAGAGCCCCTGCCCGGCGTCTTGGTGCCGGCTTGTTTCCGCTTCCTCCAACCGCGCCGGCTGCGGCGCCTCAGGCATATAGCGGCGCAGGATGGTCTCCATCACCTCACGGCGCGGCCCTAAGCCGGCGGCGACCTGAAGCGGTGTGCGATCGCGCAGGTCCGTCACCGTCAGCCCCACGCCGTGCCGGGCGAGGGCCTCCACCGCCTGCCAGTTGTCCTGCACGAGCGCCAGGATGATCGGCGTGCGCCCTTCCACGTCGCGCGCGGCCGCGTCGGCTTCCAAGTACAGCAACCGACGGATCGTGGGAACGTCGCCGCGGATCGCAGCCAGGTGGAGCGGCGTGTGCCCTTGGGTGGTGGCCGCCTCCAAAGGCGCGCCGAACTCGTAGAGCATCGTGAGCAGATCGGGAACGCAGGCGTCGGCGGCCGCGTGGGCCGCCGTGTACCCGGTCGCGGGATGGTGCTGGAAGATGAGCGCGGAATCGTGTTCGAGCAGGTGGCGCGCCACGTCACGGTAGCCGTTGCTCACCGCGTCCATCAGGGTGAGGCCCCACTCGTTCGCTTCGGTGGTGGCCGCCATCAGACGCGCGGTGGACGCATCGAGTGCGACGTCGGCGGCCATCTGTTCTTCGTTGGAAATGTGCCGGCGGTCGGCGCCGGCTTTGAGCAGCAGACGGATCACCTTGGTTTCGCCTTGTCGTGCGGCCGCAAACAGCGGCGTTTCGCCGTTGGGATCGGCGGCGTTGAGGTCGGCGCCCCAGGAGATCAGGCGCTGCACCATATCGACGTCACCGGTGTGCGCCACGGTGTGGAGGAAGGTGCGTCCGCGGTGGTCGGGCGCGTTCAACGCGGCCGTTCCTTCGGGCGTGGCCAGGAGAACCTTCACCAAGTCGAAGGCTTCCCGGTGGAAGGCCCAGGCCAGGGCATCGCGGGCGACGGTCATGGGCGTGAGTCCTCGAAGGCGGCCGTCCCCGACACTACCCACCGACCGCCCACCAGGCTACGCGGTGGGATGTGCGCCGCCTCGCACGATCGGCCGTAGACTGCTGGAACGCCGGAACGGGGAGCACGGACGTGTTCGGATCCAAGAAACGCAAGGCCGCCCTGATCGGCCGGATGCGCGCGGCCGCCCTGGTCGGGCGCCTGGCTGTGCTCTCCTCGGTGATCGCGGCGCTGCGCGCACCAGGTGTCACGGAGGAGCAGGCGCAGCACCAGGCGGCCGACCTCGCCGCGTGGATCCTCGACGGCGTTCGCCCGGACGGGGAACGCGCCGCGGCGATCGAGGGCCGCGCCCGGCTGCTGGTCAACGCCGATCCTCTGCTGATGGAAGGGGCCGTGCAGACCATCCGCATGGAGGCGTGGTGCCGGTTCGCCACCGCGAAGGAGCCGCCCCTTCCGATCAGCCCGACGTTGGAGACCTTCGGCGCGCGGGTGCCCGACTCGCCCAACCCCGACACCTACCCGGTGCTCGTTGCGCGCCTGGTCGACGCGCTGCCGCCGGACCTGCAGGCGAACATCCGCGCGTGGCTCGCCAGCGAAACCGCCAAGGGGCCCCCACGCCCTTAGGACGCCTCCACGGCCGCACACGCGGCGCCTGGGGCGCGATGCGGCCGGAGACCGGTGTGCTGGTGGCGCCGGACAAAAAAAAACCCACCAGGAGGGGTGGGCAAAATCGTGCTATGGGAGGGGAGAAACGGACCAACGTCGTGTTCAGAGTGGTTCGGCGGCCGCAAGTTCCCGGCCGTTATGGGGTGAGCCTACGCCCGCGCGGTCGGCTTCGCACGGGCCTGCTGCGCTTTGATGAGTTCGGCGCGCAGCAGTGTGGCCTCCTGCGCCGGCAGTTCGTGCAGGTGGTCGGGCGGGAAGCGGAAGCGGTCGGCGTCCATCCATGTGCCCGCGCCGGCCTGATAGACGTACACGCGGCCCGTCGGGGCGTGGATCAGCGCGTAGGACATCAGCGTCGTGCGGTTCGTCGGCGACCAGACCACCGATTCTTTGCCGCCCTTGGGCCGACCGGCCAGCGCGCGCGGCACGTCCAGCGCTTGGGCGGTGGCCTGCTCCCAGCGGGCCCGCGCGGCCTTCGGGTCGAAGGCGATGCGCGATCGCTGGCGCTCCAGCCACGCGACGAAAAGAGCGTCGGTACGCGGGTCCACTTCCACGCGGATCGATCGGCCGGGGACGCGCAGCGCGGTCCAGTCGTCGCGGGCCGCGTAGAGGCGCGGGTCGAGCACATGCAGGTCGTACGTCACGTAGGAGTCCCGCATCGTGACCCAGCGCCTCCGGGTGTGTGCTGGCGTGATGTAGCGCGTGATGCTGCCGTCGATATTCCACAGATCGTGCCGCCGCTCGGCCTCGCGCTCCTCGCCCCCGACGTGGTGCGTGTCGCGGTGCGCGTCGACGACCCACGCGCCCAAGGGACCGGTCACCACCTGCGCTCCTGCGCGCACGGTGAGGGTTTGGGTGGTGGCGTCGATCCACGCCTCGATCGCGGCGCTCTCGTAGCGGTCGCCGGCGGTGGCCTGACGACGATCGCGCACCAGGCGCACGGTGGCCCACACGGCGCCGGCGAAAGCGCCCCAGCGGCAGAGGCCGCCTAAGGCGTGCGGAAAGTGGAACTCGGGATCGCGCACGCACTGGAGGATGAGGAAGGCCCACAGCGCTGGACCGACGAGGGCCACCCAGCCGATGACGCGGCGGGTGGGATCGCCGATGGCTCCGCGCGTTCCGCGCCAGAGCACGGCGGCGAGGATGGTGGTCAGGATCAGGGTCGGGTCGACAAAGGCGACCAGGAGCAGCAGCCCAAACGCCAAAAACAAAGCGGCGCGGTTGGCGAGCATGGGACCGAGCACCGCGCCTTTCGTGCGGCGCTCGGTGGTGGACCAGGTGGCGGACATGGCGGTGATTCCCCGTTCGTCCCAGAGAGGACGGCAAGGGAAGGATGCGCCCTGGGCAGTCCATTAGTCCAGTTTCCACTAATCGGTTGCAACGGGCCGGACACCACGGAGTCAGGTGGCGTCACTTCTTCTTGGGGGCACCCTTCTTGGCCGGGGATTTGGCGGCGCTTTTGGCGGCCGCGGGCTTCGCGTGGGGCGGCGCGGAGAGGCGGTCCATGCGGCGGCCCCACTCCTCCAACGTCAGGCCGCACGCCGCGATCCAGGTGGCCAGTTGCTGGATGTCGATGCGGACGCTCGCCCGCTCCGCCGCGGACACAAAGGTCTGCGTGCGGCCGATCCGGTCGCCGAACACGGTTTGGTTCTGACCGCTTGCCTCGCGCAGTTCGCGCAAGAGGTCCACAGCGGCCCGGTACTCTTTGGTGTGCAGCGACTTGGCCATGCGCCTCCTCCGCGGTTGTTGCTGTGCGGAACTCTAGGCGGCACAACGGGTTAGACCAAATACCAATAGTCGGTTACTGGTATTTGCGCTAATCGGTTGGGGAGCGTACCAAAGCGGGCGCGCCGATGTGTGATCAAAGGCTTAGGACGGTCTCAGTCGGCGGCGTCCGATTGGTGGGCCAGATCGGTCAACGCGGCGCCATCACGCGCGATGGTGGAGGTGATGTCGGCGATCTCCCCTTGCACCGTGGCCTTCGCCACTTGGTAGGCGCCCTCGGCTTGGTGCTCGCTTGGGCACGCCGCGAGGTCCGGCTGGGTGCGGCACGGGCTGCGCGCGATCGCCGCGTCGAAGCCGGCGAGGTGGTCGGTGCCCTGCGCCGCGGTCTGCGACCAGGGGAGGTCGTATTGAGTGACTTGGACGCCGATTTGATGGATGCGCACCGACACCTGCCCGCGCTGCGGACCGTTGGCCGGAAGGGAGCGCTCCAGGTCCAGGTCGTGCCGCGCCGCCGCCAAGGCTTTGGCGTGGAAGGCGTGCAGCGGTCCGAGATCGTGGTGGGCCTCCACCCGCTGCGCGTAGGCGGTCAATGCGTTCGCCAGCGCGGCGACCCGGGCGTTGGAGTCCGCGGTGCGCTGCTCTTGCGCGCGTTCCAGATCGGCCGCTTCCTGCGCGTGTTCGCGCTGCGCGGTGACCTCGGCCACCTGCCGGCGCACGGTATCGGCCTGGTTGGTGATGTCCTGCACCACCGCGGCGTAGGCGTCCATCGTGCTGGGCGCGAAGGTTTCGGTGCCGTTGGGCTCGACCAAGGCGATGCCGCCGGCGGTCACCTGCCCGCTCATGTTCGTGGCGGTGGCCAGCGGCTCGTTCACTTGCGCGGCCAACGTGATCGAGCGGCCGTCCGTGGAGCCTTGGATGTTGAGCGTCCAGCGGTCCAGGGACCCGTCGGGTGTGATTCCGACGTGGGTGAGCGTGCCCATGAGGTGCCCGTCGCCGGAGGGCGTCAGTTGCAAGAGGTCCGCCCAGGCGGACTGGGGCGTTGGCCCGCCGCGCGCGAGGTACGCGCCCGACACATGCTGGGTGCACCCGCCGAGAGCGATCAGCGCGATCGCCACGCCCCACCGAATCGATCCCATGACGCCCCCTCCCTGTTGGGGGCCATGGTACGGCATCCGCCGGTTACAGGGATTGATCGTGATCGTCCCGCCGCTGGGTCGGCCGAACGATGGCGCGCTCCTGGTCGCGGCTCTGGCGCCACACGCGCTGCGCGGTCAGGAGCACGTCGATCACCGCCACCTGCCCGCGGGCCACCGCCACCTCGGCCGGCGTGCGGCCGTGTTTGTTCGTGCGGGTGGGATCGGCGCCTTCGGCCAGCAGCGCGCTCAGCGCGTTGCCGGCGGCGAACTGCGCGCTCACGTGCAAGGGCGTGCGCCCGGCCGCGTCCGCGCGATCGATCGCGGCGCCGGCGTGCACCAGGCGGTCGGTCAGGCGGGCGTCGTTGGCGGCGGCCGCGTAGTGCAACGGCGTCAGCCCCACCGGATCGGTGATGGAGGGATCGGCGCCTGAGCGGATCAAGAGATCGACGATCGAGTCCTGCCGGTACGCGGTGGCCAGATGCAGCAGCGCGAACTCGTCGCCGCCGGCGGTGCGCACGCGCGCGTTGGCGTTGCCGCCCCGTTCCAGGTACGCCTGGATCGACGGGGTGTCGTTGCGGAGGACGGCGCGGCCGAGGGCGTTCATATCCTTCACGGTACCGGGAACGGGCCGTTCGTCCAGCGCCCGCCCTGGGCGCCGGGTGTGGGGCGGCGGGCTTACATCCGCCGCACGCTCCGACGTGGGGTGTCCACGTGCGCGGCCTGGTGCGTCAGAACGCTTTGATCCAGGCGGGCGAGGAGGACGCCGCCGCGTCGGAGGGCCTCCGGGTCGGTGGTTCGGTCGAGTTTCTCCGCGAACTCCGAACGCGGCGAGCGGCCCTGGCGGTTGCGCTGCTCGGGGTCGGCGCCGGCGTTGAGCAACAGATCCAGGCACGCGCGACCGCGCTCGGAGTCACGATCCAAGGGGATCCCGTCGAGCAGGATGTGCAAGGCGGTCCTCCGATCCTGATCCTCCGCCGTGTTGGGGTCGGCGCCGCCCTCCAAGAGCACCTCCATCGAGGGGGCGTTCCCGGAAAGCGTGCAGCCCATCAGAGGCGTGCAACCGCTCCGCTGGGCGTTGGGATTCGCACCACGGGCCAGCGCCCAAGCCGTGCGCTGTCCGTCGCCCAGGTAATCCAAGGTGGCGCTCTCGAAGAGCACCCCGTCGAGGAGCGGTCGGCGTTCCCGGTGCGGTGCTTGGCGGACCAGGGCGTCGGCCGTGTCCCAGGTGGCGCAGGTGAAGGCCGCGGCGAGCGCGCGGTCGCGGTGGTTGCTGCACCACGCCATCGCCCGGTCGGCCGGCGTGGCGTCGCGCAGGGCTTCGATGGCGGCGCGGTCGTCGGGCGGCCACGGCGCGTCGGTGATCACCGGCCGGCCGTCTGAGCCGCGCGTCACGGTGCGCACGGTGGCGGCGAGGACGGGCGTGTAGTAGTCCACCCCGTTCACCCGCCCGTCGATCACCACATTGGGCAGGGGATTCCATTTGTTGTGCGCGCGCTCCCGCATGCGCTGGAGATGGTCGACGTGCTCTTGGGCGATGGGCATCGAGTCGAGCCGCTGGGGTGGGGATGCCGACCACCCTACCCCGGCGGTCCCACACCGCAAGGGTCGCACGCCTCAAACTGCGGAGGGGCTCTCAGGCCCCGGTGTGCCGCATCGGACTACATGCGCCCGCCGCTTTTCGTCGTACGCGGCCTGGCCGGCCGGTCCAGGGCGCCGCCATGCAGGCCGTCGCTGATCTTCGTACGGACGGCTTCCGCCATGAGTTGGAGCGCGGATTCCCAGGAGGCGCGCACGTCCGGATGGACACTGGGTTGCTCAAGGTCGTCCCGAAGGATGTCCATGGGAGTCTTGCCGGCTTTGTTGGGCCGCTCGGGATCAGCGCCGACCGCCAAGAGCGCGGGAAGATTGCCTTCCCTCCGGTGGGTGAATTGGACAACACGGTGCAGCGCCGTGTCTCCGGTCACATTCGTTGAGGCGTTCACGTCGGCACCGGCGTGGCGCAGAAGACGGAAGAGGTCGTGCGCTTGCTCACCGGTCCAGGACCAAGAGACCGCACAGTGAAAGGCATTGCGCCCGGTGTCCTGATCCACCCTGGCCGCGGACGCGCCGCCGTCCACCAAGAGGCGCAAGCACTCCAGGCGCTGGGATTTCTGTTGCAATGACAGTCTGGCGACGGACCATTCATCGGAGTCGACGTTGGCGGGAGATTCGGTGATGTCCTTCGTGGTGTCCAGGACCAAGGGGATGAGGTCCAGGTCCGCGCACCGCGCACCATGGGCAAGAAGAAATCGGACGGTGTCGGGTCGGCCGGTGTTTGCTGCGATCGCAAGAGGCACATAGGAGGACTGGTGATCATGGGAGGGATAGGGGTCATGGCGAAAGGGAACGATCGCCGCATTGGGATCGTTCCCGTCCCGAAGCCCCTGTTCCAACCACGGCATATACCCGGTCAGAAGCCCCCATGTCCAGGCACGCTCTTGTGGCGCTTGTTCATCGCACATGGTGCCCGCGTCCACCAGCAGACGCCCGATGTCCCAGCGCCCCTTGCGCGCGGCATGAACGAGGAGGGCGTGATAGGTGTAGGTATCAGGATAGCCATGCGGACTTCCCCAGCACGACCCTGTTGGACTCGCACCGATGGACAGAAGTGTGTTGATGACGTCCAGGTCGAAATGCTCATTCGCCACCACCATCTCCAGCGCGGTGCGGCCCAGGGCGTCGGTGGCGTGGATGGCGTCGCGCACGCGCGGATCGTCCAGCGTCAGGGCGCGTACGCCCGCCTCTCCATGGATCAAAGTGTGATGCAGCAGCGGACCGGGCCAGTGTCGGTGGATGGGAAGCCGGGTGGTGAGATCGGCACGCGCCAGGACCGCGCAATACTCCTCGTCACTGTCGGCACCGTTCTCACAGAGAACGTGCGCCTCCTGCGTGGACTTGGTGCCACGATAGGGATGCTCCGCCCACTGCCGCCACAGCCAGTTGATGGCTCCTTCCACGGCCTTCGGGTAGGCGTTCAGGTCGCCCCCCTTAGGTCCGTAACACCACACAGGGGATCGCCGCGCAAAGCGCCCCACGACACGAATGGTGCCCGGTTCGCTGGCGGTGGGCGGCGTGTCGATGAGGCCCTGCTGATCCATGGTCTGCTCCCGGATGGTTCCGGGAAGAGGATCGTGCGACGCTCGGTGCTCCGTCAAATCGTCACATCCGCCGCCGCATGGTGGGGACTTGGCGCACCGGCTCGCTCTCTTGCGCGACCGCCCGCTGCAGAATCATCTGGGTGATGCGTGCGGCCTCCTCCGTCTTTGCGTCGCGGTACGCGCGCGCGTCGGAGGTGTAGGGATCGCGACGACGGCTGTCGCGGACGGCCACCTGCTCGGGCGTTTCGCCGTCGCGGTTGCGCGCCTCCATGTCCGCGCCCGCGTCGAGCAACGCGCGCACGCGTTCGGGTTCGCGAAAATAACAGGCGGCGTGCAAGGGCGTGTCGCCGTTCGTATTGACGGCGTGCACGTCGGCGCCCGCCGAAATCAGAGCACGGATCGTGCCCGGATAGTCGCCCGTTTCGGATCGGTCGGGCTCAGAGGCGGCTGCGTGCAAGAGGGATTGGCCCGATTGGTCGTTCCGATGGAGCGCGTTCAGCACGGTGTTGGCGTCGCACCCGTGCGCGCACAAGTCCGCCACCGCGTTCGGGCGGCCGGCGCGGACCGCTTCTTGGAGCGCATCCATTGCAGAGCGTCGCTCCAGGGTGGCGCCACGACTGCGGCAGTGCTGGAGCGCTGAAGCGTCGTCCGAACGCAGGGCCAGGATGTGGGCGCCGGGGGCGTCGGTTTCGGCCAGACGCGCGGCCAGACGCGTGCGGAACTCCGCGGCCGCCTCGGGGTGCTGCACCAGGCCCTTCAGGGTGTCCCCGTTCCAAAGAGCGCGATCGTTCTCGACCAGACGTTGGACCGGCGTGCGACCGGAGGCGTCGGGCGCCACGGGGTTCGCGCCCGCATTGAGCAACAGACGGGCGCAACGGGCGGCCGCGTGGCTGTGCATGTGGTTGTTGTCCCCGCACAGGGTCGTCAACATCGTGCGACCGGTTCGTGCGGGCGTGTCCAGGACGTCGTGGGTCCGCGGATCGCGCAGCATCGCTTCGAGCACATCGGACCGCACATTCCGCACCGCCTTGTGCAACGCGCTGATCCCCTCCAAGGGCGAGACGTACAGAGGATCGGCACCGGCGCGCAGCGCGGCCAACGCCTGGTCGGGGCGCTGCTCGTCCAGGGCCACATGCAAATCAAGATCGACGGGGCGGATGGTCATGGGCGGCTCCGAACGGTGGGGATCACTTGAGTGTACGGCGCTTGGGACGTTTGTCAGGTCCCGGCCCCACCCGGTCGGCGCTGCGCGCCTCGGGGCCCCGGTGTGCCTCATGGGCCGCCGGGCTCTGGAGGTCCCGGTACACGGTCGTGCGGCTCACGCCGAGGTCCTGGGCGATGGCCTCCACCGGTCGTCCTTGGGCGCGCAGGCGCTGGGCGGTGCGGGGACGGTGCGCGCGCAGCGTTGGGCTCGGTCCCAACACACGGCCGACGTACGCGCGGGAGTGTCCGAGCAGGCGCGCGATGGACGCGTTGGAGTGCCCACGTCGGCGCAGATCGTGGATCGCGGCGCGGGTGGCGCGGGCGGCGGTATACGACGCGCGCATGTCAGAGCCCCAAGTCGAGCAACTGGGAGAAGAGATCGCCGTCGCTGCTCGGAGTCGGGGCCGGTGCGGGCGCGTGTACCGGAGCCGCGCTGGGCGCCGGAGCCGTGCGCAGCGTCACTACGTTGGCGCGCGCGGCGATCTCCGCCTCGTCCGCTTGCGGGCCGCGCCAGGCCACGCCCTGGCAGGGTGTGACGCGCCCACTAACCGTGAGTTGCCGGTCGTTCCCCAAGCCCAGCGCGGGACGCAGCGCGCGCCAGAACACATTGGATTCCAAGTGCGGGATTTCGTTGAGCAAGCAATAGTCGCGGTAGGCTTGGTAGATCGCCGTTTTCGGCCGGAACTGATCGCGTTCGGTGACAGCGGTCACCGCGTAGGCGCGCCGCCACGCGCGCACCGAGTCGCCTTCTTCGCGGGCGTACTCCATCGTCTCTTGCACGTCTTCGGGCAACTCCGCTTTCGCCAGCGACCGGCCGCGGGCCACCAAGCGGATGGCCCCTTCGATCATCCAGTCCAAGATCGCGCGGCCTTCTTCGTGAAAAAAGACCTCGTGCATGTTGGAGATCCGCTCGGCCTCGGGGATCTCGTGGCGCCATTCGACCACGCACAAGCGGCGCCACATGCCGTCCGACTTGTCACGGATGAAGGGTTTGTCGTTGCTGCAAATAAGCCACTTAGCGCGAATCTGCGTGGTGATGGCTTTTTCGTGCTTGCGATCGACACTGATGCTGTTTTGAGAGATCAGTGTTTTGAGCAAACCTTCATCGTATTTTTCGCCGATGTCCACTTCATCAATGTGCACCAACGACGCACCCAGTAAGGGCTCGAGGGCAAACCGAGCGGCGAGATCCTTGAGTCGTGTGCTCACCCCCTGGCGCTGCATCAGCCGGCAGAGTTCCGCCAGCGTCGATTTGCCCGATCCGGCTTTGCCGTACCACCAGGCGGCCTGGGAGTAGTTGTACGGAAGAAGGGTCGCGCCGCACTGTTCCTGGATCAGCGCGCGCACCTCCGGGTTCGGCTGGGCGCGTTCGAGCCACCGACGAAACCGGGATGTCTCGGTCAGCGGCTGGGGCGTGTACGTTGTGCCCGGCGCGTGGTAGGCGCGCAGGTTGATGGCGTACGTCATCCCGTAGGCGGGCTTCGGCACCATCGTCGTGACGCGTCCGTCGCGGTGGATTTCCAGATACACATCGCGCAGCGGCACGATCGCGCGAGTCTGTTCCGCCGGCATCGTGTGGGAGGTGAGGCCGCGCAGGTGGCGCATCATGGTGTCGTAGCAACTCAGCGCTTTTTTGTTGTTGTACGACGCGCCGTTGTTGACCTTCGCCAGCCACTTCAGCACTTCGGTCATGCCGCCTTCGGCGCCGTAGGGCTGGAGGAAGCACTCGTGCCAGCGATACACCTGGAGCGCCGCCTGCGTTTCATTAATCGCGTGCACACGCCACGGCCGCAACGTGTCCTTGGCCGCCAGCCGGCTCCACTGCAACTCGATCGACGGCCCCTTGTCTTTCTTCGGCCCCTTGGCGCCGGCGCCGTTGTTGGGGGCGGTGGCTCCGGACACATTGCCGGTCGCCGTCGCGCTGGTCGACTGGGCGGCCGCTGCGGCGGCTTTCTGCGAGGTGTAGGCGGTGGTCATAGCGGTGGGTTCCTGAAACCGGGGCGTGTTCGAGGCGGGTCCCCATCCTGTCGGGCTTGTCCCATTTGTAAACCAAAATATCCGCGGGTCGGTCTGGAGGTGTGCACCAGCACGCATTGCTTGCGCCGGGTTCTGCGTGGGCTCACACGGTCTCGGAACGCCCCTCGAATCCTGAGGGCACGGTGGTTGGGGGGCGGCACTCTACGCGCCTTCGAAGGGTTGTCCAGTCCCGCGTGGGACGGCTCACACAACGGCGCGCCGGAGGGCGTTGCGACCTTGTGGGTCGGTGGCGACCCGTTAGGTTGAAAGGACCCCAAACCGCGGAACCTTTGTATGCATATCCATCGCGTTGTTCTTGTGGCTCTGGCGTTTTCGGCGCCTTCGCCCCGATCGCCGTCGGCATTGTGATGGACTGAGCGCATCGTCATGCTGTTCCACATCGTTGACGCCCTCGTCAGCCTGTACATCGCAACCTTTTTGTGCGTTGCTGTTCATGAGTTGGGCCACTTTGCGGTGGCCCGTTGCGTGGGCGTCCGACCGTCGGCGCTGGTCATTGGATCCGGACCGCTTTTGTGGGACCGGGTGGGACGTGACGGGGTGTCCTACCAGGTGGGGTGGGTTCCCTTCGGCGGCCACATCCGGCTCGGCAAGGCCGAATCGGACCTCGATGCGATCGATGGCACGGAGCCGCACGATGGCGGCTCGAACTTCAATCTCAGTAAGTTTGTGGCGATCGTTGCCGCCGGCCCGAGTGCCAACATTGCGTTCGCGTTCGGCTTGATGGCGTTGCTGCACCACCTGCTCCACGTGGACAACGTCGCGGCTGGATCGGTGGGCTTTGGAACCGCGCTGGAACTCCTCACGGCCAACGTCTTCCTGATCTACGGTGTCTACAGTCTTGTACCGTTTCCCGAGGCAGATGGCGGATTGCTGGTGCGATCGGTGATCTCATCCGTACGTTCGTGCCCCATGGACGACGTGCTCCCGTCAGCGCATGTTGTGCGCGCGCTTCGAGCCCTCAACTCGTGGATGAGTTTTGCCGTCGACGTCTATGTAACCGTCCTCTCGCTCGCCATCACCGGCCTGGCGTTTGGGGCTTGAGCCGCGTCCTGTTGTCCGTCATCTCAGATACCGCTTCACGGTCGTCGGACTGTACCCCGTTATCGCCGCGATGACCTGTTGGCTCAGGCCGCCGTCGCGCATCGCGCGCATGAGGGCGATGGCTTTGTCCCGATCGCGCCGACGGGTGGCGTTGGAGCGCTCGAGCATGCGGGCGCGCACCTGAGCGGGAATGGGATCGGTCATGGGGGCCTCCGGAAGGCGACCATGACAACAGATTCCCACGGGGTGTCTATCGGGCGGCTGGGCCCGGGTGTGGCTCGTCGGTCTTACGCTTCGGTGGTGGCGGCCAATACCCGCCGGTCGCGCTCGATGGTCCAGCGGCTCACGCGAAGCGCTACCGCCAACGCCCGGCTGCTCACGTGCGGGTGGGCGGCCACCAACAGCCGGCGATCGGTGATGCGATCGGTCGGCGCGAGCGCGCCGCGCAGGTGGCGGGCCACGGCCTGGTGGGTGATGCCGAGGCGCCGGGCGATCGCGCGGTGGGTGAGGCCCTGCGCGCGCAGCCGGCGGCAGGCGTTGCGGTGCGCGGTGCCTTGTTGGGTCGCCCGCGTCACGGCGCGCTCCGGCATGTGAGGGGTGCAATCGCGTCGGCGTGGGGCAGCGGCGTGGGGATCGTCGCGTGGCACATGCCGACGGCGCCGAGATCCACGGTGATGTCCGCGCCCGGCGCGGTGTCTTCCAAGTACACCACGCCGTCGTTGCCGACCACGGTGTCCTCAGGCACCGTCGTGGCGTGCGCGGTCACGGACGAGCCGACGGGGAGGTGGCGCCCGTGGGCGTCGGAGAGAATGAACTCACGCGCCGTCTGCCCGGCGATTTGGAACACAATCAGCGTGCCGCTCTTGCGGTTGGGGACGGCCGTTTGCACGACGTCTTTGACGTCGACTCCGATGGGCAGGTCTTCGGCGTCGATGCGAATGCTGTTGGCGCTGAGCGATGTCAGGGGCGCGACGACCAGGGTGCCGTTGGCGTTGGTGCGGCCCATGAGGCGGTTTTCCAAATACACCCGCACACCTTTCACCCCGGGCACGCGCACGACGGCAAAAGCGTCGTAGACCGGCTGCACGGTTTGGAGGGTCGCGCCCGAGCCCATCCAGAGCGCGCCTGAGATCGTGTTGCTTTCCGAGACCTGGGTGCCGCTGGTCGAAATGGTCGCGTCGTCCTGGATGTGGTCGTTGCGCCACATCACGTGTTCGTTCGATGTGACGAGGCCGGAGGTGGTGCGGTCCACCGTTGTGTCCCACTGCCCCAGAGTGTCGCCTTTGGTCCAGGTGCCCATGGCCTCCACCTGCCCGCTGGCGCCCTGGCGCGCATCGTCCAACGCTTGCGCGTTGAGCGATATGGAGTGCCCGAGGGGAATGGAGGCCGAGAGCATCACGGCGTTGTCGCGGCTGGCGTGCTCCAGGTCCAGCGCGACGGTCATCGCGTTGTGATTCCACGTCGCCCGCAGATCGCTGCGCCCTTGCGTGGTGCCGCTGCGCATCGTCACGCGCGCGTAGGTGCCTTGCACCTGGACCGCGGGCGTGGGCGTCCAGCCCAAGGTGATGGTGGATTGGCGCTGCGTGATGAGCCCGCGCTCGGTGGCGTCGTAGTCCCCTTGCGACAGATCCCACCATCCGCGTGAGGTGAGAGCCTCACCGAAACCGATCTGCCAACGCCGGCCGATGTACGAATAGTCGGCGTTGATCAAATGCCCGGAACCGCCGGTGGCGGCGCCCGTGGACGCGCCCAGCGTGAGATCCGCCGTGCCCCACCGTCCGCCCGTGATCGCGCCGGCGATGAGGTTGTGCGCGCTGGCGGTCGACTGCGTCGCGCCCTGGACGGTCCAGTGATCGCTCAGGCCGCGCTGGTACGAGGCGGACAATCCGGGCGTGCTGTACGTGTCTCCGCCGTCGACACGCGCCGCCCCCACATCCACGTCCCAGCGATCGAGCCCAGGGCGCAACAAGGTCGGCGAGACGTAGAAACTGTCGACGATCGTAGTTTGCCGGCCGAACGCGTCGGTGGCCACCAGGGTCATCGCGTTCGCCCCGCCCGCGGCCACCGGTGTGGCCAGTTGGTAGCCGCCCTGCCCGACCTGCGCCACCGTGCCCAAGGGCGCGGCGTTCAAGTACGCATCGATTTTCGAGGGCCCCACGGCCACGCCGCCGATCACCGGAATGGGGTACGACGGGCTGGAGGGATCGAGCGATGGGTCGCTGGCCAGGCGCACGCCGCCCAGGAGCGCGGAGGAGAGGTTGGCCACCGGGTTGGTGGCGATGTCCCCGGCTTGGAAGGTGAGGCGTTTGCTCGCCCAGTCGGTGGTCCAGGTCGTCAGTCCCCGCTTGTAGAGCAGCCCCTGGCTCGCGGTGTCGTCCAGTTGCCCCGTTGATTCCAAGACGCCCCACGGGGTCACGAACCGGGCGTCCTGGCTGCTGGACCACGACGTGCTGGTGGGCGTGCGCGCCACGGCGAGGTCGTAGCCGAGCAGGAGGCCCATGGCGTTCGGTGTGGTGGGCAGGGCCGTGCGCACCGCCGCGCCGACTTTCTCCAATGGAAAACGGGCCGCCGGCCCCGTGCAGGCCACCGCCTGGTTGGGCGTGTCGATGGTGCAGGTGAGGCCCAGTTGGACGTTGGTGAGCGTTCCGGTCTCGCCGGGTTTCAGGATCACCGTGAGGCCGCGCCAGGTGACCGCCGGCGCGCTCAGCACGTCCCCGTGCTGGACGTACTCCACCGCCTGGCCGACCGCACGGCCGTTCATCGTAGTGTCCAGCCAGACGCGGTCGGCGGCCGCGTCGGCGTG
>Ga0335072_10000839_pt1 | contig 54128 bp, 58 predicted proteins | sample Lox_Sample_21_FD_206725 | JGI IMG/M metagenome (GOLD analysis project Ga0335072, IMG submission 206725) | Soil microbial communities from Loxahatchee National Wildlife Refuge, Florida, United States - Lox_Sample_2.1 | ecosystem: Environmental > Terrestrial > Soil > Wetlands | place: USA...
GGCACCCCCGGCGCGGTCTTGGCAGCCCCTGAAAAATCCTCGGCAGCCCTGAGAGCCCGATGCCGTCAACCCCAACCCCCCTCCTCCCTCGACATTTCCACACGCCGACACCGGGGATGGCCGGCGCCTGCCTCGCGCTGCCTCCCCTCCAAATTTGACCGCCGCCCGGGGGGAAAAAATGGGAAATCCCGGAAGAAGGTTAATCCGGGGCGGGCGGGCCGGGAACAACGTTGATCCGGGCTGGGCGGGATGGGGCGGGGAGGGGGGAAGGAGAACACTTAAAACCGTAACCGTAGGGGGTGCGACTTAGAACCGTAGGCTCTGCAAAAATGTGCCCGTGTTCCTTAGAAAAACTCCCCAAACATATGCCCGGAATGTGGTATAGAGATGCCTGCATGAGCCTCAGCCTGTACGCCAGCGACAGCCCCAGCGTGAATGCCAGCGTGAGTTCCAGCGTGAGTCTCAGTATGTACACCAACGTGAGTCCCAGCGAGAGCGCCAGCGCGCGCGCCAATTCCCGAGACAATGGCCATCATGGCCGTGCACTTGCGCCGTCGTGCATTTACGCCTCCGCCCTGGTCGTGCATCTACGTGTGTATCTATACTTGGAAGCGCCTATATCAACCTATACACCAGCCCCTACACCGGCCCGCACATCAGCCTGTACGCCAACCTGAGCCCCAGTGTGAGCCTCAGCGACAGCCTTAGCGTGAATGTCGCCTGTGCGCGTCGCCAATACGTCAGCGACAGCCCTAGCGACAGTGCCAGCGTGTACTCCAGTGTGAGTGCTAATATGAGCCCAGTGTGAGCCCCAGCGACATCGATAACGTGAACCTCAGTGTATACGCCTGCATGAGCCTCAGCGTGTACGCTAGCGACAGCCTCAGCGCGAGCACCAGCGTAAGTGCCAGCGTATTACGCCAGCGCGAGCCCCAGCAACAGTGCCAGTGTGTACACCAGCCTGTACGCCAGCGACAACCCCAGCGTGAGTCTCAACGACAGCCCCAGCGTGAGTGTCGCGTGTGCGCGTCGCCTGTACGCGTCGTCTATACGCCAGCAACGACTTCAGTGTAAGCCCCAGCGATAGCCCCAGTGCGAACGCCTACGACAACCCCAGCGTAAGCCCCAGCGACAGCCTCAGCGCATACGCCAGCAAGAATACCAGCGTGAATACCAGCCAGGCGTCTGATTCAAGGTGAACTCGCAGGACAATGATGCCTAGGCGTGGGTGTGCCGTGGCCGTGGACGTGGCCGTGCCTGTGATCGTGCCTGTGATCGTGATCGTGGACCGTGGACCGTGGACGTGGACGTTGACGCGGGTGTGGACGTTGACACGGGTGTCTGGCAGGTCTAACTCACGTCGTGTCCCACCACAGCACCACAGCATCACACTTGATGTCACTCAAATATCTGGGCTCGCAGGTGTCGCTCTTGGTTGCGCCGACCGGGGACCATGCAGGTCGAACGGCTTGCAGACGACCACCCGGTGTGTCCTGTGGTAGCAAAAGTCACTCAACATCCTGAGATCAATCATTGGGTGCAGCAGGGGCTGGAGACAAGGACGTGACCGGTGCAGAGCAGAAGCCCTTTTTCGGTGAAAAAGGGCCCCCGCAGAAAGAGTAGAGTCCTCACCACCACCACCCGGCCCTCGCTGCCCCAAATACGACCCTGTACCTCGCCACGGCGTAACCTCGGAGACGTGCCCGGCGTCGAGGACCATGGCCTAGCGCGCCTGGCGGTGCTGGCACGCCTAGTTGAGCTGCTGGTGGAGCGACGCGAACGTCGCGTCCACCGGCGCGCTCGACGGCGGCGGCGGCGTCGGGCCGTCGTTCCGGAGGACGTCGCAGCTCCAGCCGTCGTGGACGCCCAGGCCGTCGATGCGCGTCTGCCCGTGGCCCCGCCGCACCACCTCCGCCACCCTACCCGCGAGACCGACTCCCGCCAGCTCCTCTACCGCCGCCCGCTTCCGCCAGCCCTTGATGATGTGCACCTCGATCAGGTGCCGCTCATAGTTCCCACCTACGTAGCACGCCCCGCAGCCCGTGCATGGGAGGACGCCGTACGCCGCCATCCCGCCCGCCGCGGCCGCCTCGATCTTGTCTACACTCGACATGACGCCTGAACCGGCCTTAGATAGTTCATCCGACCGCGTGGACGCCTACAATCTGCGCGGCTATCGTGATCGTGCACCTGCGCCGCCGCCGCCGTTGTTGTGCATCTGTGCGGCCGTCCTGGTCGTGTACCTGCGCGGCCGTTCTGGTCATGTACCTGCGCTGTCTTCCTGATCGTGTACCTTGCGCGGCTGTTCTGGTCGTGTAGCTGCGCTATCGTCCTGATCGTGTACCTTGCGCGGCCGTTCTGGTCGTGTAGCTGCGCTATCGTCCTGATCGTGTACCTTGCGCGGCCGTTCTGGTCGTGCATCTGCGCGGTCGTCCTGGTTGTGCACCTGCGCGCTGTCGCCGCCGTGATCGTGTATCTGCGCGGCCGCTGTGACCGCGCATCTGTGTGGCCGCCCTGATTGTACATCTGCGCCGCCGCCGTGATCGTGTATCTGAGCTCTCGCTGTTTTCAATCGTGCATCTGCGCGTCCGTTGTGATTGTGTATCTGCGTTTCCGTCGCGATCTACGTGCGCGTCTGCCGTGGTCATGCATCTGTGCCGTCGTATATCTGCGCGTCGATCGTGGTCGTGTATCTGCGCGTCGGCCGTGGTCTTGCATCTGCACCGCGGTGGTGGTGACCCTGCGCCGGCGGCGACCATGCATCCACGCCGCCGCCCTGGTCATGCATCTGTGCGTCACCGCACGGAACAGGTGTTTCACATATATCGGCCGCGCGTGCAACAAGCACAACAGCGCCGTGAGTACTGGCTATCGCTGGTGGGCTGACGGGGCACTGACAGATACGGGCGGGCTCCCGCGGACGCCGGTGGGCATTAACTCTCGCTGACGGGCACTGGCTAGCATTGGTGGTCACCAGCTACCGCTTACGGGCGCTGATGACCGCTGATGACCGCTGGCTGGTCGTTTGAGATTCCAGCTCGATGGGCGACACGATTTCGAACGCGTCGCCGGCGCGGATCAATTATGATCTGACTGAAGAAGGCAACTGAAGAGGTTCTCGGAAGACAATGCTTCTACTTGGCATGGCACTGAGATAATAGGCGTGCACCTAGAGAACAGGCGTACACCTAAAAGCAGACGTGTATCTGGATGGCAGACGTGCATCTAAGATAGTAGGCAGCGGCCGCAATTGTTGGGCCGCAGGCTCGACCTCATGACCTGGGGTCGAGCAGGCCCATCCTCCAGGCCCGCGCTATAAGCCCATGTGGCTTGCTAGGCAAGGGCTGCCAAGTATGCATGCACAAGCATGTCAAAGATGGATTCCTATAGGCTGTACCGTCCCAGTAGCTGCATGATCGTGCATTCGGCCCCCAGAGCCTTGTCTTGATCCCACCCTTAGCGTTGAAACTCGTCCAATAATGGTAAGTTCACGACCTGATCGAGACTCCGAAGACTGGATCGACAGGGTCGGCAAAGACGAGCCAGGGCTGTGCAAGCGCTCTGCCAGCGTGCGTCATGTCCATAAAACGAGCATGCACGTTCTTCCGTTTTGTAGGCTCGATGTCAAGCACATTGCAACGACTGCGCAGGTGCAGCTCGTCAAGATGCAGCGGGTTATGAAGCACGGTAAGTATGTCGCCATTTCCTCCGTCGATACCGGTAAGTGCATGGATCTGTCTTTGTTCAAAACGCCGCGCAAGGCTGAAACTTGAAATAGACCCAAAAAAGTCCAACATCAAGCAACCAAAGTTCTACACTCCCTTCGCAACCAAATCTCCTTTCCTCTTGACAATCCTCTGCGCGCTTTTGGTCTGCATCGCGTTGCTAGAGATCGCTCTGGAAAATGGCACGAAGATCAAGTCCAACAGCGACGGGATTGTGCACCAGGCTGCAAAGTACAAGAGACAAGCAGCATCGTCGGCAAGTTCGAATGATGCAACATCGACTTCTACACCTGCTATGTTCTTTGGTACCACTATAAGTGTCTACAATACAATCCAAACTTCGTCGCCGACGGCACTCACGGCATCTACCAGAGTTGGACCGGTATTGGCTGCAACCTCCTTAGGAGCATACAACATTGTAGGGACATCGTCTGGCACGGCTTCCTACGATGGCGGGGCTGAGTCAATGAACGCCATACCGACGTCAACCGAGACAGCGCCTTACAGCGATGTGGCTCACACAGCGGTTACTGACGCCTTTTCTCCAACCTCAAAATTTTTGACCACGATAACTACGGCAACTACCACTGAAGCGACGCTCACCTTGACCACATCCAACCAGGTCACAGTTGTCACGTCTTCTTTCACTTCGGCCCTCACGTTGACACTCACCTCCGCAGCAGCAAATGCGAGCGCCAGCTCATCAGCTATGCCTGAATTCTATACGACTGAGTCTGAATTACAGCTTGGAACAACATTTACTCCTGTAAGTTATTTCTGTGCCATGTACCTTGCGACATTTGTGGCTGTGCTGTTCAAGGTCATCTGGACCATCGTCTTTTCTTCAACAAAAATGATGGAACCTTTCTTTCAGCTATCTCGTCCCGAAGGTGCTTCAGCCAAAGACACTCTATTGGCAGATTACTTGTCCTCTGTTCTGTCGTTGAGTTCTATACGCAGCATCTTAGACGGCCATTGGGTTATGCTCTTGACAAGCTTGGCTTACGTAGCGCTCGGCCTCCTACCCTCCCTGGCTTCCGGAGCCATGACCGTCAAGGCCACCGCAGACTGTGGTAAAAACAACACATCTCCCTGCAACCTTGTGTGGATCCTTAAGGTACCCGTTGTCCGAGGTGTCCAAGCGCTTCTATCATTGGCAGCTGTCATGGTGACTGTTTTGGTCATTCTCAGATGGCCTCGCTGCAGCGGCGTCTTCTCGAATCCCTCAAGCATCGCATCTATGGCTGCTCTATTCGGCCACCGCGGCGTGCTCCATGATATCCGGCGGATAGATCCAAACGCCACCAAAGGCCAGATTGCTGAAGCGCTATCAGGTAACCACTACATGATGGGAAGCTTCGAGACTTCACCTGGACGACACCGGTATGGATTTATGAAGACCCAAATGAACTTGGGCAGCCAATACTCAGCCGTATCAAATCCAGCAAAGGCAGATGTCACACCATCTCACAACATCTTCTCCCGCTTTTGGAAGAAAGGCCTCCGTGACACCCTCTTCCTTCTCTGCATCCTCGGCCTCTTCGGCGTAGTGCTAGCATACTATCTCGATTCCGGCAACGACGCATTCAACCGCTTCTTCAACTCAGACACATTCGCACCAAGGTTCATACTCACCCTCTCAGCCACGCTGATCGACAACCATTGGAAGCGTATTGAGCGGGAAGTCAGGGTCATGACACCGTACCGACGCCTTCATAAGCGCAATGCGATGGCTGGCAAAACAATCCTGATGAGCATGAACGGAACGCCGATATCGAGCTTTCCTTTGGCAGTGAGCAGGGGAGATGTGTTTCATGCGTTGGTCGCTTTCACGGCGATCATGTCTGATATCCTCATCATCGCGGTTGCGGGGGTGCCGTTTGCTCGGGCGCGGGTTTGGTTGTCGTTCCTTGTCAGCGCGTATGTGAGTCTTGGTATTTTGGGTTTGATGGTTTTGGTCGTGCTGGGAACCTTCTGGTGGAGAGCGGGCAATGAGAAGATGGGTATGCCGAGGTCGCCAAGTACCATGGTTGCGGTGTTGATGATACTTTGTAATGAGGGGAATGGGCTGAGAAGGGAGTTTGAGGGGTGGGAAGGGGTGGGGGCGGTGGCAAGGGATATTGCTTGTAAGAAGAGGAAGGGGCGGTATTGGGCTGGAAGGATTTTGGAGGGGGATGGGAGAGAGCGGTGGGTGGTGGATTGTGAGAGGAAATTTCGGGACTAGGGGGTTGGGAGTGCGGCTGTGAACTACTGGTGATGTGTATGTATCCACCCAACAGGAGTGTTATATCGGAATGTTTCAATTGGGGTCGCTGACCTTGAATATGCTCATGGAATGTCGACACTTCGCAATATCTTCACGGCGCGCCCTTGCCAAAGTAACAGGTTCTCTAGCTGCGAACCAAAATCAAACGGCGTTTGGCCTCCAGAGCATTCTCTCTCAAATAGGGGATTCTTGTGAAGCAGTCCGGTTCATTACCTGGGTGTGGCGCCGGCACGAGACCAGCTTCAGGGCATTGTCCTCTTACCCGAGTAGGCCATTCGGATTTTGCTCTCCTCAGAGAAATCAGAAATAACAAAACCGGCGTTGAAGCTTCAAGCACAACGTCAGACCTAAAATCAGGTTCGATGGCGTGTTCTAAGGCGCTTTCAGCGTGGGATTGTGGAGTATATAGTGCGGTCTGCACTCATCTGTCTTTCGCCAACTTGCCTTTCCAGCCAGACTTTTTCACAGAGGCAACACATTTCGACACTTCTCCAAGCGGTGATGCCCGGTTCGGGACAGGTTTTAGCTCGAAATCAAGGAAAGGTGCGAGATAGATTGTCCAGAGAGAGTGAGGATAGTTTCCTGGGGTGAATATCATTTCGAGCATCCTCAGCGGTTCCGGTCTCATCAAAGTCAAGGGAAAGCGATTTCGGATGCGGGAACGCCTATAATCTATGTTTACTACGACTACTATGGGCATGGCTCAATATATTGCACCGTAATGACATATGCTCACCAGCGCCAATAGCAACTAAGCCCTACCGATCTTTCCATGCTGTGATTCGTCTATATCACCTGGGCAACACCCTCCTTGCACCTTTCAGTATGTGCCCGCTTCCGCTTCCTTCGGCCTCCTTCTAGCCCAGGGGTGCCGTAGACGTTGGAGGAAGGGAAGGTTCCTCAGGGAACGGTCGAGAGATAAGAGCAGCCCGAGGAGCTTCAAGCTGAGAAGCTTCAGGTCGCTGAGGTAGATACCGAGGCTGTCCCTAGCTAGGCCGATGGGCTAATGTTGGGACTCCACAAGGCCTTGGGGGTGTACCGAATAGTAATAGACCGTCATCCTCCTCCTCTGAGTCTTCAGGTGTGGCCATATCTCTCTTCCGGGCTAGCTTCTCGCGGTTCTTCAACTCTGATGCGACAGTCTCGGCCCCAGTAAGCTCTCGGGCGTCAGCTAAGCCGTGAGTCTTCTTCTTTCGGTATCGCCGCATTGGGGCCGGGTCAGGTAGGCTAACAGGCAAGGCCTGAAGCTCTAGATGCCCTCGGCCAATAGCTATTAGCTTCTGGTGCTCGGCCTCTAGCTGATGATCGAAACGGGCTTTTTCTTCAGGCTCCATCTGCTCCCGCAGGTTGGCAAGAATATGTCCACTAGGATCCACCGGCGCAGGGGCGCTGTATACACGTGGTTCCTCGTCTGGATACCGTGACCGCCAATTTGTACACTGAATAGGTGGGCCTTGCAGCCTGTATCGCGGATGAACGAGTAGCTTCGGTATTGGTTGCCCGGACTGATAGGCACGTCTAAGATGATGTTTGCAAGGTAAGCCCCAGCGATGAAGGAGCTGGCAGCTGCAATCTTGAGAGACTAGGTATCAGTTTTGTTAGCAAATACGTACTAAATCAATAGGTATAACCTACCTAGAGTCTCCGCCTCCCCGGCGCTCATTCTCCTCCACTCAGCCTCGATTTTCTGTAGCGCGAAGCTGCTGATCGAGCAAATGAGGTATTGGAATGGGGTAAAGTCGACCTGAATGCGCCGATCGTAGCCTCGCACCGACTCGTATTCGAATACAGAAAGCTCCTTTGGCAGGGAGAGAACTGTACTTCCCAGACGCTTACGTGACTCTTCAAAAGAGAGTTGACCATTCGTAATTTTCCGGACAACTGGGTGGTAGCTCTTGACTCGCTGGCTAGCAATGGACCCCAGGTTGGCATACATCTGTGTGTAATAGTAGACCACCGCTTTCTCGAGCTTCCGCCAGTGTAGTCCTTCCTTTTGCCTCGATACCATTTCAGCATTGCTCCAACAGCATGCCAATCGCACGCCCGAAAACGAGCATTTTGGAATGCTGCCGGTATAGACGCTATGAGCCCTGTTGTCCAATCAGACTAGGGCAGGGGAGAGGGACAATTTCCCAAAACCCTTTTTGAATTTGGAAAACTAAAAATCTTCCTGCACCACATATACACGTCCATGAGGTGTACGCCCATGAGGTGCACGCTGTGAGATGCACGGTTATGAGGTATATACTCATGAGGTACACGCCTACGAAGTACACGCTTATGAGGTGCACTCCCGTGAGGGACGCACCTATGAGGTGCATGCCCGTGAGATACACACCCATGAGGTACACGCCCGTGAGATGCACGTCCATTGAGGCACACGCCTATGAGATACAAGCCCATGAGATGCATGCTCGTAAGGTACATGCCCATGAGACACATGCACATGAGATGCATGCCCATGAGATATACGCCTATGAGACACACGCAAGATGCACACTTATGAGGTACACGCCTGTGAGATGCACGCCTATGAGATGCAAGGCCCATGAGATATACGCCTATGAGATGAACGCCCATAAGATACAAGCTCATGAGACACATGCCCGTGAGGTGTTCGCCCATCAGATCCATCAGACATGTGAAGCGGCTGCTCAGGTGCGCTCAGGGGCAGCTCACGCTTGGCGCAGGCCTGCACAGCCACAGCTCAGGGCTGCTTACTCACGACTCAGGTTAAAACAGCGGGTGCTCAGGTCTGAGGGCAGAAGTGCCATTTGGTCAGGTCATTTTTCGCTGATGACTATGCTGCTATTCCTATTCTAACGAAGATACCAACTCTTCCTTATCTTTTCACCTACATCACCTCATGCTCGGGAGGCAGCTCTTGTACACTTTATGTTACGGGGTGACGCATCAATCAGGATTCTAAGACTATTGTCGCCCAGAATTGATAGGATGAATTTGCCGTCTTGGTGTTCGAGTTTCAATACCTTCGTCAGGACAATGTTGCTCGACGACACAAACGCGAAGCTCGGTTCTGGAGAGCCATACACTGAATGTGACTACGTCAACGCAATCGAATTTCTCCGAGACAGCCACCGGTACGACGAAGTCGGTGACGCGGGGTCAATGGACAAATTCCGTGTAAGAGATGTAAGGCACCTTCACCCCCGTTGGCCAAGCTTATACCCAAGGCATCATGGTTCGGCGAAGTTGGAAAGCTTAGGCCTTCAAGAAGAAGAGTTCGTGTTGGCTTGAGACCGTGAAGTCGCGAGCCAAAAGCGAAGACCCGTCAGCGCTCCATCTACCCCATCGGAAGTCTTCCAGTACTTAACATGAATACAGGTGGTATACGAAGCAACATACTAAGGCCCATGCATGCCCGATTTGCGGTAGAACCTACCCTGACTCGCATGACCTCAAGCCTCACCAGAAATCAGTCCACTCCGGTATCAAGTTACCTGCTGAACTCCACCACCACCCACCGCCGACACCACTACCATCTGGGAAAGGAAGCGTTTTGACAGCGGATCCTGGTCCTGGAAGCCGGGGGTGGCGTCTGACAACATTTTCTAGAATAGTGGAAGATAGTGGAAGTCAAAACATGATTGCGTCGTCTTCTAATGGAGTCAACGAATACAGAGGCTGCAGAGATCTCATATTGGTCATCGTAAGCCTCAGGAGTAGGCGCGAATGACTCAGCGTCGTCAATCAACGTCTCGAGAACCTTGAAAGCTGATCTTTCGGCGAGAACAAGAGCCAGCTTAGAGTGGAATGTGTGAGCTTCCTGAATGCTCCTAAGCAAGTTGTCCATTCTTCCCTTCTCAATCAGTGCCCATCGTCAACCAGATGGGCGACATTTCATCGATTTTAGCTTTGCTTTTAAGGGGTTTCACCTGCTCAGTTCAGGATGGCGAACTTGACAGCTTATCGAAGGGAAGGCGATTTCGGCTGTGGCATTCTAAGGCACACTGCTGGGCTACACAAGCCATTTGTTAGTAAATTTGTATGAGCACAGCTTGTAAATTCTTGCGTACCTGCCTATCTACCATCATCTTACCTGGTGGCCTCGCCGGCGCCGATCTCCGTATAGAAGCCCCTTGTCACCAACCCGAAACCCTCGCAAGCCCAGTATGCCCTGGCACGCCAAACCTGGGTGCCCAGAACATCTCCGTACCGCCGTAGAGCGTATGGTCAATGCTATACCCTCCTCTTATCTCTTGCATTTCGCTCAAGTGAGTTATTCCCTAACTTAGACGCTTGCAAATAGACTGCGCGGCTATGCGCTGGCCGGGGGGTTCGACATCGTTAAGCACGGCGGGGCCGCAAAGAAGATTCCTGGCAGTAGATATGAGTGTATCTTTCCCGTACTAGTACCTAGAATCATCGCAAGCTGGAGGACCATGTGGAAAGAGATTCGGAGGGCAAAATAACTAGTAGACGTCAGAGGGACGCGACCAGCGTGCGGCAACTGCAGTGTACCTAGTCAGCAACCCGTCCCTTCAAAAGTATAGGCAAACGAAGCTCTGGCGAGAAGGGGTACGTTCTTGCAGTGCAGTGTGACACCCCACCAAGGTCACCAGCCCGTTGATGACCCCTTCGCGTTCCCTGGATATCTGAAGTCATCGGAGGAGTTCCAGTAAGCTCTCCGCCAGGATAAAAAGCATTGCGAGCAAGTGCTGCCTTACTCTGTCAGCAGACGACTGATCGATGCGGAAGAGCTAGTCGTTGTGTTGTCAAGTCGTGAGGAAAGAGATGCCTGATAAGTCGAAACCGAAGACTATCGTAGCTCTACTATGCACGCTGGAAGATCAAAAATTTGTCTACCAAACGCGCTTCGAAGTAGAGGTAGATAAACTTACTGATGAAAAAGTTGGCCGCAAAGCTGGTACGGCTTTTCTTCATGCACCGCAAGCAACTGAACGCTGCGAGTCGCTTCGTGACTGACTGGCTAATTATCATCGATGGCACTTTCAATACGAATGAGCTCCGCCTGCCATTACTTGTGTGTGTTGAGTACGAATAAGACGTTTCCGGTCGCTTTCTCATACTGTCCTTCGGAATCGAATGAATCGATTAGCTCCGCACGGCAGTCCTTGAAGGAGGAATGGTCTATTCTTGGTATAGTGCCGCCGCGTGAGGTATTGGGTGGATCGGCCACCGTAACCTTTTCTCTCAAGGCAAACTTTCAGCTAGATCGAGCCGCGTCAAGTTGATTCCCACATACAAATTCTACCTTCTCATTCTCTCATTTCGAATATTCCAGTTGAACCAAAAAAGAACCCAGATCTGCATCCGTACCTCATCTTCAGAGCCTCAAGAGATATACTCGCTTTTACCAGCTAAATATGCTGCTGCTTGATTTGCCAAACGAATTGCTACAGCTTGTATCAGAGAATCTCAAGTCAGAAAGTGACATAAATGCTCTTATTCTAACAAATCGTTATCTCTACAATCTTCTCAATCCCTATCTGTATCAGCATAACATACGAGTGTCTGGAAGTTCGGCGTTACTATGGGCTGCAACATTTGGGCGAGAAGGGTTAGCTCGAAAGATGTTAGCAGAAGGGGCTGATGCTACAAAAAAGTCCAAATACGGTGATACGCCATTATTTGCTGCCGCAATGGGCGGGCACAAGGCAATCGTGGAGCTCCTACTTGCGGAGTATGGCCTCAATCCCGACCCTCAGGACTACAGGTTCCGGACACCGCTGTCAAGGGCGGCAAAGATGGGGAATGAGGAGGTGGTTAGGTTGCTGCTTAGCAAGGATAATGTCGACCCCGACTCCATAGACTGGCAAGAAAAGACGCCGCTTTCGCGGGCGGCAGAGATGGGGAATGAGGCGGTGGTCAAGTTGTTGCTGAGTAGGGACGACGTCGACCCGAACTCTAAAGACTTTGAGTTACGGACGCCGCTGTCGCTGGCGGCAGATGAAGGCCATGAGGCGGTGGTCAAGTTGCTGCTGAGCAAGGACGACATTGACCCGGACCCTAAAGACACTCGGTCAGAGACGCCGCTGTCGTTGGCAGCAGGGGGAGGCCATGAGGCGGTGGTCAAGTTGCTACTGAGCAAGGACGACGTCGACCCGAACTCCAAGGACGACTCTGGAATGACGCCGCTGGGGTACGCGGCAGAGGGAGGCCATGAGGCGGTGGTCAAGTTGCTGCTAAGCAGGGACGACATCGACCCAAACTCTAAAGGCTTTCACTTACAAACGCCGCTGGGGTACGCGGCAGAGGGAGGCCATGAGGCGATGGTTACGCTGCTGCTGAGCAAGGACGACGTCGACCCTAACTCCAAGGACAACTTTGGTTTGACGCCGCTGGGGTACGCGGCAGCGGGAGGCCATGAGGCGGTGGTCAAGTTGCTGCTGAGCAAGGACGACATCGACCCAAACTCTAAAGACGTTCAGTTACGGACGCCGCTATTGTACGCTGCAAGATGCGGGAATGAGGCGGTGGTTAAGCTGCTGCTGAGCAAGGACGACGTCGACCCGAACTCCAAGGACGAATTTGGGCTGACGCCGCTGGGGTACGCGGCGGGGGGAGGCCATGAGGCGGTGGTCAAGTTGCTGCTGAGCAGGGACGACATCAACCCGGGCTCTGATGTCTTTCGGTCAGAGGCGGCGGTGTTGTACGCGGCAGGAAGCGGGTATATGGCGTGTGGAGGGCCCAAGAACGGAGTCGACCCGAACTCTAAATCTAGCATTCGACGGATGCTACTATCGTACGCGGTAGAAGGACATGACGACGGTGGAGCGGCTACTCGCTCAGGACGGGGTTGACCCAGGCTTTAACGATAACACAAGGTGGACTCCCTTGTCATGGGGTGGCCTGGGAGGGGCTCAAGCATGTCGCCGCACCATTTCCCCAGGAGTGACTCGGGACAACCTACTTTCACCGCCTAAAGCGGCTGAACGGATGTGCACTGTATGAGAGTTTCGCAGTGGTTTCAAAAAGGGGTACGGAAGGAATCAATACCTGGTTGGGAATTCCTTTTGCAAGATGCATGGCAGAGTAACCTCCAGTAAGCGTGGATTGGAGGCTCGTAAGGCGAAGGACGAGGACACGATGGAATGACCATGGCATTGCCTTCTTCCTTTGTTTGCACGGTGGAGACGTCAAGAGAGCGAATATCAACGGTCGACTCCCTCTCCACTAGCTCCACCAATTCGAAGAAGAATGGGTAGAGACAGTTGGAGTTGCTCCTCTTGAAGGCGGCGCTGGCATTTTCGCTGGCGACAATTCCGGCCTGCGAGCCATGGATTACGCATTGCCTTTGGGAAAGCGTGATGTGGTCACATACCTCCTTTCAAAGCACAAGTACCTTCCATACTGTTGAGCCCCATTCGGGCAATGCCTAACATCAGTCAGTTAATCCTCCATTCACTATCTTAGATCAAATGCCTGCAGATCCGCATGCCCTTTTCGAGGCAGTCCTTGTTGGGGAATGGGGATGAAGAAACAACGCGTCTCTTCCTCCAGGGTGCTTCACCAATAACGTTGGCAGTGCTCCCAACAGGCAGGCCGTTTGGCTGGCCTGTGTGGCGCCCGCCTAGGCCAAATGTAGTGTAGAGTCGGCCGTAGATGGTATAGATCGGGGCCAGATGGCTCATAACGAAATTGCGCCTTCATGACAGATTCTTCTCTTCCATAGCCAAAAGTTATGACTTCAAGCACGATGCATATCAATCCGGACCTCCTCAGCGATGACCCCAGCAGTGTGATGGGCGCTGAGACCCTTCTCGCCCATGATTTAGTGCCAGAGGGCCTTCCTGCCTCTAGCAAGGAGCCTGCGGAGCAGCAGCAGAAACGCCATATTGGAGGGGTTAGGTATCTGGCAGTCGACCAAACCGCGAATCGGCGTCAGGGTTCGAAGGTATCAAAGATCTGGCTATATGGGGCGGAACTGCGCGCCCTGGATAGGCCCAACCTCGATAAGTACTGGCTCCTGCGAATGCGAGCGAGCCTTTACAGTGCGAAGAAGCTCATTACCCCAGAGAGGAACTCTCTAGGTGACAACATAATCGAGGCATTGGAGTGCTTGAGAGCGTGGTGGAATAATGGTTTGATCAAGAGGCCCTGGAGTGAGGGCAAAATGTATGCTACCAGTGTATTCTGTAGTCAAATCTACCCATCTCTACCCCCTGGCAGGCAATTTCCTAATTTGGCAAGTGTCTACCCCCTGCAGGCCTCAGGCCGGCCGGCCTGTTGGGAGCACTGAACGTTGGCAAGAGTCGTGCACCAAGTTGCCAATTTTCACCTTCACACGCGGCTTTTCAACAGATCTCGTAGTGGCCGTTGTCTAGAAGCTGTTCTCAGAGCGGTCGGCTAGAAACAAGGAGAGGGTTCCGATATACACGGGCGTATGTTCCAGGCACTTATCGCGGCAATCCTGAATGGACATTCGGAAACCTTCGAGAGTATACTTGCCGTCAGTGCTCTACGCGGACCATTATCCTCAGAGCAGTCCCGGTCAATCACATTGTCAGACGTACTGATTGTACTCGCCGGTTCGTAAAGGTTCAGCTGAGCAGGCCTAAGGCGCTAGACGGCCTCCAGGCACCAAGGCTGCCTCAGGCAGCACCAAGTGTACATATAGAGATGTCTTCTTTTCAGGTAGATAGAAAGGATAGAGAAGGAGATAGGATTCCTCGATCTCACCACCAAAATCTGACATACATTAACCGCTGCTATGAGATCTCAGGTCGCGATTTTCGAAAGGATATTGACAATTTCGGCCACCTGGAATGTGAAACAATCTCACTCGGTTATTGTAGCAATGGCTCGATGAGAAAGCCCCAGCCATAGCAGAATGGCGGAAATCTTGCTTCGTCACTTGAAAGGGATGGACCAAGCAGACGCTGCGACCAATTATTGGAGCCCCCACATCCTGTCCAGCAGGTTGTGATTTAGAGCATGAGCATTCATTCCCCCAACGCCGTTTCAGCATGCCATCAACAGTTGCCAGATTTTTTTTAGGTGAGACCAGAGGACCGTCTATCCTTCTAAGTAGCGAGCTGATACTTATAGGTACAAAAACCGTCCATCGGCCAGGTGCCTGCGCAACGCCGCTACCACGCCTACTCGCCACAGTCTAGAAGTCTGACACCAGTCTTCTCAATCATTACACCGATCACCATAGGAAAGCCTCTACGACCCTCTCTCAACTTCTTGAGTCTCCCGGAAAAAAAACCTGAAACAGGCCGACTTTCTTCTCCACCTCGACCTAGAACATCGTCAATATGTCTGTGATCCCATGAACGATCGAAACGCTCTTCACATTGCAATCATGAACCATGGCAAGTCTGTCAGAAAAGCTACGTAGCCATGGCCCGAGCTAATCATTAGTTGCAGAGAAATACAGGACTTCAGACATGTACTCGAGACAGTCAAAGAGTGGCTCCTTGACTCCGAAGGAGCTGGAGAGAACATCAATACAACCGATCTCTACGGCTGGACAGCGCTCATTTTGCAGCCCAACTCATTTGCAGTGAGGGAGTCAACCTTCTCATCGCCTGGGTGCGGAGAAGTCTTCCGCACTCTTGTCAGACTACACCGGCATAATGTATCCGTACGATCTTGCTCTGATACGGCTTTCTCGTCCTAACTGCCCTCCATACAAGCGGTCACGTCGACGGCCCTGGTGGCATCTTGTGAACGGCTACGAATCAATCCACCCTCATTGAGACAAGTTCTGTTCAGTCGGCCCACGGGTATATGCTGAAGTTGTGCAAAATCCTGACATTGTTATCAGTGCCGCTTACCGAGGGGAACCTGGCGTCCATGTGGGATACAGTCGCAGGCCAAGTCATCCCTGAGTCCAGCGTCATTGAGCTTACGCCACCTTCACTTAGGACTCGACGAGACCTGACTCGGCTGTCTCGTGGTTTGGTCTGGAAGCCTTGGAGAGTCTTACCCACAGGGGACAGGGAAGTCAGGGCCAATATCTGCAAACGAGATGAGCTCTCTCAAATCGAAATAGCCACGAAGCTGGCACAGTTTACCGAGCCTGATGACCCTGAGATTCTTGGTGGAGCTGGTACAATGGATGATCAGTACGTCTATCAATTCCAAGTTGTTAGGTCGAGGCAGGTATACAAGTCTTCCCCTTTCCAAATTTTGGAAAGACTTCAGAACTTCCTCCTTGAGAGCAGTGAGTCGCCTACAACGGATCTGGGAGGACCTGGGAACGAAGCCGGCACTTTATCAGCATCTGCAGAGGCCGATGGGACAGAACAAAGCCGAGAGAGCACGGAAGGAGAGGCGGAAGGAGAGGATTCATCTGGCAAAGTTCGGGATAATCTGGATTTAGCATCTTCCAGTTGGCTATGTCTTTCTCAATAGAATGTTCCCAGGGTCAAATAAACAAGAAAGCGCCAACTCCAGTATGTGATCCAAGTTCAGAAATGCTCAGGCCAGTGGCCCTCACTACCTAGACAAGCCCAGGTTCGACCTAAAAGCTTGCCCGATGACCAGATAGCGCGATGGCTTAATAGGCTTACTAGTGAGGACCAATGGTTGGGCAGACGAGTACACCAAGGGCTCAGCGTTGCAGGGTAGAGAAGGCTTCTTCTATATCTGGCTGACTCCACCAGGCTATAGGATCGAACCTCTTTAGCGACATAGATAGCAGAGCCGGCTATACAATATCTGTGGAATTCGTCGCTAGCAGTGGCCTCTTTCTTGCGGTACAGCCACTAATCAAAGCCGTCTCTCCTTCTCCTTCTCCTTCTCCTCCTCCTCCTCCTCCTCCTCCTCCTCCTCCTCCTCCTCCTTCCTCTTCTTCTCCTTCTTCTCCCTCCTCTTCTTCTCCCTCCTCTTCTTCTCCTTCTTCTCCTTCCTCTTCTTCTCCTTCTTCTCCTTCCTCTTCTTCATCCGTGGGGCCAGGTGTGCATAGTCTCGGTCCCAAACATCCTTGCAATTAGCGCTATCCAGTGTCAAGCTGCAGCTGCATTAATCAGGCTCCTAAGCTTTTGCGAGGCGTTCCGTTGCTCGTCCGTCGCTGAGTATTGTCAAAAGAACCGCGAACCCTGATCCGATTAGCCCAGCCTTGAGCTGCAAGAAAGTATGTTACGACAACCATAATCATGCCGCATCGCTGAGGCCTGCCTGCGCGTACAGTGCCTGTACCAAGTGGCCTGGCTCAGGCTCGAATGACTGGTGGCAGAGCGGGCACACTGCCTGGCGGATGCTGCCAGTAAATTCGGCGATGGGTGCATTACTACAACAATGAGGACAGCATGCCTCAAGCTCTAGGATGCTAGGATGCTGCTCGGCGCGAGCATACAGCGCATTGTCCACTTTAACGTTGTACGCTTGCTGCTCAGCGGCAGTCAGGTCGCTGTCTAGCCAGTACACGTCGTAGAAGCACACGTGAGTCGCCTCCGATGTGCCATCCAGCTCCAGCACGGTGTGGTCCTCGACACTGAAGCTGCCATCTTTGCCCCACTGGTGGCCCCACGAGTTGAGGAATGTGAGTGAGCGAGGATCGCACTTGCTCAAGACGACGGCGTGACCGCCGCCGCTGGGTAGTGAACGGTGCGGTGCCATACGAGCGCATGAGCACCGAACTGCGAGTGGCTTCACTTCTGAAGTGCTGGCTAAACGTGTCCCAGCCCGAGTTTGAGAGATGAAATGTTGTTAGCACTGGACGCCGGTGCTGGACCGCCTGGCGTGCTCCCTCTTCGTCCGTTTTGCAGAAGCGAAGTGGACGATACCATGAGGTCGCCACACTCAGTACCTTCTCGACAGGCTGTCCACCAGGCTCCGGCGGAAATTTCCTTAGAATCCTTTTCCGGATCTCTTCGATGCTCGGACAGCCACCCTCACGGCCTACAATGCGAAGGAGCGCCATGTGAAGAACCGCTGCGGTGGCATGCGCGTAGCAAGTCATCGACTGGCCTTGGTCTGAGGGATTCTTACAAGTGCGTACGTGCTTATCGTTGACATATGCGTCAAGCTGCACACGACCTATGATGTCCAGCAGCGCGTCTGCCGAGCCGAAGCGCGCGGATAGTAGTAATAAGCAGAACTCGTCGAGCGCCACCGCACTGCACACCGTAGTGTATAGCGCGCACTCGCCGGATGAGGGTATCTCCCAGCCCATCGATGTGAGTACTGGTATCGGATGCGTAGCGCCGCCGACGGTAGCAGCCATACTAAAGAGTGTGCGCTGACCCTCGTTCCAGCCTTCAGCCGCTTGGTCGTAGAGGCAGCGGCGAGGGATTTCTCGGTTGCTGGTGAGGTACACTGCTGCCATGGTGATATTCTCCCGCTGCAACTGGCGAGCGAGCGGCAGCGGGTCGCCGTCAGTCGAGAAGCCGTCCGACACCAGCACGAGTACGCGTTGCTCAGCGACGGGGTGCTTACAAAAAGCGGCCAGCGACTTTCTCAGCGCGTCTCGCATTGGAGTGCGGCCGTACATATACGGGTGCAGCGTGTCGAGTAGACTATGGGTGCCAGGTCCTTCACCACCGCTGTTGCCGCTAGCCACCTGGTGCTCTTGCAGTCGCTGCAGCAGGTCGACGACGTTGTCAACTGGGCGCGGCACGAAGTTGGCGAAATCTAGCCACCACTCATCGCGTATGCGGCGCGCGAGCCGCAGAGCCCCCGATCGAAAATCAGGCCCGCTACTAGAAGCAGGAAGCCCATCTGGCACTAAATCATGAGCGAGAAGCGTCTCAGTGCCCATAGTACTGCTGAGGTCGTCATTGAGGAGGTCCGGATCGATATTCATGGCGTTTGAAGTCATAACTTTTGGCTGCGGAAGGGGAGGGTATCTGTCGTGAGCGCGTGGTTTCGTTGGTGGGCCGCCTGGCCGCTGGCTTATACTATCTACGGCTTGCTTCCCATTACATCTAGCCTAGATGTGTGCCACACAGGCCAACCAAATGGCCGGACTGTTGGGATCACTGGCCGGCCTCGTATTATGGAGTGAGTCAGGAAACCAAAAGGTAATCCAGTGAATGGACTCCTTCTTGCCGCACACATATGGCAAGGGATCGGAGGAAGACGAGTAGCACCATGCTAAGCCTGGAATCAGTGGAATCTTTCGCATTTTCGTAGATCGAGTCAAATTCCTTGCCACACAGTACTTGGCGATAGTTGGAAAGCGCTAGGTCGTGACTGTTGCGCGCAGTAGACACTGGCTGTGGAAGCACTGCTTATTGCCATCTATTCTACCTGGGTAGCGAGCTGATACTAATAGACATAAGAAAACCAGTTCGGTCGAGTACCTGTCTCGTGCAATATAGCTGGCCCCTGTCCAGCTGTGCCTTTCCAACTAGTTCCTGCCCAGCTGAGTTGTACGAGCTTGTGAATAGCAACCGAGACGTGGCCTGTACGCAACAGTGACACCTTAGGCTGTAGAATGGAAGATCTGACAAGCCACTACGGGCTGGGAGTGCTTTCTCCGTATTCTTTTCCAGAGCCACCACGTTTTCTTGAGAAATCTCTATCATCAATCTTCATGCCCCTCTCGTAAACATCGTTGGCAGCGAAAGAGTCTGGTGTCTTCATCCCAATGAAATCCGATCCGGCGAGCAAGGCAAGGACCAGTGCCAAACATGCGATGGTATAACTCGCGATGGTGAAACCAGCGCCAAAGTCGTGTCTGAGGATACTGTAGACGAGACCTTCGCTTGTACTGAGGAGAATGGATACGAGTAAAGCGATGTATACTGCTCTTGGTAGACGAATAAGTCTATGCAATGCAGCTGGATAAGAGGGCAGAAGTCTGTTCAAGGGCCTGAACACACCGCGCATCTATGATCTCGATGATATGGATTCGGAAATTCCACGCTTGTCCGTTCCTCGGCTTGGTATGCACATCCCTAGCCTTGATGAGGAGATCTTCAACTTTCCTTGCCCAGCGCCTACCTTTCTCATCCGCATACTGGAGCTGGTAAGAGAAATGGCTCATGTTCGTCCTTGTTGCTGCGTTAGGGATGCTATCGACTTCAGAGAGCTTCCAGCTGTTTCCCTCAAGCGTTCACTTCAATTTTTTCACCATCAGCATGGATGAAAACGGAGGGAATTGATTTTGGCGTACAGTTTGAACTCCACTTCGCTGATCGTCTTGAAGTGGAGACGGCGGTAACCCAACCAGCTTGTGCTGGTTATAATGCGATTGTACTCTTCATTCAAAAAGTCTGCGAAATATGGGCCGTAATGCCCAGAATATATCCGGGTTGGTAGAGCGAAAGCGGGTCTTCCCTTGATGGTTACAAAGTACAATATGCTTCACCCACTGTATGTCAGAACATCACGGACATGCTGGCCATCCACATATCGAAAATTATCGGAAAGGGGAGATGTCTCCGACCAATCCGTTCCAGCTTCTTTTTCCTCCAGGCACGGTCTCCAAAGCCTCCTTCATAGTATTTCGACGCCGTAGTTTGGGCATTGGTGTAAGTTGGTTCGGCTTCTCGCTCGCGGCCACGAATTATGTAGTGGTCTCCATCGTTGTCGAAAATTCTTACCCTCGGTGAATCCCGACGTCCATCGTGGCCAGAAATATTGTGGCGGTCTTCCTCACCGTCGATATTTATTACCCTCGGTTGATCCCAACTTCTATCGCGGCGTCTGTCTTCCCTTTCCTGACGGACTACTATCTCGGCCGGCCGAATAGAATGCGAATCATCATCCGTCCTGTGAATATCGTAATTCATCCTGCGAATCTACTCTGGGTTGCGGATGTCCGATATCGGAAGTAGAACCTGTGTATCTGTGAGCTGGCCGTCGAAATGAAAGATCGATCTTTTTAACGCTCTTTGGTGCAGAGTTCCCGCATTTTTCGCCGCGACCTGCCAAGCCGCTAAAGCGCCCTAGCACTTTCGCATCCCTATCGCAGGAGGCGCGCAGTGAAGAAACCTGACTCCTCAAGCATTGGGTCGATGTCGTGACTGAGGCTAATAGTCATCTAGAGCTGTCATTACTTGTGTGCTTTATCGTGTCAAAGTCTGCTCATCTACTGAATCGTACACTGCCCTACCTTTCAGGCGACGATCTGACAGGCGACTGATTACCTTAGGCATCTGAAGAAGCCGCAGCTGAACTGACAAAATACTTCGGCAATGGGCCCGCAATTGGGCAAACGAAACAAGAGGCCGAGCCGCGTTTGTGTTGACACCAACTCCTACACGAACAGTCCTCCGATTGCATACACCATCGCATAAGCCCCTCAGCTCGATCGCTGTTCAGATGCGGACCAAAAAGATCGATCTACGGAAATTCCTATTTCAGAGACATGTATTTGAGATCACGGATGCTATGTGCTATTGTGGAAAAAGTGATTGAAGTATGCGACGCATAACTTTTTTACATCCAAACTTCAAAAACCTCAGAACAGAAAGATGAGAAAGGGATGGCGGGAGGGAAAGGATGGATCCGAGGGAAATCCTGAACACGTCTGAACAAGCAAAAAAGGCGGCATGCTTCATGGTCTTTGCAAGATTCCTCGGGCAGTGTGGAGCCATACTGGAGAACGAAATACCACAAGCAAGCACTGAGTTTGGGCATAATGGTACGAGCAGGGGTTGGACCCGATTCGAGGGAACTCGAGTCGAGGAGCCTGACCAAGTAATAACCATCTCATGTACGTCAAATATCATGCTGCACAGCTGCCAGATGAGGCCGCTAGGACGGTCAAACTATAGTCGGTAGAGGAATCGTCCGAGACAACGGAGTTGTGGCCACAGCAGGGATTGCCTGAGCACTGGTTCCCGCTACCTGCTCCCATCTGAACTCGTTTCCACAGCGGCATCTAAGCTAACTTGCTTGCTGCCTCCGTGGTGCTAAGTCGGCTGTGGCTCATTTTCGTAATGGCGGGAAAGAATTGGTCTCATAGCCAGCATCGTCGGCATTATTGAAAGGCACCAGCACCGGCGCTTGGCCATAACCATTACCCTTAGAATCCGCGTCGGCGCCTCCTTCAAGTAGCAGGTTCGCCACCGCTTTGGCACTTCGGCCATAGTCAAAGGCGCACATAGATCTCGTGATGGCGGAGACGGATGTCTGCATTGAGGCTTCATTGATGATGCTGGGTGGCATATGCTCGGAGCATGCCTCTTTCGCCTATCGACCAAAACTAGTAGCACTCTCGGCGGGCTGCCACCGTAAACCCTGTTGTGAGTAGGCCGCGTTTCAGTTGCCCGGAGGAGCCTGGGGGAGGCTAGAGGAGCCTGCGTCTGTATTTAGTCACTCGTTACATCCGGGTTCGATAGGACAACAAGACAGTTGCTTCCAGCCTATGCATATACATACCTGTCTGCTGTGCGCAAAAAACTCAGCGAGGAAACTCCTCTTCCACGACAGTATTCATGTCTTCCCATGCAGCAGGCGACTAGCAAGAGTGGAGGTTTCCAGGGAGCCACATCCTTCATTATCCTAGTCGCCTCACTGCTCTCCTTCGAAACTTCTCTCCGGTCCAACAACCAAATCTAAGCATCGATGATCTACATTTATCGGCCAACAGAATGAAGCCGACTTTACGAGAATTCCTTTTTTCTTCCTCATTAAGAGAGTGTACAAGCTATGCCTCTACGGTACAATGCCCGGGCCCTGTTCTCCTTGCTAGCTGTAAACCGGCTTCGTCTCTGGCTCAAGATCCTGATGAAAGGTCTAGTCTCTGCTTCTAGCAGCTTGCTGCCACTTTAGCTTGCAGTGAAATGACCTAGGCTTCAAGCTATTCACCATGGGCTTGTATTGGTATCTTTCGAATTCGTGCTCTTCTTGTCTCCAACCACTACTATCTGCAATGATCAAAATCTTTAGCTCGCGTCCTGGCGACTGGATGACGTCCAACATGTCTCGTACAAAGTAGAATATATGAGCACCAGCAGGGCTGTCGCCTTCGTCGACTAACACATCATCGATCCGGTCGATCAAGATGAACCCTGGGCCTCCTTCCGTCGCTCGCCATACAGTCAGAAGTTTGATCAGTAGCTCTTGGTGCTCTTTAAGAGGGATGTTCTGGTCACCACTGGCCTGGTAGACAGTGCTGACAGCTTCGTAATGCGCGGAGAAAAAATGAGGGTCCCAGTTGAGAATCTGATGGGTCACGGCCGCAAGCAGTCTACTGAATGGCTCTTCGGTGATGCCGTACCCCTCGTGTCGTTTCCACTGCGTCGAATAAAAGGCAAGCGGTATTGACTCTGGCAGCGATTCGGCAATCTCGATCGCTACTGGGGACAGCCAGCAGAGACCCCTGCCAGTCGTATAGTCTGTGTAATTGTTTCCACTCAGAAGAAATAGAGATGAGTGATTGGCGTTGATCCAGGACGAATACTTGTTCTCCGAATCGAGCAACTTGGTGCTGATCTGCTGTAAATTCAGTTTGCGTCCACGCTGAAGGGGAATCTGGCGGAAGAGTCGTTCAGGGTACACATTTCTGCACAAATCGAGCATAAGCCGGGGATTTGTTTCAGTGGGGTGGATCTTCATCTTGCTTGCGAGTTGGTTCGATTTACCGAGATCTTGGGCTTGACAAAGGTAGATACGTTACCATTAGCCGATTGAATGTCTCGAGGCTTGCCTACCATGTAATCTCTGCTGATTATCTTGGGTGTCCTGATGCACCGCGGCGAGCTTTTGGTTTGCTTGCGCGAGTTTATGGTTTGCTTGCGCAACTTCGTCTTGCAACTCCTTCACTCTCAACGACATGTGAGCCTGACCTTGATGGGTGACTTGTGAGATAGCATCCATCGTTGCCTTTACAGTGCCTGCCACGTCCACTGTTGGTCGGCTTATGGCTTGCCAGAATCTGCCTGTACGACTGGTTAGCGTGCAAGCAAACTAGGGGACCTGTGAATACGGCACACTCATTGAGGATTTCGAATAATACACAGCGCTTTCCCTTGTGAACTGAATAACGCATTCATGTACTTTGACGATGGATGTTCGCATGGAAGAGACATCCTCGTGAGCCTTGGTGTAAACCTTCAGCAGCTGCAGCCACTCAGCTATGTTCTGCAGCGCATCTATAATGACGTCTTCTTGATCTTGCTTGTTCTTCCCCACCTAGTGATGTCAATGGACGTTAAGAAACGCTAGAAGTGCGTCATAAACGACTCACCGAAATCAGTATTAGGAGAGTACCACATACTAGTTGGCCAGCATTCGAGCTTTCCAGGAGTTTGGGGATACCTTGGTATGAATCAAGGAATTTGGCTGTAGCAGAGGCAAATGCTTGTATGTACCTTCCTTGCTTTGCAATCCAATTCCTCTTCAATCGTCTCTGCATAAGATTGAGGCGCTTCTCGTTCGCTCTTTCCAGTTCTTGGCTTGCCTCCACCGCTCGACTTGCTCCAGCGCCAGGCGGCTCGCCACGAATAACTTTCTTCAGATCCTCTTCATCTATCAAATAGAAGGTCTCCAGTTTCGCTTCCGTATCGTCACACGAGATCCTTTTGTGAAATTGCTGCTTTGTCTCCGTCGCAGCCATGACAGCCCGGTTTTGCCGCTGGGATCAGATTGACCACTTGGCATTGAGATCTCATGAAGCACAGCGGCATAAACACCAATTAGTGCAAAAGTCGCAGATTTTTCATTCTGCAAGATTGATATTCGACATGATATGCAAACCTATTTTGAACGGTTTGCCCCATTTAAGGGAAATTGCATCTGCGAGTATGATCTCGACAGGACCAGTCCGAGTAGGCAGAGCTGGCTGAGGTGGGTCAGAGCGCGTAGTAAAGTGCTAGCTTCCAAGGCTATGCAAGCCACGTACCCCCAAAATCTGCGCCCTGTTTATTTGTGGTCTGAAGGCAAATCTTGGCGGGGTTGGTGCAATGTCTTGCACGAGCCCGCGTGCTGAAACACGCCCTACAATGGTGGCCTCATCACGCTCGAGCGTCTCGCTCTCCTTTACCCCCCTCCGTCCGGCGTGAAGCACAAAATGACCAAAACTATTGTTGTTTTCAAAACTCCAAGTGATTTGTGGTGTGTCCCACTAGGTGTGATTCCGTAGGTGGAAGACTTGAAAGACCCTGGTTGCATCAAGATGCACTTGAGCCATTCTTTCCAATTTGTACTTACTCTGCAATGGGATTACATGCCGTTCATACCTCAAAGAACCTTTTCATCGTCATACGATAACTGAACATACCTCTTCAACATGTAGAAGTCGCATTTCGACCCCCTACAAGGCGTAGCCCGAAGTCCGGACACTTCCTCGAACTTTGTTAAAAGCAGATCCAGAACGAGCGAGGGCCCTTTCGTAGTAAATCGGATATCTTTGTTGCCCATTACGATTGGACTGCACTATCCTATATTCGGCATCAACGCTCAATGACTGTGGCCTTTCGGTCAGGTTTGTCTGGACTGCATGCGCGCTGATGTAGGCTCATTCTTTGAGATTCGCAGGGCGAACATCGAACCAGCCTTCGCGCCAGCAATAGACCGAACCTTTCAGGAGTGGCGTGTGGCATAGCCCCATGAAAATTTGCCATGCATGGAGGGCCTTTTTGGGAAGCTGCCCCAGGCAGCAAATTGATCTCCATTCAGGGGGAGAACATGTGGCTTGCATGGCCTGCACGAGTTTCAGCCTATCTGGTTGAAACCTACTTGAACGATATCTCATCTCATGGGATCTACTCTGTAAACCTGCATTTGTCAACCTTGCCTTCCCTTTCAATCGCGAATTCTTGCAAATCAAGCTCTTCCCTAAACTTAGCGAATTAAGCCGGCAGCCATTCCCCTGCTTAATAGTTGTGAAGATGGGGTCCATCATTATCTTTGATACTTGTGAAGTGGAAGTTGAGGTACGTTCAACGGAAAAGAAGTAAGATCAGGGCTGAAATGACCTAGAAAGCACACGAAAATGCAACTGAGCAAGCAACGGTAAAGCCTTGGCCCAAAAGCACGAATCGCAAAGTGACACTCAACTTAGCCGAAGACGAAGCTCCTAGACGAAACGAGCGTGCTTGAGCGATTAACGCGTCTTGAGGCCAGAGTTCTTCAAATGGCAACTGGCTCGAAAGTGGTCACAGAGCGCGGAGACGCCGATAAGGAAATCGACTTACCTTCATATCTCAGTAATATATGCCAACAAACAAACAAACATAGGCTCAAGAGCAGCGCAGAGAGCCCCATTGGCAGTGACAGCAAAATCGGATACATTGATTCGAAAATGAGTCGGATTGGAATTCGTTACGAAGAAAAAGGGGTGTCGCCACTCGAAAAACGCCAAGCACAGAAGCCTGCATCGACAACGATCTTCGACCTCAAAACAATCTTCAAGGACGATGGAAAAGAGAAGGATATGTACCAGTTAATCGTGAAGGGAGACGGTCTCAAGCAACTGCTCGAGAAAGTACTCAAGCTGCACCTCGCCCATGAGAGTACGCGTTGGACTGGCGATGAGGTAACCTTCACTGAGCCTTTCGCCTCACTGATCCACCACATCAAAGACCTCAAGAGAGCTGCGGATGGCCATGAAGCTGGTGAGAATGCGGCAGAGGCTGACCGGAATGCTCTCAAGGATCTCCTGCGCCATATCGAGGTTCTCTTGCCAAAAGTGGCAAACTATCGAGAAGTGGCATTCACGTCCCGGAAAGTTACCAACGCTGGAATCTGGGCAATTTTCCGACCCGGCACACTGGTAGTCGCACATCCTTTCCTTGATGAGCCACAAATCTTCCGTGTCCAAGGCCATGGTCCCTCAAAATTGAAGACCGGTGCACTCGCTGTAACCTGTACAGCCTACGACTGGAATGGGAAAAGTCTTGAGCGCAAGTATTACGAATTCTCCATCAACAAATTTGAGGACGAGATACCAATTCGAGACCTTCCTTGCTATCCTGTTGAACTTTACGACGAGGGACTCGAGACTCTGAAATCCAGGTTAGGAAAAAGGGGCCAAAGCTTCCAGGAAATCTGCAGGGACAATATGCAGTTTAAGAAGGAATACAAGTACGAAGACGCAGCTATTCTAGGCAGCCAAACAATTGATCAGGATAGCAGTGTCATCGACCTCTGGGGCGAACTGGTAAGATCTAAATGGCAGCCAAGACTACTTCTCGTCGTGCTGACTCGGATTTGTAGAGGGTGAGGCATCAGTCCACATCAGAAGTCAAGGTAACTCGACACCCCTTCACAAGGCTCAGTAACAAGTACTGATGCACGTGAAGATCAAGGATACCGTGATTGTCGATTTCGACTATTATCTTCGCAGCCAGTCAGGAAAGGTTGATCTCGGCTGTCTGATGCCTCTCCGGTCGAGCGTGTGCAATTGTTTGCTTTGTCTCTCGGACGAGGACAAGAGATGGGTGGAATCCTTTCCAGCTTCAGATGACAGTTTTAGCGACAAACTATGGCTTCTACCACCAAGAGTGTTGGGATACGCATTGGACACAAGGAAATGGGCACAGTTCTCCGTAAAAGGTCTGGTACCTGTCCCGACCGACAGAGCAGATGCATTATTTGACGACGAGCTCGTCTTTCCTAACGAACTGGAAGACGAGGACAAGAAAGGCCTTATCAAGGCATTGGTGTGCAACCACGACAAACGACCCGAAGGCCCTGACCTTCTGACCGATGGGATCGAAGGGAAGGGTCTTGGGCTCGTAATCCTTCTTCATGGTACGATTCTTGGTAAAGTACCTGTTTCCTAAGCTGAGTTTGGGATAGGACCTCCCGGCGTCGGCAAGACTATGACAGCCGAAGCTTTAGCAAAAGCTTCTAAGAAGCCTTTGTACAAAGTAGGAGTTAGCGACCTAGGCCTCAGTCCTCGGAAAATTGAAGAGCGGTTGAGGACTGTGTTTGATCTAGCTGAGGCGTGGAACGCAATTTTGTTGATGTAAGTCACACCGCACCGACTTTAGAGTAATCTTTGTGGGAAACAGGCTGAGAAAGAAATCACAGAGACGAGGCTGATGTCCTTGTGGATGCCCGGGGTGAATTAGGAGAGGCCGACTCAAACAAAAATGCCATCGTGTCTGGTAAGTCAACACTCTTTCAGATTTGGCCTCATACTGATGGGGGCAGTGATGCTCCGTGCGCTAGAATATTTCTCCGGTATCCTCATCATGACTACAAATCGAGTTATGTCTCTCGATTTCGCAATAATATCTCGAATCAATTTCGCTATTAACTTCGGAGAGTTGACCACAGTTCAGCAGAAACAGATCTGGTTCAACTGGCATAAGAAGCTTAATAGCAGAAACTGCGAAGATACGGCTGCTGTCAAGAAGTGGATCGAGGCATTGTTGAAGAGAAAGCAGACATCGCTGAATGGCCGAGAAATCCGAAATGTTTTCACCACGGCGCAGACGTTGGCGGTTGACAACAACAACAAAATCACAACGGACCACTTGGAAAAAGTCATTAACTCCATGGCCGCATTTCAGGGAGAGATGTCCAAGAAGCTAGAGAGAGCAAGGGGACAGAGTACTGCTCTGAGATCAAGGTAAACTGGCGATCTAGCTTTCCGCCTCAGTATTTGGGTTCTGCATTCTGCTTTCCTGCTTCCTGCTTCTTGACGACACGTGCCCGCACGACTTCACACGAACGAGCTTCTCTGGGATGACTTGGGGCAGTCAACTCCGAGAGTCCAATTGCATCCACAGTCAACCTCAACTATCAAGACTGTGATGACATAGGCGCATAGTAAATTGTATAGGCGCGCGGTGCCTCTTCCTGGGACTCTTCTCGATCCTTAGTGGTGCAGTCGATGCCGGAGGTTCTACCTAACCTTCAGACTTACCTTGGGGCTCAAATGCCAGCGCAGGGATTAACTCTGAGGGTGCTTGGATGCGTTCAGGTGTCCTTATAGCTAAGGCTATAGTTGTACCTCCCTGCGACTCGCCTGCTAGCGGAGGCGTACTAAGTACAATGGCGTCCTCACTGCTGTTCTCTGGGGTATCTAGCCTAGCTAGCTACCTGTAGATTGTGCATAGTAGGGTTTCCAAGGTGTAAAGGTCTTCACGATTGGAGGACTGTTTAGCCACCAGCGAGGATAAAGAGGGCTTTCGGAATAGGTTGGCCGTTCTGTGCGGCTTCAAGGAGGTAGTGCTTGCAAGGTAGGCTGTAGTGGAGTAAAAGCTCGCAGCTACAGTCTCCATTAGCTATAATCTCAGTGGTACCAGTGCTTACAGCAGGCTTGCAACCTCCTCAGTCCTCAGCTACCTTGCCCATGGCAAACCTGGCGATTTAGCCGACTGGTAGCTCATAGGCGGTTAAATCGAGCGTTCTCGACAGTGTTCCATAGCTCTCGCTTTCCACCTTGTCTAGATCTTGTAGAAGTTTCGCAATTCCTCGTTTTATGCGTCGGACAGCTTCAGTGAGGCTCAGTTGATGATTTGGCAGTGTAGTTGTGAGAGGATGTGTGCTTTCTACCATTTGGGTACTGTTGCAACCAAGGTTCGGAGAGAATTTGGTAAAAGCTATAGGCCGCAGGGAAATTCTTGTTAGTTGAGGTGATCCCTACAGCCACAAGCAGTACCGGGCCTAGGCGGTTAGTTCCAAAGGTTCCATCAATCAAAAGAACCTGGTCAGCGATAAAGCGCCTGGCGTACGCGATTTACTCGTCTGTAGCGAAGAAGATCTGTTCCAACATCCCACCCCCAATGCTGCCGTCCTCTGCTAATTCGTCACCCATCAAGCAGTTAAATCCGAAGCCTTCCTCCTCTTGCGTAAGCACTAATCCTTCGAACGAATCATTCGACTGTTTCAAAGATTTACGTACAAGATTATAGTACGTCTTCCGGTCTGAGACGAATTCGAAGGACTCTGCGCATTACCGAATAAGACTGGTGAGCTAGTCGATGCCCTAGCGCAAGGTCGACAGCCTGTCGATACCGTGAGGTAGCCTTTTGGTATACCTTATAGATGAATGGTTGGGGGCGAGAATATAACTGTGAGTATCCCGAGTGATACCTAACTCTCCTACAGATTACCCTGAGCCTCAATTTCTAAGTGATCTCACAATCCAGTACATTTTCCAGGTACAGCCGCGAGCTTTCTTGGGTGTAGCCTCTCTTTGACGCTTACTGACAATTTTCTTGCTCTCAGGGTCTCTTTGTACGTGTTGTTCGAGCTTACGCCAGTTTTTGCTTTCATCGCCATGATGAATACATCCAAACCGAGCCCTTCCTGCCGTAGAACTGGTAGTCACCACTGCAAAACCTCTGGACAGCGCGAAGCCTTGCAAGCGGGCTAGACAAGCCTTGCCAGGCTCGAAAACCTCACCCTCTATAGCCGGAAGCAACCAGGATTCGTCAAAAGATTGTACAGTATCCTCTACAAGGCCGCGCAGGTGCGGAGGACACAGGGTGTGCAACAAAAACCGGATCATGGCTAGACACCTTGCAAAGCTCAACACCAAGGGTTTCCATACCGAGATTGGCGGCGGCGAGGTTGAATGAGACGTGAAGGTCAAAAGTGTGGGCGGTTTAGTATTATTTGCGTTGTGTGTAGCTAACAAAATCCGCCTAGAAGCCCAACCCGAAGCCCTGCCCTGCTCAATAGCCGAAGTTGACTGCCCCGAGTCACCCCGGAGCTTCTCAACCTCGCGAAGTCAATACTGCGGAAGGGATAGAGGTATGCCAAATGGCAGGTTGTACGATTGGGAAGGCATAGCAACGGTGGAAATGCAGGACCCAGAGACACGTTGGGCAGGAAACTTGCTTGTTGTCTATCTAGATGTGTCCTCGCCTAGACAGGCTGACACACGTAGGACACACCCTATATAGGTAGCTAGACGGCCCAGCTAGGGCAAGCAAGAAGCCACCTTTCTCTCCCTTTTCTTCTCTCTTGGTCGTTAGGATCGACGTTAGGCTCGGGCCTGGACTTTACCGTACACGCTATCGTGTACGGCAAAGTCCCCTTCCTCCCCCAGGGCTGGTCGTTGTTGTTGATGTTGTCCGCTTCTGTCTGCTGCAAAACGTTTCAACCATTTCTCTTATTCTTCCCGGCCGTTGTGGGGCAACTTTGACTCCGAAATTCTCAAGTTCTTTGCATTTCTCAGCTTTATCGTTGAGGGATAGTGCGATGAGGCTACCAAACTTCTTCTTGAACGAGTCATTGGTAAAGAGCAGCTCACAGACGGCAAAGCCTGTGTGGCCATCGGCCACAGTAATGCAGATGTTACGCGACATGCTAATTTGCAACGTAAGTACAAGCTGAGAAGACAGACGATGTGAAGAGCAGAGCTGCAGAGATCTAAGGAAATTGACCGAAATTTAGAAGCGGGAATAAGTTGTCGAAGAGGAATGTCTGAGATGGACTCCGATATCGTTCTATTACGCGATTGACAGGTCGCGCCACTACGATAATGTTGTCCGGCTATGGATGACGACTGGGAGAAAGTCGTCAGATCCTTGACAAGCCACATGGTTGAACATTTTCAGTGAGGTGAAACGTTGTGTTAGTGGACTGTTTTGAACAGATTGAAGTAAGGCTGCTATGCATACACGAACAGAACAGATTGATAGAAAGACAATGCAAAGGGAGAAATAGAGTAACAGCGCAATTCATTGGTGTACACCTGAATATGCAGATCGTGATAGCGGAGTGCCGCTTTTCTTGAGCTACAATCACCATGCCGGCTTCGTCTCCACTCAATGTCACTTGCTCTGTTACAGAAGTTCTTATCCCGCACAAAATGAAATACTGTACGTTGTTCAACGTCAATTTGAATGTGTGGTACGTGTGACGTCACTGATCTCCATTTCGGCGGACAACTTCGTCCGCGGGGACGAATTCAGCCGAAATCATGGCGCAAAGAACAAAGACTTCGAGATGCCACGTGAACTCATTGAATATCCCTCAAACGTCAAAGTCAAGTATATTTCCGCAAGGCCCTTGTTCCTGCGCAAAAGACCGCGACGTTAGACGTATGGTTCTAATCCTGAACATACTTAAACTTGAGAACAAGCTTGTTGCCTGCAGGTCTGCCAACAAATCCGTCCAACGACTCGATCCCTTTGTCGTCGACAATAACTGGTCTCGTAATTCGAATAGATTGCAGCTGTGACGAGCTTAATTTCTATGAAAGTGGTAAGTATGTTCGATGGCCGGGCAGTATCTCTCTAAATACGTACCCTGCGTGGCAAAATACACCCCTAAGCACATTCTGGCATCACTTCCAAATGCCCAGAACCACTTTTTCATCTCATCCTTCTGCTCCTTGTCGGCTTCTAGCCAACGTTCTGGTTTCCATGTTTCGAAATCAGGGAACACTTTCACGTTTCTGTGGAGTGTGTACTGGCTGGCACTGATCCTTACCCCGCTAGGGATCCAACTATAACACCCAATCGTCGTCGATCCAGGAGGTGTGACGCGGGGTCCGAACCAGCTGCGGCCAGGTACCGACGAAGGGTTTCCTGAATGACGGCGTCCAACAGCGGCAACGCATCGATAGAGCGTGGCAAAGATAGGTCCTCTGGAATATTGGTTGGATAGTTGAGTCGCGGAGAGAGGGAACGGACTTCAGCGCGGAGCTTGGATTGGAGTAACGGTTGACGTGACAACTCATACATGACATAGGTAAGAGTGATGGCGGTTGTCTCGTGCCCGGCAAGGATATGAAATCCACCCCGATACCCGCACTCAATTCTAGGACCTCGACGGTGCTGCCTTTTTCAGCCGAAGACTGGAAGATAGGCAGAAGCCTGTCAAAGAGCATTGACTTGGAGATATCATACATTTCCTTGGAGTTCTGAAGGTAAGATTTCGAATAGACATTGGCAAACATGCGTTTTGCGCTCACGATGTGGCTCGTGACGTGGCTCACTCTTCGTCATACAGAACGTATTGTCGATGAAATAGTTGGAGAAGATGTTGGGATACCAGTCATAGGCGTGGCCTCACGGGCGTGCATCTCATAGGCGTGCACCTCACTAGCATGCATCTCATTGGCATGCACCTCATAAGCGTGTACTTCATCAGCGTGTACCGTGTACGTTATGGGCATGCACCTCATTGGCATTCATCTCATAGGCGTGTACATCATGGGCGTGCATCACAGGAAGCAGCCCGTTTTACTTACTCGTACGTACATATTTGCGGCTTTTGGCCTGATCCCGCATTTCTCTTTGGCACTAAGTGGCAACTTAGCACTTGGGTTCCTATTCCGCGTGGTAATGGGGGATGGTGAAGAGCGGACAGAAGGCATATTCTGCAGTGTGATTGTCTATGAAAAGCTATGCCGGAAGCCTAAGCCCCCCCAACCCGAATTGTGTGGTGTCAGGGTTTCAACACTGTACTCAATAACAACGACCTTCTAACCTAGTGGAATTCATAGAGTAAAAGTCATGCCTATGGACAAGACGCAAATACCAATGTTCATCAAAGGCGAGCTCGGAACAATTGCGGCACTGGGATATGTGTGAATCCCCCCTTCCTTCACCTTCCATCGTTAGTCTGTCTGTTCCGTTCAAGCTCGCCCAGAAGGTGCTGGCATTTGTCCCATCCGTTTCTCTTCTTCTTCACTTGGTCTCCGACCATAGATGACATGAAGCTTGTTGTACGCATGCACGTATCGATTTTTCATTGCCTTTCGGACGTCGATCAGGAAGACCTCGGTTCTTTCTCTTGTCCATCCCAATCCCCGGTCGCCAAGCGGTTTGTATGACCAACCCGCAATACCCAGCAACATTTGTCTCTCCCAATCCCTGCCCAGCTCTTTGAGAAATGGATCTCTTGGCCAAGGATTATATGGCACCTTGTCAATGCGTTCGTGGACGTCAACAAAGCCTGCCCTCTGCATCCAGGAGGCAATGCTTTTGGCTGTATCCAATGGTCGCGGCGGAACAAGGCGTTGGGATGCTTCGGATAAATATCCCATCAATTGTATAACAGGCCAATCAGGCGGCATCGTACCATCATCACAGTACGGACCAATATCCAAGTCCACACATTCGAGCCAGCCAGTACCGGGCTTGAGGTAGCGTTTGGAGTTCGTGATCAGATCAGAAAAAGATGGTAGCGACCCGATCATGAAGCCCGTATGGATCATATCGAAGGAGCCCACCTTGAAACCCCATTCGTCATCAGTACAGTCGTTGATCTCAAAAAAGACATTGGGCGGCACATTCTCAGGCTGAATCGGCGAAAGGTCAGTGCCGAACACTTTGGCCTTGGGAAACATGTCGGCGACCTCCACGACCCACTTGCCCGTGCCGGTACCTATGTCTAAGATCTTCTCGGGGTTTTGGACAGGCGACAGGAACAGTTTGCCATTAAGAACTCTTTTGACACAATCGAGCTGTAGGTTCATCCGCTCTCTCTCGTCTGCGTCGTTCGGATACAAATACGAATCTTCCTTGTACCGGTGATAGCTTCGACCCCATTCAACAGGATAGTCGACGACGCTGTTGGTCAGCGACTGCATGTCTGAATCGTCGTCATCCGATGGCTGTGAGTCCGGTGCCATTGGGGATTCTACGTTAGGTGAGCCGGGCGTCGGTGAGGATGGTCCGCCATGGAATGTGGCCATGATGCCTTCGCTGTCTCGTCCAAGATATTTCCCTGAAGGCAGTCTGGCGGCCAAGCTGACGTATCTGTCGTAAATTTGCAAATGGTGTCTTTTGGTGGATTTGGAAATGAAAGTGGGAAAAAAGTCTCGTGCGACTCGACAAGGGTAATGAGAGGCTTAGAAGAGCGTTTACAATTCTCTTGTGACTCCGTGCCGCCTTTGATCAGAGCCAGAGACCTCCCAGCGCTGTTCGGGGAGTGTTAAGAACTGTGAGAAGGGCGGATTGAACGGGCGTCCCGAGTCAGCCACTGCAGTTGAACCTAGCAAAAGAAAATGACTTCAAAAGCCCATGAATGATCCCTACCCCGGAAATCCACGCGAATGGAGCACCGACCCCGGCGTTCTGGGCACTGACACGTATTGACAGGGAAGAGTTGCATCTGCGAGGCAGTTGGCGACCCAACGCACTGGTATAACTTCCATGTCGTAGCGAACCCCTCCATGCCCCCCAACTGCCAAGCGGGAAGGCTAATGGGCGGCCAAGAAAAAAGGAGGGGGTACCGAAACCGCGGACTCGAAGCTAAATCCTGTCAGCGCTTCCGCAGCTCTCTGCACGCCGACTCTAATTCTCGAGCGCAATCGACATACTAGGAAATAGCTCCCATCGGACCAGGAATAAGGTTGGTAGCGCATGCACGAAGACAGCTAGCCTTGGAGTCCATTGGACTCTCCGGTCGCCAAAAAGAGGCGATGAATGCGGCGCCCACAGTTGCTGGGGCTTGACGCGTTGCAATTGGTATCGCGTATGACGTTGAGCTCCCCGCGAACGACTTTCGCACCTTCTCTCCACCACAAGTCGTTTCGTCCGACTCAGCGGCAACAATCACATAGATGCGCCTCACCCTTCTCTCTCCAATCAAACATGGCTCGACCTCGAGCAAAGCCAGACTCTCGAAGGAACCGGCGGCTACCTCCAGTGTCGAAATCATTGCAAAAACCAAGGTGGAACGCTTTATCCTATACACCAACCTTCATCCTACAGAACATTCACAGAAAAGAGATCTCATGGTGCTATTAGAAAGCACCCACTCGGGCCTCGCAAAAGTGCAGGTTTACAAAGAGATAGAGTCTCCCGTTGCCCGCCTCGAGAGTCAAGAGCATTCACGTCCTCTTACTTCTCCTTCGACGACCCACAACCGTGTTAACAAGGCACGTTGTGAGTTCTTTCCCATGCTGTCTTCCAAGGCTGACTCAGGTCATAGAGTTTACACGACCCGCTAGCTTTGGCTAAGCCTTCATTTGTAAATGGCACATACCAGCCAATTCAAGTATCGATGCGACAATCCAGCAGTGGACTGCGGCTCAGGTATTAGCCCTATTAAGATTTCACCAGCCTCTACCTAAAGCACGCTTGCAATCGACCCTGATGGAGGGTTTACGTGCCAAATTTGTGGAAAGGTCACAGATGCAGGAGCGTGATTTCCCACGCCCTGCAAATGCCCTTGGAAAGACAAAATTTTGTAATAGCTCTCGTATTTGAGCCGCGCCTCTCGTGAGTAGAAACAGGAGATCTGTTTGGTTCGAAGCTGACGCTTTTCTAATTCAGAGTGATTGTTGCGACTTCTCTCCGGCTTCACTATCTTAGTCCCGAACTGTCTTCCCCCAATCCAACGCTTGAAGGTGCTTTTGCAACAATCTACACCCAGATTTGAATTATGCGTTTACATCGGCGACCATCCTCTATGACCATTCATGACAGCCACCAATACTCGCCATAGCATACCAGCAAAGCCAAAAGGTTCGCCACGACATTTTACCTTCAAGGTTGAAGGCTCCCAATGGAAAGGAAACGGAAGCATCAACGAATCAGGGGCCGTTCACTTCGCCGTTTGAAGACATGTTGGGCTATGACTAAAAGAGTGAAGGAGATGGGTAAAATGGGAAGAAAAGGAGGCTCGATGACCTCTACAGTAAGCTACTACGGCTTCACCTACACTATATTTGACTTCGGCACAAAGCCACATAGGCTTATAGTGCGGGCTTGAGGAAAAGCCTGCCCTGCCCGGCCTATGGGCTCGAGCCTGCGGCCCAGAAATTGCAATAACTGGCCGTAGGCCGGGTCAGGGTGAACGACGTGACCGGTAGATCACTCCCTATCATTTGACGTCGCCATGGATGGTCAGGTCACCCGCCTGAATCGCGACAGGTTCGTAATTGGTGAAAGAGGTCATGGTGGCAGCATCGCTGGGACAAATGATGCGTCGTGTTATATCGTGATTGTTCACAAGGCGACCCCTTCCAGCGAGGTTCACGGCTTCACGATCAGGCCGGTCTGACACGTTGATAAGCATGAACAAACCTACGTTGGCCGGATTCGAATTGGACAGGGAGGTGGTGTCGTCGACGCTGTTTATGGAAGACGTCTGACCCTTCGGACACTGGCGACATATCATCTCAGGTAGCATTGCCTTTCCTAGTGTTTTAGCTGCTTACTCACCTACCTAAGGCCCCGGGTCTAACGACGATCGCTTCCATCGAACATCACCACATTGGACATGAAGTGCACGGCCAAACAGAGCCGGTGGAAATTCGATGATATTTGCTGGTTGGTAGTCCCGTCGCAAACTGTGATACTTGTCAGATGGGTGAGGATGAGTGGCGGTCGGCGAGCGAGGATGAGGTAATTACCCCTCCTGGGTGAGGCCTCACCTGGCTCGCACGAGGAGGAGGGTGAGAGTGGCGAGGGTTTTTATATCGCCCAAACGGGCAGGCGCGCCGATTCACTCGCATCACTGGGAGGGGGCCGCCGGACCCAGCAAAGAACCTAAGAGTGTCAGCGATCGACTGTACGTCTCTATGAGCAGTAGCTGCCACGTCATTCCGCCGAATCTATCCATTCATGTGTGCTTATCCAGACATGCTCCAGTATGTGTTCTCTTCGCTAGGTTACCATTTCCTCAATGGTATTCCTGCACTTCTTAATGGCCACAGATGTCCTTGACGACCAACAAGTAATCTCGTCAATGCGAAGGTTCCGAGTAAACTAAAGGATGCGACGGATTCAAAGTAGGCTAATAGCGTTCGACGTCTCGCATCTTGGTGACATGGGGTATTGAGCTCGCGCATGGCTCCCGAAATCTGCATAGATCTGTAGCTAAGCTGAGTATTTGGAGTCTATAGAATCTGACCTGGGCGCTCGTCCAGAGAGTTCTCGGCCGGCAATGGAGGCTCTCAAACGGACTCACGCGTCAGAGCCTGCTGGCAAGCTCCCAAAAACGCAAACGCGGCAGACCGAGGAAGGTATCTTGATGGAGATAAAGAGTTCGGGCAAGGAACGCTAACACTTCCAATGCACTCTTTCGCATCTCCCTTTAGGAGCCTTTCTGTTCTGGGAAAGCTCGTGCTGACCGGTCCAAAGCCCCGAGCATGACTTTTCCTGAAGGCCGAAGCGCCAGTTATCCGATGCACGGATTTGGAATTCACTTCTCAGGATATGCTCAGCCTTGACCAAGGCGTCTCCTCTGGTCTGGTAAAATCGATTTGTCCCCTGTAAGCACTCGTGTAGTGGAAAGAATAAGAGCCAATAAAGGCTAAAGTGAAATGCTGTGGGAGGAAGTTTCGCGCGCTAAAGGGCTGGTTGTCATAGATAAGGAGGATGTTTTGTTTGGGCAGTGGTGGGCGAAGGCTTGGATAGGACAAAGACTGCAAGCCCATTGATTTGATGCGTACAACGCTGCAGTACATAAGAACATATTCTATGACGGAATGTCAGCAAAATAACAACGACGAGCACTGTCAGAGTAGCAGGACTAGCGACGAAAACGGGGACACTGAGGGTGATGACGAGGGTGAAGGTGGTCTTGGTCCTTCTGAGTTAGAGGCGCTTAGAACCCTAAGTATAAGCAGTTCACCGCAGACCTTGCCTTCACTGAGTAAGGGAAAGGATTGTTAGCTCCCAGTGGGTAGATCTTCTAGGGAAACAGGGCAGCGCACACCACAACAAACGAGGCGTCGTACGAACAACAACGAGCATTCCATGCTGGTGGAGACAGAAAAGCAAGCGAATTCGGTGACATGTTGGGAGTGTAGTATCTGGCACACTGGACTTTAATTGAAGTGATCGACACGTCCTTGTTCTGACCCACCGAGAAACCAATAATCGTTCACGCTTGTCAATGTCAAGATGCTCTTTATCTAGCACCGTCTCGCTCAGCCCAAGTACTTATCGATGCAAAAATTCAGCAGCAACTTCACGACCGCTCCGTGCCCGTTCTAGGCCGCCTGGTGTGGCGCCGCCAAGCTGCCCTTAATTTTTGACTCTAGATCGACACCCTTCTGCTCCAGCAGCAGCCAGATCTCGCTCCCCAACTCACGCTCATGAATAGCTTCCTCTCTAGCATTTTGAGGACACGATGGCATCTCCCTCTCGAAATCATCACTAACCAATCGTCACCAGTGGTCGACGGGCCTGGGCTTTCATGGGCCAGCCAAAAAAGCCTGCCCAGCCCATGGATCAGTGGTCGCAATTGTTGGGCCGTGGGCTCGAGCCCATGGGCTGGGCCAGATAGGCTTTTCATAGAAGCCCAGCCCATGGGCCCGCCAAGCCATATTTAATAGTGTACGGGTACGGCTAATGCATCGCGTCCCGGGATCGGTAACCTCAGTGACCCCTAATTTCGCCCCGAAAACTGCGCCAAGAGCGTCACCGATACGGCTTTTCTCCCGCATCGTCCCAATTCATGTATCTTATAGGCGCATATCTCGCCGGCGTGTGTCTCATGGCCGTGTCTCATGGGGCGTACATCTCATAGACATGCATCTCATGGGCGTGCATCTCACGGGTGTGCATCTTACGGGCATGTACCTCATGAGCATGCATTATGCACCTCGCGAGCGTACATCTCATAGGCGTGAAATAACCTGACTGAGCAAGCCCGGCATGCTCATAAGCTACGAGAATCGGGTGAATATTCGACCGTTATCCAGCCTATAGGCCATCTACGGGGCTGGATAGGCATTTTTGGTTGGCCCATACAAGCCCAGGCCCGTCGACCACTGCTGAGTTCTCTCTATCACAAATACCGCATTTGGCTATGGGCTTATCTATGGGCCTGGATAAGCCCACTACTGGGCCAGGCTTTTTTGGTTGGCCCATCAAAGCCCAGGCCCGTCGACCACTGCCATGGATAGCCCATGGGCTGGATAAGCCCATAGCCAAATGTGGTAGTAGAAGGGGGAGCTCCGGGAGTCTAATATTAGTAGATTGTATATAGAAATAGGTGTATAGAATACAAAACTTCTCTTCTTCTCAACCCCGCCGGCGCCATTTATATGTCGCAATCGTCCTCATCTTCCAATTCGCTGTCCTCGGAATCCGCCGGGGTATTTGGTTGCTGCTGAATTAGCCCACGATCCCACCCATTCTTCAAGCATTCAGATGCCTCGATGATCTGTTCATGTAGACGATTCCGTTCGGGGGTAATTAACTTCTTCGCACTGCTAAATACACGTTCGCGTTCAGCTGACATCACTGGCAGCAATCGCAGGGTCAAGATTAAGAACTGGCGAATCAGAGTCGCTCATTTCGGTGTCTGAAGCCATGGTACACCACAACTAAAGGAACCAAGATAGGCAAGTTGGGAAGAAAAGGGGCTCCCTAGGCCTTATGACGAGCTAGCGTGGCCTAATCTACACTATATTTGGCCTAGACGCAAGCCACATACGCTTATAGCGTGGGCCCATGGGCCCAACAGCGTGGGCCTGAAGGAAAAAGCCTGCCCAGCCCGGCCCATGGGCTCGAGCCCGCGGCCCATGAACTGCGACCACTGAGCACTGGTGGCCGTGGAGACGCAACAGGTTCGACATGGGGGTAGGGGAAAATCCTGGAGCTCTCACCTCCACGTCTTTGTGTGTCTCAATGTTCGTGTTCTTAGACAGCCAGGTATAACCTTTCGTGACCTTCCGCAGACGTGTGCTTCTGGTTGTGTGGGGTTGTATGTGTGCTCGAATTTTCGTATTCTGCTGGCTGCCTGGTGCGTATTCTCTTCCAACCACTGGATAATCCGGAGAAAGGCGATTGAGAAAGGATCTATTCGTAAGATTTCGTCTCTTGTCGATGCTTACCTCTCCCCCCCAATGCACCGTCATAGCAAGCTTGTCGTCCAGCGACCGCTAAAGATCCGTCCGGCCCCTTTACCTCCAGGAAAAAGTTTGGCGCGATAGGAAGATCATCCTGTGTCGAAGGGGTGATATACCAGAGGAGTTGCGCCGCACATAGGTGGTCCAATCACAATGCTCGATTTGATTCGTGATTGGGCGGAAACGTCGTAACAGAACCTCAAGTCTGAACACCCTGAACGCCCGTGGAGTGCTATACCATTGTACGCTGGGCGGTACTTGCTTCGTCGCAGTACTGATAGTCAGGTCTACAAAAGACCCCAGGCACAAAAACTCGCGCATGGGATGGAATTATTTGGGCCAAAAAAGTGTGAGTAGGCCGCGTTTCGGTTGCTAGTCGCAGGTGCCTGCTGAGGCCTACTGATGCCTGCTGTGATCTCAGTAAGTATATGGCCACCTGCTTCTAGCGTGTTATCTGCCTGCTACTGCCTGGACAGGTATTGTGTGTTTAAGTCATCCGCTACACCTAGGTACAGTGGAACAAGCGATTGAGCATCTTCCTACCTTCCTCATATGGCCGTCCTCGCTCTTGATTCATAGTTTTTGAAGCGCTCGCTATGCTTGCCGCAAGGGAATCTTTTGGTTAAAACGAGCTTGGATCGCGTCGACTGCTGCTTGTCCAGAAGGCTTTGAACCTAAGCTGATCAGGCGAGGAAGATATCGTAGGAGGAAAGATAGAGACGCCACCCGGGCTCGAGAAACTGCTGCTTCGCCTAGACCAGTGTGAGTGTTGTTGATAGACGTGATCTTGCAGTCCCCGTTGGCTTGCTGGTGGGCTTCAGCCTTTGACGTCGAAAGGATAGTCGATTGAGCTTCTGCAATGGAGATACAACAAATCAGCATTCTTCCTAGCCGTTCCAATCTCTCAACCTTTTCCCAGGAGTCTATCCAACTATCCGGTGCCTATGCTACAAGCAGGGCTCGCGACAGTTAGTGGTACTTTTGTCACTGACAGTGATTAACCGGCAAGGTAATAGGGGTTTCTTACCTATTGGAAAGGCCAATCTCAGGCACCCTAGAGCAGAAGTAGTATAGCTCTTACCTAATTAGGCATGTGGCTGTTGTGTGGAGATTTCTACTTCCTTCCGTCGCACCTGATCTCTTTTTTCCTTCTTCTTCCTATCGAAATGGCTTCTTCCGACGAATCTGGCACCGAGGAAGCCATCGCTTCGTCTTCGACGCTTCCTAACAAAGAAAGACACACTGAAAGGCTCCTAGGAAGGAAAGGACTGCGGGAATTCCTTGCTGTCGAACATACCGCCAATCTGCGTAAGAATAGCAAGGTCTCTGCCATTTGGCATCACGGTGGAGAGCGCCGGCGCCTCGACGACGGTTCTATGGCACGTTACTGGCGCTGTGCTTATTGTACCGGTAGTGCGACAGTTCTAAAGGTAGATGGAAATGGAGGACAGACCACTTACGCGTTATCGCATCTGAAGAATAAACATCAGATCGGCTGCGACGCCGACGACGACGCCGTTCCGTCTCATATAGCATCTGTTCAAGCGACTCTTTCCGGGGGCGCTTCAACAGCTGCTAATGTAGCTAGCAAGGCCATTCGCGAGGCCTACGGACTAGTGACCACGTTCGACGCAACGCTGTTTCGACAGGCGCTCGTCCAGTTCATCATAATGTGTAATATTGCATTCAGCGTCGTCGAATGGCCATATTTCCAAGCTCTTTTAGAGTCGTGTTCACACGCTCTCTCGTCATATTTCATCAAAGCTGGTAGCACCGTGAAAAGATGGAACTTGGAGGAATTCGAGAAGCAGCGACTACAGATAATAGCAGAATTAGCCACCACATGATCGCGAATTCATGTAAGCTTCGACCTATGGACAGCGCCTAATGGGCTTGCGCTTGTTGGGGTGGTTGTACATTACCTGGACAAAGATTTCGTCAATCGTAGCTACTTGATAGCTATGCGGCGTTGGAAGGGGGCTCATTCTGGCGAAAATATAGCTGAGGCTATAGCACCGGTCCTGCTAGAGATGGGGATTATGCCGAAGCTCGGTTATTTTATAGCTGACAACGACGCTCGTAACGACACCTGCATTCGAGCTATTCTGAGGAAGCATCGACCTGATATCAAAGACCCTGGCAGTCGCAGAGTGCGCTGTTTGGGACACATCATTAATCTGGCCGCTAAGGCGTTTCTGTTCGGCAAAGACGCAGACGCTTTTGAAGACAGCACAGACACTGCCTGCAGAAACGGCCATCTCGAAGCTCTGCGGGAGGAATGGAGGAAGCAGGGACCTGTGGGAAAGTTTCACAACACGATCAAATTCATAAGAATGACGCCGCAGCGACGGGAAGCCTTTGCGGCGCTGTTAAAGGATGAGTTGCCTGCGAATATTGCTGGTGCGTTGACTTGGCGCCCTGTTCGAGATCTATTGAACACTAATATCTATTTCTTTAGCTCTAATGGTCATCTCCGACAACGCAACTCGATGGAATTCTACCTATTTGTCTATGGAACGCGGTATAATCGTCGAATCGAAGATCAGAGCCTTTTCCGACGACTTCAAGCTTGATCTAGGTCTAGATTTCATAACCTCAACCGACTGGGACGTGATCCGAGAGCTCAAGCAACATTTGGAGCCATTTTGGGAGTTGACGATCGAACTCCAGAGCCAGGCTGTTGCTGGCAATCACGGCGCAATCTGGGAAGCTCTACCTGCTATAGATCATCTTCTTCGTCATCTAGAAGGCTTAAAAGAGTCGGTCCCGAAGCAAAAGAAACGAATTCGCGAATGTGTGATGAATTCATGGTCTAAGCTGCACGACTACTATAATCTCACGGACAGAAATCACAGCATCTACGCCTGCGCCACCCTTTTGAACCCTGGCCTTCGGAAACGCCATTTTACCGACAACTGGACTGATGCGATGGCGAAGTTCATACCTATGATGGAAGTGACCTGTTGGGAAACCTATAAAACCGAATATTTACCACTTGCTACGCCTAGGACACCTGCACCTAGGAAAGAAGTTCACATTCCGATTCGGCATCTACGAGACCAAAGCAACCAATCAGGATGAAGACGATCTTTTGCCGCTGGACGAATTTCAGAGCTATATTCGAGGCACACCAACTACTGTCCCACAGAATGACGCTTATTGGAGTCCTATTACTTGGTGGATTGATGAAAGTAACAAGGGCGCCTACAACAGCCTTCATTTATACGCCCTTGACCAACTGTCCTGTCCTGCTATGGCTACCGAGTGCGAGCGAGTCTTTTCTGCGGCTAAACAGACCTTATCGCCAGAGAGGAATGCCCTAGGGCCGAAGATTATTGAGGCCTGCGAATGTCTAAGATGGTGGTGGAGGACAGGGGTTGTCGTAGGAAAGCCGTCGGCGAGTGCTATGATACCTCGTGTAGAGATTGAGGCCCGGGTTGTGTCCATGTTGTTGGGGAATTCCTTATTAGGCGACGACAATGAATAGTTGTCAGCCGGAACAGTCTCTCGCCCACCTAGAACGCCGCCGAGCTATTCGCAGGCCAGGCCTGTGATTAGCCCACGTGACTAAACGCGATATCTAGGGGCTAGCAACCTCTCACACATATAGCGAATAGACAGTGTTTCGATTGCTAGTCGCCATCGCCTGCTGAATCTGACAATAGTCCTATATTGTACTCCGCGCAAGGATCTTCCCGATTAGGCATTTCCGGTATTTCCGGTGGCAGTGATTCCCTAACAGTGGCAGTGAGGTAAGGTAATAGGCCTTTCTTACCCCTCCAACTAACTGTCGCGAGCCCTGCCGCGAAGTCTCCATTAATGGAGACAAAGACTTTGGATTTTGGACTGCCGTCAAGTCATTGGCTTTATCCACGATATCCCTACCTGGGAGCAGCTTTTGAGGAGAATCGAGAACAAGGCTGTCGAGGCCACTGAGCGGAGCCAGATATATTATCAGCCCCAAAGCAAGCTGTGAAAGCATTTGTAGAGTATCTCTTTCGGCGCGGAAGGCGAGACGTTTGAAGAGGTAGTGTCACGTTAAAACAGATGTCACACTTGAGACCATGCTGGAACCTTCCACGTTATACATAGGTAAGGGGGGTGGCGTTTAGCGCCTAAGCAGCAGCCCCTGAGCAATCTCGTGTATAAACCTTCAGGTAGATTGAATGATCACTCGTTTTTCCCGTGACAGGTAGACACAGCCTTGATAGGTATTTCCCATAAAGTCCTTGTTACTGAAAAAGGCATATATGCCATGAGACGCTTTGACCAAAATCAAGTAATCTCTCTGATACTTCGACTTGTGTCTGAGGCTATGGCCCCCTCAGGCTCTTAGCCTGGCCGCAGCCAGTCAGGGAAAGACCTCTTCCCTCGCAGATTCTTTGGCTTCTCCTCTTGATCTGCTCTCGCAGCGTTGTCTCGTTCGAAGTGGAAGAAGTGGTAGTCACTAAGACAGAGGCGCTCGTAGTCAGCCAGTGGCTATGAATAAGATAACAATCACCTGCGGCGGTGGGCGCGAGCGGGTGTGGGAGATGGGGAAATAAAAGGCGAACGCAGAAGGAGACACTCACAAGACCATTTCGTCCAGATAGTTTCTGCCCAGGGCCGTCTTTGATGCCCAAACTGAGACACTTCTAGGACCAACGTCGAAGATGCCCCAACCGTGCTCGTCAATCATGACTTCACCCCAGCACCAACGCAATATATCAGTCCATTGCTCTCCAGCGTGCTTTTTCCCAACGTTCATCCTCTTCGACGTAAACTTCCAGCCGCTGCTAATAATCACAGCTAACCCCGCCCCACCGGACTGCGATCGATGTCCGAGTCGCGTGAAGCCAATACAGTCCGGCTCGTCGAAATAATCGATCTGAATGCCGTAGGCATACATCCGCCGCGTCAGCAAGATCTTCGGAAGCACCATGCCACCGGAGGTTGGAGGGGTGAAGTGGTTTCCGTCGGGGCCCGAAGAACCATAGAGATCTGCGTAAAACACACATGGACGTCCAGCGTCAATCCGGAGTAAGATCAAGGCATAGGCAATGGGAACAAAGTATGGCGCGATGACAGCCTGGGGAGTATTGTGAGATGCGGGCTTAGCAGTGGACTGGTATGAGCGTAGACAAACCTCGAATGAACGACCAGCTTGCTGGTCAATGTTAGCCAAACATATCAAACATCTAATTGAAAGCACGTTGATCCTTACCGTGTCATGATTAGCAACGAAAGTCTTTAACAGAAATAAGTAGTTGTCAACTCAGTCTTCAATAAAGGGGTTCGAATAAAGGGAAGACCTACGACTGTGTTTTGAGGCTTGAGCATAGACAACGAGCCATCGAAGACTGTCCGTATATCGGGGTTTTCCTTCAAAGATAGTCGAGAAAAATTGTCAAGGAGCTTTACATCGAACAGAGAGATCCTGTTGTTCATGTATTCGATGTATCGAGCCAGAACATCTGAATCTTCCCGCCAATATTCGCCAACGATGAACCAATCTCGATCAATGTTTTGATCAATGTGGTGGAGGAAATCCCGGAGAAACTTCCCAGAGTAGTGTTTGATAGCATCAAGCCGGAGGCCGCCGAGTTTCAATTGAGATGACAACCACTGCACCCAGTGGAAGAGATCTTCTCGAACCTCAGGTTGCGTGTGATCAATATCAGCAAACATGCTTTGCAATCGTCAGCGCTCCCGGACTGTAGGAGGGCCAGAAACAAGTTTTGAAGTACAGATAATCATAGTTACCAAGCTCTTCGTCGACTTCATAGGCCCATTTTTTGCCTTCAAACCGCCACACTGCATTTGTCTTCGTTTTATTATCATAGTCGACACCAGTAAAGTGGTCCTTATTCCACCGCATAGAGCTATATGCCCCAGCACGGCCTTTGAAATCAAAGCCAGTCCAGGCTTCGATGAGTTCCGGTTCGCCGATAACTTTCTTTCGATCTATCTTCCGCGTTAGCAACAGAAAATTGGGCCCTAGAGATACCTTCCGCGAATTCATTACCATATGGATCAACTTTGACGGCCTTGACGACTTCTTTATAGTCAGCCCCGGCCTTGTGATTCAACACAGCATCGAAAATAACGGCGATGCCGTAAGAATTCGCAGTCTCCACAAATTTTACAAGGTCTTCCTTGCTGCCCCATTTAGTACATGTTGTGAACTTTTGGTCGAACTCGCCTAGATCATAGAGATCATAAGGAGCATAACCGTTCTCATCTCGCCAGATACTCTTTGTAGCAGGAGGAATCCACAAAGTTGTGACCCCCAGCGACGCGAGACTCGGTACTGCTTCTGCAAGTCGTTGCCAATGTTTGTTGTCAGGTGGACAGTACCATTCAAAGCCTTGGAATATGGTCTGGTTGATGGAGCAGGAGTCGTCACTGGAGATAGAATTCACCTCCATCTCACACCAATACGCTCATCTCGAACTGTAAGGTGAGACTGTTGTACACTGATATGGTCTCATCGAAGCTATGGCGCAAGACGATCGTTAGGGTATGAACAAGAGTATCACTGGCAATCGGAAGACCCTTTTGTCGGGGGTGTCACAGGTCGTACGGGTTACCAAGCTCAAATATGTCTTAGCCCAGTTTAAAGTCATTTGTCATACCGTTCAACGTATGAAAATATTGCTAACATTTTTCAGTGTCGGTTTGGCCGATTCTTTTGGGAAGACACTTGTGGCCGTGATAATGGCGTGATGGGTATCAATATCCTGACGAGTCACCTATGCTCCTTCGACGCGAATGGAGTGGGCTCGGTTCCTCGGTGGTTTTTGGCCACCTAGCCACCTCATGACCATGTGCCGCATTGGAAAGGTTTCCCGACCACGCCACCTCATCGTACCAGTAAAACCTCGATCATGCGATACCCGTTTTACTGTATTGGAAATGGGGTTTCCCGATCACGCCACCTCATCGCATTGGAAAGGTTTCTCGATCACGCCACCTCCATCGTATTGGAAAGTTTTCCCGATCATCGCATCCCGATCTAACGTATTCAGCCACCAGCTCGGTTCATAATCCATCGTGCTGCAATTCATGACGCCACGTTTTTTAGGTCCGGCGTACTCTAAGTAATGCCACTCATGCGTTGTTTAAGACGATGCTTGCAGCTTCTGGGTTGACCCTGGCTTCACATGTTGTGGCCAGGTCAGGCTCGGCAAGCAAGTCACCGGCAATGGTACCTGTCACGTCTTGTAATGCCAGGGATGTTATATGCAGCTGTGGTAAGTTCACAAACGCATGCGCGTCCTTTGTTCTCAATCATCACTGTCCCCAGTCACTCCGTGCCTCGGCATTCACCTTCATTCATCGCAACCATCAAAAAGTATCGCAATGTCGCAGGAATCACCATTACGGTCGTCCTTCGGTGAGTGTTGCCCATGGCTGCCTTTCCACAGGCGTAGGCCAGGGCCACCTAAGCCAGGGCCAGGGCCAGGGCCAGGGCCAGGGCCAGGGCCAGGGCCAGGACCAGGGCCAGGGCCAGGACCAGGGCCAGCTAAGAGCCTCCACTCTGTGCGTCAACTTTGGGACCTTGCCTATCACGACCTGAACAAGTGTGAAGAAAAGCTGGTTGAAGGATATATGAGAATATTGTCTCGCGAATTGAAGGCAGGCGTAGATGATTTGCTTCCTACAAGCTTGGTCGACGGAGAGAACGATTTTCAACCAACCCTTTCACCATATGCAGAAACCGGACAGTCCCAAATGCGTCAACTCATCCAAAATGGGCTTGCCAGAACGGAACACCTCGCCAAATTGAAAGATGCCGCAAGCTATGTCATTCTATTTGCCAATAAGGTAAAGGATATGGCAGATTCGGCGGTAAAAGCTATCCCACAGGCTGCCCTTCCCTGGGCTGGCATTTGCTTTGCACTACAGGTATATATCTCCCTGGACTGAGCGACAACAATGACTCATCTTATGCAGATATTGGCAAATCCTGCGACGGAGTCCGAGGCAAACCGAGAGGGAATCGTGTACGTCGTTTCCAGGATCGATTTTTATTCGCGGCTATCCTTCAAACTGCTTAAGAACTCTCCCGACATGACGGACACATGGCACGGACTTGAGGAGCAACTTCTGAATCTTTTCAAAGCTCTCCTCCGTTATGAGATGAAAAGCGTCTGTTCATACTATCGAAATCAAGGGTTTCAGATCTTCCGAGACTTCGTTAAAGTGGACGACTGGAATGAAAGCCTCGAGAGGATTCATGAGATCGATAGTGCTTTGCAGGCAGATATAAGATTGACCGGTGACGCAGAACTCATTTCCTTCCTCGACGAAATGCGGGCCATTACAAAGGACCACCAGAAACAGATCGAGATGCAAGTACTGCAAGCCTTGTTTGTAATCGACCCGAAAGATGAGATCGAAGAGCTTCAAAATCGAAAGGATCAGCTAATTGCGGGATGTTGGAAATGGATTTGCGATCGTAAAGAGTTCGCAGATTTCAGGAACTGGGATGATCAAAACACCGCTCGACTTCTCTGGATAACCGGATCACAGGGCAAGGGCAAGACGATGCTTTTAATCGCGATTGTCCAGGAGCTTGAGCGATTGGCTTTGAGCATAGACGATCCTACAGTGTCCTACTTCTTCGTTCAAGGCACACCGGAGCTAAAGACTCCTACAGCGGCTTTGAGATGCGTCATGTGGATGCTTCTCATTCAGCAACCTTCACTTATCTCGCATTTTCGAGAAAAGTTTGACGCTGCTGGAAAGAAGTTACTTGACAACGAGACAGTACTCTTGCCCGCCCTGACAGATATTTTCAGGAGAATTGTTGCTGATAAAGCACTCAGGAGAGTATACTTGATTGTAGACGCCCTGGACGAGTGTTTTGAATCCGAAGGGCCCGGTCGGATCAAGCTCGTCGATCTTATTACATCAACACTCGCATTGTCACCAAAGATCAAGTGGCTAGTGTCAAGTTGGTATGACACTGAAATTGAGTACCGCTTGAGCCACTGTCGTGGCTACAGAAAGCTCGACTTGGACTCGCAAATTGGCACCATTTCCAAAGCGGTCAGCAACTATATCGACAAAAAATTGTCCGACCTCGACAAGGAAAAGCATTACAACATGCTAACGAGAGTTCAAATTGCAAAAGAGCTTCGCACGAGGGCCAAAGGGACCACGGGTAGCACCTTCTTGTGGGTTTCAGTGGCCTGCAGAGAGCTTCAAAAAGTCTCCAGCCACGATGCCCTGGCAACTCTTCGCCATATGCCACGGGAACTTGAAAATCTGTATGCTCACCTTTTGCGGCAAATCAGTGGGCTGAAGGGAACGGATCCAGAACTTTGCAAAAGGGTCCTCGCGATTATGACCCTCATCTCTCGACCAATCCACCTTTTCGAGCTAGCAGAGATCGTTGACCTCCCACCCAACGATCTCACATATATCATCTGGAAATGCGCTTCGTTTCTTTTGATACAGGATGAGATAGTTTATTGCCTCCATCCGTCCGCAAATGAATATCTCCGTACTATCGCAACGCCTGAGATCTTCCCACGCGGCAATGCTGAAATACATGGCACAATCACCTGGCGGTTATTACAGGCAATGTCAGATAAGCTCAGAAGAAATATCTACAACATTCGGGACTCAGGATATTTCATCCATAGAACCGATGAGGTCCAGTGCCCGACACCAGACCCTCTGCTTCCTATTCGATATGCTTGTCTCCATTGGGTTGACCATCTAATTAAGATTGGGAACAGTAGCCTTCAAAAAGTCGATATATCCGACAATGGAGTGGTCGACAATTTCCTGAGAGATCACTTTCTCCATTGGCTTGAAGCTCTCAGCCTCATGAAAAGTCTGTCGATCGGGAGAGAACAGCTAAAGAAGCTGGAAAGTCTTCTAGTGGTGAGTTTGGTCCCTTCAGCATAGTGTTGGAATGTGACAGATTAACTTATTTTCTGAAGGATAACTACGAAGAGACTTCTGAGATGCGTTCTCTGATATCATTGATACGAGATGCCGATAAGTTCATCAAGTATAATGAATACGTCATCGAACACGCACCACTTCAGATCTATGCGTCGGCACTTGTCCTTTGCCCGAAGCAAAGCGAGATAAGACGACTCTTCCAGCATGAAATACCGCCCTGGATACGCATGTGCACACCGGTGGAAGAGGACTGGCCCTCATATCTGAAGATGCACCAGTGCCACACCAAGCCAATAGAGTCAATTGCCTACTCACCGAACTCGATGAAGCTCGCATCAGCTTCTGATGACTCCATTATCAGATTGTGGGACACTGAAACAGGCATGATGCTGCGCAAATATCAAGGCCACAGCGATACGGTCAATTCGGTAGCTTTCTCACCGGACTCTAACTGGCTGGCGTCGGCTTCAGCCGACAGGACCATTCTCGTTTGGGATCTAGAGACAGAAAAACCATTTCACGTAGAAGGTCCTGGCCACATGGCGGCAGTCAACTCCGTTGCCTTCTCCCCCGATGGCAAATTGATTGCATCGGGCTCAGCTGATCACACAGTGCGACTATGGGACGCAAAGAGGAGGACCCACGTGCGAACCCTGCACATATCCAACTCCCACGCGGTGAACTCAGTTTCATTTTCACACGACTCAAAGTGGCTCGCACTCGGTTTAGCTGATTACACCGTTCAGATATGGGACGTAAAGTCGGGCCAGCAAGTCTTCTTACGCCACTTAGAAGGGCATTCTTGCTATGTCAACTCAGTCGCTTTCTCACCTGACTCAAGCCGACTGGTATCAGCTTCGGCGGATTCCAAAATACATATATGGGACACAGCGACGGGTCAGCGGCTGCAGACTCTGCTAGGGCACGATGCAGCAGTTAACTCGGCGGTCTTTTCACATGACTCTAAGTGGCTTGTATCAGCTTCGGCAGATTTCACAGTGCGGCTGTGGGGCTTGAACGAGGCTAACGAGTATACTCCGCAAAGTGTATTCAAAGCTCACAGTAATACTGTCAGCTCAGCTGTCTTCTCGCACGACTCGACACGTGTCGCTTCAGCGGGTGGTGACTGCAGCATTCTGGTGTGGAGCCTTCGACCTGATCAAACAAATCCGGAAGTCGTGGAAATTGAGGCCCGAGCATTTCCTGTCCATTCAATCGCCTTTTCGCGTGACCGCAAGTCTCGATACTTCGCATCGGTATCAGGCAATACGACCGTACTGCTATGGAACACAGGAACAGGAACTTTGGCACAGGAGCTCAAAAAACATACAAAGTCAGTCAACTCGGTCTGCTTTTCGATCGATGAAAGGTGGCTCGCTTCGGCTTCGGCCGACAAGTCTATATTTGTCTGGGACGTCGAGACCCGCGAATCAAAATGGCACTTTACCGAACATGATGGCCCAGTCAACCAGGTAGCTTTTGCGCCGACCTCACCCTGGCTCGCGTCGGCATCCGCTGATACTAAGGTGCGGTTGTGGGAGCTTACGGAGACAGGAGGACTGCTTAAGCAGTTTCAAGGGCACAGTCGTGAGGTGAACTCGGTCGCATTTTCTCAAGACTCGACGCTACTTGCCTCTGCTGGAGCTGATAACAAAGTGCTGTTGTGGGATCCCATAAGCCCCGGCGCCAAGTTTGTGAATGAGTTCTCAAGGCATAAAGCCCCAGTTAGTTCGGTCACCTTCTCTCCGGACTCTAAAAGACTTGTATCAGCTTGTATCGACTCCACTATGATAGTATGGGACATTCAAAGTGGCGACCCACTGCACAAGTTGGACATTGGGACTGCTCTCTGTAGAGAGCCCTTCTTTTTCGACGGTTCATTTCTGGTTACTGAGCTTGGCAAAGTCGACTTGACGGAGTTGACACCATTCGACAACTCGAGAGTGAGTATACAGCAGCCACGGTGGTCCGGTTATGGGTTCAGTCCGAGCAGAGACTGGATAAGATGGGAGGGGACAAATATACTCTGGTTACCTCCGGAATACCGCCCTTCATGTGCGGCAATCGCAGAGAATCTGTCAACGGTCGTCATTGGTTGCGGTTCTGGAAAGGTGTTGGAGTTCAAGTTATCATCTTATATGCAATCTGCATCCAGACGCACATCCGGGGCAACAATTGACCAAGAATCACGCAGCTGGATGGCAGCAGCTGCGGCAGGAACATGTGGCGACGAGGACATCATATGAGTAGACCCTGCGAGGCCACGACAAGAACACCTCAGAAACCCTTGAGGCGCACAAGTATGAACTAGAGCGTCGAATTCAAGCTGCTGAAACCGCCGAGCGAGGTCTCAGGGAAAGTCTGGAGTCACTGTTCGCGAGTAAAACGGAGGCGTACCGGCGGTTATACCTCGAAACTCAGCAGGAACGCTTAGAGGTGCTTGAAGAGTTGGAGACCCCTCCAGGTCGAGTGCACGACGCTGGACCAAGAGCTGCATCAGGCATCCCAAACATTCGAATCGACGACGGGAGCGCCGACGACCTTCAGGACGAATGAAGAGCTCGGTACGAGAAAACGTACAGGGCAAAGGGAGCTAGACCTCTTGCTGTGATGTTATGGAGCAAAATAAGATGATCGCAAGGTGTGTTTTTTCCCCCTAACAACATACGAGGAAAGCAAAAGAGGGTCTGGAGAGGGTCAAAGGTGGCAAGAGGTCACCTGACCTTGCACCCAGAGCTGGGTGGCGCTAGGATTGTTTGGAGAGGTGTGCAATACCATGCCGGACGTGGTAGAAGGTACCGCCGCAGGGAGCGAAGCGAAGGCATCTGTTGTCAATTACTGGATGGGAGGGACTGCCATGGTTGATGGAGCGGCTTGCTCACGAGGACGGAGGACGAAATTTGCTAGAGCTTGTCAGCGAGGAAATGGAGAGTTCGCCGCTATTCAAATACCTTGTGATAACATTGCAGACGAGGCGATCGCACCGTATTAGGGAGAGCCATCTTGCGTCTTTGACCTCGCCGAATCCCTTCCGCCAAGTCTGAGGAGCCGTTTCCACCAATTCGTGCCAGATGAATCGCCGGCCATGGCCTCCGCCAGAACATTCGACAAGGAACGGACGCAGCGGGGCGAATAATCCTGGTATGGTTGACGTCGGATTTTCTGGGCGATTGTCAAGGAGCTGAAGCGCATAGGAATCGGCGCTGGCGCCAATAGAAATTCACGAGAGATTGTGGCGTCTCCATTGCTGGTGGAACTAAATGTAGAACACCCCAGCACCCATTGTCTGCTGAATCTGCATATGTAGATCAGGCAAGCGGCTGTGGGGAGGCATCAATCGACCAGTTTTGTTCCGTGACTTGCCAAGAAGACTGACCAACGGCGACCGACATGGATTTAATACTGTACAAGCTAGGACCTTTTTATGAAGTTACAGTACCTCCGCTTGTGAGCGGCTCGCTTTTAGCGCGGTAATCTGACGCTTACCCTGGTCCGGTTAAGGCGGTGTAAGGGGCCCTTGCTGGCGGACGGCTGGCACTTCGGCCGCCAATCGAAGGCTACGAGTGCGTGGCGCCGCCATCCGGTGCGCATTAGGGATCGAGAAAAACAACGTTTTTGCTCAAACAAAACGGGTTTTTGGGCCTAATCGGACGGCTTTTGCACTGAAACCGAACCAAACAGG
>Ga0335072_10000840_pt1 | contig 54095 bp, 47 predicted proteins | sample Lox_Sample_21_FD_206725 | JGI IMG/M metagenome (GOLD analysis project Ga0335072, IMG submission 206725) | Soil microbial communities from Loxahatchee National Wildlife Refuge, Florida, United States - Lox_Sample_2.1 | ecosystem: Environmental > Terrestrial > Soil > Wetlands | place: USA...
CGGCGCAGCCGTTCCGGCCGGCGGCGCCGCGGGAGCCGATTGTTGAACCGGTTTGATCTCGTCGAGCGAGAGCATCTTGAGATCCCACTCGGCGCCCGGAGCCCCCGCTAGCACCCCGATTTCCTTTGTCTGCGGCGCAAATGCCTGCATTTCCACGGTGATTTTCCAGGTGCCGTCTTCGAGATCGGGAAAGCTATAAAACCCGTTGTCGTCGGTAATGGCGACGAATTTCTTGTCATCCTTGGCCGCCGTTACCGTGGCTCCGGGAACCGGTATGTTGCCGAATTTGACGACTCCATGATGTTCCGCCGCAACCAGATTCATTACCATCAGGCACAGAATGGCGCAGAACAGTAAATGGCGTGAAATCGCCTTCCATTTCATCGGTAGTCTTGCTCCTTCAAACGAATTCCTCTAGATTCTTGCCGGTAAGTTGGCGCGCACGGGGAGCCAACGGTTATTTAGTTCTCCGTCGGCACCTTCTCCGCATGGTCGATTACCAGGATATCCGCCGGGTTTCGTTTGGCCTCCAGTTTCAGGCCGGAATTAGTTTGTAAAGCCTGGGCCAGGGTTTGTCCGGGGTCGTTGTTGGTGTCCGCGGACGGTTGCGGGCCGGAACTTGCCGCGCCTCCCGGCGGAGGGCCCATGGCCATCGCCAGACCAAATTTCCCGCCCATTCTCTCCGTGTCGTCGGGCGTCCACGATAAATCGAAAGCGTAAGTACCCTTCAGTCCGGTTAGATCGGTTACCGGGCGATCGGTCAGGTTACTCAATAAATCGCAAAGTCTTGAAATGGTGGCGTTGCCGGTGAGATGCCGGCCGGTAGGACTGAGCATGATGCGGAATCCGGCGCGCGGCGGCGCGCTACCCGGACCGGACATGCTTCCGCCTCCTGGAGGCGGAGGCGGCATGGGCGGTCCGCCGCGAGGCGGCGCTGGCAGAGGGGGTGGATTGTCGGGGTCGATCTCCTGCAGCTTCGGGCCGCCCTTGGCGACCGACAGCGTGTAGACCGCCATTGGCTTCGTTTCGTGATGTAGCGCGAGTTTGAAACGATCCGCCAGCAGGCGCTGCATCATCAAGCCGACCTGAGCCTTGTCCGCTCCCTTGAGAATGGTGGCGATCACGTCGTACCGCTCGCTATCCAGCCACGCCGGACCTTCGACCTGAAATTCTTTGACACCGTAGGCGCGCGCCGCCAGCGTCTTGAGAGTCACGCCGGTATACGTGACCCGCCCGGGATCGCTGGAATCCGGTCCGCCACCCATCCGGACCATGATCATCCCATTCGCCGGAGGCGCCGAAACCTTCACCGACGCCGCTTCGAACTCCGGCAACGGCGTCCCGGTCTGTGCGAATGCGGCGATGGAGAAGGCGATGGCCAGCGCCGGCGTCGCGCCCACATGTCCCTTTCGCGTCATCAGTTCTCCACCGGCGCCTTCTCCGCGTGGTCGATAATCAGCAGGTCCGCCGGACTCTTGCGGGCGTCCAGCTTGAGCCCGAGTTTCTCGTCCAAAGCCTGCGCGAGCGTCATCGCGGGCTCCGCGCCGGCGCGGGCTTCCGGACCATCCGGGCCGCCAGGACCACCCGGTCCACCGGGTCCGCCCGGTCCACCACCGCGGAACATGCGTCCGCCATCCATGCTGTCCGGCATCCAAGTAATATCTACGTCGTAAGTTTTAGAGAGTTCCGTCTGATCGATCACCGGCCGCTGCATCTGCCGTGTCAGAGCGTTCGCCAGTTGCGCCATGGTCATCTGACCGGCCAGCCTTATCCCATTGGGGGACATCATCATACGCACCCCGGGACCGCGGCCCATGTCGCGCGGACCATGCGCCTGAGGGGGCGGGGCATCCGCCGGCGCCGCTGCCGGTGCCTCCACTTCCTTCATCTTCGAGCCGTTCTTTCCCACCACCAGCGCGAACATCGGCATGGGCTTCGTTTCACGATGAAATTCGAGCTTGAATCGGTCCTTTAACAGCGTCTGCATCATTTCGGACGCCTGTTCCTTGGTGGTGCCCGGCGGCATGGTGGCGACCAGGTCGAAGCCCAGGCTATCGATCCAGTCCGGTCCTTGCACCTGAAAATCCTTGAGGTTGTAAGCCATTTCCACCAGCAACTTGACGGTCACGTTTTCGTAGGTGAAGCGTCCGGGGTCGGTGGATCCCGGCCCTCCCGACATGCGGCGCATCACCCGGTCCACGGTGCCTGGCGAGGCAGTCGGTTTGAGCGATGCGGCTTCGAAGGATAACGGCTGGTTCTGCGCCAACGCGGCCGAAGCCGCGAAAACGAGCATACTGGTTCCCACTACGGTACGTATCATTGGTAGATCTCCTTTCCGCACAGTGGGGTCACCCGCTCACACGCATTTCGTGCTCATTTGTTCCGGGACCGAACCGCCTCTGTGTTTGACGATATTGCCCCTGAAAGGATTGGAGCTTCCCGAAGTTTTGCCAGTTCCTACTATTCTACTGAAAATAAATGCAGTTCTAATGACAACGCCCTCCCCTCATAGCCTGCCCGCGCACCTGGATCGGAGTATCTTATGCTTATAGACGCCGGTTTCGGTCCAAACTTGCAGACAAAATCGCCCAAATCTACGAATTTTTTAGTGAGTGGCAGGCAAACGTATTGCCTCTGTCCGCCCCGTGAGTTCCCGAATCAAAGTGCAAGCGAACAAACCTGCACAAATCTGCACAAATTGTGAGGCGGCCGAGTCATTGGCGGGCCGGACCGTCAATTCGACGAGGGCCGCTCAATCCGGTCGATGACGAGGAATTTTACCGGCCCTTTAGTGGATTCCACTTTCAGGCCCAGTTGATCGCGCAGAGCTGTCAGCGAGCTTGGCGCCGGCGCATCCGCCGGCGCGACCGCCGCGTCCGCCGGCGCTTTCGTGGCCGTGTCCGGCCGCCACTCGAGCGTGAAATCGTATCTCCCGGCGAGCCCGGTCCGGTCGATTACCGGGCGTCCTTTTCCTACCGCTCCCGAAAGCGAAGCGGCAATCATGTCCATCGTGGCGTTGCGATACCCCAGCACGATCACACCGCCAGGTTTGGGGAATAATCCGATGGAATCGCAGTACGCCGGGAAATTATCCGGTCCGGCTTCCACCTCGCCGCGCGAGACGCGATCCGGCGCGGGCGTGTAATAAGGGTCCAGGAACTCTCCGCACGGACGCCCGCCGGCATGCGGAATCAGTTTCGGCCCCAGTTTGCCCGCCTTGACGACGGTCAACGCGTAAACCGGCATTTCCTTCGTCTCGAAGTGTACGCGCAGCTTGAACCGCTCGGCCAGCAGCGACTGCATCATCAGCCGCATCTGGTCTTTGGTGGGATTGGGGATGGGCGCCCTCGCCTCGATTGCGTAAAAATCCTCGCTCACCCATCTCGGTGCGTTCGCCAGCATCTCCCGTTCTACCGTCGCCGGAAGCCAAAGCTTATACGCGAACTCGATATACGTCAGGACCGTGAAGCTGCCCCGCAGATACCCGCCGGTCGGTTTGTAGGAGTCGCTGGCGTTGATGGGAAAGGCCGGTTCGAGGATATCGCCGTTGCCCGGTTTGACGGAAGCGACATCGAAAGCCATCTTGCCCGCGTCTTGTGCGGCAAGGACGGCAATCGCGACAAGCGCCAGGGCAAACCGTGCGGCCACGTCTCAGTTTGCCACGCGCCGGCTCAATTCTCCACCGGAGTTTTTTCCACATGTTCCACGATCATCACCTCGGCCGGCACGCGCTTCTGCTCCACCTTGATCCCTAACTGATCGTTCATCACCTGGATCATCATGGAAATGGCGTCTTCCATATCGGAAGGCTTCTGCATCGCGAAGGTGGAGGCGTCGATCGTAAAATCCCATTCGCCTTTGAGGCCCGTTTGGTCCACCACCACCGCTTGCAGCGGCGACCCGGCCATTTCCGCGAGTTGCGCCAGCGTGACGTGCGTGAATGCGATGTTCAAACCCTTGCCGGTGGGCTTCAGGTCCATCGGCCCGTCTCCCTCCGAGGGTTTCATTTTGTGCCCGCCCTTCGCTATGGACACCACGTAAGCCTGCATTTCTTTCGTCTCCCGATGGCACGCCAGCTTGAAGCGCACCGCGAGCAACGTCTGCATCATCTGCCGGAGCTTGTCGTCCGACGACGGTCCCGCCGCCTTGGCCGTGATCTCATAACGGCTCGAATCGAGCCATCCCGGACCGATAATCTGCACGGTTTGCATGTGATACGCCCACTGGATGACGGCCCTCAGCGGCATGTAGGTCATGGTGACGCTGCCGGGATCGGTGGTGACGTTGGGCCGCACGCGCATGCCTTCGCCGGAAGGGCTGGCCTTGACCGACGCCACTTCGAACGCCGGCGGCTCCGAGGTTTGGCCGAACGCCCCGAGGGCGCCCGAAATCACAAGTAGGTTCGCTGCCAAAGCTGCGCGCATGGTTTCTCTCGGGTCTCCTGAAGTTGAGGACGCGAACGAACGGCGCTTCTTAACCCCGGCGATCTCTATTCCGATCGCAGCGCCACCAGCGGATCCAGCATGGCCGCCCGCCGCGCCGGAACGAAGCACGCCGCCGCCGACACCGCGACCAGCGTCCCGATGGCGATTCCGAAGATCAGCGGATCGCGCGGGTTGACGCGAAACAGCAGGGGCGCCATCCACCGGGTGAGCAGCAGCGATCCCACTAAGCCGGTTGCCAGCCCCGCCGCCACCAAAGCCATTCCCTGCCGGCCCACCAGCAGCGCCACATTGCCCGCGCCCGCGCCGAGCGCCATCCGCAGCCCGATCTCACCCGTCCGCTGGGTCACCAGGTACGACATGATTCCGTACACGCCGATCGACGCCAGCACCAGCGCCGATCCCGCAAAAAACGCCAGCAGGATAAACGCGATGCGCCGCTGCGCGATGGAATCCGCGACCACTTCTGTCATGGGCTGCACCGCGAAGACCGGCTGCGAGCGGTCCACGCTGAGGATCGCCGCTTTCATGGGAGCCGCCATGGCTGCCGGTTCGCCCGCGGTTCGCGCCAGCACCGTGAGGGGAGAGACGCCGACCAGCCCCGGCTGCTGATAGAACGCGGTGTAAACCTGCACCGGCGTATCGCGGTCGAGCCCCGCGGTTTTCACGTCGGCCACCACCCCCACAATCTGGCGCCACTGCGGAGGCGTGCTGAAGCCGATCTCCAGGCGCTTGCCGATGGGGTCCTTCCCTGGGAAAAAGCGCTCCACCATGGTCTGGTTGACCACCGCAACCAGCGGCGCCGAAGCCAGATCGGTCTCCTCCAGCGGGCGCCCGCGAACGATGCGCATCCCCATGGCGCCGAAAAATCCCGGAGTGACCGCGAAGAAGTTGACCACCGGCGCCTGGCTCACCGCCAGCGGGGGCCGTCCTTCAAACCGCATGATGTAAATCGGATTGCCGAGCAGCGGCAGGGCGTTGGTGATGCCCGCCACGCGCACGCCCGGAAGAGCCGAGACCTTGTCCACGATTCCGCGCGCGAGCTGAATCTGGAGATCCTCGTGGTTGGCGTACCGCGCCACCGTCGGTTGAAGCTGCATCGTCATCAGGCGGTCCGGCAGGAACCCCATTTCGACGTGCGCGATTTCGTAGAAGCTGCGCAGCAGCAGGCCCGCACCCGTCAGCAGTACCAGTGCCACGGCAATCTGTCCGGCGAGCAGCCAGCTTCGCAGGCGCCCACGCGCGCTGGTTCCGCGCGACCCCTGCTTGAGCATGGCATTGACGTCGATCCGCGCCGCGTGCCACGCCGGAGCGAGGCCGAACAACAGCCCGGTGAGCAGCGAGAGCCCCAGCGATAGCTCGATTACCCGCCAGTTCAGGGCCACGTCTTCCAGGCGAGGCACGTTCGCCGGCGCCAGCCGCAGCAAGCCGCGAAATCCGATTGCCGTAAGCGCCAATCCCGCCGCACCTCCCAGCAGCGCCAGAATCACGCTCTCGGTGAGCATCTGCGCCAGAATCGCCGCCCGGTTCGCGCCCAGCGAGGTGCGAATCGCCATCTCGCGCTGCCTGCCCGACGCCCGCGCCAGCAGGAGATTGGCGATGTTGGCGCACGCGATCAGCAGCACGAACGCGACCGCACCGGCGAGAACCATCAGTGCCGGCCGCACCGTGCCCACCAGGTCGTCGAGAACCGGATTCACCACAATGCCTTCGTCCTTGTCGAGATCGGGATACCGGTCGGCCAGCCGCGCCGCGATGGTTCGAAACTCCGCCCGCGCCTGCCGCAATGTGACGCCGTCTTTCAGCCGGCCGATCGCGCGCAGCATATGAAAATCGCGGCGCGCGCGCGTCTCGGCATTCATCGGCAGCGGCCCCCACATTGTTGCTCCCGCCGGATATTCGAACCCGCGCGGCATCACGCCGATCACCCGGCGCACCTGCCCGTTGATTTCCAGGCTCGCGCCCAGCGCTCCCGGATCGGCACCGAAGCGCTGCTGCCACAGCCCATAGCCAAGCAGAATAACGGTATCGCGACCCGGCTCCATTTCGTCTTCGGTGAACATGCGGCCCAGGAACGGCTTCACGCGGAGCGTCGCAAAGAATTCCGGATCGGACACCGCGCCCAGGTAGCGCACCGGCTCGCCGCCGTTGGCGGTCACTCCGAAGGCCGCCGGCTGGTAGGCGCCCATCGCCGAAAGCACGTGATTCTGCTCCCGCCAGTCATAATAATTGGCCGGCGCGGCCACCAGTGTGGGCAACTGTCGCACCGGAAGGCTCGCCCACACATTTACCAGTTGTTGCGGCGCGGCAAATGGCAGCGGCCGCAGCAGGACGCCGTCGACGATGCTGAACATCGCGCTGCTGGCGCCGATTCCCAGGCCGGCCGCGAGAATCGCCGACACCGATACGATGGGGCTCCGCCGTACCATGCGCAGGCCGAATCTCAGATTTTGCAAAAGCATGGCTCGCTCCGATTCCGTTCAGACGAAGCGTAGCAGAATCCGGAGGCTGGCAGCGGGTACGCCGGTTGCGACCCGCAATAAATCCGCGGTGAAGAGACGCGGCCGCCAGGAGCATACCTTTGGTAATGCCTGGATTCAGCGACTGGGCTGCCACACTGTGCCATTTTCCGCGCGTGTAAAATGCCAGCATGGTGCAGGAGCTTCGTTACTCGTGGCGCATTCTCCGCAATTCACCCGCCTTCGCGGCAGTGATCGTCCTGACTATGGCTTTGGGTATCGGCGCCAACACCGCGGTATTCAGCGTGGTACACGGAATCATGTTGACGCCGCTGCCGTACAAAGATCCCTCCCGCCTGGTGGACATTTTCGATCGTAGTCTCAAAGACGTGAACGCGGCCCACGCATTTGGCACTTATGGCGACTTCGAAGAGTACGCCAGCCATGCCCGCAGCTTTGATAGGATCGCTTTCGCAACCATCGCCGGGCCGGCGACCAGTATGACCAGGGATGGCGCCACTCGCTACGTTGCGACCGTCTTCGCAAGCGATGATTTCTTCGCCATTCCCGGCGTGCCTGCCGCGCGCGGGCGCACGTTCGAGCACGGCGATCTCAGCCGCAGTTGCTCGGTGGTGCTGAGCGATCGCTTCTGGACAGGCTCGCTCGCGGCCGATCCCGGCATCGTCGGGAAAGCTCTCGAATTGAATCACCGCGCATGCACTGTTCTCGGAGTCATGCCCGCCCACTTCGAGTTTTACAATCGCGGCACGGAGCTTTGGATGCTTTTCTCTCCGGTTGACGCCAAGCCGGGCGAGGAGCATTACGGCTTCAGCTTCGCGCGCCTCAAACACGGAATCAGCATCGCGCAGGCGCAGACCGAATTGACGGCACTGCATAAACAGATACCGAAGTTCGCTTGGCATCGCGATTACACACCGGTTGTGAAGAACCTTCAGGACGATTTTGCGTTCCTGGCCGGCAGCAATCTTCGGGCGACGCTGGCAATTCTGCTGCTCGCCGTTGTTCTGGTGTTTGTCATCGCGTGCCTGAATGTGGCGAATCTGTTGGTGGCGCGATCGTCGGCGCGGGCGGGGGAGTTTGCGATTCGCGCCGCGCTCGGATGTGGCCGCGCAAGACTGGTGCGGCAGTTGTTGATCGAAGGGATGCTCCTTGCGGCAATGGGGGGCGCCGCCGGCGGGCTGATCGCCGTGTTTCTAGTGCGGTATTTCATTCACCTGAGCCCCATAGAATTGCCTATCGGCAGCCACGTTTCGGTCGACCTGCCGGTACTGGCTTTTGCCGCTCTACTCACCATAGGCACCGCCCTGATTTTCGGGACCGCGCCCGCGTGCAGCGGATCGCGCGCGAAGCTGGGTTCCGATCTGCGCGGCGCCAGCCGCAGAGCGGCTTCCTTTGGCACGCGGCACCTCGCGCCAGCGCTCATCGTCGTCGAGACTTCGCTCGCGCTGATACTGATTTCCGGGGCCGGACTTCTGATGCGCAGTGTCCTGAAATTCAGCGCCGCGCCACTCGGCTTCGACCCCGATGGCGTCGTCCTCAGCTATATCAACTTACCCGGCTCCCAATATGCGGCAGGCACGGACAAGCTGCGCGTGTACGAAGAACTGCGAACCCGCCTCGACTCCATTCCCGGCGTCGAAGCGTCGGCAATCTCCGCCGGCATCGCCCCGTTCGGTTTTGGCGGCAGCGAAGTAGAAATCGACGGCCGTGCCCGGCGCGAAATGGCAGATGTCGCCGAGAACAGCGTGAGCCCCGATTATTTCCGAGTTCTCCGGATCGGCCTGCGCCGCGGTAGATTCTTCTCTCAATCGGACGATCCTGGCTCCGCCGCCGTCGCCATCGTGAATGAGAAATTTGCTGGCGAGTATTTCCCCGGCGCCGACCCGATTGGGAAACGCTTGCGGATCGTCAGCCAGCCGGCATCGTCCATTGAAATAGTGGGAGTCGTTGCGACGGAGGAACAGCCGGATCTCATGCACGAAATGAGTTGGCGCGCCCAGCCGGTCGTATACCGTCCTCTCGCGCAGAAGCCGTCCTCGTTTATGTTCGTCGAAGTGCGTGCTCGCGGCAGCCACGCGGGCGCGGGACGAGCCATCGAACGCACCATCGGCGCGATCGACACTGAGATTCCCATAGGCTGGGTGTTCACCATGAGCGAGGTCGTGGGACGGAGATTTCTATACCCGCGATTCCGCGCCATCGTGCTGGCGCAATTCTCCGGGCTCGCGCTTCTCCTGGCCGCGGTCGGGCTCTACGGCGTGCTATCGTACTATGTCGCGCAAAGGAGACGCGAACTCGGCTTGCGCATGGCCATCGGAGCGAGACGCGCGGACATCGTGCGGCTGATCGCCGTGCAAGCCGGCATGCCGCTGCTGGCCGGAGTCGTCATCGGCATGATTCTGACGTTCGCGCTCACCCGGTATCTGGCCAATCTGCTGTTCGGAGTGCAGCCCGGCGACCCGGTTACCACCATCGTGGCGGTCGTCGCGCTCCTGGCAGCCGCGCTGCTGGCCGCGGCGAAACCCGCCGTCGACGCTGCCGCGGTCGACCCCATGCAAGTATTGCGGCACCATTAGCGCTCTCGACATGACGCGGCTCAAACTTACCTCCCGCGCGACTCCGTTCGTCATCGGTATTTCTGCCGCTACCCTCTTATTCCTGTTTTTCGCCTTTGACCTCGCGCACCACTACATTCCATACTCGTCCAATCGCTCGCGAGATTACGGCAAACTCCTTCCCCCTTTCCTCTGGCTGGCGGGTGTCAGTGCGGCGGCTGGAATGCGATGGCTGCGCGCCCGCCGGGCCAAATCCTGGCCCTGCGCACCGGCCACAATCGAGACCGGGTCGATCAGTTCAACCGCAGGACGGGACGGTCTGCAGTACATCCTCAGGGTCGGCTATTGGTATTCGGTCAATGGCGAAAGATATGGCGGCTCGTATACCGCTCGCTTCGCCTGCGAATCCAATGCCGAAGCCACTCTGAACAGTCTCAAGGCAGTGCCGCCTCCGGCGCGATACAATCCCGGCGACCCCGCCGAGTCCATCCTGACCGGTTAGCATCCCGCAATTCGGCGCAACCCAGGATTCTTCGAATCCCCACCCTCCTCGCTCATAACTGAGAAAGGCGGGAAAACCGTCCGTGCCTGCTCTTTGTTTCCCGCAACGATAGCTGTCCCGCGACCCGGCTCCCGAGATTCTTCAACTCCTTCTCGACCGCTTCCGGTGAAGCGCGTGCTTGCGGTCGAAATGAGCCTGGTCCCCCATGCCGGCAACCGGCGTATTCGGGCCATACCACGCGGAGAGCCTGGCGAAAAGCTCGGTCGCGGCGGCCGGTGAAGGATCCACCCATGCCCGGAAGTTCAAATGGTTGCCTTGCCCCTGATTGTGCCAGTCGGTTCCCTCGGCTGTATCTCTGTAAGGACGAGGCGCGACGCTCCTGGCAGGCGGGCCGAACTTCTTCCCGAGAACTTTGCCGAAATCCGCCGCCGGCAGCCGCGAGCACAGACCGGATGGCGGCTCGCTGGCTCGCGCGGATTGCACCGCGCCCATCGGCCCCAATGGCAGAAAGGCCGTCATCCAGGAACTCCGGCAGGAAGTTAGGGAACGCTTCTTCCGAATCTTCCGCTTGGTCCGGATCTTACCGGAATGTCCAGCCGATCTTACTTTCCGAGGGCCGGCCGATCGCTGATCGCATAGTCCGGCGGTATCTGAAATAGCGCCGGGTCCTGCGCCGCCCGCACGATGTTCGTGAGTTGGTAAGTCGTCTCGCCGAATCGCGGATCGGAGCTGACGCTTTTCACGATCGCCTGCAGGTCGTTCGAAAACCAGCTCTCGTCCACCAATTGCAAGTCCCGGTCGTTGCCGATCGCGCCCGCGGGAATCACGCGCGTCTTGCGCGTTCCGCTGGCCATCACCCCGTTCACCGCCTTATCCCCTAACGTGGCCACCTCGGCGTGGGAAGCTCCCAGCCCTTCACTCTTCATGAGAATACGCACCTGTCCTTTGTTCAATCCCACCGACCCCTTCACCATCTCCGGTGGAATTGGATTCTTGTGCGCCGTTTTCGCCGCGGGGTCCAGAATCGCCACGAAGCGCGCGACCGGGTCCATAATCACCGTGATCGTCCGGCCGTCGATGGTCTGCTCCACGCGCGTCCGGCCCTGATCGTCACGATAGATCTGATCGCTGTCGGATGTCTCGATCTTCGCTCCATTGGCCAGAGTCTGTAAAGTGTGGCGGGTTTCGGTGGCGGAGAATGGCTTGCCCGCCACGTTGAGCAGGCCCATGCGCCCGTCGGCGCCGATCATACCCGCCATCATCGGCTCCGACCCCGCGTCCCCCATGCCTTTCTGAATGCGAAATTCTTCGACGTGGATTTCTTTGTGCGCCGCCGTCGTCTGCGCTCCGGCATATCCCGCTGCCAGAGCCAGCGCCAGCGGCCAAAGCGTTTTCATTGCAAGCTCCTTTCCGAAGCGTGGAACGCCACCGGCCGGATGGCTCTCGGCCGGCCGTCCTGGCTCACCATTACATCCGCCCTTACGGTCGCGCCCGGCGCGGCGGAAATGTGGAATCCCGCCGCGATCAGTTCATCCACCGGCACCTGCTTCTCCACCACCAGCACGCGCTCGTACGGTTCGAGCGGTGGCGTATACGGAATGGGGTAGAATGCCTGCGATTCCACTGCCGGCGCGGGCGCGGGAATCGGCCGCGAGAGGAGCGCGCCGGCCACGAGCGAGGCCGCCAGCGCACCGCCCAGTGCCAGCCAGCGCCCGCGCCTGCGCCGCTGTGCCCGGTCGAAGGCCGCCATCACTGCGTCCTCCAATCCTTCCGGAGGTTCGATGGCCGCCACCCGCTCCGCCAGATTTCGCATCTTCGATTCGAGTTGCGGGTTGTTCATGAGCAGTTCACCTTCTTCCCCTGCAATTTGCGCTGCAGCAATTCATGCGCGCGGTGCAGTCGCGACCAGATCGTTCCCACCGCGCAGCCGAGCGTGGCCGCCGCCTGTTCGTTGCTCATCTCTTCCAGGTCGCAGAGAATCACCGCCTCGCGATACCGTTCCGGGAGGCTGGCGATGGCCTTCCAGAGTTCCGCGGCTTCGGAATCGCCGATTTCCGGCGGCGGCGCCGTTCCTGCCGCCGATTCGTTCAGCGGCAGCCAGCGCTGCTCTTCCCGCCGTTGCCTGCGGAGCATTTGCCGCGCGACCCCGCCCAGGAATGCTGCCAGTTCGCCGCGTTCCGGGTCGAAGGCCGAAGGGTGATGGATCAGCCACACGAACACTTCCTGCGTGATCTCGGCGGCCCGTTCGCGGTCGGCGGTAAGGTATAGCGCAAAGCGGAATACGGCCCCCTGGTGGGCTCGGTAAATCGCTGAAAACGCTTCGCGATCGCCGCTTCGAAAGCGCCGTACCAATTCGCCGTCGCTGATTGCCTGCACGCGTCCTATGCCGCTTATTGCCGCCGGCCCGGCCGGAACTTCCAATAGTTTGAGATCTGCCGCCCTGGCCCGCCACATAAAAGCTTGCGTCTCCGGATGTTACTCGCTTTGTCCGTCTCTGCCCTGCCGGCGCCGGCGCAGCAGGGAAACGCCGGCGCCATCGTCGTCAGGATTCCCGCCGCGAGTATGCCCTCCACCGTGATTTTATCCGTCCCCAATACCTACGGGGGGCCGGGCCATGCTCTCTCCGTTCCGATCGTGCTCTCGCTGGCAGGCAGCACGGCACCCGCCTCGTTTCAAGTCGATCTCACCTTCGACCCCACCCGGCTCACCTTCCTCTCCGCCACCGGCCTCGCGGCAACCGCCATTTCCGCCGGTGACATTCGTCTCGCCGCGACAGGCGTCAGTCCAAACGGCATCGCGCCCGGGCTAGCCGGCGCCGCATGGTTCACTCTGGCGAACTCGTTCGGCACGTCGCCCGCCGCCCTCAATCTCGTGAACTGCGTGTCCGCCGCACCGACTGGAACTCCTCTGTCCACCGGATGTCTCGCCGGGACGGTTGGTCTGTTGACCTGCACGGTGAACGGCAATTCGACCGCGGGTGTCGCGGATGTCGAGGCCATGATCCATCAGGCTCTGGGTCTGGCGGTCCCCGCTTACGACATGAATGAGGATGGCGTTGTGAACGTAACGGACATCCAGCGCGTCCTCAACGCGGCTCTCGGCGGCGCCTGCATATATTAGCGTTGCCAAGCCAGGGCAGGCTTCAGTCCAAGGCGACGTAGTCTGGCCGGCATTGCGAATTCCGCACAGCTACCAGCCCGCCTAATCGACCCGCATAGAAATCTGGATGAATCTCCAAAAAACTCGCCCTGTCTCCCATAGTTTTTGAAGCGTCAAGCGCCGTACGTCCGGTTAGTGCGTTGAGAATCTTGTACATCGTCCAGGCACTCAGACGGCAACAAACCTGCTTCGCCATGCTCCCATCGAACGGCCGCTGGCGGCGTTCGATTTAGCGGAGAAGAGGGAGGGATCAAATGAACGCACCCGTGAAAATTTCCCGCCTGGTGCTGCCGGGTTGTGTGCTGGCATTCGGGCTTGCAGTGCTTCCCGGGGCCGCTTGGGCGGACACGGTCATTTATAACAATGGTGCTCCCGACAATTTCGGCACCTACTATGCGGACGCGAATAGCTCTTTCTCGTTCGTTGCCTCGCCGTTCATGCTAACCGCGGGATCGTCTACGATTACAGGAGCGACATGGTGGGGCGGTTGCTCCCCGGAAGGCACCTGCCCGTCGGGGGACTTTACGATCGCATTCTATAGCGACGATTCGGGAGCGCCGGGCACGCTGATCCAGTCTTACTCGGTGGGGTCTTCAAATCAGACTGCTACCGGTAACTCGATCGGATGCGGTATTGGTAATTGTTTTACGGAATACAGCTATGCGGCAAGCTTCGGGCCTCTTAGTCTGACGCCGGGCACCACCTACTTCTTCGCAGTGGGAGACAATACCGGCGAAACCGATACATGGGGGCAGGAAACTGCCGATGCATTCGCCAATTTCGACTCGCATTACGCACTTTCGGGCGGCACCTGGTATGGAGGGTACAGTACGCTGGCGTTCGAATTGACCAGTTCCGGAACTGTCCCCGAACCGTCCAGCATCCTGCTGTTCGGCACGATGTTTCTTGGGATGGGCGCCGCCCTCAAGCGCAGGTACCCACGATAGGCAAAGTCTGACTCTTCGGGCGCTGCAAAAGGCACCGCTCCAATCGTAAGGTTTCCAGGCCGGGTTGGGCGGTGTCTTTGGCAGTTAGGGTGATTTTGCCACGGCTCAATCTGGGCTTTGGCACAATGGGCCGCCCACACACCGGGCCCGAAACAGCCCCAACCACGCCGTGGTATGATGGGTCTTTACACCACTACTTCTTTCCTGAGGTTGATCCCACTTGGCTTTAGTCGAAGGTTGCAAGCACTCGCTCGAAATCTCCATCCCTGTTCTCGATGTGGAAAGCGAGTTGGGACGCGTTACCGCCGACGTCCAGAAACGCGCCAAACTCCCCGGGTTCCGTCCCGGTAAAGCCCCCACCAGCATCATTCGCAAGCAGTTCGCCGGTGATATCCGGCAGCAGGTGCTGGAAAATCTCATCCCCAAGTTCCTCCAGAAGCAATTCGAATCGGAAAACCTCAACGTGGTCGGCACGCCCGACATCAAGGACGTTCACTTCCACGATGGCGAACCCCTCCGGTTCAAGGCGGAATTCGAAGTTGTTCCGGAAATCGAACTCGGCGAGTATCGCGGCGTCGAAGTGCCCTATGGCGAGCCGGCCGTCACCGACGAGGACATCGACAAGCGCATCGAGGAGCTCCGCGATCAAAAGGCACAGTACGTCAATGTCGATCCGCGGCCGGTGGAAGACGGCGATCATGCCGTCGTGGCTCTTGAAAGCCTCGGCGGTGTGGAGGGCGATCCCGTGAAGACCGACGAAATGGTACTCGAAATCGGCGGCGCCGATACTTTCCCCGCCTTCACCGAGAACCTCCGGGGCGTCACCCCGGGCGAGGAGCGGGAATTCGAAGTCACTTACCCCGAGGATTACGGCTCCAAGCGGCTGGCCGGCAAAAGCGTCAAGTTCCGCGCCACCCTGAAGGGAATCCGCCGCAAAGAACTGCCCGAGCTGAACGATGAATTCGCCCAGGATCTCGGCGATTATCGCGACCTCGGCGAGCTTCGGGAGGCCATCCGCAAAAACATCTTCGGCCAGCGCGAATACGAGGCGCAGCAGGAAGCCAAGACCAAGATAGTCGACAAACTGGTGGACGCGCACGAATTTCCCGTTCCCGAGGTTTTCGTCGAACGGCAGGTGAAGAATCGTATGGACCAGACGCTTCGCGCCATGGCTGGCGAGGGAGTCGATCCGCGCTCCATCAAGGTCGATTGGCAAAAGGTGATGGAGTCCCAGCGCGACAAGGCGCTGCGCGAGGTCAAGGCGTCCATGCTGCTGCAGAAGATTTCCGAGCGCGAGCACATCGGTGCCACGCGCGATGAGGTGGATCGCGAGGTCGAACGGGTCGCGCGCCAGCAGAAAGAGCCGGTGGCGGCGGTGCACATGAGATTCGAGAAGGATGGCACGCTAGGCCGCATCGCTTCGCACATCCAGACTGAAAAAACTTTGAATTTCCTGTTTGAACAGGCCCGTAAAACGGCCGAAACGTAACTTTCGGTAACCGCGGGTTACCGAGCCGTGACCGCAGGGGGAGCGGTGCTCATTCCGGGTGCCGGGGAGGGGGGCAAATCGGGAACCTTAACCAGCGGTACTACCCCCTTGTCCTACCTACCTTCGGAGTACATTGCTAAGGGAGCCAGTTCAGGTGATAATGAAGACGAAGCGATTTGGAGGATCCCACCCGCCCGCACCGTCGGCGGAAGAGGAGAGAACTGCTTGAAGCGAGCCGGATCGGATGACGCTTTACGGTGTTCGTTTTGCCACAAAAGCCAGGACGTAGTCGGAAAGCTGATTTCCTCCCCCAGCGACTACCCGCGCGCCTACATCTGCGATGAATGCATTGCGGTTTGCAACTCGATTTTAGAGGACGACAAGGTCGAGCCGCCTTCAGGAACTCCGAATAAGATTCCCAAGCCTTTGGAAGTGAAGGAATTCCTGGACCAGTATGTGATCGGGCAGGAAGCCACCAAGAAGAAGCTCGCGGTGGCCGTGTATAACCACTGCAAGCGGATTCACATGAACCGTATGCGCAACTCTGAAGTGGAGTTGCAAAAGTCCAATATCCTGCTCATCGGTCCGACCGGCACGGGGAAAACGCTGCTGGCGCAGACGCTGGCCAAGATTCTCGATGTGCCATTCGCGATCGTGGATGCCACCACTCTCACCGAAGCCGGCTACGTGGGTGAGGACGTCGAAAACATCATTCTCAAGCTCCTCCAGGCCGCCGATGGCGACGTCCAGAAATGCCAGCAGGGCATTATATATATCGACGAAATCGATAAGATCTGCCGCAAGGATGAAAACCCCTCCATCACCCGCGATGTATCGGGTGAAGGTGTCCAGCAGGCGCTGCTCAAAATCCTGGAAGGCACGGTAGCCAATGTGCCGCCCCAGGGAGGCCGCAAGCACCCGCACCAGGAATTCACTCCGGTGGACACCACCAACATCCTGTTCATCTGCGGCGGCGCTTTCGTCGGGCTGGAGAAGGTGATTGCCCGGCGAACCGGCAAGAAGTCCATGGGCTTTTTGCAGGAAGAGGAGAAGTTGGGGATGCGCGGGGGCACCAGCGGCCGCCGCGACATCGATCTGCTCACGCACGTCCAGCCCATCGACCTGATCAAGTTCGGTTTCATTCCGGAATTCATCGGCCGCCTGCCGGTGAATGCCGTGCTCGAAGATCTGGACCGCTCCGCGCTCATCCAGATTCTGTCGCGTCCCAAAAACGCTATTATTAAGCAGTACCAAAAGCTGTTCGAGTTTGAGAATGTGCGCCTGAAATTCAGCGACGAAGCCCTGGAAGCGGTCGCGGACCTGGCCATGGAGCGCAAAGTGGGAGCCCGCGGTCTGCGCATGATTCTCGAAGACCTGATGCTCGATCTGATGTACTACCTGCCATCCTATAAGAAGGTGCGGGAATTCCAGGTCACCAAGGAAATGGTGCTGTCGCAGAAAATCAGTCTTACAATATTAGAAAAGGCCGGTTAGCCCCAAACCTCCCGAACAGCAGTTTCCAGAAAACCAGAGAGGACCAGGGGCAGGGCCGAGCCCCTGGGGAGATCAATGCTTACATCGAAGGAAAAGCCCGACACAAAGCGTCTGCCGATGATGCCGATTCGCGAGGTCGTCATCTTTCCGTACATGATGACCCCGTTCGTCGTGGGACGCGAATCGAGTGTCCGGGCGCTCGAGGAAGCCATGGCTGGCGACAAGAAGATTTTTCTCGCCGCCCAGCACGATGCTTCGGTAGACGAACCCAAGCCCAACGAGATTTTCAGCGTCGGCACGATCGTGAATATCGTCCAGAGTTTGAAATTGCCGGACGGCAACATCAAGGTGCTGGTGGAAGGCGTGGAGCGCGCCAAGGTGGTTTCCGTCTCCGACGAGGACGGATTTTTCCGCGCCATTGTGAAGACCGCTACCTACCGCGTGGAAAGCGGGCCGCAGCTCGATGCCCTGGTGAGCCGCGTGACCAGCCTGTTCGAGCAATACGTCAAGCTCAGCCAGAACCTGAATTACGAGCAGATGCTCCAGGCCATCCGCGGCGGCGACGAACCCGGCAAACTGGCCGACACGGTCGGCGCCAACCTGCCGCTCACTCTCGAAGAAAAACAGGAACTGCTGGAAATTTTCGATCCCATCGACCGCCTCACCCGCGTGGCCGAAATGCTCGACATCGAGATCGAAAAGCTCAACGTCGACCGCACCATCCAGGGCCGCGTGAAGCGCCAGATGGAAAAGGCGCAGAAAGAGTATTACCTCAACGAGAAAATCAAGGCCATCCAGAAGGAACTGGGACGCGGCGAAAAGAGCGAGATCGACGAGCTGAAAAAGCGCATCGAGACTGCCGGCATGACCGCCGACGCGCAGGAAAAGGCCATGGCCGAATTGAAGCGGCTGGAAAATATGCCGCCCATGTCGGCCGAATCCACCGTCTCGCGCAATTATCTCGATTGGCTCCTGGCCGTGCCGTGGAAGAAAAAATCGAAGGAAATCCGCGATCTCAAGTTCGCCGAGAAGACGCTCGAAAGCGACCACTACGGCCTGGAAAAAATCAAGGAGCGCATCCTCGAATTCCTGGCTGTCCGCCGCCTGGTGAAGAACCCCAAAGGCTCCATCCTCTGCTTCGTCGGACCTCCCGGCGTCGGCAAGACTTCGCTCGGCATGTCCATCGCCAAGGCCACCGGCCGCAAATTCGTCCGCATGTCGCTCGGCGGCGTGCGCGATGAAGCCGAGATCCGCGGCCATCGCCGCACTTACATCGGCGCGCTGCCCGGCCAGATCATCCAGATGATGAAAAAGGCCGGCACGCGCAATCCGGTCTTCATGCTGGATGAAGTGGACAAGATGTCCATGGATTTCCGCGGCGACCCGTCGGCCGCCTTGCTCGAAGTGCTCGACCCCGAACAGAACTTCATGTTTGTGGATCATTACCTAGACGTCGAGTACGATCTCAGCGAAGTCTTTTTCATCTCCACTGCCAACGTGCTGCACACCGTTCCCGCGGCGCTGCAGGACCGCATGGAAGTGATCCGTCTCTCGGGCTATACCGAGCTCGAGAAAATGGAAATCGCCAAGCGGTTCCTGGTGAAGAAGCAGATGGAGCAGACCGGTCTTACCGAAGAGAAGATCACCTTCAGCGATTCCGGCATCAACGGCCTGATCCAGCACTACACGCGCGAAGCCGGCGTCCGCAATCTCGAGCGCGAGATCGGCAACGTCTGCCGCAAGGCCGCGCGCCAGGTAGTCAACCACATGAGCGGCAGGGACAAGAAGGCCCTGGCCAAGCTCGAAATCAACGAAGAAAAACTGCCCGATCTGCTCGGCCCGTGGAAGTTCCGCGATCAGAGCCTCGACCACAAGAACGAAGTCGGCGCCGCGACCGGCCTCGCCTGGACCGAAGTCGGCGGCCAGATTCTCACCGTCGAGTGTACGTTGATGGAAGGCAAGGGCAAGCTCACCATCACCGGCAAACTCGGCGATGTGATGCAGGAGTCGGCGCAGGCAGCCATGAGCTACATCCGCTCGCGCGCCCACACCTTCGGCCTGCCGCGCGATTTCTATCGCAATCTGGACGTGCACATCCACATTCCGGAAGGCGCCATCCCCAAGGATGGTCCTTCGGCGGGCATCACTCTGGCGACTACCATCTGTAGCGCGCTGACCCGCATTCCGGTGCGCGGCGATATCGCCATGACCGGCGAGATTACGCTCCGGGGGAAAGTCCTCGGAATCGGCGGCCTCAAAGAGAAGTTGATGGCGGCCCACCGTCATGGCATATTGGAAGCAATCATGCCGCGGGAGAATGAAAAAGATCTTCCCGACATCCCGGATGCCATCAAGCAGTCCATGAAGCTGAATTTCGTGGATTCCATGGATGAAGTTTTGAAGATCGCCCTGGAGCGCGAGTTGGTGGCAATCCCGCTGACGCCCGGCACGGAGGTGGCGATGCAGCCGGTGATGGAAGATCCGCGTGAAGAGACCCGCGCCCACTAATACTGGTGCCATTAAGGTTCTTTGATTGCGAGCGGAATTCGTAGTAAGCGCCGGCCAGCCGGGGATGTTTCCCGGCGACCGGCTGCCTGAAGTATCGTTTTTAGGGAGAAGTAACGTAGGAAAGTCCAGCTTGTTGAATGCGCTCATCGGGCGCAAGGGGCTGGCATTTGTCAGCAGCACACCGGGGCGTACCCAAACCATCAATTTCTACCGGGTTGACGAGGCGTTCTACTTCGTCGATTTGCCGGGATATGGGTTCGCCCGCGTGCCAGCCGGGTTTCAACAAAGCTGGAAAAAGCTGATCGAAAGATATTTAGAGACGCGAGAAACTCTGAAACTTTGCTGCCTGATTCTCGACGCCCGCCGCGGATGGATGAACCACGATCTGGACCTGAAGCGGTGGCTGGAGGATCGGGGCAGGGAGTATCTGGTGATCGCCACGAAGACCGATAAGTTAAATCAATCTGAAGAGAGCCGCGGACTGCGCGCCATCCGCCAGGAAGGCGTGGAGCCGCTGCCGTTCTCGGCCGTCACCGGCCGGGGAGTGAGGGAAATTTGGCAAGCAATAGCGAAAACACTTCAACCACGGTAGGGAACACCCTGCCGCAGGAAAAGCCCACCGAACAACAATCTGTCCCCGAGAATGCGGCGCCCGCCGCTCCCGCCGACACCCCCAAGAACGACAAGCCCGAAAAACCGGCCAGGGCCGAGAAAGAGCACAAAGAACGCGCGCCCAAAGCCGCCGCCGCGGCGCCGCCCGTGAATTCCGCTCCTCCTGCGCCGCCGGCCGAGCCGAAACCCGCCGCCGAAGTCAAGCCGCCGGCGGACCCCAAACCGGCGCCCCCGCCGGCGCCCGCCGAGGTGAAGCCGGCCGATCCGCCCGCCGCCGCGCCTCCGCACGAAATGATGTCCGGCCACCCAGGCCAGCAGCGGCGCAAGCAGCAGACCGCGCAGGCCGTCAAGAACGGCACCCCCACCCTCGACCTGGTGGAGCTCAAGGACATGAGCATCCAGAATCTCAACCAGGTGGCCAAGGAAATGGGGATTCCGGGAGCCGCCGGATTGCGCAAGCAGGAGCTGATTTTCAAAATCCTGCAAACCCAGGCCGAAAAGAGCGGGCTGATCTTCTCCGAGGGCGTTCTCGAATGCCTGCCCGACGGGTTCGGTTTTCTGCGCGCGCCGGAGTACAACTACCTGCCCGGCCCGGACGACGTGTACGTCTCGCCTTCGCAGATCCGCCGCTTCGACCTGCGTACCGGCGACACCATCTCCGGCCAGATCCGCCCGCCCAAGGAAGGCGAGCGATACTTCGCGCTCATCAAAGTTGACGCCATCAACTTCGAGCCGCCCGAAGAAGCCCGCAACAAAATTTTCTTCGACAACCTGACGCCGCTTTATCCCAACGAACGGCTGAAGCTCGAAACCGTCCGCGAGAATTATTCCGGCCGCGTGATGGACCTGCTCACGCCCATCGGCAAAGGGCAGCGTGGCCTGATCGTGTCCCCGCCGCGAACCGGCAAAACCATGCTGCTTCAGAGCATCGCCAACTCGGTGACCACGAATCATCCCGAAGTGACGCTGATCGTGCTGCTCATCGACGAGCGGCCGGAAGAAGTCACCGACATGCAGCGCAGCGTGCGCGGCGAAGTCATCAGCTCGACTTTCGACGAGCCCGCCACGCGCCACGTGCAAGTGGCCGAAATGGTGATCGAGAAGGCCAAGCGCCTGGTCGAGCACAAACGCGACGTGGTGATCCTGCTCGATTCCATCACGCGTCTGGCGCGCGCTTACAACACCATCGTCCCGCCATCCGGCAAAGTTCTTTCGGGCGGCGTCGATTCCAACGCGTTGCAGCGGCCCAAGCGCTTCTTCGGCGCGGCGCGCAATATCGAGGAAGGCGGATCGCTGTCGATCGTGGCCACGGCGCTGATCGATACCGGCAGCCGCATGGACGACGTGATTTTCGAGGAATTCAAAGGCACCGGCAACATGGAAATCCACCTCGAGCGGAAATTGGTGGACAAGCGCGTGTTCCCGGCCATCGACATCAACAAGAGCGGCACCCGCAAGGAGGAACTGCTGCTGCCCAAAGACGAACTCAATCGCGTGTGGATTCTGAGGAAAGTGCTCAATCCGCTCTCGCCCGTGGAGACCATGGAACTGCTGCTTGACAAGCTCGGGAAGACGCGCACCAACGCCGAATTCCTGAACTCGATGAGCGGATAGTTCCGCTACTTCTTGAATTGGATTCCGGCGATGACCAGGCTGGGCATCGCCTGATTCCACGTGTCGGGGACGTTATCGAAAGAGACCGAAAAATGGCGGAATTGGCCGGGGGCCAGTCCGCCCTGCTTTTTCGTCACCAGGAACGTGCGCTCGCGCCAGACCACTTCCTGGTAGAGCTGGCCATCGGGCATCGGCGTTCCGGGATCCTTGAAAAGCCATGTGACTTCGACTGAATCGACCGGCCGATCGCCGGCGTTCATGATGTTCCCGCTGATCTCGACCACGGACTGCTTCAGCAGGCTTTCGTGCGACTCCATCTTGGGGTTTTCGAGATTGACGCCATCGTCCCCGACAAAGCGCAGATTCTTGGCGTAAGCGCGGGCCTCGGCCGATGGCGGAGCCGGGGCGGGGGGCGACTGTTTCGACAAACGGTCGAGATAGAGGAAGCCGCCCAGTCCCAGCAGGACGACAACGCCGGCCACGATCGCCATCGGCGGGATGGCGAGTTGTTTTTTCGGTGCTGCCGGATTACCTGCCACCAACGGTCATTTCTCCTATTTTGATTGTAGGCGCGGAGAGAGAGCGGCGGAATTCCAGATCGCAGCCGAGGGTCTCCAGGCCGAGGAGCATGTCTTTCAAGTTGCCGGCGATGGTGACTTCCGATACGGCGTAGGCGAGTTCACCGCCGCGAATCCACAGGCCGGCGGCGCCGCGCGAATAATCGCCCGTCACGGCGTTGACGCCGAACCCGATCAGTTCGGTGACATAGAATCCGTTGGAGATGCCGGCCAAAATCTGCTCCGGCGTTTGGACGCCTTTTTCCACGTAAAAGTTCCCGTGCCCGATTCCGGCGTTGCCGGTGATTCCGCGGGAGGCGTTGCCGGTAGTCTTCAGTCCGAGCTTGCGGGCGGCGTAAGTGTTCAGCAAATAGCTTTTCAGCACGCCTTTCTCGATGACCACCGTGCGGCGCGAGGGGACGCCTTCGTCATCGAAGGGCGATGAGCCGAACAGTCCGGGGATGGTGCCGTCGTCGACGATGGTGACTTTTTCGGCGGCGACTTTTTCACCCAGCTTGCCGGCGAGAAACGATTCATGCCGGTAGACCGACATGCCGTGGACGGCGTCGAAGATGTGATCGAGCAGCGTGCGGGCGGTCCGCGGTTCAAAAACCACGGGGACTTTCTGGGTTTCGACCTTGACGGCTTTCAGGCGGCGCAGGGCTCTTTGCGCAGCCGTGCGGCCGACGGATTCCGGCGTGTCGAGCGCGCCGAACCCGCGGGCGAGAGTGTCCCAGGAATCGCGCTCCATGGAATCGCCATCGCGGGCCACGGGGGCGACGGCGAGCGAGCAATAACTGGAGCGGTACTCGCCCGAGAACCCGCGCGAGTTGGCGAAAATGTGCCGGCCGAGGTGGGAGTCGAACGAAGCGCCCTCGGAATTGGAGATGCGCGGATCGAAGGAGAGAGCGGCTTCCTCGGTGCGCTTCGCGAGATCCACTTTGAGACCGGTTTCGAGGCCGGCGACATCGCCGGAATAGAGTTGCAAATCGCCGGGGATCGAGCCCAATTCCTCCGGTTCGGGCAACCCGGCGTGGGGATCTTCGGTGGTGATTTCGGCAAGCTCTACGGCGGAGCGCACGAGCTTGTCGATGCCTTCGCGCGAAAGATCGGAGGTGTAAGACGCTCCGGTGCGGCGCCCGACGAGAATGCGAAGTCCGGCGCCGCGGGAGCCGGCTTCTTTTAAACTTTCGAGTTCGCGCATGCGCACGTTGGCAGTGAACTCGTCGCCTTCGGCGATGGTGCATTCGGCATCGGTGGCGCCGGCGGCAAGGGCGCGTTTGACCACATCGTTGGCGAGTTCCAGCAGATGGTTCTGACTCAAACTTAATCTCCTTTTACATTCTCGCGCAGCCACGGGACGAGCTTCTCGAAAGCGAACTGGTTGCTCTCGTAGAGCGAGGCGAGGAAGGCGCAGATCTGGTCCGCGCCGGCGGTGAGGCGAAGGCCGTTGATGGCGAGAAAAGTGTATGCCACGGCGAAGCCGGCGCGCTTGTTGCCATCGAGGAATGGATGGTTCTGCGAGAGGCTTTCCCACAGCGCCGCGGCCTCCTCGATGAGATCGGCATAATAGCCGGTTTGCGGGCGGAAGAGCGCCGCTTCGAGCAGGCCGTGATCGCGGACTCCGTGGCCGCCGCCGTAGCGTTCGATCTGATCGCTGTGGATAGCCAGCACTTCGACCGTAGTCAAATAGTCGGTCACTCAGCGAGCTTCCGGAAAACGGCCGCGTACGGGGTATGGCTGGCGGAATAGGCGGCCATGACGTGCGGGCGCGGCTTCGCCCGCTTGCGCTTTTCGAGAAGATCGGCCAAGGCTTCGTCCATCAGGGCTTGGATCTGCCGGCCCTCCGTTTCCGCAAGTCTGCGGACCTCGGCGAGGATCCCGGAATTGATCTGGGTGGCGAATTTTTCGCGGGCTCTGGCGGGTACGGCGGGCATCACGGCCTCCGATTAGAAAGTATCATGATGTTTCATGATAAGTCAAGATGCTGGCTACGCGGTCCCCCCGACGGTCATGCGGTCGATTTTGATGGTCGGGATGCCGACGCCGACCGGGACGCTCTGGCCTTCCTTGCCGCAGACGCCGATACCTTCGTCGAGTTTGAGATCGTTGCCCACCATGCTGACGTATTTCAGGGCTTCTGGTCCGTTGCCGATTAACGTCGCGTTGCGGACGGGGCGGGTGAGCTTGCCGTCCTCGATGAGATAGCTTTCGGAGGCGGAGAAGACGAAGTTGCCGCTGGTGATATCCACCTGGCCGCCACCGAAATTGGCGCAATAGAGGCCTTTCGGCACGGAGCGGATGATGTCCTCGGGCGCGCTTTCACCGGCGAGCATGAAGGTGTTGGTCATGCGCGGCATGGGGATGTGGGCGTAGCTTTCGCGGCGTCCGCTGCCGGTGGAATTGGAGTGGAGCAGCGAACTGGACAGCTTGTCCTGGAGATATCCGCGCAGGACGCCGTTTTCGATGAGGACGTTGCGCTGCGTGGGATGACCTTCGTCATCGACGTTGAGAGAGCCGCGGCGATTGCAAATGGTGCCGTCGTCAATGACGGTGCAAAGTTCGCTGGCGACCTTCTGGCCGATGCGGCCGCTGAAGGCGGAAACTCCCTTGCGATTGAAGTCGGCTTCGAGGCCGTGGCCGACGGCTTCGTGGAGAAGGATGCCGGGCCATCCGGGCCCCAGCACGACGGTCATTTCGCCGGCGGGGGCTTCGACCGAATCGAGCATGGCGATGGCTTCGCGGGCGGCTTCGCCGGCGAAGTGCTCGGGGGGCTTGTCCTTGAGGAAGAAATCGAGTTCCACGCGCCCGCCGCCGCCGGCGTGTCCGCGCTGCGGAGCTCCGCCATTCTCCCGGGCGAGCGCAAAAACGCTCATGCGCGCCAGCGGCTGGCGATCGAGAGTCAGGACGCCTTCGCTGGTGGCGACCATAACGTGGCGTAAATTATCGGCATAAACGGCCTGCACCTGAAAAATGCGCGGGTCGTAGGCGCGGGCGGCGCGATCGGCGCGCTTGACGAGATCGACGCGATCGGCGAAGGCAGTTTCGGTCGGGGCAACTAATACCGGATAGAGATTGTGGCGCGCGGACTCGCTGAGATCCAATTTGCCGGTTTTGCCTGGTCCGGCGGCGATGCAGGCGGCGACGCGGGCGGCTTTGCGGATGGACTCGGGCGCGAGGTCGTCGCTGTAGGCGTACCCGGTGCGCTCGCCGGAAAGAACCCGGACGCCGACACCCATCGACACTCCCTGCGCCGCGCTTTTCACCATCGATTCGTCTATGCCGATAGAACTCGTGAGGAGGTACTCGAAATAGAGGTCGGCGTAATCGCCTCCCTTAGAGAGGGCCTCGGATAAATACCCCTCTAGATCGCCGCGCGTGATTTGGAATCGTGTCGCAAAAATCGACTCTGCGAAGTGCATGCTTTCATTGTAGTGAATTTGTTAATTTAGATAATGTCTATCGAGATTTGGTAGAATGGCAGAAGGATGGAGACCAACGCCCGAAGTATCGCCAAGGCGGTGAGTTACCGCCTGCTGGGGTCGTCGCTGACGGGGTTGATTCTGTTCGCCATCACGGGGAAGGGAGCGATCTCGGCGATCGGCGGGATGGCCGACATGGTGCTGAAGATCGCGGCATACTTCGTTCACGAACGGATCTGGGATCGAATCGACTTCGGCCGGGGTAAGAGGCCGGAGTACGAGATCTGAAGTCAGGAGCGAGAAGCTGGGAGCAGGAAGAAATACCTCCGGCTCATGCACGGCGTCACGGGTGCGGTGGTTTACGTGTGTTTAGGCGATGCGGGGGCTATTCTTCTTCTTCCTCGACTTCCACGGGTTCGATGTCCTCGGCCTCGAAGATTTGCCGGCAGTCCAGGCACTCCACGTAGTCGACTCCGTCTCTTCGAGCGATGATCTGGGTGCGGGTATGCTCGCAGGGTTGCATATGCAGGAATTGATGAGATTTATTCTAACCGTCCGACGCGCCATGTCAAGCCCCCCTTACTTCAGTTAATCCCCGTGCGGCGCGCTACAATCCTGGTTAATGCCATTCCCCACGCACCGATTACGCCGCTTGCGTACTACTCCCGCCATGCGCGCGCTGGTTCGCGAGACGCACCTCGATCCGGCGCAGTTCATCCTTCCGCTGTTCGTCTGCCCTGGGGAAGGGGTGCGGCGCGAGATCAGTTCGATGCCCGAGAACTATCAGTTGTCGATCGACGAACTGGTAAAGGAGTGCGCGGAAGTGCATGCGTTGGGCATCGGCGGCGTGATCCTGTTTGGGTTGCCGGAGACCAAGGACGAGATGGCGTCGGGCGCTTACGACGATAGCGGGATTGTGCAGCGGGCCATCCGCGCGGTTCGAAAGGAGACGCCGCAGTTGCTGGTGGCGACGGACGTGTGCAACTGCGAATACACCAGCCACGGCCATTGCGGTTATATCAAAGACGGCGACGTGGATAACGATACGACGCTCGAATGGCTGGCGAAATCGGCACTTTCGCACGCCCGCGCGGGGGCGCACATGGTAGCGCCATCGGACATGATGGACGGGCGGGTTTGGGCGATTCGCCAGGCGCTGGATGCCCACGGGTACGAGAAGATTCCGGTGATGTCATATGCCGCCAAGTTTGCGTCGGTATTTTACGGACCGTTCCGCGAGGCGGCGGAATCGACGCCGCAATTCGGGGACCGGCGCAGTTACCAGATGGACCCGGCGAATGGGCGGGAAGCCATGCGGGAGATCGAACTGGATCTGGAGGAAGGCGCGGACATCATCATGGTGAAGCCGGCGCTGGCGTACCTGGATTTGATCCGGCAGGCGCGAGACCGGTACGACGTGCCGATTGCGGCGTACCAGGTGAGCGGGGAGTACGCCATGATCGTGGCGGCAGCGCGGAACGGGTGGATCGATCAGGAGCGTGCCATGCTGGAGACGCTGACTTCGATCACGCGCGCGGGCGCGAGCATTATTCTGACATACTTTGCGAAGGCGGCGGCGCGGGTGCTGGGATAGGGTCGTCAGGTCTGCACCAGCGCCGTGAGTGCCTTCAGATCGCTGCGAAGCGCTTTGGCTGTGGCCGAGTTGCGGAACGCCCACGCTCCGACGCCGGCGGTGGGAACCAGGCCGATGTATTGTTTGAGGTCGCTTGCCGGATGGTGCGCCTGGATTCCCGCATAAATGAACCATAGCGTTGCCAAGGCGCAGATTACAAAAAGCCCCAGGAGGATTCGATTGATGCGCCGGCAGTCTGCCAGGTCCGCCTCCAGGTTTTTTAGCTGGGCCTTAAAGGCGGCACGGAAAGCTGGATTCTCAAATTGCTTCGCAGGCTGTTCCGCGATGCGTTTGTGAAGCGATCCTCCCAGGCTCCCGGAGGCAGCCGGGGCGAGGATTCCGCCCTCCGCCATGGCATTTTCGAGGACGGCGCGGGCCTGGCGGGTTTGCAGCCGGGCCAACGTTTCCAGCAGCGCTTCTTGCGTCATTTGGCCGTCCCCCTGAATTCGAAATAGCGGGTTTCAGACCGGGCGAAGGCCTGGCTGAACGTACGCTTCCCGTCGCACGATCCGAGAAAGAATGCGATAAAGCGGATACTCTGGGCGAAGTTCATTTCAAACGGGCCGCCTGGCGCGAGAACCTGTGGATACCGGGCGCGCAGCTGGTCTCTCCAAGGTACGGAGTGGCAGAGGGTTAAGACGCACACCCCCTCGCGCAATTCCCCGAGCCTCGCGGCAGTCTGCTCCCATTCCCGCCACTCACCCGAGAATTCGACTGAGTCCGTGCGGTCGGGGTGATGGGCCAAAAGGAAAATTACCTGACTGCGATCCCGTATCGCGGCCATCAAATCTCGCCAGCCAGCGTTGCGCACGAGCCGGGCCGGGGTGTTTTCGATCAGGCGCAGCAACTTACCGGCGGGCCGGCCGATGGTCTTCCAGTAGCGCCAGAACGAAGCCCCGGTTTCATCGATTGGACCGCGAATGTAATCGGACGCCAACGACAGGGGCCGCAGGATCCGCATCGGAAGGTACGCGGCGCAGCAACAGCGCCAGAGACTGACGGGAGGACAAATCAGCACTGCTACGCGCCGCAGGTCTATGGACGGTTCGCGATCGAGACGTTCCAGCTTCTCCTCGATCGCGTTCGGCTCCTTACTCATGCTTACCTTGCGTGATTCCCTGCAATGCCGTTCCGGCAAGTCTCACTTTGGGATCCTCGTTCGAGGCGAGAACCGCGGCATTCAGTTCCTGAAGGGAGGAGTCCAGGTCGGCGCCGGGCTTCGTCCGCAGCCTGGCCCGCAGGGCTTCCAGAATATTCCGGAAGGGCTCCGCAGCCCAATCGAGTTTCTGCTCCCGTCCCCGTTTTACCAGGGTGCTGACGTCGGTCTGTACCTCGTCGCCGTTTGCCGCTGTGGATTGATCGAGGAGCGCGGAAGCCTCTTTATCCAGAGCTTTGATTCCTGCGAAGTCGTCCGCTCGCCAGACCGCCGTCGATACGCCAAAAGACTGGAAGTAATCGGCAATACGCCGGCACGCCTGTTCGAAACTCTTGAAATCGCCAAGCTGGTAGCGCGTCACGAGAATGCGCTTGAATTTCCCGGATTCGGCGAACGCGTCCACCACTTCCTGGCCCCCATTTGTGATCAGGTGCAGGAAGTCTTTTTTCGGGATGTCCGCCACATCCGCGGCGATGGTTTTCAAGCTGACCGGCCTGTCTGCAAACCTCAGGCTATCGCCGTCGGCGCGTACGATCAGGGTGATCTGCGACATGGTCTTATCGTCCAGCAATGCGGCGAATGCCGGGTAAGAAACGGGAGCGTTCACTCGCACCAGCAAAGAGTCGAGAACGTCCAAATCGTTCTGAAGGCCGGGAGTGGCTTGCGCGCCGCTCAGCAGGACAGTGCTGGCCACAACCGAGTGACTGACAGCCGGTTGGATTTTGGACGCCAGGTGATCGACGCTGGTGCGCGCATCGGGGATGTCGCGGGGAAACTCGATGTCCGGGTCGCCCCCGTGGATACGGTAAACGGTCTCGGCGTTGATCTGGCCGGTTTCGCGAGTGAAGAAGCGCCGCGCCCCGAAGCGTGTCCGGAGTCCATCGAGGAAAGCAAAGTATTGTTGGGTCTTGTCCCGAAGTTCGGCAACCGTGACGGCTGCGAGTTCCGGGGTCGATCGCGACGCGACTTTATCCACATAATCGCGTTCTGCAGCGAGTTCCCGTGCGTTTGCGACTTGGTCGATGGTGAACTTGTCGCCTTGCCGAATCACGATGTGCGGGTCGTCCGCGGTGAAGCTGAGGTCGGCCAGCACCGTGGAGCCGAGTTTATCGGCCGGGACCGAGGCGAACTCCACGTAGGTCGCGGCCCGGCGTTCCGGAAGAGTTTCCAGGGCGGCAACGTTCTCGGGGGTGATTACCGCCAGCTTCTGGAGCAGTTCACCGGCCGACGGTTTCGCTTCCGCCACGGCAGCCAGCCGTTTGGCGAGCGCCAGAGTTTCAGGCGACGGCGACTTGGGGATTTCCAAAAGACCACCGGAAACCTTGAGGCCGGCTTCCTGCTTGTCGCGCAGCAATACACCCATGACCACCTTTCCGTTGGACGGCACCATGCCCTCGAAGAGGGAGGGGTCGCCGAGTCCGCCGCCTCCATCGCCGCCGAAATCCGCCAGCAGGAGCGCACCGGAGCGGGACCGGCGCGCCACACCCACGGCGCTGGGCGTGCCGACTGCGTCGATGATGTCGGACAATTCTTCCGGCCGCAGCCGCGATAGGAGATCTTTCCAGGCAGCCAGGCTGCCGTCGAAGTTGCCGGCTCCGCGCGCCAGGTAGAGGCCCTGCCGATTAGCCTTGGCGGAGACGGTAGCGCCGGCTATGCTGATTCGCACGTCTCGTGCATCGCCGGGGGCTGCGGAAACCAGGGCGCTATCATAGCTGCCAAATTCCTCGGCCACCTGAATCCAAGGCAGGTCATGAGCTTTGCTCTGTAGTTCGCCATCCGGGGCGACCCGGATGTTCCCCGGCACTTCGCCGATGGCGGTGGTGACGCCTGCCTTCGCGCCTTTCTGGCCTGTGCTGACCAAAAGCCAATTGCCGGCGCCTTTGGACTGCAAAAGAAACTGGTCGTCGGAAAGGTCGATGCGGGTCCAATTGTCGCCGCCGGATCCGCCGGTGCCGGACGAGGAGAGGAAGCGAACGGCCGCGGCTTCGGGCGGCGCGGAACCCGTCAGCCGAAAGCTTTGGCCGGATCGGGCGACGTTGACGGTGGCGAGCGGTCCGGTCTCACGGCTCACCCGCATGGTGTAACCCGCGGCGGAGGGCTGGACCCGCGTGGAGATGCGGCCGGCGGGGATGGAAGCCGTCTGGCCCTCGAAGCGCTGCTCGGGTGCCGGCACATAAGCGGAGCCGATGGCGCTGTGTTCGTAGGCGGCCTTGTTTTCCAGCGGAACGGTGGTCACGCCTGCCTTTTCGACGACCTTGTCGAACACTCCTCCCGCCGCACGCCACTGGGGATTGGAAAGGGCATCGCGGCTGCGGTCGCTTATCACCTTAGCGTCCAATTCACCCGTTTCGAACAGGGTTACGCCACCCGATATAGTGTAGAGTCCGCCCATGGTGGGAAACGGATCGGACGAAATCAGCTCCATACACTCGGTGGTTTCGGCCGGTAGGTTATTCAGAAAACGTACATCCCAGCGAACCTTCAATTCCGGGTGCGCGGCCCACCATTCCGGAAAGGGTCTGGCGGCAGGAACATCAACCGCGCTCAGACTGTTCAAAAACGTGGGGAGTGGCGGTTTGTGAGGGGCGGGCTGCAAAACCGCGCTCCACTTCATCAATTGGTTGAGCCGGTGGTACTGAGGTTCAAAGTCCGCCACTTCCGCATAGTGGTTGTTCCACCACGAACTGAACCGTTCCGCCTGGAAATTGGCGGGAACTTCGACGCCGGGGTATAAGTCGCTGGACGAAGCGTTGTACAGACGGGTGGCAATTGGTGCGAAGTAAGTACGAGCGCCGCCATCGTAGTAACCGATGCTCTCCAGCTTTCCTCCCAGCCATCCCCGAGTAGCGTTGTGCCGCTTGATGTCATCCCAGTAAATCGGCGCGACTTCATATTGCGTCTCGGGAACGAACCCCTTGACGGAAGGCGTCTGCTTGGGATTGGCAAGGGACCAAAGTTTCATCACCAGATCGGTGTAAAACAGCGTCATGCCGACTTCGGTGTTTGAGAATACGCCATCGTATCGGGCGCATTGGAAGTTCTCGTTCTGCTTTACGAAGGTGAGCAGATCGTGCAGCGAGTCAAGTTCATCTTGTTTGGCATCGTCGCCGGAAAGTAAGGCTTTCCAGGTTCCGACGTCCACCACGCCAGTAGCCTTGAGGTCGTTCTCGGTTTGGTATTGCCGGATTGCCGCCTCGGTTTTGGGGCCGTACGACCCATCGACTTTTAAGTCGAAGCTATTGTCCGCCAGCATCTGCTGCAAATCCGCGACGGAATACTTAGGCGAGCCGGCACGAATCGTGATCCCGACGATATCCGCGTCGAGGTAGCGTTCGAGATCCAACAGGGGAGTAATATTCTGGCTGGCCAACGCGTTGGCCACGTCGGCCAGTTCCTCTGACTTGGCCAGAGACGCCACGCGCATCTGCTCGACAAGTTCATTGGTGGCATCTTCGATCTCCTTAGGCGTCACCACGAGCCTGGTATCGGCATCGGTCCGCACGGGCGCTGCTTTCCTGTTAGGAGCGGGTGTGGCCGTGCCTGTAAGGGTCCCCAGGTCTGTTTCCGGTTGTGCCTGCGACGAGGATGCCTCTTCCGATTCGAGCTTCCGGAAAGCTTCGAGCATCTTCTGCATCGAATCGGTCTGCACATGTTGGCCGCGCTCGACGGCGGCTCTGACCTTGGGAAGCAGCCATCGACGGTAGAAAGCCTCATTCCCGCTGGCGGCATTTCGCAAATCGGCGGCGATGTTGGCGTAGTTGACCCTGGGATCCAGGGAAAAACCCAGCCCTGGTGGATGGTCGCTGATGGCGCCTTCTACTTGCTCGCTCAGAAACTTATCGTACGGCACGACTTGGTGGGCGGTTGCCCGAAGCGCCTCGATATCGCCATAGTTCCTGATCTTCGACGGATTTTCAGCTAGAATCCCGCTGATCGCCTGATTGATGCGCTGTTCGTAGGTCTCGCGAAGACCGTCCCGTTCGAGGTGGGCGCGAACCATATCCGGCAAGCCGACTCCGGCTTTTGCCATCGCCGCCAAATCCGAGATGGTCACCAGGGGACGCATATCTTTCGCGTGACGCCGGCCGCCCGCCAACAGCTGGCTGCCGAGATTGCGAACAAAAACAAGATCGAGGTTGGCCTTCAGGAAGCTATCCAGAGCGGCGATGGAGGCGATCGGCTGCTCATAGTAGCCGGCCGCCTCGGTGAACAAACTCGGCCCGGGAACCTCTTTGTCCCTGAGAATGGAGAGATTTTGATCCTTATCGCCAACGCGATACCGGTATACGACGACGGTTGCGGGCGGCGCTCCGCTATTCACGCGGTACTGGTCGGCAATTCTCCCAAGAACGGCCAGGGAATCGGGTGCGGCGTCTGGAATCATCGCCAGGACCCGTTGATCGGCGAGTGCGAGCCATCGAGTCGGGCCGAACCGGTGCTGGTTCAATGGACCGAGATAGTCGATGCGGAGTGGCAGCACGGTAAAAAGAGTGTCGTTGGCATTTTTTGCCGTCGGATCGATATCCTGATAGGCGGCCAGGAGAGCCCAATCGCGAAGTTGCTCGACTTGCTCGTCGCCGGCCAGCGATTGTAAGTGGCCCAGAAAGGACGAATAATCGACCGCCATCCACGCGGTTGAGTTGGCTTGAAACGCGCCGCCGGGAAGCGGGCAAAGAAGAACGAGAATCAGGAACAGGAGGAGGTATCTCTCCCGAACACTTCCTGTAATACTTTGGCAATTCATAGGCACCACCTTACTTTGGCTTGGTTGCGGTTGACCGGACCGGGATTCAGCGGCGTTTGGCGGGCATCTGCTTCGCGTGCGCGAGCAGGCGGCCGGCTAAAAGCATTGGCTCTGGTTCCACCAGGCGCCCGAACCCGGGAAACGTTTTGTAATGGTGTGGCTGGAGCAAGGCCCCGGCCGGGCAGGTCTTTGGAACGAATGGAAATCGCCCTTGCGGCCGCGGCACTGATGAGGCTACTCCGGCCGAACCGCAAAAAGGCCTTAACATCGTCGTAATAACGCACAAAGGCAGGGACCGGGCACTGGCTGACATGTGTCCTCCGATTAAAGCCTGGCCGACTAAGTTCCGTTCTTTCTTAGCGAGCCGACATCATCCGGGTCTCTGCTGTATAAAGCGTCGATTGAGCCGGGGAGGGGACATTATTCCTTCTTTCAATCGGCCTGTTTACATCATCCGGCAATCCGGCGATCCACTACCCACAGTGATATAGACCAATCGCAGGCCTGCGGATGTCTGGGGGCAAGGCCTTGCTCGGAAGGCGAAAGCAACCGCGGGCTGCGAATGCAATCTATGTCTGTTTCTCAAGCTTCACATCGGGGCGGGTTGGTGGAGATATGCTCGCATCGATACTCAAGCTCGTCCATGCCAATGCCAGCTAACAAATTTTCATGGGACCAAACGGCGAGAGGCGGTTCGTCAATCAGCCAGGCGCGAAAATATGCTGAATTGCCGAAATTCCGCCGCCGGTGCGGGCGCCCTTATCCATGGCGCACATTTCCCCCGCTCGAGAGCGGCACCGATTGCCGCCGGTAGCGAAAGTAGAATGTTGTCCCGCTTTCCCTCAAGGCCTTTTAGAAAACGGATTTCATTACGTGAGTCCAAGGGAACGGAGCCCTTTTTCAGAAGTTCAGGCTTGGGACCGGGCCTGCGTGACCCGCGGCCTCATGGGGTGAATTCTGCACGCTGGCGGGGCAACTGCAGGGAAGTGATCGGGAGGAATAAGGATGAAACACCCATTCGCATTGTCCGCCGCGTTGCTGATGGCAACGGTCGGCCTTTTGTTCGCATCCATACGGACCGATTACGATCACAAGGCCAATTTCAGCAAATATCACACGTATTCGTGGATCGGAGTCAAGGCCGGAAACTCTCTCTGGCAAAATCGGATCACCCGTGCCGTGGATTCTGCGCTGGCGGCCAAAGGGTGGAGTAAAGTTCCGAGCGGCGGAGATGCCGCCGTATCCGCATTCGGAAAGACCGCGGAAAAGGACACCCTGGAGACCTTCTACGATGGTTTCCCGGGCTGGGGATGGAACGCCGGATGGTGGGGTGGAGGCGGAGCCATGGGGATGTCCACCACGCAGGCAGTGCCGGAGCGTGTTGGCAGCCTCACGGTGGACGTCTTCGACGGCAATACCAAGCAGTTGATCTTCCGCGGAGTTGCGACCGACGCGCTGTCCGGCAACCCCGAGAAGAACGAAAAGAAAATGGATCATAGCGTGGACGAGATGTTCAAGAAATTGCCGTCCGGGCCCACCGACTAAGTAAAACCGTTTCAACCATGAGCAGGTTTCTATTAGTTGGCGGCTCCGGGAGGCTCAGATTAATTCAGAAATGGCACTAAGCCGCGATTTGGCTTAGATCTTGCTAATTGCAAAATAAGGAGAGCAATTTATGCTGCATTGGTCGCTTGTGTTTTTGATTATTGCGATAGTAGCCGCGATCCTGGGGTTCGGTGGAATCGCGGGGGCGGCGGCAGGAATAGCCAAAATCCTGTTCGTTGTATTCCTGGTGATCTGGCTGATCGCCTTTATCAGCGGACGCCGGGCGGTTTGAGGGAGGCGGTGCAATTTTTTCCAACCAAGTTGGAAGAATGGCAACGCGTCGTCTTCTTCGGGATGGTTTTGCGCGCGGAGCGGGGCGGCTGCGTGCGGCCGGTCACATGGGTGTAGCAGTTGCCCCGGATATTCGACAGAGGAGATTGTGATGGCAGGAAAGAACACTGCGGTCTATGGAATTTTCCAAACCCGCGCACAGGCAGAGGAGTGCGTGGACATACTCGTACAGAACGGCTTCCGGTCCGAAGATATTTCAGTGTTGATGGCGGATAACATCGGCACGAAAGATTTCGCGCACGAAAAGAATACCAAGGCGCCGGAAGGAACCACTACCGGCGTGGTAGCCGGCGGGATCGCCGGCGGAACGGTTGGACTGCTGGCCGGATTGGGGGCGCTTGCTATTCCGGGGGTGGGGCCTCTGCTTGCAGCGGGTCCTATTGTCGCGGCACTTGCGGGAGTGGGCGCGGGCGGCGCCGTGGGCGGCCTGATTGGCGCCCTGATTGGCTTGGGCATTCCCGAATTCGAGGCCAAGCGATACGAAGGGATGATTAAGGAGGGCCGCATTTTGATGTCTGTCCACTGCGACAACTCGGACTGGGTAGATCGCGCCAAGGTGCTGATGGAGAGAACCGGCGCGCAGCACGTCTCGTCCAAGAGCGAAGCATCGGCCGACTATTCGGCCACGGATCGACCGCGCGTACGCCACGGCGGGGGCGGCGCGTAGCGGCGTTCAGCAACGGGCAGGGACCGCGAAAGGCACCGGCCCTCGCGGCTGAGGCACTCGGCACGACTGCAACTGCTGAGCGTCACAGTTTAGCGATAGTCCGGTGCCTTATTGTTTGGATGGACTCCGAAAAGTGGCGTAGAGCCGGGATGGGCTGGTGGACGAGATGGGATTCGAACCCACGACCCCGGCGTTGCGAACGCCGTGCTCTCCCAGCTGAGCTACTCGCCCCCGGACAGGTACAATACCAATATTAGCAAATGAGCCGGGGAAATATCAGGCGGCAAGCGTCCCGCATGCGTCGCGATTGGGATCGGCGAGCGCAGGAAAATGCGCGCCACTACGTGGCTACCGGGCAAAAGGAATGGTCCGATGGAGACTTTTTTGCGGCCGGCGAACAGGAACTCAAGGACCACGTTTGGAATGACCTGGTGAACATCTGCCAGGGGCTCGACCCGAAGAAAATGAGCGTGTTGGAGATCGGGTGCGGAGCCGGACGGGTGACACGGCCGCTGGCACAATTGTTTGGGGAAGTCTACGCGGTGGATATTAGCCGTCATATGGTGCGGCAGGCGCGGAAGGCTGTCCGCGACCTGCCTAACGCGCACATCTTCCGAAATAACGGATGGGATCTATCGGTGGTGCGGCGCCGATGGTGGCACCGTTTCGGGATCGGGCGAAGTGTGGATGTGGACTTTGCCTTCTCGTGTATGGTTTTCCAACACATTCCCAGCAGGGCAGTGATTGCGAATTACTTGTGCGAAGTAAACCGGCTTTTGAGACCGGGTGCCCTTTTCAAATTCCAGGTCCAGGGGTACACGGAAAGGCGGCCAGATCTGGATGACAGCTGGAGCGGATACGCATTCAGCCGGGAAGAAGCCAGCACGCTAGCGTCGGAAACCGGCTTTGAAATGCGATACGACTGGGGCGCCGGCTCGCAATACTATTGGCTGTGGTTTTTTAAGAAGGGATGATTCTAATTCCCATTGGCAATGCGGGAATCGCCAGTGGGCGGGTTCTCTCTCTTCACGCGCCGCCCGGCCCAGTATTTTTTCATACGTTCAGACACTTCCTGCCGCTCGGCGGAGCCCATGGATTTCCGGCCCCGACGTTTGGATCGGCCCATTACTTGTGAATTTGCATCGGCCGCCCGCTGTAGTTCCTCCAGCGAGGCGATTACGCGTTCGAGTTTTTCCTTCTCGGCGTATAGATCCTGAATCGTCTTTTGAAGGTCCATTGCGACTGTCGAAATCCGCCAACAAGCATACCGGGGGGGACATCCCGATGTTACAACGGAACCGTGTGGAATTCTACTGAAAATGTTTCTTATCGGATGAAAAATGGCCAATGGCGTACTAGCTTGAACCAGTGGTAACTAACGCCTAGGTACGTTATTCCGGCTCCTACCAGTAGTAGCAGAACCGTGATCTTTAGAACATTCTCCCACGGGAATTGGCGACCTTCCCGCCGCAACACGAACAAGTACCCTACGAAAACCCCTAGGTAATACAACAGGCACATCGGCACGGCGAATAAGCTCATGTTGAAGATATCGGGAGTTGGGGTGACCACGGCGGCAATGATGAAGTTGATGAGAATGGCGTACCGGCTATGGCGTACTAAGAAACCAGGAGTAACTATTCTAAGAATGATCAAAAAGAAAATTAGAACAGGCAGTTCGAATACTAATCCGACCCCAAGGATGACATTGACAAACATGTCGAAGTATTCATTAACGGAAATCACCGTGGTGATGTCTTTTTGAACGCCTATGCTAAGTAAGAATCTGAGACCGAAGCGGAACGCAACGAAATACCCGAACAATCCGCCCAGAATGAACAATCCAGCCGTGCCGAGGACAAAAGGGATAGCGAACCGCTTTTCCCGCCGGTAGAGGCCGGGGGAAATGAAAGCCCAGACTTGGTAGAGGACCCACGGAGAGGCTAGAAAAATAGAGCAAACGATGGGAAGCTTGAACCACACCACGTTAAAAGCTTCCATGGGAGTAATCTGAGCCAAGGTAGGAGGGAAACCGTTGGCAAGCAGAGCCGCCTTGGCAGGACGGACTACAAAGCGCCAGAGGGGATCGGTAAACGTAAAGCTGATGCACATCGCGACGGCGATACCGATGATCATTTTGATGAGACGGGAGCGTAGCTCCTCGAGGTGCTCGAGGAAGGACATCCGAAGCATGCCGTCTTCTTCGTCGCCTTCGCCGTCAGCATTGGTGGGCGGTTGGGAGCGGTTGCCTCCTCCCCCACCGAAGAGATTCCGGAGCCTTTCGAGACTGGACTCGAGCTCTGTGTTGGACGTACCAGCCGTACGGGAAGCGCCGGCTCCCTTCGGTTCGAGAGTTTTACTCATCTGATCGGTTTATGAATTGTGCTCGGACGTCGTAGAAACGGGGCCATGTGAGCCGGGTTCAGTGGAAGCGTGCTGCGTGCTTTCGACCGGTTCCGAAACTGCCGACGTTTCGGCGCCGCGGGCAATTGTACCCTCCGGCGCGACGGGTGACTCAGCGCCCTCAGTTGCGGATGCGCTTGCAGTGGCTGGAACAACAGCAGTGGAGGTTTCCTGACTTTCCGTACCGTAAGAACCTTCGTAGGGACTGCCGGGTTCGGAATAGTCGTAATTGTAGGCGTCGTACGTGTAGGGTGCGGCGATTTCCTTGATGGAATTGGTTTCCTGTTCCAGGTTCTGCATCTCGCGTTCGAAAGTCGTTTTCAACTCGCTCGAAGCGCGCTGGAATTCCCTGATGGCTCTCCCGACAGTGCGGCCGATTTCCGGGAGTTTTTTGGGGCCGAACAGGACTAGGGCCAGAACCATAATGAACATGATTTCCGGCATTCCCAGGGGTCCCATGTGGCGTCTTAAGTCCTCCTTGATACTTCTACCTCATGATATCAGCTTTGGTTCTGGCGTGAGAGCGAAGTGAAACTTGCGGTCAACGCGAGTGGTCTGCGCGCTCCGCGTGAAGGAACCGCCGCGGGGCAATCAATTCGGCCGCGTGTGGCGCTAGACTCGAAGTCGGCCCCGCCCGCGGACAGGCGCGCCGCGCGGGTTCTGGATGGAAACAGGTGAATACGTTTTGGAGCACGCTCATCAGTCCAAGGCGGTAGTGATCGGTTCCGGACCGAACGGGCTCACTGCCGCAATCATGCTGGCTCGCGCCGGTTACCGCGTAACTGTTCTGGAGGCATCCCAAACGATCGGAGGAGGCGCCCGGTCGGCCGAGCTTACGTTGCCCGGCTTCGTGCACGATGTCTGCTCCGCCGCCTATCCCATGGGGATCTCCTCGCCAGCGTTCGAGCTGTTTCCGCTCGCTCGGCACGGCCTGGAATGGGTACATTCCCCGGCACCTCTCGCTCATCCGCTCGACGATGGGACGGCTGTGTTGTTGCATCGCTCGTTGGAGTCCACTGCCAGCGGCCTGGCTACGGATGGCGACGCGTGGCGCCGGCTGTTTGAGTCATTGTCTGAGGCGTGGCCAAGGCTGCGACAGGATGCGCTGTCGCCAGTCACGCATGTCCCGCGCCACCCGCTTCTGATGGCGAAGCTGGGATGGCTCGGCATGAAATCGGCGCACGGTTTGGCCCATGCCCGGTTTCGCGGGTCGCGAGCGCGCGCTCTGTTCGCCGGAATCGCTGCGCATGCGGTACTGCCATTGGAGGCGCCGTTGAGTTCCGCGATCGGGGTGGTGTTTGTGGCCGCCGCGCATTCGCTTGGATGGCCTATCGCGCGGGGCGGCGCACAGAAAATCACCGACGCGCTGGCTGCCTGTTTGGGTTCGCTGGGCGGTGAAATACGAACCGGCGTACGCGTGACTTCGCTGCCGAAGGCGGACGTCGTGATGTGCGATCTGACGCCACGTCAGTTCCTGGCGATGGCCGGCGACGAATTGCCAAATGGCTATCGCCGAGCCCTGGAGCGATATCGATATGGACCAGGGGTTTTCAAGATGGATTGGGCGCTGGATGGACCGATTCCCTGGCGGGCGGCGGATTGCGCACTCGCGGCCACGGTCCACGTGGGCGGAGGGTTCGAAGAGATTGCCGAATGGGAAGCACGGTTCACTGGACGGCCGTTTTTGATTCTGGTGCAACCCAGTCTGTTTGACGCCACTCGCGCCCCGGAGGGCAAGCATACCGCCTGGGCATACTGCCACGTGCCGAATGGATCGACGGCGGATTACAGCGAGGCCATCGAACAGCAGGTGGAGCGATTTGCACCCGGCTTTGGCCGCCGGATTTTGGCGCGCCACGTGCTCTCGCCGGCGGCGCTCGAGAGGCATAACGCCAACCTGATTGGCGGGGACGTGTCGGGTGGAGCGATGAACCTGCGGCAATTCTTCCTTCGGCCCACGCGGTGGCTCTACCGCACTCCCATCAGGGGCGTTCATTTGTGCTCATCGTCCACCCCTCCGGGAGGAGGCGTGCACGGAATGTGCGGGTACCACGCCAGCCGGTATGTGAAAAGCCGATGAGAAGACTTCGCTCCGAAGCACGCCGCGACTGCCCCACCGGCATGTGTGAGGCGTCGGCGGCAAAGTTTTTTCAGCGCACGAAGGGAAGATAGGCGGGGACCGACCGGCGATATTCCGGGAACTCCGGAAAACGGGATGCGAGGAGGCGTTCCTCAGTGCGGACGCGAATCTCGGTTCCCAGCAGAAATAGCGCCAGCGATACCAGGCACCACTGCCACGGCGTGAGCAGCAGGAGCGTGCAAATCAATACCGCCAGTAACGATGCATAGATGGGATGGCGCACGACAGCGTACGGGCCGGTTCGTATGAGCTGGTGGTCATTATAAAGACCGGCGCGAATGCGGAACTGGCGTCCCAGGTGATGTACCGAGGTCCAGGACAGGACCGCGGCGGCCACCGCGCAGACTGCCGAAGCGGCTACTCGCGCCGGGCCGGCCGGCGCGTCCGGCGGAAGGCGGAAAACAAACGCGGCGCCTATCGCCAGGCCTTCGAGCAAAATTCCCAGCAGGGACGGATTCGACACCGTGATGGACGGACGCTTCTGGAAATGCGGAGCGCGGAAAAAGAAGGGGTACGCCCACGCCAACCAGCACACGATCAATTCCACCCGCGGGACCAGACGCATGCCAACATTATAGGGCGGAATTGCTTTGGCTGGCCGCGGTTGAGGCCGAGGCTGCGCGCCGCCGGTTTTACTTTGGCATGTAAGCCAACGTACCATTAGGAAAGCTATGTCTGAGCAACCTGGAACTCGCACTTCGGCGTCGACCCGCTGGATTTCGACGGCGATAGCCGCTTTGGTTTTGGTCTGTGGCACCGGTTTGGCGGCCCAGGACCAGAAAGAAAAAGAGAAAGAAAAAAGACCTGCGCCGGCGCACAAAACTCCGCCGCCGGCGAACAGGAGCAACAACGCGCCACGGCCGGAAGGGCAGCCGGCTTACCATCCGGGCACGCCGCAATCGAATCCGCAGGCCGTGCGCCCGGGGAATCCGCCACCACGCCCGGCGGGCAACCTGCCGAACGAGCATCCGAGGCCGGCAGCCGGTGCGAATGGGAACCGCCCGGCGTTCGGAACCAGTCCGCGCCCGGCCTATCATGGAGCGAATGGCACGGAGGTCCGCTACCGCGCGGACGGACACCCCGCGGTTGTGCGAACGCGGAGCGGCATGGTGGTTACGCATCCATCCGGTGGATATATGCGGACGGAATACGTGCGATCCGACCGTTCGGTCGTGGTCACCCAAGGGGCCCATTGGGGATACGTGCAGCGGCCTTACGCGGTTGGGGGCGTCAGCTATGTACAGCGGACCTACGTGATTGGCGGGGTCAGGCGGGCGTACATTTATCGGCCCTATGTTTACCGCGGGGTATCGTTGAACATCTATGTAAGCTCGCACTACTACGCTCCCGGGTTTTACGGGTGGGCTTACACACCCTGGGCGAGGCCGGTGGTATTCAGTTTCGGCTGGGGCCCGCAGCCGTGGTTCGGATTTTATGGGGGGTATTTCGCGCCCTATCCGGTGTACGCGGGACCGGCGTATTGGCTCACCGACTACATGATCGCGATGTCGTTGCAGGATGCCTACAATCAGCAAATGCAGGCCAATGCGGCAGCCGCGGCGCAGGTGAATGCCGGATATTCTCCCGCCCCGGGCGGGCAGGTGGCGTTGACGCCTGACGTGAAGCAGGCGATCGCGGACGAAGTGCACCGGCAGCTCGACCAGGAGCGGATGGAAAGCCAGGCGGGCGCTGCGCCTCAGGCCACGCCGGCGTTCCTGGCCGACAACTCTGCGCACGTTTTCGTGGTGGGAAACCCGCTTGACGTGCAATCGCTCTCGGGCCAGTGCAGTCTCACGGAAGGCGACGTAATCCAAATGACGGCTCCGCCGCCGGGAAATTCGGCCACGGCCGATCTGGCGGTGTTAGCCAGTAAGGGGCCGGATTGCCGTAAAGGCACGGTGGTTACGATAGCGATTGGGGATTTGCAGGATATGCAGAACCACATGCGCGAAACGCTCGACCAGGGATTGGCGGACTTGCAATCCAAGCAGGGGCAGGGTGGAATACCGGCCGCGCCCGCGGCCGCCAGCCGACCTCCGGTGGAGGCGGCATATGCCATGGCAGCTCCGCCGCCCGATCCCAACGCCGCCAGCGCGGTGAGCCAGCAGGCGCAATCGGCCGTGCAGGCGGAAAACGAAGTGCTGGATCAGGCATCGGGACCCTCTGCGGCCGCGGGCGCCGCGCCGCAATCGGTGAGCCTGGGTATGACCATCGACCAGGTAGTGGGAATGATGGGGCAGCCGGCGATGGTGGGCGACCTCGGGTCGAAGAAAATTTACTCCTACGGCAATATGAAGGTGATTTTCATCGACGGGAAAGTGGCCGACATCCAATAGCGGGCCAGCTCAACTTTTCAGCGGCCGCGCGGGGGTAAAACCGGCATCAAATCATGGCTCCCTCGCGGCCGCGGCACGGTAATGGCGTTGAACCATGCGCTCATTCAGTGCCGCGATTTTTTCAAGTGGCGAAAGGCTTTATAGCCGAAGAAAAACGCCAGGCCTCCCACCAGCGCACCGGCGCCGATCACGATTCCAGCCGATAGACCGGTGGCCGCGCCCTGGGCCGCAAGTTCCAAGACTCCTACCGTGGCGCCGCCCGCGCCACCCACGCCCGCACCAACACTGGCAACGGCGGCAGCTTCGACCCTTTCCTTGTCCGCTTCCGTCATCTCGTCGCTCCTCCGATATCTCCATCATATGCCGCGGCGGCGAGCCGCGCCTTACGGCCGCGGTTATAAGCTTATAAAGAGCCGGAAGGGAGTAGTCCGCATGCAGAGAAGATCGTTTCTGAGGTCGATGGCGCTGGGCGCCGCGGCGGGGACGGCCCTGCCGCCATCCACCGCGGCGGCACTGCCGAAAATGAAGATCACGCGAGTGGAGGTGTGGTCGCCCGCCGCGCCGAACCCGCTATTCAACCAAAGCGACCTGGTAGTGAAAGTGGAGACAGATGGCGGCATCACGGGCATCGGCGAAGGCGGCTCGCGGGACACGCTGGAACAGTGCGCCGGTCGGCTGATTGGCGAAGATCCGCAATACATCGAACGGCTGTGGCAGGATATGTACCGCGCCTACTTCTATCCGCCGGGACGCGAGAAGATGCACGCGCTGGGCGCGCTCGATCTCGCGCTGTGGGATATCAAGGGCAAGGCGCTAAGCCAGCCGGTGCACGGGATTCTGGGTGGGATGGCGCGCAATTATTGCGAGTGTTATAACACCGCGGGCGTCATCCCCGGCGTGAAGAGCGGGATGAGCTTGAAGGAGCGCGCGCAACTGACCATGGCGGCGGGATACCGGGCGTTCCGCCTGGCCGCGGCTGACGCGCCGGCCAACACGACTTACAACACGCACGAACGCGTGGACCAACTGGCGCGCGACTGCGCCGAAGTGCGCGAAGGCGTGGGCAGGAATGGCGACTGGTGCATCGATTTTCACCAGCGCTTCGATCTTCCCGACGCCCTTCGCGGCTGCGAACTGATTCGCGACCTGGCGCCGTACTTCGTGGAAGACCCGGTGCGCGCCGAAGCGTTCGCGGAAGATCTGCCCATTTTGCGCCGCAAAGTGAGCGTGCCGCTGGCCGCGGGCGAAGAGTGGGGCAACCGCTGGGACTTCAATAAGCTGATCGAAAATCACGATTTGGATTACGTTCGCGCCACACTGCCCAACGTGGGCGGCATCACCGAAATGATGAAGATCGCGGCCTTGTGCGAGACCCATTTCGTAGGTATGATTCCGCATTTCACCGGTCCGATTTCCACCGCCGCGCTGGTGAATTGCCTGGGTACGTTTTCCGGTCCGGTCATGATGGAGTACAACTTTGGCGGGCGGACGATTCCTTACCTCGAAGCGGGGCCGGATTTCCGCAACGGAAAGCTCTACGCCAACGAGCGGCCCGGGCTGGGGGTGGAAGTCGATTGGAAGCAGTTGAATCTGGTGGCGGAATTTACTCGGCGGATTACGAACCGGGCGCAGACTTATTTTCGGCCGGATGGATCAATTACTAATTGGTAAGTCAGATCTCAGAAGCGCGGGTCCATCGCGGTGATGGCTCGGTCGGGGCCGGTGGGTCCGGCTGTTTTCCGGTATTGACATCGGCTATCGAGCTTTGATAAAACTCGCGGACATTGTGAACAAAAAAGATCTTGTAGGGAAGATCGCCTCGGATGCGAGTTTGACACGGGCGCAGGCGTCACGGGCGCTGGACGCTTTCGTAGATGGAATTCAGGCCAGCCTGGTTCGGGGAGACCGGGTGACCATATCGGGTTTCGGCACATTCGGTATTTCACACCGAAAGGCCCGCCGGGTTCGGAATCCGCGCAGCGGGAACGCCATGGAAGTGGCAGCTAAACGTGTGCCGCGGTTCGCGCCGGGCGCGGACCTGCGAACCGCGATCGATCGGCCGGCATCCAATACCTGATGGATGCTACAACCCGGGTAGTAATTGTGGGCGGCGGGTTCGGAGGTCTCTACGCGGCCAAACGCCTGAGCCGCGCACCGGTGTCGCTCACGCTGATCGACCGCCGGAACTTCCATTTATTTCAGCCGCTGCTGTACCAGGTGGCTACGGGCGCGCTTTCTCCAGGCGAAATTGCGTCGCCGCTGCGGGCCGTGGTGGGCCGGAACCGCAATACCGAGGTGGTGCTGGGCGAAGTACGCGATCTCGATACAGCCAATCGCCGCCTGGTCTTGAACGACGGTGAGATTCCGTACGATGAATTGATTGTGGCTACCGGAGCCACGCATTCTTACTTCGGGCATGACGACTGGGCCGCGATCGCGCCCGGGCTCAAGACCATTGAAAATGCCACCGCGATCCGTTCGAAGCTGCTGGCGGCGTTCGAGCGGGCGGAACGGGAGACAGACGCCGAGAAGCGGCGCGAATGGCTCAATTTCGTGATCGTGGGCGGCGGCCCAACGGGCGTGGAATTAGCCGGCGCGTTGAGTGAAGTGGCCAACGATTCGCTGCGCCACGATTTTCACCATATCGATCCCACGCAGGCGCACATCGTGCTTGTGGAGGGGGAGAGCCGGCTACTGCCGGCATTTCCACCGGAGCTTTCCGCGCACGCGGAAGAGGAACTGAAGGGACTGGGCGTACATACGCGCACCCAGGCGCGAGTTACCGCCATCGACGAATCCGGCGTTGTGATGACCACCGCCTCGGGCGCAGAGAGGATGGCTGCGCGCACGGTTTTGTGGGCGGCAGGCGTGCGGGCATCGCGGATGGGCAAGGTGCTGGCCGAGCGCGCGGGCGCGCAGCTCGATCAAGTCGGGCGCGTCGTGGTGGAGCCGGATCTTACGATCGGCGGGCACCCGGAAATTCGCGTGATTGGAGACTTGGCGCATTTTACCCATCAGACCGGCAAGCCTCTGCCGGGGGTGGCGCAAGTGGCGATTCAGATGGGGCATTACTCGGCGAAGGCGATCCGCGCGAAACTCCAGGGCCGGACGCTCAAGCCATTTCATTATTTCGACAAGGGCAACCTGGCGACGATCGGCCGCAACAAGGCGGTTGCCGATTTCGGATTCGCCAAGGTATCGGGCTTCCCGGCATGGTTTCTGTGGGTGTTTGTACACCTGATGTACCTGGTAGAGTTCGAGAATCGGCTGCTGGTGTTCGTGGAGTGGGTTTACAACTACATTACGCGCAATCGCGGCGCGCGGCTGATTACCAAGGAAAATTAGCTGCCCAGGTTGAAGCGGTGACAGATTGGCAAACGCCACATTGCGCGATGCCGCTATAGTTTTCCTGGAAATGGAATTTGTGGGCAGCAGGTGGGCACGTCACTGTCGGGCGCGAGACGGGCTCGTCCCGGTTTCCCGCGGATCCGGTGTCCGGTCCGGAGGTTCCACCGATGCGCGCAGAATTCCGGTTCCGGAAAATTAGGTGTTCGCCGCGTGTTACCCTCTGGTTTACTTCATTTGAGGCCCGATATGTCCTATCTTTCTATACGCGATCTCGATTTGAACGGAAAACAAGTCTTTATCCGGGTTGATTTCAACGTGCCGCTGGAGAAAAACGAAAAAGGCGCCATGCAAATCACCAGCGACAAGCGGATTAAGGCGTCGCTGCCAACTATTCAATATGCGCTCGAACATGGGGCCGGTGTCATCCTGGCGTCGCATCTGGGGCGTCCCAAGGGGAAGCCGAATCCCGAGATGAGCTTGCAGCCGGCGGCCGCGCGGTTGGCGGAACTGCTGGGGCGCGAAGTGAAAATGGCGCCCGATTGCATCGGCCCGGAAGTGGAAGCCATGAAGCCGGCGCCGGGCGGAGTGCTCCTGCTGGAGAATTTGCGATTCCATCCGGAAGAAGAGAAGAACGATCCGGCGTTTGCCAAGAAGCTGGCTGCCTTGTGCGATGTCTATGTCAACGACGCGTTCGGTTCGGCGCACCGCGCCCATGCGTCCACGGAAGGAATGATTCAGTTCGTGCCGACAGCGGCGGCTGGACTGCTGATGGAAGCAGAACTGAAGTACCTCGGCATGGCGACGACGAATCCGGCGCGGCCCTGCGTTTCGATTCTGGGCGGCGCCAAAGTTTCGGACAAGATCGAAGTAATTCAGAATCTCGGGAAAGTGGTGGACCGGCTGCTCATCGGCGGTGCGATGGCCTACACGTTCCTGAAGGCGCAGGGCAAGCCCACGGGGAAGTCGCTGGTGGAAGACGATAAGGTGGAGCTGGCGAAGAGTCTGCTGGCATCGCTGGGCGAAAAGCTGATGCTTCCGGTGGACCACGTGGTGGTGTCGGAAATCGCGGCCGGCGCAGCGCATGAGGCAGTCGAGACGATACCGGATGGCAAGATTGGCGTGGATATAGGACCGAAGACCGTGGCGGCTTATGCGGAAGTGATTTCGGGCGCGAAAACGGTGATCTGGAACGGGCCGATGGGCATCTTCGAGAAGCCGCCATTCGATGCCGGGACGGTGGCGCTGGCGAAGGCCGTGGCCGGCGCGGGCGCGGTTTCGGTGGTGGGTGGCGGCGATTCCGAGAAAGCCATCAAAGCGGCGGGCGTTACGAGCAAGATTACTCACGTATCGACGGGCGGCGGAGCATCGCTGGAATTTCTGGCGGGCATTCAGCTTCCGGGCGTCGCGGCGTTGAACCGCTGACACTTTAGGGCGGGGAACCGCCGCTCAGGCTGCTGGGGCGGGCTTTGCCGAGCAGGCCGAAGCCCTGCCCTCCGGGCGTTATGAGGCGCGACTGCGAAGGAGCGCTGCCTCCGGACAGTTTCCGGAGAGCACTCGCAATTGCCGCGTGGGAAGAACCGATGCTGCCTGCATCGGCCGGCCGGCGTTTGCCGCTACGTCAGGCTGGGGCTGGTTTGGGACAGCGGCGCCGGCATGTGGAGGCTTTCGACCTCGCCGAGTTTGCGATATCTCTCCAGAACGTGGTTCTGGGAAATCACGCCTTCCAGCTTGCCGAAATCGGCGCGGCTGACCACGGGCACCAGTTTCCACCGGTGCACATAACGCAAAGCTGTCTCCAAAGGATGATCGGGGTGCAGCCACGGGGTTCGATGGTTGGGAAGGGCGGAATTCAAGGACACGCTGCCCTTGCCATCCTTGGCCATCTGCTCGATGTCGTGCTTGCTCACCGTGGCCCATCCCACCGGTCTGATCCGTACCAGCATCACTTCCGGAGATTCCTTGCTCAGACGTTGAAATACCCGGCCGACCTTCTCCTCGCCATCCAAAACCCAGCTCCCAGGCGGCCGCATGGCATCTTCCACGCGCAATACGTCTTCTTCACGCTGCTCTTCCATTGACGGCAGATCGACTCCGTCGTGGCGCGTCAGCACGTCGAAAATCGGAGTGGGCTGAAGCGTGCGCGAGATCACGTAGGCAATGGTGTTGGCAACAATCACCGGCAAGATGATGGAATAATTTCCGCTCACTTCGAGGACCATGAAGACCGAAGTCATAGGCGCTCGCAGGAATCCCGCGAACAGCACGCCCATGCCCACCAGCGCGTACGTTCCGATGGAGACCGAAAGATGCGGCAGAACCGCGTGCTCCGCGCCACCGACCGCCGCTCCCAGCATCGCGCCGATGAACAGGGTGGGGGCAAACATGCCTCCGGGAGTTCCGCTGACGAAAGAGAGCATCGTGGCCACAATCTTGAGTCCGGCGAGGATGGCCAGGAACTGCCAGGTGAACTGTCCATGCATGGCTTCGTCCATGTACTCGTAACCTGCTCCCATGACCTGCGGCGCACCCAGGATTGCGATGAGACCAATGAGCAGTCCGGCCACGGCGGATTGGAAGTACCGGGTCCAGCCAGGCCAAGCCATACATTTCTCACGAAACACGGTAGTCCCCAGGGCAAAAGCCACGGACAAGAGGCCGCCGACCAATCCCAATGCGCAATAGGCAATAAGTTCGGTAGGGTGCTCCAGTTGTACCACCGGAATCCGGAACAAGGGTTCCGAACCAAGGAACCAGCGCATCACCACGACGCTGGAGACGGCGGAAAGCACGACCGATCCCAGGATTCCCGCGGTCCAACGTCCGATGACCTCTTCGATGACGAAAAGAACGGCCGAAATCGGTGCGTTAAAAGCAGCGGCGAGGCCGGCAGCGGCGCCCACGGGCGCGATTAACCGCATGCGGTCCCGCGACAGGTTTACGCGCCGCCCCAAGGCCGAAGCCAGACTGGCGCCGATTTGCAGCGAAGGATCTTCCGGCCCCAGCGAATGGCCCGACCCGATCGCCAAAGCGGCGGTGACGAATTTGCCGAGCGCGGTGCGAATCGGAATATAGCCGTTATAGATGTACAGCGCCGCTTTGGTTTGATTCACGCCGCTCCCGCGAGCCCGGGGGAAGACGTGAATGACCAGGGCCGAGATTACGAGGCCGGCGAGCGCCGGCGCCAGAATCAGCCGCAGGGGGGAAACTACGCCCGAACCCAGTGTCATCATCCGGCACCAGTCGATCGCAAAGCGGAAACAGACCACCGCCAGTCCGGAAAAAATGCCGATGAACACCGATAAAATCAGAAAGAAACGCTCTTCTCGAAACAGGGAGTGCCGGAGCGACTGCGGAACTCCCGGCACCGCCGCCGTGGTTTCGGGCCGAGTACCTCCCAAAAGAATCCCGGGCCCCGATCTTGATTGTGCGTCCACCTCAATTTCCTTCATGCAGCCTCGAAATCAGAACCAGCGCACGGTCCGTTGGGGTGCCGTTGCCGCACGCGGCGCTACTCAGGTTCTCAATGTTGAACACCAGTTCCATGGCATGCTCCACCAGGTCCGGATCCCGCTGGAGGTTGCGTTCCGTGATCTGGGGCTTCATCTTGGTCAAGGTTTCGGAGAGAGACGGCTGCGCCGGATCGTTGGTGGTATCGATCGCCGGGCAGGATGCGAGCCGCTGGCTCGCCGATGCAAAAGTGTCCATGACGATCCGGTCGCGTTCCGCGACCGAGATCCGCCGCCGGAAGGGGTCCAACTGCATCACCAGGCTGGCGGTTTCGAGGCGCGCGGCGATTTCCGCGTCATTGGGGTCGGCGGCCCGCGCCGATTCCAGATATTGTTTAGCCAGGCGATACTGTCCCAACTCGAAGGCTGCGCGTCCCGCTCCCGACAACGCCGCCGCATTATCCGGGGAGGTTTTCAGGCTCACGCGATATGCGGCGAGAGCATCCCTATCGTCCCCGGCTTGGATAAAAAGGTTCCCGACCATAGCCTGCTGGTCGGCATCGTCGCCCAAATTGGCGGCTAGCGCGATCAGTTCCGATTGCGCCTGCTCCTTCTGGTGGATCTTCAACAAATAGGAGATCAACTCCAGGCGCGTTTGCCGCCTCGCCTGTTCGTGGTCGGCGGGCCAGGTCGCGTAGATGGCGTTGTGATAGTACCGGAGTGCGCGGTCGGGTTGCCCCTTTTGCGCGGCGATGCGGGCAAGCTCCAGATTCACCAGGCCGTTCTCGGGTTGGCGATCCCAGAGGTTCGCCAAGTACGCTTCCGCTTCTTCGATCCGTTGTTGCCCGACCAGCGCCTCGGCGAGATTCAATTGGTATGTGTAGTCGCCCCGGGAATAGAGGAGCGCGGTTCGAAATTCGCTCACCGCCAGTTTATAGCGGCGTTGCGCGAGATCCGCCGCGCCGCGATTGAACCATTCGGCCCCCAGCGATTTCTGTTGCGCATGATACATGCTCGAAAGCCAGCTCACCGCGGAAAAGCAAATTATGGCGACAGTGGAAAGCACGGTGATCATCACCGGCTCCCGCATCAAGTAAGCCTTCAAATCGAGCTTCCGGGCTGGCGGAGACGGAGATTCGCCCGGCGTTTCCAGCACTGGAATATCTCCGCCGACTCTGTCACCTCGGAACATACCTGACAACCTAAATGTTTTGATGGTGGTTACGGGCTTCGATCAGATGCTTTCGGAACTGTTGCCCGTGACCTGTACCGGGCCCACACCACGCGGTCTGCACGTAAGCATCCTGCCAGGTCTCCGAGCCCCGCCTAAACACGCTATCCCTAATTCTAGCAAGTCCTTCCAGCGATCACAACGCCACTCAGTGCTACTCCGTGAACGGGATGCCGGTAGCGGCCTCAAAGTGCCGGTAGTTCTTGAACTCCACTTCGAATATGAGATAAGGCTGCCGCCGGAAATATCCGGCCCACGGGGAACTCGCGGGCATCTTCGTCAATTCGACACGGTTGCCGCTTGGGTGGTCGATCGGAGCGGGAACCGGTTCCCGGTTCAACTTAGTGCGCAATCGCGCGATCGCCCTGAAAAGGGAATTCGGTCTCAAGAGCATCGAACCCGACCAACTCGGGCGCTTTCGCGGCGCGGCGAAAATCGCTTCACCTTCTGGTCCGCGGTGAAGCCGGGCATGTTGGCGATGTTTCCGGGCTGACAGGGCGGGGCCGTCAACCCGATCCCGGTCCACCGCTTAAGTTAAGCGGTGGGTTTATCGCTTTCTCCTTTTGAATCAGCAAAAGTGCAATCCGTGACCGCTTATATGCGCGCCTTCCGGAGTCTCCGGGGACCTGACGCGGGCAACTTTTCGTGCCTTGGATGGGCAATTTTTCGAGACGAATGGAATTGGTCCGGCGGTTGCGGCACCGGAAGATTGATTTGAGTTTCGGGAGCCGAGTGGCGCCTGGGCGGTCAGACGGAGAGAGAATTAGTGTGTGTTTGCCTGGCGCCTTTGCGGTTTGGCGTGAAATCCTGACGGCGATGCCAAGAGGGCGGCGCGCTCAAAGAACGGGCACCCGACCGCGGGGCAATTGATCGTGCGTTCGCGGCACTAGACCAACAGGCGCGTGATCGTCCAACCGCCGCATACCAAACCAACGAAGATGACGAAAGCCAGCAGAAGCGGCTTGCGGCCCGCCTGTTTCATCTGCTGCCACCGGGTAGCCACGCCCAGAGCAAACATGGCGCTCGACAATATTACGGTGTCCAGGTTGATCAGACCAGTCCGCGCGGGCGGCGCCAGGGAAACGAAGGACTGCGCCAGTATGACCATACCGAACCAGAAAACAAACCAGGGGAATTTTACTTTCGAAGTCGAACTGCGGCCGCTACGGCTGCGATGACGGCTGATGATGAGCAGTACGGGGGCCAGCATGAGAACGCGCAGCATCTTAGTGACGACCGCGGTGTCGCTGGCTGCCTGGCTGACCGCGCGGCCGGCTGCGAGGGCCTGAGCGACCTCATGCACGGTGGCGCCGGCGTAAACGCCAAACTGGCGCTCGCTGAGACCACTGAACGGATAAAGCGATGGGTAAAGGAACATGGCGATGGTCCCAAACATCACCACCGTACCCACGGCGACACTCACCTTGTGAGACTCGCATTCGATTACCCGATCGGTAGCTAATACCGCCGCGGCGCCGCAGATACCGCTGCCGGCGCTTACCAGTAAGGCGGTGTCGCGATCCAGACCAAAAATTCGTGTGCCAAGCCAGTATCCGGCCATCAGGACCGTGCTGATCACGATCAAATCCAGGAACAGCGCGCGCGGCCCGAGCCGCCACAAATCGCCCACCGTCAATCTGATGCCGTACAACACAATGCCAAGCCGCAACAGGGACTGCTGACAGAAGCGCAGGCCGGGGTGAAGGTCTTGCAGGAATCTCTTCGGTACCAGGTTGCCGACGGCCATGCCGGCTAAGATGGCCAGGGTGAGCGGACTGAGTTGGAGCTTTCTGTCCCATGGAAGGGACGACGCGGCCCATGCCAGCAATGCCGCCGAAAGGGACAAGCCGCATCCCGCCAGAAATGCCCCGGAAGGTCTCGAGAATGACATTCGTCCTAAGGTTACCGGCAGGGCGCATATAATCCAAACGGATAATCTCAATATATCCATTCGATAAAATCAATTTAGAATACGGAAATGCAGATCACGATCCGGCAATTGGAGATCTTTCGGGCCATCTGTCAGAACGGCACCATCACGGGCGCGGCGCGGCAGATCGGACTTTCGCAAGCTGCCATGAGCCAGGCGCTGGCGGAACTGGAGAACCAACTCCGGCGGCGGCTGTTCGACCGGCACGGGCGGCGAATTTCCGTAAACGCCGCCGGGCGCGAAGTATTGCCGGCGGCCGTCAGAGTATTAGACCAGGTCCGCGAAATCGAAGCCGGAGCCGCCAGGCCGCATCTCAGCGCCAAGCTGTTTGCCAGTCTCACGGTTGGGAATTATATGCTGCCCCCGCTGATTGCGCGGTTCACGCGGCGTCACCCAGATGCACGGTTTCAGGTGGCGATTGGAAATACGAACCAAGTGGTTCGATCGGTTCAGCAGTTCGAGAGCGATGCGGGATGGATCGAGGGGCTGTCGCGCCATCCGGACCTGTACGCAATTCCCTGGCGCGAAGACCGGCTGGTGATTTTCGCGGCGGCAAAGCACCCGCTCGCGGGGCGCCGGGTTCCGGCATCCGCGCTCGCCGGCTCGCGGTGGGTGTTGCGCGAGCCAGGGTCAGGCACGCGGTCGGTTTTCGAAGAAGCCATCAAAGGAGCGTGCGAGTTGGCGCACGCGCCGGTGGAACTGGGAGGAATCGGTGCGGTGAAGCGCGCTGTGATGGCGGGCGCCGGGCTGGGCTGCCTTTCGCAATCGGCCATTGAGCCGGAATTGAAAGCCGGGCAGCTCCGGAGGGTCTTCGTACGGGGGTTGAATCTGCGGCGCCAGATCACTCTGGTTATTCACCGGGAAAAGTACATCGACGCCGCCATGAAGGAATTCCTGCAATTCTGCGGTTTCACACTCCCGTGAGTTTGACGGCGCACGCGGCTCGCCGGCATTTGCGATTCTGGTTGCGTTCCAAACACCAGCGCAATGCCGGCCGGTATCGTGGATGCTGTCCCGCGTTTTCGCCGCTTCGTCCGTGCGTCCGCCTGGCAACCGGATTTCACCAATACGCCGGCTGCAAAAGGATGGGGCGCCTGAGTACTGGTGTGCCCGCCGCGAGGGAGAATTCCCGATCTTGCATCGACGAGGCGGCAAGGCGCTCGACAGAGAGATCAAAAATTGCGTACGATCTTAGCGTGCCCCACGAGATGAAGTCCGACGCCCAGATTGCAGCGGACCTGTTCACTGGCGACGAAGCGGCCTTCACGGAATTCGTCAAGGCGTTTCACGCGCGGCTTTCCCAATACAGTTTTTTGATGTGCGGACAACGCGAAGACGCGGAAGAAGTCGCCCAGGAGACCCTTCTCAAGGTATTCGAGAGCAT
>Ga0335072_10000841_pt1 | contig 54061 bp, 56 predicted proteins | sample Lox_Sample_21_FD_206725 | JGI IMG/M metagenome (GOLD analysis project Ga0335072, IMG submission 206725) | Soil microbial communities from Loxahatchee National Wildlife Refuge, Florida, United States - Lox_Sample_2.1 | ecosystem: Environmental > Terrestrial > Soil > Wetlands | place: USA...
AACACGTGGACGCTCGTCGGGGTGATGGAGGAGAAGGCGAGCCGAGTGATCGAGGTCCTGCTCGCGGCGGTGGGACCCGGAAAGCTCCTCAGCGGCAAGGTGCTCGGGATCGGTGTGGTGGTGTTCGCGCAGGCCGGGCTCGTCGTCGCGTTCGCGATCGGGCTAGCGCACGCGGTCGGATCAGATCTCGTGCACGGCACCGCCCCCGGGGTGCTGGTGAGCGCGGTCGTGTGGCTCGTGCTCGGCTACGCCTTCTACAGCTGGGTGTACGCCGCCGCCGGCTCGATGACCGAGCGCCAGGGGCAGGTCCAGACGCTGGCCTTCCCGCTGGCGCTCCCGATCATCTTCGCCTACTTCATGGCCACCACGACGCTGGCCTCGGGGACACCGTCGACGTTCTTCGAGGCGCTTGCCTACGTGCCGCCGACGGCGCCGTTCGTGGTGCCGGTGCTGGTCGCGCTGGGAGCGATCACGTGGTGGCAGTGCGCGATCTCGGTGGCGCTGATCGTCGTGTCGACCGTCGCCGTCGCCCGTCTCGCGATGCGGGTCTACCGGACGGCGACGCTCCGTATCGGGGCACGGGTCAGGCTCCGTGACCTCGTGCCCCGGCCGCGCGTCCCCCGGCCGCGCGTCACCCTGCCGCGGGGGAGCCGCTAAGTCAGTGACTTTCCCGCGCGTGTTTGGGGAGCCAGAACACCGCCGCGCACGCCGCCGCCAGGAACCCGACCGCGACCAGCAGCGCGTGATCGGACGCGCCCACGAACGCGACCGGCCCGTGGCTGCCGCCCAGCCGATCGAACAGCACGGTGCCGACCGCGGCGATCCCGATCGACATCGCCAGCTGCTGGATCGACTCGAGCAGGCCCGAGGCCGAGCCGATCTCGTGCGGCGCGACCCCTGCGAGGATCACGTCGAACATCGGCACGAACACCATTCCCATGCCGAAGCCGGTGATCGCCAGCGGCCCGGCCAGATCCCACGCGGTCACGCCGCCGCCGTCCGAGCGCAGGACGATGTCGACCACGATCAGGCCGACCGCCATGATCACGATCCCGATGTGCATCGTGGTCCGCCCGATCTTCGCCAGCAGCGCCGAGGAGGTGATCGAGCCGCCGATCGCCATCACCGGGATCGCCACCGTCGCGACCGCACAGGCCAGCGGGGTCAGGCCGAGTCCGGTCTGGAACATCACGTTGAGCGCGATCATCATTCCACCCATCGCGCCGATGAAGCCGACTACGACCGCGAGCCCGGCGACGTAGGGGCGCCGGCGGAGGAGCGACGGCTCGACGAGCGGTATGCGGCCCTGGCGCGACCGGCGTATCTGGAGGACGCCGAACGCCGCCAGCGCCACGAGTCCTGCGCCGAGTACCGCAAACGACCATGCCGGCCAGCCGTGCTCCCGCCCCTCGATCAGCGGATACACGAGCGCGAACCCGCCGACCATCGCGAGCCCGACGCTCGGGGCGTCGAGCCGCGCGCCCGGTGCCGACGGCGCGGTCCTGGGCAGGTAGCGCCGCCCAGCGGCGATCGCGAGCAGTCCGAGCGGCACATTGACGAGGAAGATCGCGCGCCAGCCGGTGCCGAGGAGGTCGAGGTTGACGAGCGCGCCGCCGACGAGCGGGCCCGCGACCGCCGCCAGACCCATCACCGGACCGAACACTCCGAACGCCTTCTGCTGCCCTTCGGCGCCGAACAGGTCACGGATCAGGCCGAAGCCCTGCGGCACCATCACCGCGGCGACGGCGCCCTGGAGCGCCCGCCCGGCGATCAGCGCACCCGGTGATGGCGCCAGCGAGCACAGCGCCGACGCGGCGACGAACCCGCCGATACCGGCCAGCAGCACCCGCCTGCGGCCGAACAGGTCGCCGAGCCGAGAGCCCAGCAGCAGCGTCACCGCCATCGCGAGCGTGTAGGCGGCGGAGATCCACTCGAGCGCCGCGTACGAGCCGCCGAGGTCCCGCCGGATAGCCGGCGCGGCGGTCTGGGCGATCGTCGAGTCGAGCAGGTCCATGACCGAAGCGGCGACGACTACGAGGAAGCCGAGCCAGATGGCCCGGTTGGAGCTTGAGGGCCGCGACTGCGCAACGGCCAGGGAGGGGGTGAAGGTGGTGGTTGACATGTCCGCAGCCTTTCGAGCATTGCGGTCAATTTCAGTCCTCAAAAGGTGCGGAACGGGTCTATTGAGGACAATTAGGGTCCGCAATCTATGGGAGGATGCGCGGCATCATGGTTCAGACCTCCGCCCGCCTACTCGCATTGCTTTCTCTGCTCCAGATGCGCCGGGAATGGACCGGCCAGGAGCTCGCCGACCGCCTCGAGGTCGGCCCCCGCACGATCCGTCGCGACGTCGACAAATTGCGCTCGCTCGGCTATCCGGTCGAGGCCGCTCCAGGCGTCGCCGGCGGCTACCGGCTCGGTAACGGCGGCGAGCTTCCGCCGCTACTGCTCGACGACGCCGAAGCCGTCGCCGTGGCCGTCGGTCTGCGGACCGCGGCCGCCGGCGGGATCGCCGGGATCGAGGAGACGTCCGTCCGCGCCTTGACCAAGCTCGAGCAGGTGCTGCCGAGCCGGCTCCGGCGCCGGGTGAGCGCGCTCAGCGTCGCCACCTCGACGTTCGGCGTCGAGGGCCCGCGAATCGATCCCGACGTGCTCGCAACGCTGGCCGGCACCTGCCGCGACCGCACCCGCCTGCGCTTCGCCTACATCGCCCGGGACGATAAGGCGTCGCAGCGCAACACCGAGCCCCACTCCGTCGTCTACAGCGGCCACCGCTGGTACCTGGTCGCGTTCGACCTCGATCGGGACGACTGGCGCACGTTCCGCATCGACCGGATTCGCGGGCGTCTGCGTCCGGGTGAGCGCGGTCGCCGGCGCACCGTCCCCGGCGGCGACCCGGCCGCATTCGTCAAGGAGCGGCTGCGCGGGGTGAGGGAGAGCGAGGCCGTGGCCCCACCCGGGCGAGTGCGCCTCGCGGCGGCCGCCGCCAGCGTTCGCGGCCGCATCCCGGTCCGGTACGCCGAAGTCGAACCGGACGGCGAGGATGCTTGCATCGTGACCACTCGGAGCGGCTGGTCATACAGCTTCCTGGTGTGGATGGCGACGCTCGACGAGCCGATGCAGGTGCTCGACCCGCCGGAGTTGGCCGACGCGGCGCGAGCGCTGGCGGCCCGGTTGGGCGCGGCGGCGTAGGGCGCTGCCCGCGCGACCCGTCTCAGCCGCTCGTCGCGCCTCGGCCGTTGTAAGAACCTGCACAAGTGGCCAAATCACCGCCGGGCGAGCCGCGGCGACCACATAAGCATCGTGGGGCTGCTTATGTGGCTCCTGGGGAGGCTGGGCGGGAGGTTTGCCGCGAAATACAGGGGTCGGCTCGCCGGCCTCGGGCCGGGGCCGGGGCTAGGGCCGAGGCCGGGGGCGGGGCCGGGGCCGAGGCCAGGGCCAGGGCCAGGGCCAGGGCGGGGCCGGGGCCAGGGCGGGGCCGAGGCCGGGGCCGGGGGCGGGGCCGGGGCCGGGGCCGACCTCGCGCCTAGCCGCGCAGGTGGGCGCCGGTCACCCGGGCGTCGATGTCCGGATGGCCGAGTGCGCGCGCCACCGAAACGCGGTGGCGCCCGTCGAGGACGTAGTAGCCGTCGGGGCGCTTGACCAGCTCGACCGGTGGGAGTGCGTCGCCGCGCCGGTGGGCCAGCGCGATTCGCTGCCAGCGGGCGCGCAGGACCTCGGACGCCGGCCGGAAGCGGGCGTCGAAGTGTGGCGTCGGCTCGAGCGTGCCGACGATCGCCTCGAGCGGCACGACCTGCGCGCGCGGCAGCCCGCCCACGAGCACGGCGGCCTCGCCAAGCGCGCGGGGGTGGCGGCACTCCGCCCGCCGGCTCAACCACCGCCCAACCCGGGCGACGAAATGAGCACGCCGAGCGCGGCGGAAGTCGGCCTCCGCGTCGAGCACCGGCATCCCGGTGGCGTGGTTCTGTAGCAGCGCGAACATCGTCCTCAGTCCAAGGTAGCCGTTAGGCGCGGACCTGCCATCGGGAGTGTGCCCACACCTGGCCCTCAGTTTTCGGAGGTCGCCCCTTACCGGGTAATCGCCAGCAAGGCCCGAGTCCTTACCCCAGCTACAGCTCCCAGCCGAAGCACACCGACCGCCAGCTAGGTTGCTCGCGATCGTAGAACCGGTGCGCGTCCGCGCGGGTCTCGGCGGAATCGAGCTCGAGGTGGGAGGCGCCGCGGGCGCGCGCCCAGTCCTTGGCCGCGTCGAGCAGCCGCTTGCCGGTGCCGAGCGAGCGGCGCTCCGGATGGACCGCGAGGTCCTCGACCCAGACCCGTCGCCCGAACCGGACCGACTCGAGCTCGTCGTAGGCGGTGCAGAACCCGACGAACTCGTCGCCGAGCGCCGCGACGAGCACGACGGCATCGTCTGCGCTCACCGCGTGGCGGATCGCCGCCGTCGCCCGAACCGGATCCCAGAGCCCCGGGCGGGAACCTGGAGGCGCGAACAGCCACTCGTACATCGACAACACGTCATCGACTTCGTCGAGCGTCGCCGCCCTGACCACGGTCTCAGCCATCAGCCGATGATCGCAGCAAGCTCCCGCGCGAGGTCCCCGCGCGCCGAAGCCGGCACCACGACACCGGAGAGATCGAGCCACGAGGCCACGAGGCGGAGCTCGGCCGCGAGCTCCGCCGCCACCTCCGCGTCGTCGACGCCATCCTCCGCGAACGCCCCCTGCACGAGCAGCGCGCCCCGCTGGCGATCGGACTTGAGATCGACGCGCGCGACCAGCGTCTCCCCGAGCAGGAACGGCAGCACGTAGTAGCCGTGCACGCGCTTCTCCGCCGGCGTGTAGATCTCGATCCGGTAGTGGAAGTCGAACAGCCGCTCGGTGCGCTGACGGAACCAGATCAGCGAGTCGAACGGCGACAGCAGCGCGCGGGCGTGGAGCCGGCGCGGGCGGCGGGCATCCGGCCACAGATACGCGGGCGCCGACCACCCGGAGACCTCTACCGGGAGCAGTTCCGCCGCCGCCGTGAGCTCGGCGACGCGCGCCTTCGAGTCCGCGCGCGGCAGCCTGAAGTAGTCGCCGATGTCCGGCTCGGTGGCCACGCCGAGGGCCCGCGCGGCGATCCGTACCAGTTCGCGCTGCGCTTCCTCCGGGTCCGGCGTTGGCCGCTCGAGGATCGAGGCGGGGAGCACGCGCTCGGTCGTGTCGTACAGCCGCTCGAAGTTGACCCGTCGCGCCGCGGCCACCTGTCCGGTGAAGAACAGATGCTCGAGCGCGACCTTGCCCTCGTGCCAGTTCCACATGTGCCCCGGCCGCGGCGGCGGCCGGACCGCGCCGGTGTCCCGCGCGCGGATCGGTCCCTGCTCGGCGACCAGCTCGAGCGTGTCCGCGACCAGCTCCGGCTCCTCCCGGACGATCCGTGAGATCGACCCCCACGCTTCGCGGTCGACGTCCGCCATCCGCCACCGGAACAGCGGATGCATCTCGACCGGGATCAGCGACGCCTCGTGTGCCCAGTACTCGACCAGCCGACGGTCGACCTTCCCGTTGCCGTGGCCGGCGATCCGGTCCAGGCGCGAGCGGTCGTACGGCCCGAGCCGCGAGAACACCGGCATGTAGTGCGCCCGGCTGAACACGTTGACCGAGTCGAGCTGGAGGACGCCGAGCTGGCGCACGAGCGTCTCGATCTGGTTGACGCTCGGCGGCCGGACCGGTCGCGGCTTGCCGAACCCCTGCGCGGCGAGCGCGATCCGCCGCGCGGCGGCGAGGCTCAAACGCTGAGGTTTTTCCTGATCCATGGCGTTGCGTTCCAATATGTCGGGTCGGGCGGATGGGGGATGTCGAGAACCGGGGAACCGGCTCCGACATAGCTGCGAACCCCGCGAATGGGCGGGTCGAAATAAAAGGAGAGGACGCGATGCGGTTCATGTTGTTGCAGAACTACGCCCCGATCGAAGGCGTCGAGCCGATGAGCAAGTGGACGCCCGAGGAGATCACGGCCCACATCGACTTCCAGATCCGTGTCAACGCCGAGCTCACCGAGCGCGGCGAGCTGGTCGACGCCCAGGCGTTGGCCGGCCCGGAGCTGGCCAGGTTCGTGACCAGCGACGGCGCCGGCGTGCCGGTCGTCACCGACGGCCCGTTCCCCGAGTTCAAGGAGCTCCTGGCCGGCTACCGGATCGTCGACGTCGAGTCGCCCGAGCGCGCGGTCGAGATCGCGGCGCGGGTGTCCGCGGCTCCGGGGCAAGGTGGGCGCGCGATCAAGCAGCCGATCGAGGTCCGCGAGGTTATGGGCGCGCCGGACTCCGACGCGTGACCGACGACGAGAGCATCGAGGGCCTGCTGCGCGATCTCGCGCCCCGGGTCCTCGGTGCGGTCGTGCGCCGATACGGGAACTTCGCCGACGCCGAGGACGCCGTTCAGGAGGCACTGCTCGCGGCGTCCCGGCAATGGCCGACCGAGGGCACGCCCGACCATCCCATTGGTTGGCTGATTCAGGTGGCGTCGCGCCGGATGGCCGATCAGATCCGGAGCGAGGGCTCGAGAAAGCGCAGAGAGGAGCTAGCCGTCGCGCTCGAAGCGCACGATCCCGAGCCGGCGCCGGATCACGACGACACGCTCGCGCTGATGTTCATGTGCTGCCACCCCGCGCTGACGCCGGCCTCGGCGATCGCGCTGACGCTGCGCGCGATCGGCGGACTGACCACGGCCGAGATCGCGCGCTCGTTCATCGTTCCCGAGGCTACGATGGCCCAGCGGATCAGCCGCGCCAAGCAGGCGATCAAAGCCTCCGAGGTCCCGTTGGCGATGCCAAGCGGCGCCGAGGCGGCGGAGCGGCTCCGATCCGTGCTGCACGTGCTGTACCTGATCTTCAACGAGGGCTATCTCACGACCGCCGGCACCGAATTGGCCCGGGCCGACCTATCGACCGAGGCCATCCGCCTGGCCCGGATCGTCCACCTGGCCCTCCCTGACGACCCCGAGGTCACGGGACTGCTGGCGCTGATGCTGCTGACCGAGGCTCGTCGTCCGGCCCGAACCGGGCCTCGCGGCGAACTGATCCCGCTATCCGACCAGGACCGCATGTTGTGGAACGCGGACCTGATCGCCGAGGGCGACGCGCTGATCGCCGGCGCCTGGAGCAAAGGGTCCGTCGGCCCGTACCAGGTGCAGGCGGCGATCGCCGCGATCCACGACCAGGCGCGCCGCCCCGAGGACACCGACTGGCGCGAGATCTACGCCCTGTACGCGGTGCTCGAGCGGATGAGCGCCAACCCGATGGTGTCGCTCAACCGCGCGATCGCCGCCGCGATGGTGGACGGGCCGGCCGCGGGCCTTGCGCGCCTCGACCCGCTGGAATCGCAGATTCCCGGACACCATCGCGTCCACGCTGTCCGCGCCCACCTGCTCGAGATGGCCGGCGACCTCGACGGGGCGATCGCCGAATACGAGATCGCCGCGGAACGGACGACGAGCCTCCCGGAGCAGCAGTACCTGGTCACGAAGGCCGCCCGCCTCAGACACGAAGCCCCCTGACCCCCGATCAAGCGCGATCCCGCGAGTGCCGATCTACCAATCATGGAAGTGTCGTCGTTGCCCCTGGGCCGACCTGTCCGGCAGCGGATCGGCCGGCGCGCGCTGGCGCTGGCGGTCCTCGCTCTCGCGGCCGTGTGGTTCGTGGCCCACAAGGACCTCAGCTACTACAAGGTCACGTCCGGCTCGATGGAACCGACCCTCCAGATCGGGCAACGCGTCGCGGCGGAGACGTCGCTCGCGCCCCGTATCGGAGACATCGTGCTGTTCCATCCGCCGGCCGGCGCGCGTCCGAGCAACCCGCTGTGCGGTTCGAGCGATCAGGGGGCCGGGCACACCCAGCCCTGCGGCGTCCCACTCCCGCAGCAGTCGGACGCCACGTTCGTCAAGCGTGTCGTCGCCGGCCCCGGGGACATGGTCGCGATCGTCGACGGGCACGCGGTCGTAAACGGCGTCACCGAGAACGAGCCGTACATCGCGCCGTGCGACGCCAGCAGCACGACGTGCAGCTTCCCAACCCCCGTGCGCGTCCCCGCGGGCGATTACTACATGCTCGGGGACAATCGCGCGAGCTCCGACGACAGCCGCTACTGGGGGCCAGTGCCCGCGGCGTGGATCATCGGCACGGTCGTGCGCTGCTCGGACCTGCGCACCGTCTGCCACGCCGTACGCTGAGCGGCCACGCCCCGGCTGACGCCGTTCGCGACCGCTACTGGTACAGAACCAGTTGGTGCACGCAGAACGAGAAGAACAGCGCCAGCAGGCTCCAGGTGATCGGCCAGCTGAGCGTCCTCGTGAACGCCACGTCGAAGCTGCCGAAGCGGAGCACGTACACGAAGATCCCCGCGAGCATCACCGCGAACACGATGACCGCGGGCAGCGGCGACAGCGCCAGCCCGATGATCGGCGCGACGATCAGTCCGAGCACGACCCAGCCGGCGATGGTGAGGACGTCGACCGTGAGTCTCGTGCGCTGGCGCCCCACGATCGTCATGAACCCGGCGGCACCGACGAGCGCGGCGACCATGAACACGCCGAGCGGCCACCGGGAGCTGAAGCTGAAGATCGCGCCCATCAGCTTCCCGCCGATCCACAGCAGGAACGGGTCGACGACCGCGATCGCCAGGTAGCAGAGGCCCATGTCGGCGGTCGAGTCCCAGGGGTTCGCGAACGTCGGGCGCCGAACCACCATCGCCTCGCGCAGCGCGTCCGGCGCGAGCGCTCCGCGGAGGGTCTGCGTGCTGTCGTGTTCGGTCGCCAACGTCGAGCCTCGACCCGGAATGGTAGGGAGGTTGGCGATCCCTCGCGGCGCGAACCCCTCACGGCAGTGACAGCGGGCCCCGCACCACCTGACTGACTGATTTTCTGACCCGGGTCGCTAGGGTGCAGCGCGTGCGGATCGCCGTGCTCGCCGACATCCATGGGAACCTGCCCGCGCTGCGGGCGGTACTGAACGAACTCGACCAGGAGCCGGTCGACGCAATCGTCGTCGCCGGGGACGTCGTCGGCGGCCCGCTCGTCCGCGAGACGCTCGAGCTGCTGGCGGCGCGCCGAGAGCCGACTCGCTGGGTCCGCGGCAACTGCGAGCGTGAGGCCGTGGCCGTGTACGACGGCGCTCCGGTGTCCGATGACCCGGCCGGGAGGGCGGCGGCGTGGAGCGCCCAGGCGCTCGATTCCCGCTGGCGCGACGAGCTCGCGGCCTGGCCGATCAGCCTCGGGCTCGACGATGTGCGCTTCTGCCATGGCACGCCGCGCCGCGACGACGAAATCCTCACCCGCACCACGCCCGAGGACGTGTTGACCGAGGCGCTGGCGGACGTCACCGAGCCCCTGATCGTCGGCGGCCACACCCATCAGCAGATGGTCCGCAGCGTCAACGGGACCGTCACCTACGCCAACGCGGGCAGCATCGGAATGCCCTACGAGGGTCGACCGGCCGCGTTCTGGATGATCGTCGAGGACGGGGTGCCCAGCCTGCGCGAGACGAGCTACGACCTGCACCAAGCAGTGCAGGAGCTCCGCGCGTCGGGATTCGCCGACGTCGAGGAGCAGCTCGGCGGATCGCTGCTCGACCCGACCGATCCCGCCTGGGTGTCGGCGTTCTTCGAGCACGGCGCCGGCCGCGGCGAGGATCCGGGCGAGCAGCCGAGCGTGGACTAGGGCAACCCGCGCAGGTGCCGGGGCGAGTCCCGCACCCGGCCATCGGGCGTTGACACCTGTCGGTCCGCGAGCATTGCGTTCAGCGCCGCGAACGCGTCCGAGTCGAGCCGGGCCGGCACGTCGGCGGACATCAGCTCGAGCGCGGCCTCAGAGGGGTAGGCCGCTCGGTACGGGCGCTCGGAGATCAGCGCCTCGTAGACGTCGGCGATCGCCAGCACCCGCATCGGCATCGTCTGCTCCTCCGCGCGCAGCCCCCGCGGGTACCCGTGGCCGTCGAGCCGCTCGTGATGGGAGCTCGCGAGCGCAGCGAGCCGGTCGAAGCCGGGGACTTGCTCGAGGATCCGCTCGGTCAGCAGCGCGTGGTCCTTGAACCGCTTCTGCTCGTCCTCGGTCAGCGGTCCTGGCTTGTCGAGGATCCGGTTCGAGATCGAGAGCTTGCCGATGTCGTGGAGCAGCGCCGCGCGGCGAAGCTCGCGCTGGGTGCCCTCGTCGAATCCGAGCACCGTGCCGATCCCGAGCGCGATCGCGCACACGCGATCGCAGTGCTCGTGCGTCCACGGCGACTTCGCGTCGATCACCGCCGCGAACCCTTCGGCGATCGTGTCCAGCCGGTCCTCGTCGGCGGTCAGGATCCGGTCGGGCGGCTCGACCGTGGACACGTCCGGCGTCGCCAGCGAGTGCCAGAAGCGATCGTCACGACGGAACGCGCCGAGCGCCTCGACCAGTGCCGGGTCGAACCACGTGCCACTCCGCTTGACGGCGACGCGGTACGCGATGTTGACGCCGCGCGCGGCATGAAACACCTCGACCGTCTGGGCCAGGCACATGATCCTGGCCAGGAGCGGGATGTCGGTCCCGCTGAGCCCTTCCGGCTGGCCGTGGCCGTCCCAGTGCTCGTCGAGCGCCTTGATCGCGTCGGCCGTCGCTTCGGAGAAGCCGAGCTTGAGCGCGATCTCGGCGCCGCGGTGACAGCGCGCCTTCATCAGCGCCCGCGTGACGTGGCCTTCGTTGCGGATCGCCTGCAGCCGGCCGGCGCGGTCGATCAGGGACCCGTCCGGAGCCACGGTCTTGATCGACCACGCGAATGCCGACAGCGGACGCGCCCAGTCCACGAGTTTGGACGAGTGCTTCGCGTGCTGGTCGTCGGCGCGGAACAGCGCGGCCATGTGCGACGAGTTCGCCGAGCATCCGGCGTCCTTCAGCAGCAGCGCATAGAACAGGTCGGATCGCGCGGACGCGTCGAGCCCGAGTTCGTCGGCCACGCGCATCCCGATCAGGCACGACCGCGCGGCGTGCCCCGGCGGCTCCCCCTCCGCGATGTCCAGGGCGCTCGACAGCGCGCCAATCAGCTCGGACAGCGCGATCTCGCGGGAGCCGGCCATCAACTCTAAGTATCGGCACAGAAGCCCTGAAGGACAACCGGTTGCGTTCGGCGGCGGACCTCTAGGCTTCCTGATCCGATGTGCGATCTACACGACGAGCACGACCCGCTCCCGCCGCTCGAGGCCGACGAGTACCGGCTCGACACCGCGCGCGTGCGCGGGTTCGTCGCCGACGTGCGCGAGCGGATCTCCGCGGCGGAGTCCCCGAGCCACGCGTGCGAGCTGATCAGCCCGCTGTTCGCGGAGTTGCTGGCCGACCAGGCCTGGCTGCCCGCGGCCTATCAAGAGCCGGCCGTCGACAGCGGTATGGGCGGCGGCATCGGGCAGTGGCTGGTGTTCCGCGCCGCCGACCGGTCGCTGTCGTTGTTCAGCCTGGTGGTGCCGCCGGGCGCGATGACGCCGGTCCACGACCATCTCGCCTGGGGCCTCGTCGGCGTCTACCGCGGCGTCCAAGACGAGGAGTTCTACCGCCCGGGAGATGGGCAACTCGCGCTCGTGCGACGGCGTCCGGTTAACCCGGGCGACTTCTATGCGCTGCTGCCGCCGCGCGATGACGTGCACCGCGTGCGGACGACCTCCGCCCACACGTCGGTGTCGATCCACCTGCTCGCGAACGACGTCGGCTGCATCTGGCGCCACACGTTCGACGAACAAACGGGCGCACCGAGTCCGTTCCGGTCGGGGTACGTGAACGCCGAATGCGCGTCCGACGCGTGACCCCGTGAGCGCGACCCTGCAACGCCACGCGACCGGGCTGACCTGGACAGAGCCCGGGATGACGGTCCGCACGGCGCACGCACTGCAAAGCGAGGGCCGGGTGTGGCTGGTCGACCCGTTCGACGACGGCCCGGCTCTGCGCGAGGCCGAGTCCCTCGGCGCGCCGGCGGGCGTGTTCCAGCTGCTCGACCGGCACAACCGCGACTGCGAGGCGATCGCGTCGAGCCTGGGCGTGCCGCTGCTCCGACTCCCCGAGAGCGCCCCCGACACGCCGTTTGACCCCGTCCCGGTCCTGTCCCGCTGGGGCTGGCACGAGGTGGCGCTGTGGTGGGAGCGCGAGCGAGCGCTGATCGTGGCCGAGGCGATCGGGACGGCGCCGCCGTTCGCGCTCGGGCGCCGAGCCGGCGTCCATCCGATGTTGCGCCTGACGCCGCCGCGCTCGCAGTTCGCGCCCTACCGGCCGTCGATGCTGCTGGTCGGCCACGGCCCCACGATCGAGACCGACGCCGCGACCGCGCTCGACGACGCGCTCTCGCATGCGCGGTCCGACATCCCGCGGCTCGTCACGTCGTTGCCCAAGCTGGTCCGCGGCGGTTGATCCCGGCGGGCCGACGTGACCGCCGCGATCTACGAGTCCGATCCGAACGCATTGCCGGAGTCCGAATTCGTGCCCGGCGAGCTCCGGCATCTCGTGGCCGGGGCCCCGGGCCGGCTGCGCGACGCGCGACGGACTCCGATCACGGTGACGGCGGTCAGGCCCGACGTCGCCGCGTTCGAGGTCGAGGTGGGCGCGTTCGAGGACGCCGGCGCGCGCTGGGAGCTGTCGCTCGAGGAGGTCGGGCGCTTCCAGTTCCCGCAGGACGCACCGGTCGCGCCGCCCGAGACGGTGGCCGAGCTAAAGGATGCGCTCGGACGGTTCGATCGGCAGCTCGTGATCGACATCGATCCCGCCGCGCGCGAGAGGACCCTGCGCCGGATCGAACGCGCGCGTGCCGACGTGCGAATCGAGCTGCCGGCGCCGCTCGACCTGGACGCGAGCGTGCGCGCCCGCGCCGGCGACCCCGAGCTGTTCGCGTTGCTCGACGAGTTCGTCGCCGACCGCGACGTCGCCGACCTCGAGCGGCGGTTCACGAGCGCGTTCGTCAGCAACCCCCGCTCCGGGGAGTTCGTCAAGGGGCACGCGATCGTGCTCGCCGAGCTCGGCCTGTGCCCGTACCGCGGCAAGATCGTCCGCGATCCGGGAGTGTTCGAGGGCGCCGGCAACAGAGAGCGACGAGCCGAGCATCTCGTGGCCCGGCTCGCGTTCGCGTACGAGCTGTGGTCGGCGATCGGCGAGGACACCGTGACGCTCTACCGGGGCGCCGCCGTCGAGGGCCAGTTATCCGAGCCGTCGCCGTCGTCGTTCGTATCGGCTACGTTTTCGCACGACGTGGCTGCGGCGCACTTCGAGGGCGGCCCGACGACGCGGACGGCGGTCATGTGGCGTCAGCGCGTGCCGGTCGCCCGCCTGTTGCTCACGTTCCTCGAGACGCGCGAGATGAACGCCCGCTTCCGCGAGGCCGAGGCGGTCCTGATCGGCGACCCGGCTAATACCGCGTTCTAGGCGCGATCACTTCGGGGGCCACGGGCCGGCGTTCGCGCCGAGGGCGTTCAGCCAGTTGCGCATGTATGTGCCGGCCGGCGTGATCTCGCCTTCCTCGTAGCCCGTCGTCGCCTTCGCGAGCGTGATCCCGTTGAGCGTCGACCAGCCGTACTCGATCGCGGTGCCGTGCGCGGCGTACTTGGCGACCGTCTGCCCCTGCTGGAGGATCGAGCCCGGGGGCGCGATGTCCGTGATCTCCTCGGCCACGTACTGCACCTGACCCGCCTGCTGGCCCTGGAGCAGCTCGAAGTAGACGAGCGGCTGACCGGCGTACCAGTCCGGCTCGATCGCGAGGATCTTGATCTTGCAGGGGGCGAGGATCGGCGCCCCGACCGGCAGCTGGGCGTCGACGCCCTGGTCGGTCCGTTCCCACACCGTCACGTACTGGAGCGGGTCGATGTAGCTGGTGTCGCTTCTCTGCACCGCGACGTGCTGGAGCGCGAGCAGGTGCCTGACCTCCGACAGCGGCATCGCGTGCGCGTTGGGATCGCCGACCGGGTCCTGCGGCGTCACCGCCGCCGCCTGCTGGCCGGCCGCGGGCTCGATTGCCTGCGGGTGGGCCTGCGGGACCGACGCCGTCGACGACGTGCCGGCGCTGCCGCCGGTGGTGCTGCCGCCGACCGCGGAGCTTCCGCAGCCCGCGGCAATGATCGCGAGCGCCGTAATCGCCGCGAGCCTGTACCGGTGAAACACTTGCCTGCCGTCCACGCTAAACCGTCTGCTCCACACGTTAACGGCATCTCTCGCCGGCGGCGTGAGTCATCCGTTTGCGCTACCCGACACGGGTAGGGTGGTGGGCGTGGCCTTCGTACCTGCCGATCGGCATCTGCTCCGCGCCAAGGACCTCGCCGACGCACGTTACTTCGAGCCGCTCGACGTCGACGATCTCGCGCGTGCGGCCGGGCTGTCGCGCGCCCACTTCAGCCGCGAGTTCCGCCGCGCCTTCGGCGAATCGCCGCACGCATACCTGCTCACGCGCCGGCTCGAGCGCGCCGCGGCACTCCTGCGCACGACCGACCGCTCCGTGGCCGACATCTGCTTCTCCGTGGGGCTCCAGAGCCTCGGGTCGTTCACGACCAGCTTCACGCGCACGTATGGCGTGTCGCCGACCGCGTACCGCGCGCGGTTTCCGCCGGCCTCCGACTGGGCGATGGTCCCGACCTGCGTGGTCCGCGCCTACGGCCGTCCCCAGCGCAGCACGTTTCGAGAAGACAACGAAAACGGCCGCATTTAACGTCCTCCGCGTAGTCACCACGACGCCCTAGGAGGCAACGATGATCAGGCTCTCGACCGCGCAACTCTGGGTCCACGACCAGGACGAGGCGCTCGAGTTCTACACCACGAAGCTGGGGATGGAAGTACGCATGGATGTGACGATGGCGGAGATGGGCAACTTCCGCTGGCTGACCGTCGGACCTCCGAGCCAGCCGGACATCTCGATCGTCCTGATGGCGATTCCGGGCCCACCCGTGATGGACCCCGGCACCGCCGAGCAGGTCAAGGCGCTGATGGCCAAGGGCTTCGCGGGAACGGTGTTCTTCACCACCGACGACGTCCACGCCGATTACGAGGCGCTCAAGAGCCGCGGCGTCGAGTTCTCCGAGGCGCCGGAGGAGCGCCCGTACGGGATCGACTCCGGGTTCCACGATCCGTCGGGGAACACCTTCCGCCTGACGCAGGTCAGGGAGTTCTCGGCAGCCTGACGCGGATTTTTCTGGGTCTCGCTGCGCTCGACGTCCATGGGGCCTGTTCCGCGCGGCATCCATGCCGCGCGGGGTGGCGTGCACCCCTGCATGGCTGAGAGTTAGCGGGGCAACGTCAACGGCGGGCACCTGGAGCATGGGTGTGGCGTCCCCCCATCCGTGCCGGAGCGCCGCGGAGCATGCATAACCTGCCACTCGAGCCCGAATCCGGTGACCGTGGCCTCTCGCGCATGCCCCACATGCGTAGTAGGCCACGGTCAGAGGAAACCGTGTCGAATGGCGCGTCACGCATGATCCGGAGCCGCGATCCGCCCCCGGGAAGGACCCCACCCTGCTTCAGGTGCCCGCCGTTCAAAAAAGGGATCGCCGGCCGGGGCGGATGACGGGAAAGCGACCACCCCGCAGGGCATGGACGCCCTGCGGAACCGGCCCCACGGACGCCGAGCGCAGCGAGACCCATCATCAGTTCGTCGGTGCGACGATCACCGGCCGGCCCGTCGGCACCCGGCTGCCGCCGGCCGGCTCCTCGGTGACGAGCAGCATGCGCACGCCGCGGAGATCCCCCGGGACTGCGACGTCGGCCGCGCCGGCGCGATTGACGGTGAACAGCGCGGCGGTCGGCGCGGGGGCGGCGTGCGGTCGCTCGAGCCACACCTCGTAGATCCGGCCGGGAGCGGGCGGCGCCAGGTGCTGGACGGACAGCTCGGCGTGACCACCGGCGGTTCGCACCTGGGCGGCCGGTCCGGCGGGGGCGGGGCGCTGCGCGAAGATGATGGCGGCGGCGAGTGATGCTGCCACCGCGGCTGCCGTGATCGCCAGCCTCGCCGGCTTGCTTCTCCGGTGCGGCCGGGCATGGATGGTGTGCATGACGCGCCGGCGAAGGCCCGCGGGCGCGCGGTACTGTGGCACCGCCACCAGCAGCGTGTCGGTCACGCGCCGCATGCCGGCGACCTCGTCGCGGCAGGCGGCACACCCGTCGAGATGGCGGCGGTAGCGCTCGGCCTCGTCCGGCTCGAGCGCGCCGAGGACGTAGGCGGCGGCGTCGCCGGTGCAGTCGTCGCGATTCATCGCACACCTCCGGCGGCGCTTTGCCGATCCCCGAGCGACAGCCTCAGCTTGATCAGGCCGAGCCGCATCCGGCCCTTCACCGTGCCGGCGGGCAGCTCGAGCATGTCCGCGATCTCGGTGTGGCTGAAGCCGCCGAAATAGGCGAGCTCGATCACGCGGCGCTGCTCGGTGGGGAGGCCGCCGAGGGCGCCGCGGATCTGGCGCGCCTCGTCGCGCCGTTCGACCTCGCCGTCGGTCAGGTCGGGCGCGACCAGCTCGCCCAGGGCCTCGTCGTCGCTGAAGTCGCGAGCGGCCGTGGCCGTCTGGTGGCGGAACGAGTCGATCGCCTTGTTGTGCACCGCGCCGAGCACCCACGAGCGCACGCTGCCCCGGGCGCGCTCGTACCGACCACCGCGGCGCCACAGCGACAGGAACGTCTCCTGGACGATGTCCTCAGCCGCAGACCGGCGGCCGCACATCCGGTAGGCGAGCGAGAACGCAGCGCCGGCGTGGCGATCGAAGATCACCTCGAACGCGACCGCGTCGGCCTGGTCGACGCGCTCCATCAACGCCTCGTCGGTGAGCGCGCGCAACTGGGCGGCGCGAAAGCTGAAGGGTGCTCGGAACATCATCCCCTGCCTGGGATCGGCCCGGAATGCCGGGTTCATCCATTTCGTACGGACCGGGGGTCGATCCGGATCACTTTCACTCGTCGCAACTTCGGCCGAGGCTCTCTACGCTGTTCATGTGGCGGACCGAATCGTCTATGTAACTCGTGTCACCCGACTGCCGCTGGTGGGCGCCGACGGTGCCGATGTCGGGCGCGTGGTCGATGTGGTCCTTGACCTGGGTGGACGTCCGCCGCGCGTCAACGGGTTCGTGGTGGCGGTCGGGCGACGACGGGTGTTCGTCGGCGCCGGCCGGGTCGGGGAGATCTCGAACGACGGCGTGCGGCTGCGTCGAGGCTCGGTCAATCTGCGGCAGTTCGTGCTCCGCGCCGGCGAGCAGCTCGTGATCGGCGAGCTGCTCGGACGCGAGGTGCGCGGCGAGCGCGTCGTCGACGTCGGACTCACCCCGGCGCCCGAGCCGTTCGCCTGGGAGGTGGCCACGATCGCGCTGTCCGGAGCCCGCGGCCTGGCGGGGCTGGCTACCCGTCGACGCGCGCCCGATGTGATCGACTGGAGCGAGGCCGGCGACCTGTTCGCCGACGAGCGCCCGATCGACCGCCAGGCGGCGGCGCTCGGCGGCCTTCACCCCGTCGAGATGTCGGCGGCGATCCGTCGCCTGCCGCTCAGCCGCCGGCGGATCCTCGCCTCCGAGCTCGAGGACGACCGGCTCGCCGACCTGCTCGAGGAGCTCGACGAAGACGAGCAGGTACGGATCGTCGAGGGGCTCGATCAGGAGCGTCTGGCCCGCGTGCTCGACGAGATGGAGGCGGACGACGCCGCCGACCTGCTCGGCGAGTTCTCCGAGAGCCGGCGGACCGAACTGCTGGGCGCGATGGACCCCGAGGAGGCCGAGCCGGTGCGCCGCCTCCTGTTCTACAAGCCCGACACCGCCGGCGGTCTGATGACGCCCGAGCCGGTGATCCTCGACGGGCAGGCGACCGTCGCGGAGGCGCTTGCGCGGATTCGCGATCCGGACCTGCCGGTACCGCTCGCCACCCAGGTGTTCGTTTGTCACCCCCCGCTCGAGACTCCAACGGGCCGCTTCCAGGGGGTCGTGGGCGTCCAGCGCCTGCTGCGCGAGGCGCCCAGCAAGCCGCTCGCGCGGTGCCTGGACGAGGAGTGGGAGCCGATCGCGGCCGACGCCAGCGAACGGGAGGTGGCCGAGCGGCTCGCCGCCTACGACGTGGTCGCGATCCCCGTCACGGACCCCGCCAAACGTCTCGTCGGCGCGGTTACGATCGACGACGTGCTCGACCGGATGCTTCCCGCGGATTGGCGCATCGCGCGCGCGAGCCGCTGATGGCACGAAACGACGACCTCAGCACCCCTCGCGGCACGCCCGGCGGCCCGACGTACGACCCGGACGCGTTCGCGCGATTCGCCGAGAAGATGGCCCGCTTCCTCGGGACCGGCCGGTACCTGGCCGCGCAGACGATCTTCGTCGTGCTGTGGATCATCCTCAACGGGATCGCGTTCACCAACGCGTGGGATCCGTATCCGTTCATCCTGCTGAACCTCGCGTTCTCGACCCAGGCCGCGTACGCGGCGCCGCTGATTCTGCTCGCCCAGAACCGCCAGGCCGACCGCGATCGCACCGAGGTCGAGCGCGACCGCGAGATGAACGCCCGTTCGCTCGCGGAATCCGAATACCTCGCGCGCGAGATCGCGGGGATCCGGCTCGCGCTCGAGAGCAAGCCCGATCGGGAGGACGTCACCGATGCGATCGAGAAGCTCACGCGGGCGATCGAGGACACGTACGGCAGTGCCGCGTCGTCGTACGTGGGCGGCGGCGGCGTGGAATCCGACCTCGGCGAGGACGAGATCGAGTAGATCGGTGGCGGCCGGGGTCGCCGGGGGCCTACGATTGTCGTGTGATCGCCCGCGCGCACTGGGCCTCGTTGACTGCGGTCGTGACGGCGGGGTGCCTGGTGGGATGCGGGTCGAGCACTGGCGTTTTCGGCGCCACGACCGTGCGCCACGCGGTCGAGGCGCCGGCGCAGGCGACGCCGTTGCCGCCGCTGCCGGAGGATCCGTCCGGCGACCCCGTGGTGCCGACCCCGGGCCCGACGAAGATCGCCGCTCGTCCCGCGGCGGTGGCCGTGATCCGGGCGTGGTCGGATGCGCTCAGGCGCGGCGACGTGCGCGGGGCGGCCCGGTACTTCTCGCTGCCCAGCGTGATGATCAACGGCACCGACGCGTCGGGCGACGCGGTCGTGATCACGATCGGGACGCGTGCCGAGGCCGAACAAGCCAACGCGTCGCTGCCGTGCGGCGCGGTGCTGCTGTCGACCGATCAGCGAGGCCGGTACGTGAACGCCCTGTTCCGCCTGACCGGGCGCCCGGGTCTCGGCGGCAGCGACTGCGGCACCGGCGTCGGCGAGACCGCACGCACGAACTTCGTGATCGTTGGCGGGCGGATCCTCGAGTGGATCCGCGCGCCCGATGACCCGGGCGACAACGGCACGCCGGCGGTGCCGAGCGTTCCGCCTCCGTCCACGGTGCCGACGAACCCGAACCCGACGACGGTTCCGCAGACCCCCGGTTCGAGCGTGTGACCCAGACCACTAAGATCGGGTCGATGGACGGCGATCAACTCCGGGCGCTCCAGGCGCCGCTGAAGGAGCGCTACCGGGCCGAGCCCGAGGCCGCGCTCGTCACCCTGTCGGCGACTGGCGAGCTCGGCGAGGGGGTGGCCTGCTCGGTCAACACCGCGCGGGCGATCGCGGAGGCCGGCCTGCACCCGGCGACCGGGGGCGACGGCTCGCTGCTGTGCTCGGGCGACATGCTGCTCGAGGCGCTCGTGGCGTGCGCCGGCGTCACGCTCCGGGCCGTCTCGACCTCGCTCGGGATCGACGTGCCGGCGGGACGCGTGCGCGCCGAGGGCGACCTCGACTTTCGCGGGACGCTCGGCGTCGATCGAGAGGCGCCGGTCGGGTTCCGCGCGATCCGACTGTCGTTCGACCTCGACACCGACGCCGACGAGGAACAGCTCGCGACGCTGAAGAAGCTGACCGAGCGTTACTGCGTCGTTTACCAGACGCTGGCCGGCGGGCCGGAGCTGACGACGAGCTTCAGCGTCGCCGCGTAGCCGGTGTTCAGTTCGTCGAGCCGTCCTCGGCTCTGAACCGGACGGTCACGGTAAGCCCTCCGGTGGGCCGCGGCTTCGCGGCGAGATCCGCGTCGTGCGCCACCGCGATCGCGCGGACGATCGACAGGCCCAGCCCGTGGTGGCCGTCGGTGTGGGTCCGGGCGCCGTACAGCCGCTGAAACGGCTCGAATAGCCGCTCGGTCTCTCCAGCCGGGATCAATGGTCCGGTGTTGCCGACCTCAAGGACGGCGCGTCCGTCGAGCGTCTCGGTGCTGATGTCCACCCGGCCACCGTCGACGTTGTGGTCGATCGCGTTGTCGATCAGGTTCGCGATCAAGCGCGCGATCAACGCCGGATCGCCCAGGGCCGTCGCTGAGTTCAACCTGAGCTCGGTGGAAATGCCGCGTCGGTCGAGCTTCGGGGCCAGTTGCCGCAGCGCGGAGTCGACCAGCGCGGGCAGGTCGACCGGGTCGCGGCGCTCGAGACCCCGTTCGCTGCTCGCCAGCGTCAGCAGCGCCTCGAGCAATCGCTCCTGGTCGGCCTGCGACATGAGCAGTTCCTCGCACGTCGCGCGCAGCGTCCGCTCGGTCGCGTTCGGGTCGGCGAGCGCCACCTGGAGCAGGGTCCGCTCGAGCGTGAGCGGCGTGCGGAGCTCGTGCGACGCGTTCGCCACGAACCGCCGTTGCGCTTCGAACGAGGCTTCCAGACGGCCGAACAGGTCGTCGAGCGTGTCCCCGAGTTGCTTGAACTCGTCGTTGGGCCCCGTCCGAGCGAGGCGCTCGTGCAGGTTGCCCGCCGAGATCGTGCGGGCGGTCGCGGTGATCTCGCGCACCGGCCGCAGCACGCGCCCCGCGGCGAACCACCCCAGGACGGCGGCGCCGGCGGTCGTCACCAGCAGCACGATCCACGAGATCGTCACCAGGCGGGCAAGGTCGGCGTTGTGCTGCTGGGTGACGATGCTCTGCCCGGGGGTGGTCGGGGCGGGGGGCACGGTGATGACGAGCCCGTTCGGGAGCTTCAGCTGTCGGCGCAGCACCGGGGAGGGCACGGCGACGCTGATCGCGCCTCCGCGCGACGTGAGCAGGTAGACGATCGCTAGCAGGATCGTCCCGAGCAGCAGGAATAGCCCGGCGTAGAACAGCGTGAGGCGCATCCGGGCGGTCCGGGTCGGTCGGATCCACCCGGACGGGGTGAGTGAGCGAAGAGACGGTCGCACTGCGGGGTCAGATCCGGTAGCCGCCCTCGCGGACGGTCTCGATCAGCGCCGGCTCGCCCAGCTTCGCCCGCAGCCGGCCGATCGTCGTCTTGACGGTGTTCGTGAACGGGTTCGCGGCCTCGTCCCACACGCCCTCGAGCAGTTCCTCGGCGGACACGACCCGTCCCTCCGCGCCGAGCAGATACTCGAGCACCGCGAATTCTTTCGGGCTGAGCGCGAGCGGGATGTTCCCGCGCACGGCGGTGCGGCGCGCGGGGTCGAGCATCAGGTCGCCGTGGGCAAGCGTGGGCGGGAGCGCGGGGCTCGACCGGCGGCCGAGCGCCCTGACCCGCGCGACGAGCTCCTCGAAGTCGAACGGCTTGGTCAGGTAGTCGTCGGCGCCGATTCCCAGACCCTCGACGCGGTCCCGGATCGTGCTCGCGGCGGTCAGCATCAGCACGCGCGTATTGCTGCGCTCCTCGCGCATGCGGCGGCAGACCTCGTCACCGTGGATCTGGGGGAGATCGCGGTCGAGCACGACCACGTCGTAGCGGTGGACTCCGACGTGCCTGAGTGCATCGGCGCCGTCGAACGCGATGTCGACGGCCATGCCTTCCCGTCGGAGGCCCTCCGCGATGGCGGTGGCGAGCCGCCCGTGATCTTCAGCAACCAGAACGCGCACTTTTCTCCCTGACGCCCGCGAAACACAGGATGACCGATCCAGGTGACAACCGGGTCACAGCCACCGTGACGGAGCTGTCACCACCTAACCACTACAACGCTCCCACCAGGCGTTATCCGGTCACAGGAGGCAGCACTCATGAATCTCATCCGGCGAGCCATTCCAGCGACAGCGGCGATCATCGCGGTGGCGCTGCTTGTCGCGGCATGTGGCGGCGCGACCACGACCACATCTACTTCGGGCACGGACGCGGCCGCCGGAAACGGCGGGTCCGGCGGAGGCCCGCCGAAGAACTTCCTACCGGACGCGTACAAGTACTCCGCGTGCATGCGCAACCACGGCGTCTCCGACTTTCCCGACCCCGTCGTCACGCACTCGGGCAACGGAACCCAGGTGTCGATCCACGTCTCAGCCGCGGACGGCACCTCGCCACAGTTCAAGACGGCGCAGCAGGACTGTCGCTCGATCCTCCCCGCTCCCTCGAATGCGGACCTAGCGGCCCAGGCTCAGCAGCAGCGGATTCACGGCCAGGACCTGCTCGCGTTCGCGCGCTGCCTACGGAATCGCGGCATCAACGGGTTCCCGGATCCGAACGCCCAGGGAGACCTGAATCTGCAGATGATCCAGGCCGCCGGGATCGACCTGACGGCGCCGCAGGTCCGCGCCGCCGGGCTCGCGTGCGCGTCGGCATCGGACGGCGCGATCACGCGAGCGGATGTCATCCAGGCGACGAGCGGGAACCCGCAGCCGTCTCAGTCCGGCAGCAGTTCGGCATCGGCATCCGGAAACTCGGGGTCCACGTCCGCGAACCCATGAGCGAGAGGCCGGGCCCACTACCCTCGAGCGTGTAAAGCGGCCCGCCGGGGGCACGCTCGACGAAGGGAGGAAGGGTGCGTCGTCTCGTTCTGCTCGCAGGCCTGGTTGGTTCGTTGGTGCTGGTCGCGTTCACCGGGTGGGGGGAAGCGGCGGTCGGTGGCGCGCACGAGGCGCAGGCGACGGTGCCGCTCACGATCCTCAAGGCCCGCGACGGTGAGAGGCTGGCGGTCGCGCGCGTCGTCATCCACGGCCGCGCGTTCCCCTTCCTGATCGACACCGGCTCCTCGAAGACGCTTGTCGACGTCGCGCTCGCGCGTCAGCTCCACCTGAAGCAGGTAGGGAAGCCGATCAAGGTGACCGGCGTGGGGTGCTCGGAGGCCGCCAGCAAGGTTCGGTTGAAAAGCTGGAGCATCGGTGGGCAGGCGCTCCCGTCGATCGTCGCCACCAGCTCGGTGATCGCGGGCGCCGACGGCAAGGCGTTCGGCCTGCTCGGCTCCGACGTCCTCTCGCACTTCGGCGCGATCGAGCTCGACTACGCCCACAGCCAGCTGACGCTCGGCTGAGATCTACGTTCGAGGTGCGCAGGGGAGTACGCTGATCACGTGAGCGCAACCCGACGCGAAGTCGCAGCCAGGCCTGCGGAACCGCCCCTACCGGTGCGGCTCGGGATCTCGTGGCTCACGAACGCGGTCGTGCTGCTGGTCGTGGACCTGCTCTTGACCGGCGTGACCACGTCGAGCGCGGGCGCCCTGCTTCTCGCGGCCGCCGTGTTCGGGGTCCTCAACACCGTGCTGAAGCCGCTGCTTCGGCTGATCACGCTGCCGCTGGCGCTGCTCACGTTTGGGATCGCGTGGTTCTTCGTCTCCCTGTTCATGCTTCTGCTCACCCACTGGATCGTGAGCGGTTTCGACATTCATGGCTTCTGGACGCTTGTGGGCGCGACGCTGATCGTGTGGATCGTGAACCTCGTGCTCGACTTCGTGCCGGGCCCGTGGCAGGTCGCGGGCAAGCGGGGCCGCCGGAATCGCCGCCTGCGCGGCGAGTAGGGCTCAGGCCTTCGTCTTCTTGGGCAGCGAGCGTGCCCGGCGGGTCATGCCGGCCCACGGGTCGTCGGCGTCGAGGCGTTCGCCGATGGTCTTGACCGTCCAGCCGTCGGGACGGAGCGTCTTGTCCGACAGCTCGTCCCAGTGGAGCGGCACCGCCACGGGTGCCTGCGGTCGCGGCCGGATCGCGTACGGCGCGACCGCGTGCTGCGCGTAGGCGATCCGGTTCACGTCGAGGTAGATGCGCTCGCCGCGCTCGGTCTTGCGCCACTCGAGCGTGAGGTGATCGGGATCGTCGGCGACCATCTGCTCGGCCACGGCGCGCGCGAACGCGTGGACCTCGGGGAAGTCAGGACCGCGCCGGAGCGGGCAGACCACGTGGACGCCGCGCGAGCCCGTCGTCATCGCGAACGGGACGAGGCCGAGGTCGCGCAGGCGATCACCGGCGGCGCGCGCCGCCGCGCGAACCTCCGCGAACCCGCCGCCCGACGGGTCGAAGTCGATCGTCACGCGGTCGGGCTGGTTGGGCTCATCGGCGCGCGAGAGCCACGTGTGCAGGGTCACGACGTTCTGCCCGGCCAGGTACACGAGCGTTGCCGCATTGTCGGCGAGCGCGTGCGTGATCGTGCCGCCCTTCTTCGGCAGCGTGACGCGCTTGACGAACTCCGGGAAGTAGCGCGGCACCGCCTTCATGAAGTAGCCATCGCCCTCGATTCCATCGGGGAAGGCCTGGAGCGCGAGCGGGCGATCGCGCACGTAGGGCAGCATCCGGGGCGCCACGCGGTCGTAGTGGTTCGCGACGTCGAGCTTCGTCAGACCGGCCTCGGGGAACACGACCCGGTCCTCGTGCGTGACCCGAACGTTCCGGTTCCCGACTTTCAGCTCGATGGTCATCCTTCGCGGACCACCTCGGAGGCATCCTTGTCATATCGCAGCCCCTGGAAGCGCGGGTGGCGCAGGCGCCCGTCGCGAGTCCACTCGGTGAACCCGACCTCGGCGACCAGCTTCGGCTCGACCCACGTCACGCCCAGTTCCTTGATCGCGGCCGGATTGGCGAATGGGGAGTCTGTGCGTGCGATCTCACGCATCTGTGCGCCGAGTGTGTGGAGCAGTTCGGTGTCGAACCCGGTGCCGACCTTGCCCGCGTACTGCAGTTGGCCTTCGCGGTAATAGCCGAGCAGCAGCGCGCCGAACTCGACCCGCGACCCGCGGGGCTCGGTGTAGCCGCCGACCACGAGCTCCTGCCCGTGCTCGCACTTGAACTTGAGCCAGTCGCGCGAGCGGGTCGCCACGTACGGGCTGTCGGCGCGCTTGGCGATCAGTCCTTCCCAGCCCTTGCGGCACGCCTCCTTGAAGAACGCCTCCCCGTCGCGGTTGCGGTGCTGGGTCCAGCGGACGTTCCCGTGGAATTGCAGCGCGTCGCGGAGCAGTCGCTTGCGCGTCCTCAGCGGGAGCTTGCGGACGTCGTGGCCCTCGAGCCACAGGATGTCGAACACGTAGTAGAAGACCGGCACGTACTCCTGGCCTCGGCGCGCGAGCTTGGCGAAGCTCGTCTCCGACCCCTCGAACGCGACCACCTCGCCGTCGATCACGAACTGATCGCACCGCTCGTTCTCGAGCGCCTCGGCGAGTTCGGGGTAGCGGTCGTTTTGCTTGAGATCGTTGCGCGACAGGAGGGTCACGCTGCTGCCGTCGCGGATCGCGATGCACCGGATGCCGTCGAGCTTGCGCTCGTAGATCCAGTTCGGGTCGGAGAAGCGCTCGTCGGTCAGGACCGCCTTCATTGCGCCGGAGGTCCTCGGCGCCGGCGCCTCGGGCGCGAGCTTTCGCTCGTCGGCGCTGAGAGAGTCGATCTCGCTCATCGTGGTGTCCGTCCCGTCACGCTGTGCCCACCGTACCTAGAACGATCCGCGACGCCTCGAAAGAGTCGAGCTCATCGCCCTCGAGCTCGTCGCGCTGGTCCGCGGTCAGCTGGCCGAACTCCACGATCTCCATCGGTGAATCGAAGCAGACCCGGCGGGGTCGCTGATCCCACAGCGGCCGCGGGCAGATCGGGTCTTTTAACGGCGGGCACCTGGAGAATGGGTGTGGCGTCCCCCCATCCGTGCCGGAGCGCCGGGGAGCATGCATAACCTGCCACTCGAGCCCGAATCCCGGGACCGTGGCCTCTCACGCATGCCCCACATGCCTGACAGGCCACGGTCAGACCAAACCGCCTCCAATGGCCTGTTACGCATGATCCGGAGCCGCGATCCGCCCCCGGGGACGACCCCACCCACCTCCAGGTGCGGGCCGTTCAACCAACCGCCGAACGGGCCGGATGAGGGGAACGCGACTACGGTGGCCCAGGAGCGCCAGTAGCTCTATAAACCGGCCTCATGCCGGTCTCGGCCTTGTTGCTTGCCCTTGGCGCCGCCGCCGTCCACGCGACCTGGAACCTGCTCGTGTCCGGGGAGTCCGACACGCACTCCGCGAGCGCAGTCGCGCTGGCGTTCGGAGCGATCCTGTGCGCGCCCGTGGCCGCGCTGACGTGGCGCGTCGATTCGGCTGCCGTCCCGTACATCGCCGCCTCGAGCGCTCTCGAGTTGCTGTACCTGGCGCTGCTCGCAACCGGGTATTCGATCGCAGCGATGAGCTTCGTCTACCCGATCGCGCGCGGCTCGGCACCCGTGCTCGTGCTGGTCGCCGGCGCGATTTTTGCCGGCGCGGCCGTGTCGCCGTTGGCAGCTGCCGGTGTGCTCGTCGTCGCGGCCGGCATCGTCCTCGTGCGCGGCGTGAGCGCGTCCGGGCGTCCGCGGGACCTCGCCCTCGCCCTCTCGGTCGGCGCGTCGATCGCCGCCTACACGCTCGTCGACAAGCACGGCATCGTCCACGCCGGGTCGATCACCTATCTCGAGTTGGTGCTCGGCGTGCCCGCGATCGTGTACGTGCTGGCCGTCTGGCGCGTGCGCGGCGGAGCCGCCCTCCGTGCCGCGGTCAATCGCAACACGTTGGTGGCGGGCGTCGGCATGTTCGCGGCCTATGCGCTTGCGCTCGCGGCGCTCAGGCTGGCGCCGGCCGCGTCCGTCTCCGCCGTGCGCGAGTCGAGCGTGGTGCTGGCCACCGCGGTGCTCGCGATCACCGGCCGCGAGCGGATTGGGGCGGAGCGGCTGGTTGGCGCGGTCGCCGTCGTTGCCGGGATCGCGCTGATTTCCCTCGGGTAGCTCCGAGTGTGAGAGTCTGTTCGTGTGTCGATCGCTGGTGCGGGCGGGCTGGAGATCGCGCCGCTCGAGCGGCGGGTGATCGCGCGACTGATCGACGCCGCCGCATTCCTGATCCCGATGCTGCTTGTGGTGGCGGTCGGGGTAGGGCTGTACAACCTGTACCGCCGCCGCCGGCCCGCCGCCGGGGACGAATCCTCGGACCCGTTCGAAGCGCCCGAGTTCCCCTTGTGGCGCCGCGTCGGGGAGTCGACTGCGGGGCGGCTTGGGCTCGCGGCTGCGTTCGTGCCGATCGAGGTGGCGACGCGGAACTGGCGCACTCCCGGGGATCGAGCGATGGGGCTCCGCCGCGTCGATGCCGGCACCGGTGGGTCGGTGTCGGTTCGGAGCACTTTGATTAGGGTGGGAGTGCAGACGGCATCAGGCGAGTTGAGCCGGTGGGTTCAGCGTCCGCTCCGCGAGCGCTCCCTCGAGCGCACGCGCGCGCTCAAGGCCGAGCTCAAGGAGGCTCGCGAGATCCGCGCCGGCGACCCGGAGGCGCAAAAGCGTGCGATGACGGAGGTGTTGAGCCGAAGCCAGGTCGGACCAACCTATTCGTGCAGTCGGGGCGTGCTCGGGGGGATGCTCGGCAGCTTGCCGCTCCAGCTCCCGGCGCTCTGGTCGGAGCGCAATCAGACGCTGCCGGAGCGAATCGCGGGGATCGTTACGGTCAGGGACTGACGAGCTCCTCGTCAGCGTGTCAGTTCGTCAGCGGAGGACCCGGATCGCGTGGTGGGCCGGCGGCGACGCCGGAATCAGATGAACGACGATCACGGCGGCGAGCGCAATCGCGCAGAGCCACATCAGCCCGCGGAACATCCTGCTGACCGAGGACCAGTTGACGAATAGAAGCGGATGCATCGGTTCCCTTTGGTTCCCTATCGCCGCGACCGGATCGAGTCTCCCTGCCGGGTCGGGGCGTTTCATTTGCGAGTTCGGTTGCCAAGTGATTACCCGATCTGGCGGCTCCTACTCACGGGTAGGTTCGCGCGAGGCTCAGCTGCCGAGCGTCTCGAGGACTTCGGCAGCTTCGTCGTCGAGCTCCGCCAAGCCGGCGAGGCCGCTGCGGGCCGCCTGGTTGACGTGGTACTCACAAGCGGCTGCCATCGCGTCCTCGTCTCGGGCCTCGGCGGCCCGCACGATGTCGCGGATCTCGGACACGGTGCCCGTGCTGCGGCCCCGCTGGGAGAGCGATGTAGCCCGCAGGAGCCTCACGCGCGCCCGCAAGCCGTCAAGCGTTTCGCGGATCGCCTTGTTGCCGGCGCCATCGAGCAGGACGTCGTAGAAGTCGTCCTTCGCCGCCAGCATCGCCTGGATGTCGGAATCCCGTCGCTTGGCGAGCCGCTCGATCTCCCTGAACGATGCCCGTAGCCGCTTGACCTGGGCGTCGGTGGCGTTGCGTACGAACCGGCGGCAGGCGAGCGCCTCGAGCGCGGCCCGTACCTCGTACAGCTCGGCCGCCTCCTGGGCAGAGGGCACCACCACGATCGCGCCCTTCTGGGGAATCGTCGTCACCAGTCCCTCGGCGGCGAGCTGTCGCAACACCTCGCGGATGGTCGTCCGCGAAACGCCCGTCTGCTCGATCAACTCGCGCTCGATCAGGCGCTGGCCGGGCTTGAGGCGGAAGTCGAGGATCGCCTGACGGAGCACGTCGAGCACCTGCTCTCGAAGCGGCGCGGCCACCCGCCCGACCCGCATCGACAGATCGGGGCCACCACGGTCCGACGGCGTGCTCCCAGTCATACCGCCTCCCCGGTGGTTCGCAGCCGCGCGGTCGCGGCCTCGTCGACGACGAGGCCTTCGGGGTCTTCATCCGGGTTGCCGACGACCACGACGCCGTAATCCCGAGCCGCCCCGGCGACGGTCACGTAGCCGTCGCGCACGTCGATCAGCACCCGTCCGGGCGCGCGGGTAAACGGGTCGCCCCAACCACCGCCACCGCGGTTGACGTAGCGGAGCACGGTCAGTGGGTCGGTGTGCCAGCTTGGCTGCCGGTAGGGGTACACGAACTCGCCGCCCGGGTCCGGGGCGTTCGTGCCGGGGTTCAGCAAACCGGCCAGCGGCACCGAGTCGGCGTAGGCATCCTCGCCGGTCGCGGGGCTTGCCGGCGTGTCACCTTCCGGGTGCCAGATCCATACGCCGCCGTTCCGACCGTCGCGGCCGCCGTTGACCCCGAATCCCGCCGGTCGCTTGTAATGCAGCGACATGAGGTTGTGGCTGGCCGCTTCGAGCCACAGCGAGTCGCGCATGACGGCGAGCCCGCCGCGATTGAAGCCCGGGCCGCCGGTATCGGGGACGGGCTCCTCCCGAAGCAGCACCGCCGGCACGTCTGACTCGATCGCCTCTACCGCACCCACGATTCCGTTCGCCTGATAGGACAGCATCCACGTGTCAGCGTCGCCGTGCTCGGTGGCGCCGAACGGGCCGAGTTCACCGCCGAGTTGCGCGGCCGACACCCACGGCCTGCCGTCCGGGTGAACTCCGCTCGCGCTGTGAATATCGGTGGTGCCGCGGTCGCCGGCGATCGCCGCCGAGCCAACCGCCTGGGCGAGCGCGCGCAGCAGCGCGCCGATCATCACCTGGCTCTGCTCGTAGTACAGAAACACGGCGCCGTCAGGCGGCAGCGCGCTGATCACGGTGCCCTCGGGAAGGACGATGTCGATGTTGCGCCACGCTCCGCTGGAGAACGGCGTCCGAGGATCGAACAGGTACTTGAACGCCACTCCGACCGTCGTCTTGGCATCGAGCGCCGTGGCGTTGATGCAGGTGCGCGCCTGGCGCGAGGTCCCCGAGAAATCGACCTCGGCCCGATCCCCGCGCTTGGTGATCTTGACGTGTACGAGGTACTCCTCGGCGTCGTCGACACCGTCGCAGTCGGCGGCGTCCTCACCCTCCCACTCACCGTCCGCGATCGCCGCCAGGGACTCGGACATGCGCTCCGCGGCGGCATCGCACACGTACCTGATGGCACCCTGGACCGCGTCGAAGCCGTACCGGTCGAGCGTGTCTGACAGCAGGCGCTCGCCGAGGGTCAGTCCGGCGCAGATCGTCTGCATGTCCGGGAACAGGATCTCGCCAAAGCGGACGTTGTCGAAGATGAGGCTCCAGGTCTCGCGCACGGGCTCGCCGCCACGGTAGAGCGCGCGGGGTGAGACCACGAGTCCGGTCTCGTAAACGTTGTGCTTGGTGAGGCTGAAGCCGCCCGGGACAACGCCGCCCATATCGAGTTGGTGGGCCTTCAGGTTGACGAAGCCGGCGAGCCGGTCGCCGTCGTAAACGGGTCTGCAGAACAACAGGTCGTTGATGTGCGTTCCGGTCCTGTACGGATCGTTGGCGACGATCACGTCGCCCGGGCCGAGCCGCTCGGGCCCGTACTCGTTGATCGTGTTCCGCACCGAGTCGGTCATCGTGCCGGTGAACAGCACGATGCTGTTGCTCATCGCGGGCGTCGCGTAATCAAGCGCCGGCGGCCCGGTGAGGGTCGCCGCGAAGTCGTAGAAGTCGCGCAGGATCGGGGAGAACGCGGCCGTGAGCAGCCGGCCGCAGACGTGCTCGACGATGTAACCGAAACGATTGGCGAGCACCGTCGCGGTGAACCGGTCCGCGCCGTAACGGCCGGCGAACTCCTCCGATGAAAGATCGCGGATCAGCGCGCGGCCTCGATCGAAATCTCACCCAGCCGCCCTACCTCCGCCCGCTGCCCGGCGCATATGAACGTCGTCGACAGCCCCTCGCGGATGATCGCGGGGCCGGCGAGGAGGGTGCCCACGGCGAGCCCCTCGCGCTCGTACTCGAGGGCTTGAACGGGTTCGTCCTCGAGGTAGCGCAGTTCCAGCGTCCGCTGCGGCCGCGGCTGCAGTTCGGCGCGTTGCAGTTCGGCGCGTTGCGGTTCGGCCGGCGTGACCCCGCCGCCCGGGTCGCCCGCCCCAAGCCCGTCGTACTCGACCTTGTCGACCGGCACCACGAGCTGCACGCGGTAGGTGACCCCCTGCACCGGCACGACCGGGAACCGGTTGCCGTACCGCCGTTCGTACTCATCGTGAAACCGGTCGACCATCTGCTGCACCGTCGCCGCGGTGATCGGCCCCGCGGGCACCTCCACGAGCGGCGTCTCCCAGCTCTGTCCCAGCAACCGTCCGTCGAAACTGCGCCTCACCGTCACGTCGGCGTCAGCGGCGGCCTGAACGCGGCCGCGCAGTTTCTCCTCCATCGTCTCGAAGATGTTTGCGATCCGGGGCGCGGCCTCATGGGTGAGCACCATGTACGCGCTCTGGCTGTCGTAATACACGAGGTCCGTGGCCAGCAGACCGAGGGCCGAGAACAGCCCTGGGTGCGGCGGGATCACGACTCGCTTGGCCTGCAACTGCTCGAGCGCGGCGGGCAGGAGCATCGGCCCCGCGGCCCCGTACGCCAACAGCGTGAAGTCTCGGAGATCCGCGCCGTGCCGGATCGCGACGTTCGCGACCTCCTCGGCGATGTTATGCACGGCGATCCGGTACGCGTAGGCGACGCGGTCGTGCAGCGACAGCGGTGTGTCCAGCGACGCGAACGCCATCCGCGCGCGCTCCTCGTCGAGCCGCATCTCGCCACCGGCGAAACCGTCGGGGTCGAGCATGCCCATCAGCAGGCACGCATCGGTGATCGTCGGCGCCGTGCCGCCTCGTCCGTAGCAGGCGGGGCCGGGGTCGGCGCCGGCGCTCACCGGGCCGACGACGACGTCGCCGGCAGGGGAGATCGAGACGATGCTGCCACCCCCGGCGCCGACGCTCGAGATCTCGGTCGCGAGCGCGTTGATGATCAGGTCGTGCTCGAGCGAGAACGTGTCGTTGACGAACGGCCGGCCGCTCTGCACCACCGAAACGTCGGTGGACGTGCCACCGACGTCGCAGCAGATCAGGTTGGCCTCGCCGATCGCTTCGCCCAGCCGGGCCCCGGACGTCGTTCCCGCCGCCGGTCCGGCGAACACGATCCGGAACGGCTGGGCCAACGCATCGCGCCACGGCATCAGCGTGGCCGCGCAGTCGGCGAAGTTGAGCTCGCCGGTGAATCCGAGCGCCCGCAGCTGCTGGTCGAGCTCGCCGGCGTAGCCAACGAACATCAGCTTCATCATCACGTCGATCACCGTCGTCGACGCGCGCGCGTACTCCTTGGCCAGTGGTGAGGTCTCCGATGAAATGGAGACGGGGACTTCCGGGCCGAGGGCCTCGAGGGTCAGCTCGCGCAGGCGCTCCTCGTGGGTGCGGTTGACGTAGGAGTTGAGCAGGCAGATCGCGACCCCCTCCACGTCGCAGCGCCCTAGGACCGCGAGCTGCCGGCGCGCGTGGTCCTCGTCGAGCTCGGTCATGACGCGGCCGTCGGCGAGGATCCGCTCGGCGACGCCCCGGCGCAGGTAGCGTGGGATCAGCGGCCGGGCGCAGTCGCCGAACGGCCGGCGCCAGCTCGCGTCGGTCTGCGCGTCGAGCGGTCGCCACAGCCGGCCCTTCACGAGGATGTCGCGAAAGCCCTCGGTGGTCAGGAACGCCACCTTCGGGAGGCGGCGAGTGATGACCGCGTTGAGGCCGGCGGTGCTGGCGTGGTTGAACACCGCGCTCCCCCGCACGCCGAGCCGGCGGCCTCCCTCCACAACCGGTCTCGCCGGATCGCTCGGCTCGCTCGGGACCTTGGTGACCGTGACTCGCCCGTCCCGGAACGCGACCACGTCCGTGAACGTGCCGCCGACGTCGACGCCGAGCACGGTCTCAGATCTCCAGTCCGAGGGGCGTGTAGGAGCCGAACGGTGGAGCGGCCACGCGCGTGAGCGAGTGCAGGCACGTCTGGCACTTGCGCACGTCCCACCAGCCGCCCTCGCTGAGGACGCGGTAGTCGGCGAGCTTGTCGCTGCCACATTCCGGGCACGTGCCCTGTGCCGGCTCGCGCGCGGCAACAAGATGCGGCTCCTGGGGTCGTGGGAACGAGTGCACCGTGTCCTCGCAGGATTGTATGACGATCAGGCGGTAGGATGCTACTGTACCGGCCCTGATGGCGACCCGTGCCGACGCCGGCTCGCGGGCGGGCATCGCCCCGCCCGAGCCCGACCTCACTCCGCAACGGATGGTCGATCGCGCCGTCGCGCTGCGTCCGCTCCTGCGCGAGCAGTCGGCCGAAACCGAACAGCGCACCTGCCCATCCGACGAGATCCACCAGGCGTGTCTGGACGCCGGCTTCTACCGTCTGTACGTCCCGCGGCGCTATGGCGGCTACGAGTTCGGTGCGCCGACCTTCATGCGCGTGGTCCAGGAACTGTCGCGAGGTGACATCTCCGCGGGATGGTGCATCGCGCTGGCTGCCGCCCACGCGCTCCAGGTCGCCTCGTGGTGGCCCGAGCGGGCGCAGGACGAGATCTTCGGCGATGGTGACTTCCGGTGCGCGGCGGTGGCCGCTCCCATCGGTCCGGCCACTCGCGTAGGCGGCAACCGCCGATCGTCTGATTCCCGCCCCGGATGGGAGCTGACCGGCAGGGTCGGCTACGCGTCGGGCGTCCCGCTGTCGACGCACTACATGGGCCAGGCCCTGATCGCCGGCGACGACGGCAAACCGACCGAGCGGATGCTGCTGTTCGTCGCGCCGTGCAGCGAGTTCACGATCCTCGACGACTGGGGCCGCCTGATGGGGCTCAAGGGGTCGGCCTCCAACACGATCACGTTCGATCGCGCACGGATCCCGTCACACTGGGCGATCGAGGACGCGCTGATGGTCGACTTCGACGTCGCCGGCCGCGACACGCCCGGCGTCGCGCTGCACGGGAACCCGATGTACGGCGGACGGGCGATGGCCTGCTTCACGCTGACGCTCACCGCCGTGGCGATCGGCGGCGCGTACGCGGCGCTCGACGAGTACGAGGAGATGATGCACTCCCGGCTCACCCCGCTGCCGCCGATGGTCCCGCGCATCGGCGACGAGACCTTTCACCGCTGGTTCGGCTCGGCGCTGGCGAAGATCGCGACCGCGGAGGCGGCCATGTACAACGCCGCCGACCAGCACATGGAGGCCTGTCGCCGCGCCGTCGAGGACCGGATCCCGTACACGTACGGCGAGGACATGCGGATCGGGTGCATCGGCAGGGAGGGGATCGTTCAGGCATGGGAGATCTTCCAGTCGGAGATCTTCCGCACCGCCGGCTCGAGCGCCGCCGTCGACGGATCACGGTTCGAGCGCATCTACCGTGACATGTCGATGCTGAACAGTCACCGCAACACCGTGCTGCGGGAGTGGGCGTTCGGCGAGATCGCCCGGGAGCACCTCGGCCTGCCGCGGCAAGGCAGAGGCAACGTCCAGACGCCGCGCGACGCGAAGTGACCCCTGAACCGCCGGGTGACGTGAACGCCCTGCGCGAGGCGTGGACCGAGGTGCACGGGCCACCGAATGACGCGGCCGAGGACCTGTTGCGACTTAACCCCACTTACTTCGCTCGCGTGCTGGACTTCACCGCCCACGCCTGGCGGCGCGGCCCGCTCGAGCCGAAGGTCAAGGCACTGATCCTGCTCGCGGTCGACAGCGCCGCGTCCCACCTGAATGGGCCGGGGGCCGCCGACGACGTGCGCCGGGCACTGGCGCTCGGAGCGACGCCCGCCGAGGTGCTCGAGACACTCGAGCTCACGAGCACGATGGGTATCCACGCGGCGAACACCGGCGTGCCGATCCTGCTCGAGGAGCTCGTCGCCGCCGGGCGGCCGGTGGACATGACCGTCGCGCTGACCGAGCGCCAGGAGCAGATCAAGGCCGAGTTCACCGCCAAGCGCGGCTACTGGAACGACTTCTGGGACGGTTTCCTGCGCCTCGACGCCGAGTTCTTCGCCACCTACACGGCGATGTCGTCGCATCCCTGGGAGCACGGGACGCTCGAGCCCAAGGTCAAGGAGTTCATGTACTGCGCGTTTGACTGCTCGGCTACGCACATGTTCGCCCCCGGCCTGCGTCAGCACATCGCCAACGCGATCGGCTACGGCGCGACCGCCGCGGAGCTGATGGAGGTGTTCGAGCTCGCGAGCGGGATCGGCGTCGAGTCGTTCGCGCTCGCGCTGCCGGCACTGGCCGAGGCACTCGGAGGATGAGCGCGCCCCGCACCGTGACCGAGCCGCGGCTGGAAGGGCGGGTGGCGATCGTTTCGGGCGGAGCGCGCGGGATCGGGGAGGCGCACGTCCGCGCGCTGGCCGGCGAAGGCGCGCACGTGGTGATCGGCGATGTGCTGGGTGACGAGGGCAGCGCACTGGCCGGGCAGCTCGGCGACCGGGTTCGCTTCGTGTCGCTCGACGTCACGTCAGAGGCGGATTGGTCCGCCGCGGTGGCTGCGGCCGAGCAGGACGGTTGGGGCCCGGGAGCGGTCACGATCCTGATCAACAACGCCGGGATCATCGACCCGTCCCCGATCGGGGAGCTGTCGGCAGAGCGGTGGCGGCGGACGATCGACGTAAACCTCACCGGCCACTTTCTCGGGATCAGGGCGGTTGTCCAATCGATGCGCCGGGCCGGAGGCGGCGTGATCGTCAACACCTCCTCGATGACCTCCGAGATCGCCGTCGGCCACCTGGCGCACTACACCGCGTCCAAGCACGCGATCGCCGGCTTGACCAAGGCGGCGGCGCTCGAGCTCGGGGGCGACGGAATTCGCGTCAACTCGCTGCACCCGGGGATGATCCGCACCGCCATGACCGAGGGCGCGCCCGAGGAGCAGATGGCGGCGAAGTACCCGCTGCGCCGTTTCGGCACGCCCGAGGAGGTGGCCCGGACGATGCTGTTCATCGTCTGCGACGCGACGTACGCGAGCGGCGACGCGTTCCCCGTCGACGGGGGAATCCTCGCCGGGATCATGATGGGGGAGTAGGTGAGCGGGATGCGCCTTGAGGGAAAGGTCGCGGTCGTGACCGGCGCTGCCGGGGGCCTCGGCGGAGGGTCGGCGCGCCGTCTCGCGCGCGAGGGAGCGCGGGTGGTCGCCGTGGACGTCGACGGAGATGGTGCTTCACGCGTTGCGGACGAAATCGGCGGCATTGCTGTTACGGCCGACGTCTCACGCGAGGAGGACGTGGAGCGCTACCTCGCCGCGGCGGTGGAGCGGTTCGGGCGAATCGACCTGCACCATCTCAACGCCGGCATCCCCGGTTCGCTCGATCCACTGCCGGCGCTCGACCTGGAGGGCTTCGAGCGCGTGCTGGCGGTCAACGTCACGAGCGTGTTCCTCGGGCTGCGCGGGGCGTTTCGCCAGTACGCGGCGCAGGGGTCGGGGGGCGCCGTCGTCGTGACCGGCTCGATCGCCAGCCTCCGAGGCAGCGCTGACCTGTTCGCCTACCACACCTCCAAGCACGCGGTGCTGGGACTCGCGCGCTGCGCTGCCGTGTACGGAGGCCCGCTCGGCGTCCGCGTCAACGTGATCGCGCCGGGGATCGTCCCGACCGAGTTGTTCGCCGCCGCCGGCGGAGCCGTGGGCGGTGGCGGCGACATGGCCCAGCGCGCGACGACCACCCCGCTACGCCGGCCGGGCACGCCCGGCGAGGTCGGGTCCGTCGTCGCCTTCCTGCTCTCCGACGACGCCGCGTACATGACGGGCGAGGTCGTGTCGGTGGACGGCGGCGCGACCACGACCAACTCGCTGCGCCCGTCCGGCGGCGCCGGCCGGTGGGATCCGTCGGAGCTCGATCGATGACCGTCCTGTGTGTCACGGCACGAACGTGTGGCATGTGGCTAACCCCTCATTCGTCACCCCGCCCCCGGGTGAATGCGGGTTCAGCCACCTCCTGTGTGGCTAACTGCGATGTCGGCGGCCGGCGCCGGCCGAGTGTGGGGTTGGCCCCACTAAGTACGACCCCACCACCTACGACCGAGGAGGAGTGAACGTTCATGGAACGATCGGTGCAGAACATCATCGCCTCGGCGCAGGTCACAACCTCGCGCCGCGGTTCCTTCTGGGTGGGGCTCGAGCCGGTTCCGGGCCCGCTGGGCACCGTCATGCGTGGTCCGATGTTCGTGGAATGGGAAGCTCCGGCCGAGATCGATTTAGGTCCCCACCCACCCCCGCCATGGGTGCTGGTGCACGGGGGCGGCGGACAGGGGATCGACTACACGACCACGTTTGACGGCCGTCCGGGCTGGTCCCGGCTGCTCGTCGAGCAGGGACACACCGTGTTCGTCGTCGACCGGCCGGGCCACGGCCGCTCGCCGCATCATCCGGACATCCTGGGGCCGATGGGACCGCAGCTCGGGTTCGAGTTCCTGCGCCCGATCTTCGTCCCCCCGCCCGACGGGCCCGACAGCAACCCGGCGGCTCATCTCCACACCCAGTGGCCGGGCGGGCGCGAGCCCGGCGACCCGGTCTACGACCAGTGCCTGTGCACGTCCGGGCCGATGCTCGCCGACCCGAGTGAGATGCACGCGCTCGAGGCGGCGCGGCTCGCCGAGTTACTGGACCTGGTCGGCCCGGCGATCGTCGTCACGCACTCGGCGGGCGGTCCGGGGACGTTTGCCGGCGCCGACGCCCGACCGGACAAGGTGGCGGCGCTGTTCGCGATCGAGACCCTCGGTCCCCCGTTCCTCAATCGGCCGGAGATGGGGGTGAACCTGGCGTGGGGGCTTGCCTGCTCGCCGATCGCCTACGACCCACCGGCCACCGACCCGTCCGAGCTCGACACCATCACCGAGGAGCGCGCGGACCTCGGCCCGATCCCGATCACGCTCCAGCGGGAGCCGGCGCGGCGGCTGGCCAACCTCAGCCAGTTCCCGATCGCGGTCGTGACCGCGGAGGCGTCGATGTTCCTCGGGTTCGACCGGCACCTCGTCGAGTTCCTCGCGCAGGGCGGGTGCGATGTCGAGCTCGTGCGACTGGCCGACCACGGCGTGCACGGGAACGGGCACATGATCATGTCCGAGCGCAACAACGCGGAGACGTTGCGCGTGCTCACCGAGTGGGCGGAACGCAGACTTAGTGAGTGAGCGGCTGTCCGAGACGTGCGCGACCGGTGGAGGCGAATACGACCTCGTACTGGGCCGCGATGTGTGTCCGGAACATCGCCGCGTCGCGGAAGCAGCGCTCGAGCCGTGAGCCACGCCGGGCGGCGCTCGAGCCGCCGCTGGCGAACATCAAATCGACCGCCTGCCAGGCAAGCCGGCCGCACTGGGCGATCACGTCACGGGTCGCGCCGTCGTCGGCGGTGGTGAACGGCTCGCCGCGCTCCGCGAAGCCGACGCACTTCTCCGCGAACCGCGCGAGCGCGCCGGAGAACGCGAGCTCCGCCGTGTCGACGAGGCTGTACGCCTCCCCGTACCACCGCTGGTAGTCGACCGACTCAGAGCGGGGGATCGGCGGCGGGAAGCTCGTCGGGCGCGAGGTCATCATCGACTCGTACTCCTGGAGGGCAGCCCGCGCGTTGCCGATCTGGACGGCGTTCAGCGATGCGTAGAAGAACGTCATCGCACGCGCGAGATACAGAGGGTTGCCGTGCAGCTGGAAGCCGATCGTGCCCTCGCGGGGCATCTCGAAGTCCTTCCAGTCGTAACGCACGGTCAGGTGAGCGGGCACGTACGCGTCGTCGGCGACGATCGTGTTGGAGGCCGTGCCGCCGAGCCCGATCGTGGCGCCGCCGCCCCAGTCGTCGAGGATCGCGTAGTCGGCACGCGGGATCGCCACCATGATCCGCTCGTCCGACCCGTCGACGAGTGCGAGCGCGATCACGTGAGTCGAGTAGGTGGACCCCGAGCAGTAATCCCACCGCCCGCTCACCCGGTAGCCGCCCGGCACCGGCGTCGCCTTGCCCCGCGGAATCGCCCGCGACGGTCCGACGAAATGGCCGTCGGGGCCGAACAGCTCGGCCTGGGCCCGCTCGGGGAAGAACGCGCCGACCTGGAGGGCATGCGCCGCGCCCAGGCACAGGTTCCAGCCGATCCCGGCGTCGGCGCTCGAGATCTCGATGATCACTCGATAGAAGGTGTCCAGACCGAACTCGTAACCGCCGAACCGGCGCGGCTGGAGAATCCGGTGGAACCCGGCTTGGACGAACTGCTCGTGGAGCTCGGCGGAGTACGTCCCGCGCTCCTCGGCGTCGGCTGCCTCGGCCAGGACGGATTCGCGCAGAGCGCAGGCCCGCGCGATGATCTCATCCGCGGTCAGTTCCGGCTCCGGGGGTGCGATCGGCGTGGCCGTGGCCAATTTCATCCCGCGAGACTGGGCACGATCACACCGCTCAGGTCGCGCTTCTCAGCGGACGCGTGGAGCGCATCGTCGATCCGATCGAGCGGGTACCGCGCGGTGATGATCGGCTCGGGATCGAGCCAGCCGTCCTCCATCATCCGGATGAGCCGCGGCAGGTCGTGGCGCATGCGGACGTTGCCGTTCTGGGCGCCGAGGATCGCCCTGCCCTCGACCGACAGCGCCAGCTGCGGGACTGTCACCTCGGCGGTGCCTCGCTCGACGCTGGTCAGCACCACGGTTCCGGCCCGCCGAGCCGCCCGGATCGTTTGGGGAACGGCCGACGTCAGCGTCGCCGCCTCCATCGTGTAGTCGGCGCCGCGCCCGTTCGTGAGCGCCTTGACCTGCTCCACGGGATCGCCCAGCCCAGGGTCGACGGTGTGCGTGGCCCCAAACCGGCCCGCCAGCTCGCGCCGCTCGGCGATCGGGTCGACGGCGATGATCTGCCGGGCGTTTGCGATCCGGGCCGACTGCACCATCCACTGCCCGAGGTGTCCGAGCCCGAAGATCGCGACGCTCGAACCGGCCTGCACTCTCGCCACGTTGTGCACGCACCCCACGCCGGTGGTGATCCCGCAGCCGAGGAGGCTCAGCCATTCGTCGGGCAGATCTGTCTGCACCGGGAACACCTGACTGGCGGTGACGTTCATGACCTCGGCATAGCCCCCGACGTTGCCGGCCGCGCTGACCGGCTCGCCGTTGTGGCGGTTGGCCACGTGGGGCCAGATCCCGCCTCGGTCGAATGTTTCCGAGCACTGATCCGGGCGGCCGATCGAGCAGTAGAAGCACACGCCGCACTCCGACGTGCCCGGCACGATCACGCGATCCCCGACCTTGATGTGGTCGACCCCGGCACCCAGCTCCAGCACCGTTCCCATCGAGGCGTGGCCGAGGATCGTCGGCGGGATCTTGAACAGCTCGCCGCGCCAGTTGACGCAGTCGGTGGAGCAGAACGGGGAGGCGCCGGTGCGCACGAGCACACGGCCGGGCGCCGGATCAAGGTAGTCGATGTCCTCCACCACGAACGGCTCCCTGACCGCCGCCAGCAGCGCTGCTCTCATCGAACGTCACTCTCCTCTGTAGCGGCCGACTCGCGCACGTGGACGTAGCCAAGCTATCAGTTCGTCTGTCTGTCTGACAATCGTCCAGCGTATGATTGTCATACAGGATTCGCTCCCGACCCGGACCTAAGGACGCGCACGCCTATGGACGACAGGACGAAGCTCGATGTGGGCCTCCAGACCCGGCGCGAGGTGCTGGGCACCGAACACGTGGACCGGTCGCTGGGACAGGCATCGGATTTCGCGCGCCCGATGCAGGAGCTCGTCACCGAGTACTGCTGGGGGGCGGTGTGGTCGCGTCCCGGGCTCGATCGCAGGTCGCGCAGCCTGCTGAACATCGTCATGCTCACGGCTCTCGGGCGCTGGCATGAGCTCGATGTCCACGTGCGCGGAGCCGTCACCAACGGTGTCAGCGCGGCGGAAATCCAGGAAGCCCTGCTGCAGACCGCGATCTACTGCGGCGTCCCGGCGGCAATGGAGGCGATGCGCACGGCCGAGAGGGCGCTGATCGGCCTCGGCGTCATCGAGCCGGGTTCCGCCGAGTAGTCCTCGGCGTGATCGCGGCCATGGTCATCTTCGGTCGATCACCGAGCTGATCGCGACCGCGAGGATGATCAGGATGCCGCGGACGACGTCCTGCCAGTAGTCCGGGACGGCGAGCAGGTCGAAGCCGTTCGTGATCATGCCCAGGATCAGGACTCCGAGGACCGTCCGCCAGACCGACCCGATGCCGCCGAAGATGCTGGTGCCGCCGAGCGCGACGCCGGCGATCGCGAGCAAGGCCAGGCTGCCGCCCAGGCCGCTCATATCGCTCGACCCCGACCCCGTCGTCGACGCGTCGATCAGTCCGGCGAGGCCGCAGGCGGCGCCGGCGATCACAAACGTGATGATCACCGTCCGGCTGACCTTGATCCCCGAGAGACGCGCGGCGTCGCGGTTGCCGCCGACGCCGTAGAGGTGACGACCGAAGACGGTATATGCCAGCACGAGTTGGAGGACGATCGCGACGACGGCGAAGATGATCACCGGGTACTGGATGCCGGCGACCCGCTGCTGGCCGATGAACGTGAACACGCTGCTGCTCGGCGTGATCAGCAGGCCCCCGTGGGTTACGCCCACGGCGATCCCGCCGAACGTGAGGGCGGTCGCGAGCGTCGCGAGGAACGCGTTGATGCCCACCTTCGCCACCAGCAGCCCATTGATGGCGCCCATTGCCGCGCCGGAGACGATCGCCATCGGGAACGCCCACCACACGCCGATATGGACGGCGGCCCACGCGGCCAGCACCTCGGCGAGAACGAAGATCGACCCGAGCGACAGGTCGAAGTTGCCGGCGATGATCGTCAGGGTCACCGCGCACGCGGCGACGCCGATCGTCGCGTTCTGGGAAACCAGGTTGAGGAGGTTGTTCTTGGTGAGGAAGACCGACGACGCGATCGAGAAGTAGAGGAACAGCGCGACCCCAAACCCGACGATGCCGTAGTCGCGGATGTGCTCGGCCCTGATCCGGCGCTGCAGGCGCACGCGCGGAGCGGCGATCGCGTCTGGACCGACGGCGTCCCCGGCCGCAACGGGTTCCCCGGCGACGGGATCGGGCGGCTGCGTGGCGCTCATGCGGGCGGGCTCCCTCCGAGGCCGAACGCGGCCTCCATCACGGCGTCCAACGGTGGGTCGGCACCGAACTCGCGTGTGATCGAACCGAGGCGCATCACGAGAACGCGATGGGCGAGCCCGAGCACCTCCTCGATCTCTGAGGAGATCAGCAGCACGGCCGTGCCGTCGGCGGCCAGGTTGTTGATCAGGCGATGGATCGCCGCGCGCGCCGCAACGTCGACGCCGCGCGTCGGCTCGTCGAGGATCAGCACGCGCGGGTTGCGGAACAACCATCTCGCGAACAGGACCTTCTGCTGGTTACCGCCGGATAGGCTCGCCACCCTCATCGACGGGTTCGGCGGATCGACCGAAAGCTCGTTGAGCAGCGAGCGTGTCTTCACGCGCTCGAGCGCGCGGCTCAGTACCCCGAATCGCGAGGCGACGGCCCGCAGGTCCGCGAACGTCGTGTTCGACGAAAGCGAGAGCTCCATGAACAACCCGTCGTCTTTGCGGCTCTCGGGCAGGAACGCCATCCCGGCCGCCATCGCATCCGCGGGCGAGCGAATGCGGCGCGCTTTGCCGTCGACCGTGATCGTGCCGCCGTCGATCGGATCGGCGCCGGTGATTGCCCGGGCTAGCTCGGTGCGCCCGCTGCCGACGAGGCCGGCGAGGCCGACGATCTCACCGGCGCGGATCTGTAGCGAAATGTCCTTGAGCACCCCCTTGCGGCGCAGTCCGGACACGTCGACGACGACCGGCGCGGTTGAGCTGTCCGGCTTCTCGAAGTGCTCGGCCTCCGCGGCGGCGCCGAACATGCCGGCGACGAGGCTGTCCTCGGTTTCCTCCGCCGCCGGCGCCGTCCGCACGAGACGCCCGCTGCGTAGCACGGTCACCGTATCGGCGAGCTCGAGCACCTCGTCGAGGAAGTGGCTCACGTAGACGATGGTCCTACCGCTCTCGCGAAGGGTCCGGATCATGCGGTGGAGCGTCTTGGTCTCGACGCTGGTTAGCGACGAGGTCGGCTCGTCCATCACGATCACGCGCGCATCGGAGGCGACCGCGCGCAGGATCTCGACCTTCTGCTTGTCGGCGGTACGCAACGCCCCCACCTTGGCGTGTCCGTCGAGCTCGAAGCCCCACTGAGAAATGAGCTCCTCGTACTGTGTACGCATCCGACGCCGCTGCACCAGCCCGGAGCGACGCGGCTCGATCCCGAGAAAGACGTTTTCGATCACGCTCAGCTCCGGGACCGGCGAGAGCTCCTGCGCGATCGTCGCGATGCCGTCAACGCGCGCCTCGCGGGGGCTCGAGTACCGGACCGACCGGCCGTCGATGAACAGCTGTCCGTCATCGGGGCGGATCACACCACCGACGATCTTCCCGAGCGTCGACTTCCCGGCTCCGTTGGCGCCGACGAGTGCGTGCACGGTGCCTCCGGCAACCTCGACGCTGACGTCGTCAAGCGCCTTGGTGCCGGAGTACCGCTTGCCGATCGAGACGAGCCGGACCGGCGCGACCGCCGTCGCACTCATCCGACTCGTGCTCGGTCTTTCATCCGTTCTTCCTCGACCATTCCGTGGTCGGCCCGCTTAACCCAGTCCGCCCTCGAGCGTCCAGTCCGGCACGAAGTCCGGATGCGCCGCCAGGTAGGCCTGGTCGATGATCGCCGGGTGCGTCGCCGGGTTGATGATGTTGACCAGGTTCGCCGTCGGCTTCCCCTGGAGCGCATCGTTCAGAGCGGCGATGCCGACCTCCGACTCAGACGCCGGGTACAGGCCGAGGGTGGCGTACCAGGTCCCCGCCTTGACCAGGGCGACGGCCTCTTTCGCGCCGCCATAGCCGATGATCGCGATGTTCTTCCCGGGCGTGTAGCCGCCGACCAGCTTCAGTGCGGTCACCGTCCCCGCCGCCATCTGGTCGCCGAACGTCGCGAACACGTTGACGTTCTTGTTCGCGGTGAAGTACGTCTGGGCGACCTTCTCCGAGGCCGCTTCGTCATACATTCCGGGCGGCAGAATCGTGAACGAGTAGTTCGGCTTGCCCTTGTAGTAAGCGGTCATCGCGTTCTCCCGGACCGTGTCGGTCGGGTAGTTGGCGAGCCCCGGCAGGAACGCGATGGTGCAATGGCCGGTTCCCACCTGCTTCTTGCACGCGGCGTTCATCGTTGCGATCAGGTTTGTCGACTCCGCGCCAATCGACTGACCGACGGTGGTGACGAGCTTCGGGTTGGTCGAGGCTGTCAGGACGCTCTGGGCGGACAGCGGTCCCCACGTGTAGTCGGCGGCCGCGACCTTGATTCCGGACTGAATCGCCTTGTTGATGATCGGCGTCAGCGCGACGTCGTTCAGGCCCCAGACCCAGAAGGCTTTGTATTTGCCGGTGGTGATCGCGTCCTGGATCTGTGTGGACTGCATCTGCGGGTCGTTGTTGGCATCGAACGCGTCGAGCTTGATGCCAAGCTTGCCGGCCTCGAGCTGCGCGCCTTTCAGCGACGCGACTCCGTACGGGCTGGGGTTGTAATAGAAGATCGCCATCCGGGTGCCCGACCCGCTCGACGATGACGATGTGGTGCTCGACGACGACGCCGCGGCCGCCGGGGTGCTCGACGACGACGCTGCGCTCGACGACGACGACGACGACCCGCACCCGCCGATCGCCGCCGCCATCAGGGCCACCACAACCGCGCCCGCGCCGATGCGCGCGCGCTCAGACCTGAACATTAGTCCCACTCCTCCTCTCGAGACTGCCCGCGTGCCGGTCCGCGTTGAACCTTTCGCCCGGCTTGGCGAAGCAAAGCGGGTCGGCAACCTTGCAGCAAGTCCCGGCAGCTGAAAAAGTACGCAATCCGGATCGCAGGCTTCGCAATCTGGACAGCCTCCGATCGACACCTAACATCGCGACAACAGGATGAGTAGCGCTGAACGTCCGACGGACGATGAGCCTGGCGCGCTGCACGAGGTTCATCTGAGAAGCCGCGATCCCGTCGAGGCGAGCATGCTCGCAGCGCGGGTATTTCATGAGCATCGTCTCACGATCCTGGGCGATCGCCATGCCTTTTCGATGACTCTCGACGCCGCGTCGCTCGGGCCGATCACGCTGGGCTGGCTCATATACGACACCGAGATTCGGGTCGACGCCGAACCACATGTCGATGCCTACCAGGTCAACCTCGTCAGCGCCGGACAGGTGCGCGGCTACTGCGGTTCGCAACAGATCGTCGCCACCTCGAGCACCGGCATGATCTCCGGACCCGACCGGCCGACCGGCTTCGCGGGCTGGCGCACCCCCAGCCTCATGCTCGCGATCAAGATCGAACGACACGCGCTCGAGGACGAGCTCGAGCAGCTGCTGCATCGACCCGTCAACGGGCCGATCGCGTTCGCGCCCGTGCTCGACTTCACCCGTCGCGGCGCGGCCGATTGGAACCAGTTGGTGTGCGGGCTCGCCACGGGGTTCTTCGATCCTCAGTCACTGTTCCGCCAGCCGATCATGACCGCTCCCCTCGTGCACGCCATCCTCTCGGGCCTCCTCCTCAGCGCCGACCACGACCTCCGCGAACGGCTCGACGCCCGGACTCGCAGCATCGGGCCGGCGACGGTCCGGCGAGCCCACGAGTACATAGAGCAGCACGCCCAGGAGCCGCTCACGGTCGCGCAGGTCGCCGCCTGGGCGGGCGTCAGCATCCGCGCTCTGCAGCAGGGTTTCCAGCGATCGCTGGGCGCCACGCCTCACCAGATCATTCAGCACACCCGCCTCGAGCGAGCGCACGATGATCTCGTCAACTCAAACATCGACGAGGCCACCGTGGCCGGCATCGGCGCGAAATGGGGCTTCCCACACGCCGGCCGTTTCGCGGCTCTGTATCACGCGCGCTACAACGCTTACCCCTCGGCGACCCTCAAGCACGCCGGGATTGCGCACCGATCGGCCTGGGCGTGAACGACACGGTCGTCCAGCCGGCCGTTTGAGGTCTCCGCTTGCAGATCACCGACATCACGATCGCGATGCACGATCGCTCGTCGCCGCGACTCGCGGTGTTCGGAACCCGAGACGGGAAGCTTCCGATGGGGGTGCTACGGATCGGCACCGACGAGGGCATCGAGGGGGTTGATTTCCTGAGCTATCCGGGGCCCGGCCCGGAGGCGATCGCGCGTGAGATCGTCACGTTCGTGAAGCCACTGCTGCTGGGGGAGGATCCACTGGATGTCGGGCGGCACTGGCGCCGGCTGCAGAACCTCGGGCACTTCATCAATCCGATCACCGCCGGTGTCGTCGACGTCGCGCTGTGGGATATCGCGGGTAAGGCGGCCGGGCTGCCGATTCACCGGCTGCTTGGCACCTGTCGCGACCGGCTCCCGGTGTACCTGTCCTCAGCGCACCACGCTCGGCCGGAGGATTACGCCGAGGAGGCCGTCTATTGGCGTGAACAGGGTTGGCGTGGCTACAAGCTTCACCCCCCGCGAGCGCCGTGGCGCATCGACGCGCCGCCACCGATCTCGTTCGACATCGATGCATGCACGCGCGTCCGGGAACAGGTCGGCGGCGACATGACGCTGATGCTCGACGGAACCTGGAGCTACTCCTACGCCGAAGCGCTGGACGTCGGGCGGGGGCTGGAGGAGCTCGGTTACCTCTGGTTCGAGGATCCGCTCCCGGCTCAGGACATCCACGGCTACCGCCGGCTCAAGCAGCATCTGCGGATTCCGCTGATGGCCACCGAGGTGACGCCCGGCGGGTTGTCGGAACTCGCCCACTGGATAGTGAGCGAGGCGACGGACTACGTGCGCGGCGATGTGGTGATCAAAGGTGGGATCACGGGGCTGATGAAGATCGCCCACCTTGGCGAGGCCTTCAATCTCCCTTGCGAGATCCACGACGGCTACAACGCGATGAACAATGTCGCCAACCTGCACGTGGCCATGGCGATCGACAACTGCGACTGGTTCGAGGTGCTGCCGTTCAACCGGACGGGCGATCACACGCTCGAGCACCTGAGCTACGGCTTGGCCGATTTCCCGGTCATCGACTCCGATGGCGACATCCACGCACCGACGGGTCCCGGTCTCGGCGTCGAGGTTGACTGGGAGCTGATCACCGCGTCTGTTGCGCAGGTGATCAGCTGATTTTTATTATGGAGCGAGAAGGACCTTCACCTTCTCGCTCCCGGGCGTCGTTAGGGACTGAAACGCCGCCTCGGCGTTCTCGAGTGGCACGACCTCGGTGATCAGCTCGTCCACGGGGATCGCGCCGGCGGCGAGCATGTCGATCGCGGCCTGGAACTGCGCGCGCCGGTACGCGATCACGCCCCGGATCTCGAGCTCCTTGATGACGATCGGGGGAGCGGCCAGATCGAGCGGCATCAGCGACAGCCCGACGAGCAGCAGGCGCCCGAGGGGCCGCAGCGTCTGCACGGCCAGTTGTGCCGCGGCCGGAGTGCCGGCGCACTCGAACACGCACGCGGGTTCGTTGGCCGGTGGGTTTTGTGTGACGTCGTCGAGTGACACCGTGTCGAGGCCAAGCGCGGCGGCGCCTTGTGCGCGGGCCGGGTTCCGGGAGCAGATCAGGGTCTGCCGTACGCCCCGGGTGCGGAGTACGAGCGCGGTGAGCAGCCCGATCGGTCCGGCGCCAAGCACGAGCGCCGACTCGTCGGGCTGGATCCTGGCCTGGTCGACGGCGCGGATCGCCACCGCGAGCGGCTCGACCAAAGTCCCCGCCCGGTCGTCGACCGAATCGGGCAGCGAGAACAGCATGCGCTGATCGACCACCACCTGGCCGGCGTAGGCGCCGGGCCGGCCGGTGCCGAGCCCGACCCCGCGCGTCACCGCGTGCGGGCAGACCTGCTCGTTGCCCTCCCGGCACGACTCGCACTCGCCGCACTGCCCGAACGGGAGCACGCACACGCGGTCGCCCGGACTCCATCCGTCCACGCCGGCCCCGACGGTGGCGATCCGGCCCGAGAATTCATGCCCCGGAATGGTGCCCGCCGGAAACAACTCCGGCACGTCGCGGAAGTGCAGGTCTGAGCCGCAGATCCCGCAATAGGCGACCTCGACGAGCACCTGGTGTTGCTCGGGCTCCGGCGCCGGGCACTCGAACACGACCAGGCGACGGTCCTCGGCGACCTGCACAGCGTGCATGTCAGGCGTTTTGGCTCACGCGGTGGGGATCGCCTCGGCGCGGTCCCATCCGTACTCCTCGATGGCCGCCAGAAACGGTTCCATCTGGGCGTCGAAGTCGTCGGCGTGCATCGAATCCACCCAGTGCAGGCAGCGGTCGACGCCCGCGTCCTCGTATTCCTCGAACTCCTTCGCGCTGGGCGGAACGGCGACGACCGTGACCGAGACATTCCGGCCGGCGGCCTGCGCATCCGACCGCAAGCGCCGGGACCGGTCGGCGATGTCCGGCAGCGCCACCGGCGCCCAGCCGTCGGCGTGGTCGAGCACTCGCCGCTCGGCGCTCGGGCCGTTGCCGGCCAGGAGCACCGGCGGGTGTGGCTTCTGCACGGGCTTCGGCCACACCGCGATGCGATCGAAGTTCACGTACGGCCCGTCGTAGCTCGCTTCGTCCTGCGCCCACATCTCGTACATCGCCTTGAGGCGATCCTCGATGATCGCGAACCGCTCGGGCGGGTTCGTGCCGTGGTTTCTCATCTCCTCGAGGTTCCACCCGGCCCCGACGGCGAATTCGAACCGGCCGTCGCTGAGCACGTCGACGCTGGCGACTTCCTTCGCGGTGATGATCGGATCGCGCTGGGCAAGCTGGCAGATCGCCGTTCCGAGGCGAATCCGCGAGCTTCCGTGCGCGGCATCGATCAGCGCCACGAACGGATCGAGCGTGCGCCAGTAGTTTCGCGGCAGCTCGCCGAGCGGGTAGGGCGAAATCCGCTCCCACGGGATGTGCGTGTGCTCGCCGAGGAACAGCGATTCCAGCCCGAGCTCCTCGACGCGCCGGGCAACCTCCGCGGGCCGCAGCGTCTCTTCGGTGCAGACGCCGCCAATTCCGAATCGCATCCTGTCTCTCCTCTCAGCGGTCAGCGAAGGAATTCTGTGATCAGTTTGAACGTCCGCTCGGGCTGGTCGGCCTGCATCGCATGGCCGCAGTCGTCGAGCACCTCGACGCGGCTGCCCGCGATGCGGCCCCCGAACTCGTCGGCGTAGACGGCCGGCACGAGCGCGTCCTCGCGGCCCCACAAGATGAGCGTCGGCACCGCGATCCGGTGCAGTCGCCGGGCCAGCCCATGGTCGGCGATCGGCCACGCGAACTTCGTCGTGCAGCCGACGTTCCACGCGCCCTGGGCGATCGCCGTCGGGATCCTGTCGGGATCGTCGGGAAGCGCCATCAGCGCCCGCGCCGCGTCGCTGTCGGGGTGCTTGAACAGGTAGTTCGGGAGCTCCTCCGGCGGGCCCGTGATCATCTGAGCGAGCCGGATCGGTGCGTCGTCGCGCCACAGCCCGATCGGCGAGAGCAGGACCAGCCGGCCCGGCAACGCGGGGAAGCTCGCCGCGAGGTCGGCCGCGATCATGCCGCCGAACGACATGCCGACCACCGCGGGGCGCTCGAGCCCGAGCGTCCGGAACGCCTCCTCGTAGGCGAGCAACAGCTCCCAGAACGTGTGGACCTCGCGGATCGCCTGCGGGTCGCCGGGCGTGGTGCCCGGATGCTCCGGGGCGTAGACGGTGTGGTGCTCGGCGAGGGCGAGGATCGGCTGCCACTCGAGCCCAGGCAGCGGATGGAAGAACACCAGGGGTGGACCGTCGCCCACCACCTTGACGTGGAGGTGGATGCGGCCGTCGCAGACGTCGACGACCTCGTCGCGCGCGTCGGCGATTCCGGTCGCCGTCACGCTTCCCCTCCGGTCGCGGCGGTCGCGACCGCGGTCTCGGTCTCGGTTCCGGGCTTGGACGTGGTCGGCCACCAGTGGTTTTCCCATCCTTCCTCGTCCCAGATCGGGCGCAACCTCGGCAGCACCTGCTCGGCGAACAGCGAGATGTTCTTCTCGGTCAGCTCGCGCGGCATCGACCCGTTCTGCAGCATCACCAGCAGATTCCCGATCCGGAAGTCTCTGACCATCTCCTCGATCTGGTCGGCCACCGTCGCCGGACTGCCGACGATCGCCACCTGCGTGTCCACGATCTCCTTGTAGGTGATGTTGCGCATCTTCGCGAGCATCCCGAGGTCGCCGGGGTTGCGAATCATGTGCTCGATCCCGACCGGCTCCGCGTAGCCGGGCACCGCGAAGCCCGACACCGGGACGGTCCCCAGCCCGGCGCGGTAGTGCGCCTCGAGGTGTGGCGAGTACTCCTTCTCGGCGCTGGCGTCGGTCTCGGACACCGCCACCACCTGGAGGAAGGCCAGCCGATATGGGTTGCGGTCGCGACCCTGCTTGTCGGCGAACTCCCAGTAGCGGTCGAACACCTGGCGCCCGACGAGCTTGGGCCCGCTCCAGCTCAGATACACGAACGCGTAGTCGCGGCGGAGGATGTCGACCAGCGTGCCCGGCGACCCGCTGCCCGGGATCCAGATCGGCGGATGCGGTTGCTGGATCGGGCGCGGCCATAGGTTCACCTGCCCGTACTTCTCGAACCGGCCGTTCCACGCGAACGGCTCGGGCTCGGCCCAGGCCTTCAGGATCAGGTCGCGGTGCTCGTTGTAGCGCTCGCGTGTCTCGATCGCCGGGATTGCGCCGTTCTGATTGGCGTCGTAGCTGAGCCCGACCGGGAAGCCGGCGATGAGCCGCCCGCCGCTGATGTTGTCGAGCAGCGCGTACTCCTCGGCGACCTTCAGCGGCTCACGCGACTTGCCGAGCGAGCGGCCGAGCACGGTGATCGCCGTGTCGAGCCCTTCTGCCCGCGTGCCGTACGCGACCGCTGCCGCCATCAGGTTCGGGTTCGGCGAGATGTCGTACGTCGACTGGCTGTGCTCGGTCACGCACACGCCGTCGAAGCCGGCACGAGCCGCATGCAGCATCTCCGCGTAACCGGACTGGAGCGACTCCTGCATTCGCTCGGGCTCGACCAGATCGAAGTACGGCGTGGTCACCACCGAGCTGTAGTGATCCTCGAAGCCAGCGGGCAGGTACCGATACGGCACCTGCTCAAACAGACTGACCTTCATCCTCGTCCTCCTCCGCCGGTCGGCGTACGTCTGGGACCGTTATATCCGAGGCGGTCCGGGCGCGCGTGGACATCTGCGCGAGAAGTCTTTTCAATCGGCGACCAGTTCTTTGCATCTCAGCCACGACTCGTGTTTGCTTGCGCTCGCGGGACGGGGCCGACGGTCACGTGGACGAGGAGATGAGATGGGCAAGATCCTTGCGACGCACACCGGCAGCCTGATCAGGCCTCCGGAGCTGCTGGCGTTCCTGGCCGCCGGGGAGCGCGGCGAGAGCTATGACGAGGACGAGTACGCCCGCGTGCTGCGCGGCGCGGTGCAGGACGTCGTCAATCGCCAGGTCGACGCCGGCATCGACATCGTCGACGACGGCGAGATGGGCAAGGCGAGCTGGATCACCTATCTCTACGAGCGGGTCGGCGGGCTCGAGGCGCGTGTGATGACGCTCGAGGGTGCGAGCATGATGCCGCCCAGCCGCGACCGCCAGCGGTTCCCCGGGGCCTACGCCGCGCTCGACGCGCTCGACGAGGCCGCCGTCCGCGAGAGCAACCGGGCCGCCGACTCGAGCGAGCACGACGGCGAGCCTGCGTCGAACCAGGCGATCGAGTGGGTGTGCACGGGGCCGATCACGTACGACCGGACCGCGCTCGATCGCGACATCGCCAACCTCCGCGCCGCGCTCGAAGGCCACGACGAGGTGCAGGCGTTCATGCCGGTCGTCGCGCCGGCAAGCGCCTACTGGCTGAGGAACGAGCACTACGCCAGCGAGGAGGAGTTCGTCTACGGCCTGGCGGACGCCCTGCGCGAGGAGTACCGCGCGATCATCGAGTCGGGCTTCTTCCTCCAGGTCGACGACGCCGTCCTGATGCACGAATGGGACTCGATGCTGTCGCTCGGGAAGACCGACGACGACTATCGCCGCTGGGCGCAGCTGCGCGTCGACGCGCTGGTGCACGCGCTCGAGGGCCTGCCGCCCGAGCGCATTCGCTACCACGTGTGCTGGGGCAGCTGGCACGGGCCGCACGCCTACGACCCGCCGCTGCGCGACACGATCGACCTGATCCTCCAGGTACCCGCCGGCTACTACCTGATGGAGCAGGCCAACCCGCGCCACGAGCACGAGTGGCGCGTGTGGGAGGACGTGCCTCTCCCGGACGGTAAGAAGCTGATCCCCGGCGTAGTGACCCATCACACCAACGTCGTCGAACATCCGGAGCTGGTCGCACAAAGATTGGTGCGGCTGGCTGGCCTTGTCGGCCGCGACAATGTCCTGGCCGGGACCGACTGTGGGTTCGCGCAGGGATCGTTCATCCACCGGGTCCACCCCGAGATCCAGTGGGCCAAGCTCGCCGCGCTGGCCGAGGGGGCACGCCTGGCGACACGTGAGCTCTGGGGGGCGAAGGCGGAGGTGGCGTCATGAGCGTCGCCCTGCCGCCACACGTCTCCGATCGTGCTCTGCAGGCGTTTCGTGAGGTTGTCGGATCCGAGCACGTGCTCACCGATCCCGATCACATGCGCGAGTTCCGCGACCCGTTCTGGCACCTCGAATGGGACGACTACGAGGCCTGCGCCGTGGTCCAGCCCGAGTCGGTGGAGGAGATCCAGGCGATCGTGCGGCTCGCCAACGAGCATCGGGTGCCGTTGTGGACCACGTCGCAGGGACGTAACAACGGCTACGGCGGCTCGTCGCCCCGGGTGCGCGGATCCGTCGTCGTGAACCTGCGGCGGATGAACCGCGTGCTGATGATCGACGAGGAGCTTGGCTACGCCGAGGTCGAGCCCGGGGTCAGTTGGTATGACCTATACGCGGCGATCCAGGCCGGTGGGCACCGGCTGATGCTGTCGTGCGCGGACCTCGGTTGGGGGAGCGTGATCGGCAACACGCTCGATCACGGCTGCACGTACCTGCCCTACGGCGTCGACATGTCAGCGGCGTGCGGGCTCGAGGTCGTACTCGCGAGCGGCGAGTTGTTGCGGACCGGCATGGGCGCCATGCCCGGCAATCGCGCCTGGCACACCTACAAGCGTGGTCTCGGGCCGACGCTCGATCAGCTGTTCATGCAGTCCAACTACGGGATCGTGACCAAGATGGGCTTGTGGCTGATGCCGTATCCCGAGACATACATGCCGATCTGGGTGCGAGCCTGGAACGACGACGATCTCGCGCCGCTCGTCGACACGCTGCGACGGCTGTCACTCGACGACACGATCCGGATGATCCCGCAGGTGTGCAACACGCTCATCTACGCGTCGTTCCTGACCAAGCGCGCGCAGTGGTGGGACGGGGACGGACCGATCCCCGACGGCGTCATCGACCGGATGGCGCGCGAGCTCGAACTGGGGCGCTGGATGATGCGCGCCGCGCTCTACGGCGATGAGGCGGTCGTCGACCATCGGTACAAGAAGGTCAAGGCCGCGTTCGAGCAGATCCCGGGCGTGGAGGTCTGGGGGACGAAGACGACGCCGGAGAACGCAAAGAATTTGGAGCATCCGGCGGAACGGATCCAGGGCGGGGTGCCCGATCTCGAGATGAACGCGATGACCGGGTGGTACGGAGGCGAGCAGGGGTCCGGGGGCCACGTCGGCTTCTCCCCGGTGGCGCCGATGACCGGCCGCGACGCGCTCGCCATGCGGGACCTGATGCGCGGCCTGATCGAGGGCAGGGCCAACCTCGACTACCTGGGCGCGCTGCTGATGGTCAACGCCCGCACGTTCATCCACATCACCATGGTCCTGTTCGACACCGCCAACGAGCAGCAGGTTCGCGGCGCGTACGACACCTCCAAGCTGCTCGTCAAGGAGGCCGCCAAGCAGGGCTACGGCGAATACCGGGCCCATCTGGACTTCATGGACCTCGCCGCCGACCAATACAGCTTCGGCGACCACGCCTACCGTCGCTTCACCGAGACGATCAAGGATGCCGTCGACCCCAACGGGATCCTCGCGCCCGGCAAGCAGAGCATCTGGCCGGCCTCGATGCGGGGGCCGCGCGACGGCTGACGGCGGGCGGGTCAGGGCGGGCACCGTGTGGCTCATACAATGGGCCTCGTCCCTGAGCCCCCATGGTCTAGCGGTTAGGACGCCTGCCTTTCACGCAGGAGATCGCCGGTTCGAATCCGGCTGGGGGTACTCACAAACGCCCTGGAAATCGAGCGGTTCTTCGCGCGACTGGTG
>Ga0335072_10000843_pt1 | contig 53969 bp, 47 predicted proteins | sample Lox_Sample_21_FD_206725 | JGI IMG/M metagenome (GOLD analysis project Ga0335072, IMG submission 206725) | Soil microbial communities from Loxahatchee National Wildlife Refuge, Florida, United States - Lox_Sample_2.1 | ecosystem: Environmental > Terrestrial > Soil > Wetlands | place: USA...
TCCAAGCTTCTGCCCGACGATTCGGTCGACGTCAAAGCGGTCGACACCTCGCTCGTGCTCACCGGCGACGTCGATTCCTCGGTCGACGCGGAGGAGGCGCGGCGCATCGCGCGCCCCTTCGTCGGCGACGACAAGGAGCTGATCAATCGCATCAAGATCGACGCACCGAACCAGGTCAACCTGCGCGTCCGCGTGGTCGAGATCCAACGCAACGTGATCAAGGAGCTCGGCATCAATTGGGACGCGATCAGCCACGTCGGCGCCTTCGCGTTCGGCATCGCCACGGGGAACCCGGTGATCGGGAGCCTCGGCTTGCTCGGCTCGGGCACGGATGCTTCCTCGCTGTCCCAGATTCCGTCCGCACCCCTAACGGCGCTCGCGCCCTCGGTCGGCCTCGCAGGTGGCGTGCCCGGCGCCTTCGTCGGCGGTGCCGTCGCCGGCGGTTACATGACGCGCAACATCGGGATCGGCGGCGTCCCGACCAACAGCATCATCTCCGGCTACAACACCAACCGCATCGGCATCAACGACGTGATCGACGCGCTCGACCAGAACGGCCTCGCGACCGTTCTCGCGGAGCCGAACCTGACCGCGATGACGGGCGAGACCGCGAGCTTCCTCGCGGGCGGCGAATTCCCGATCATCGTGCCCCAGACCCAGGGCCAGGTGACGATCGAGTTCAAGCAGTTCGGCGTGGCGCTCGCCTTCACGCCGGTCGTGCTCTCGAGCGGCCGGATCAGCCTGCGCGTGCGTCCCGAGGTGAGCCAGCTCTCGACCACCGGCGCCGTGCAGATCCAGGGCTACACCATTCCCGCGCTCACCACGCGGCGCGCCGAGACCACGGTCGAGCTCGGCAGCGGCCAGACCTTCGCGATCGGCGGGCTGCTGCAGAACAACATCGTCGACACGTTGAACAAGGTGCCCGGCCTCGGCGAGGTGCCGGTGCTGGGCGCGTTGTTCCGCTCGGACCAGTTCCAACGCAACGAGACCGAGCTCGTGATCCTGGTGACGCCTTATCTCGTGCGCCCGGTGTCCGACCACGAGCTCGCGTCGCCGCTCGATGGCTACGTGCCGCCCAACGACCGCGACCGGGTCCTGCGCGGCCGCAACACCCGCCCGACCATGCCCGAAGCCGGCAATGCGCCGCTTGGGCCGAGCGGCAACAGCCTGATCGGCCCGAGCGGCTTCATTCTCAATTAGGAGCGCCGACGATGGTCTTGCGCGATCCGGTGCCGCTGTTCGTCCCACTCCTGCTCGCGAGCCTGCTGCTCGCTTCGAGCTGCACGCCCCAAAGCGCGCGCTGGTCCCAGGTCGAGGCGCCCAAGGAGAACACGGTCGATTTCGTGACCTTGACCCACCAGGTGGACTTCGCGCCCGGCACGACCGTCGCCACGGCCGCCCAGCGCCAGTCGCTCGCCGACTTTCTCGACGAGGTCAAGTTCGGCTACGGCGACCAATTGACCCTCGATACCGGGCCCGCGCGCGGCGATGCCACGCTCGACGCGCTCGCCGCCAAGCGCATCGCCGCCGTCGCCGCCATGCTGCGCGACATGCACATCGCCGCGCGCCGCGCGCCGCGGCCGACCGTGGACGGCGCCCTTGCCCACAATGCGGTGGTGGTGAGCGTCGGCCGCTACGTGGTGACGGGGCCGCGTTGCCCCGATTGGAGCAAGCCCGAGGGCGACGACTATACCAACACGCCGGCGAGCAATTTCGGCTGCGCGACCGCGACCAATCTCGGCGCCATGGTGGCCAATCCGGCCGATCTCCTGCGCGGCACGAACGGGGGAACCGCCGATCCCGATTTCGTCTCACGCGGCATCCAGCGCTACCGCTCGGGCGAGATCTCGAAGTCGCTGCAGCCCGAACTGTCCAAGTCGAGCGGCAGCGGCAATTCGGGCTCGGGCTCGGGCTCGGATTCCGGTAGTGGGGGCAGCGGCTCGGGCAGTGGGGGCAGCGGCATGGGAGGGGCAAATTGAATACCGTCGTTCCGTTTCTCGCGACCAGTGCGGGCCATGGGCCCGAGCCGGCGCCCGCGGGTCTCCTGGCTTTCGTGCGCGACGACGCGACGCGCATGGCGCTCGCGGCGGCGCTCGGATCGGAGGGTGCGAACGCGACGGTCCATCTGGGCGGGGTCGACGACGCCATCGCGCATCTCGCGGGCTCGCCGCCGCCGGGCATCTTGATCGTCGATCTCTCCGGCTGCGCGGAACCGTTCCTGGCGCTCGACCAATTGTCGGACGTCTCGCTGCCGGGAACGTTCTTCATCGCGCTCGGCGACGTGAACGATGTCGGCTTTTACCGCGCACTCCGTGCCGGCGGGGCGGCGGAGTATTTCGTGAAGCCGGTATCGGCCGACGCGTTGCGCGCGGCGCTCAAGGCGGCGTCGGAGCGCGGCCACGCGGCCGAGTCTCGGAAGGGGACGGAGTCGAGCGGCCAGGTCATCGCCGTGATCGGCGCGCGAGGCGGGGTCGGCGCGACCATGGTCGCCGCGACGCTCGCCTGGCTGTTCGCCGACGTCGAGGACCACCGCACCATGCTGGTCGATCTCGATCTCCATTGCGGCTCGACCGGGCTCGCGTTCGACGTCGATCCCGGGCGCGGCCTGTGCGAGGCGCTCGCGAATCCTGAGCGGCTCGACGGGTTGTTCGTCGCGAGTGCGGCGGCCCATGTCGGGGACAAGCTTTATCTCCTCGCCTCGGAGGAGCCGTTCGAAACCAAAGTCGCCGCGCGCCCGGACGCGCTCGAGCTCCTGGTCAAGGAGCTGCGCGGCGATTTCCAGCGTGTCGTGCTCGACTTGCCGCGCGCCGATCCGAACCTCCTGCGCCAGGGCATCGCGCAGGCGAACGCGATCGTCGTCGTCACCGATTTCTCGCTCGCCGGGCTGCGCGACACCGGCCGGCTCGTGGCGCTGGTGAAGGCGGTGGCGCCGGCGACCAGGCAGCTTCTGGTCGGAAACCGGGTCGGCGGGGCGAAGAAGGGCGAGCTCCCGCGCATCGACGTCGAGAAGGCGCTCGAGGTGAAGTTGGCCGCGGTCATTCCCGAGGACGATTCCGCCGTGCTGCGCGCCCTCAACACCGGCCGGCCCTTGCCCAAGATCGCGGCCAACAGCAAGGTGACCGCCGCACTCTCCGCTCTCGCGGCGAGCTTCGGCGAAGCGGCACCCGCACCGCGTGGACTCCTCGCGCGCCTGTTCGGCGGTAGCGCGGGCGGCGCGTCGAGGCCATGAGCTTCGGCCGGCGCAATGGCGGGACGCTCGAGCTCCTCCCCTCGGCCCGCGCGGCCCGGCTCGTCCTGGCGGCATCGCCCGGCTCGGGGTCCGAAAGCGAGCGTCCGCAATCCAATACGGCACCCGAGTCCGCGGCATGGATGGCGGCCGCGCGGCCGCGCCTGCTCCAGGCTCTTCGCGCCGAGCCGGTGTTCGCCGATCTCAAGGCCTTGCCGCGCGCAGCACTCGCCGAGCAGATCGGCGCCCGGGTGCGGGCGGAAGCGGACAAGGATCGCATCGCGCTCGATTCCCTCGACGCGCGCCGGCTGGTGACCGCCTTGATCAACGAGCTTCTGTCGACGCCGCCGGCGTCGCCGGCACCCCAAGCGCCTTTTCCGCTCGAGCCGGCTCCGACGGCCCATGCCGCGATCCCGTCGGATCCGATCGAGATCGCCAAGGAGAAGATCCAGCCCAAGCTCATGGCCCGGCTCGATGCGGGTGCGGCCTCGGCCTTGCCGCGCAACGAGCTCGCGCGCCAGCTCGGCGAGCTGGTCGCCGAGATCATCGCGGAGGAGAAGTTCCAGCTCAACGGCATCGAGCAGCGCAACCTCGTGACGCGCCTGGTCAACGACATGCTCGGCTTGGGCCCGCTCGAGCCGCTGCTCGCGGACGAGAAGGTCACCGACATCATGGTCAACGGGCCGCACATGGTCTATGCCGAGCGCGCCGGCAAGCTCGAGCTCACGAACGTGCGCTTCCGCGACGACCCGCACGTCATGAACATCGCGACGCGCATCGTCTCGCGCATCGGCCGGCGCATCGACGAATCGAACCCGCTGTGCGACGCGCGCCTCTCCGACGGCAGCCGCGTCAACATCATCATCCCGCCGCTCGCCATCGACGGCCCGTCGATCTCGATCCGGAAATTCTCCAAGAAGAAGCTCACGCTCGACCTCATGACGCTCCAGGGCAACCTCTCGCCGCAGATGGCGAGCGTGCTCAAGATCGCCGGGCGCTCGCGCCTCAACATCCTGCTCTCGGGCGGCACCGGCTCGGGCAAGACGACGCTCCTCAACGCGATCAGCCAGATGATCGATCCCGGCGAGCGCATCGTCACCATCGAGGACGCGGCCGAGCTGCAATTGCAGCAGCCGCACGTGGTCCGCCTCGAGACGCGGCCCGCCAACCTCGAGGGCAACGGCGAGATCACCATGCGCGATCTGATCCGGAACGCGCTGCGCATGCGCCCCGATCGCATCATCCTCGGCGAGGTCCGGGGTGCCGAGGCGGTCGACATGCTGCAGGCGATGAACACGGGGCACGAAGGCTCGCTCGGCACCATCCACGCGAACCGGCCGCGCGAGGCGCTCACCCGGCTCGAGAACATGATCGGCCTCGCCGGGATCAACCTCATGGCCAAGGCGGTGCGCACCCAGATCGCGACCGCGATCGACATGATCGTCCAGGTCAGCCGCATGCGCGACGGCGTGCGCCGGGTGACCCAGATCATGGAGGTGATCGGCATGGAGGGCGACGTGGTCACGACCCAGGATCTGTTCCATTTCGAGATCACCGGCGAGGCGCCGGACGGGAGGCTGATCGGGCGCTTCGTCTCGTCCGGGCTGCGGCCCCATTGCATGCCGAAGGCCGCCTATTTCGGCCTCGACAAGGCCTTGCTGGAGGCGATGGGATGAGCGCCTCGCTTGACTCGCTCAGGTCCGCGATCCCGCTCCTGCTTGGGGCGTTCGGGGCCTTCGGCCTCATCGCAATCGCCGCTCTCGGCGTTTGGGGCGGCGAGCGGCCGCGTCTCCGGAAGCGCCTGCAACGCACCGTCGGGCGCGGCCGGCCGGCGCCGGGCGATCCGGCGGCGCGGACCGTGCGGCGCGACGATGCCGACAGCTCGATCCGCACCCTCGACCGGCTGATCAAGCGTCTGTTGCCGCGGCCCGCCGTGCTGCGCGAGCGGCTCGCCGCGACCGGCCGGCACATCACGCTCGGCGTCTACGTGCTCGCGAGCTTGCTGGTCGGGCTCCTGACCGTCGTGACGCTCGAGGTCGGCTTGGGCTTGAAGCCGCTGGTCGCGATCCTGTTCGGCGTGGGGGCGGCGCTCGGGCTACCCCATATGCTGGTCAAGTTCATGATCGCGCGCCGGCAGCGGCGCTTCGGCCTCTACTTCCCCGAGGCGATCGACCTCATCGTCCGGGGCTTGAAGTCCGGCCTGCCGATCGCGGAATCGATCAAGGTAGTGAGCCAGGAGCTGCCCGACCCGGTCAATGTCGAGTTCCGCAAGATCATCGAATCCTTCAGCCTCGGCATGACCTTGGACCAGGCCTTGCTGGCCGCGAGCCGGCGCATCGACCTGGCCGACTTCCGCTTCTTCGTGATCAGCCTCTCGGTGCAGCAGGAAACCGGCGGCAACCTCGCCGAGACGCTCGAGAACCTCACGACCATCCTCCGGAAGCGCCGGCAGATGAAGCTCAAGATCCGCGCCATGTCGTCCGAGGCGCGCGCGAGCGCCATGATCGTCGGCTCGCTGCCGTTCATCATTTTTTTCGTGCTGCTGTTCATGAAGCCCGACTATGCGATGCTGATGATCCACGATCATCGCGGGCACCTCATGCTGGGTGCCGCGCTCGGCACGCTCCTCACCGGGGTCGCCACGATGGTCAAGATGGCGAAGTTCGAGATATGAATCTCGCGCACCTCTTTTCCCTCGGCATCACCGCCGACGAGGCGCTGGTCGCGTCCGCCGCCGGAACCGTGGTCCTGGTCATGCTGACAGTCTGGCAGGCGCTGACCATGCGCGATCCGGTCAACAAGCGCGTGCGCGCGCTCTCGAAGCGGCGCGCGGCGCTCAAGGCGGACTCGCTCGCCGCGGCGGGCCACAGCATGCGCGGCGATCTGCGCCAGTCGGGATACACATTCATCCGGCGCCTGGTGCTCAAATTCAATCTCGCGCGCGGGCGCCAGGTCGAGATCGTCTCGGCGCGCCTCGCGCGCGCGGGCTACCGCTCGAAGGACGCGCTCGCGGTCTTCATCTTCGCGAAGACCGTGGCGCCCTTCCTGTTCGGCGGCGGTGCACTTCTCTTCTTCGGCCTTTCGGGCCACGCGGCGACGGCGCCGACCCTGCGCCTTCTCGCGGTCGCGATCGGCGGCGTCGCGGGCCTGTTCGGGCCCGACATCTACGTCTCGAACGAGGGAAGCAAGCGCATCCAACGCATGAGCAAGGGCCTGCCCGACGCGCTCGATCTCCTGGTGATCTGCGCCGAGGCGGGATTGAGCCTCGACGCGTCGATCGCGCGCATCGGCAGCGAAATGGCGGAAGCGGCACCCGAACTCGCGGAGGAGTTCGCGCTGACCTCGATCGAGCTCGGCTTCCTCCCCGACCGGCACACGGCGTTGCAGAACCTCACCCGACGGACCGACATGCAGAAGCTGCGCAGCCTGGTCAACAGCCTGATCCAGACCGAGCGCTACGGCACGCCGCTCGCGACCTCGCTGCGCGTCCTCGCCGCGGAATTCCGCGAGGAGCGGCTCATGCGAGCCGAGGAGAAGGCGGCGCGCTTGCCCGCGACGATGACGGTGCCGATGATCGTCTTCATCCTTCCAGCGCTCTTCATCGTGCTGGGCGGCCCGGTCGCGATCCGCATCATGGACATGACGAGCAAGATGTGACGCGGGCGCAGACGCGCGGGTCCAGCTTGGCCCGGACGCACCGCGGCTCATCCACGCGTGGCTATTTCGCCGGCGAGATGGTGGCGGGTGGAATCTTGACCGGCGCGATCGTGACCGGCGCCACCGGCACGGCCGGCATCGGGGAGTCCGCGGACGGCGCGGCTTTCGCGAGCTTCGCCGCGGCGGGCGCGCAGGCCGGCCCTTGGCACGGGGCGGACGTGAGCTGCGGCGCGCGCGCACCGGTCCGGAAGATCGCCTGGGCGCGCTCGGCGGGCGACATGGCGCGCAGCGTCATGTAATAGACCAGATTGCTCCTGACCGAGCGCTCGTCGAGGTCGATACGCGCGACCCGGGCCGCGTCCTGAAGCCGGCCGGCGAGCCCGAGCACGAGGGCGAGGTTGAGCCGATGCTGCGCGGTCGCTTTTGGGTCGTCGGCGACGCGGCGCAGCGTTTGGATCGCACCTTCGGTGTCGCCGCTGAGCGCTTGGGAAAGCCCCATATTGTTGCGCAGATTCAGATCCCGGGGTGCGAGGATGAGGCCTTGCCGATAGGCCTCGGCCGCCCCCTGGTAGTCGCCCGCCAAATCGTCCGCCACGCCGATCGCGTCGTAGGTCTTCGCCTCGGGGTGGACCGAATTCGCCTTCTGCAGAAGCGCGCGCGCGCGCGCCGGCTGATCGAGCGCCACGAGCGCCATGCCCATGCCGCTGAGCGCGTTCGGATCGCCGGGCGAAACCTTGAGCGCGCGATCGTACGCCTCGGCCGCCTCGTTCGGCGCGCCGGCCTGGAGGAGCGTGTCGCCCAGCGCGTCGAGCGTCTTCAGCCGGTCGGGCTCGAGCGCGAGGGCCCGGCGATAGAAGGAGATGGCGCCCGGCAGGTCGCCTTCGGCGCGCATGCGCGCGGCGATGTCGACCGCGACCGTCGCGCCGATGGCACCCTCACCGGTGGCCGAGCTTCCGGGCGCGTCGCGCCCCGCCTGGCCGAACCCGGACGAGCCGTCGGACGAGGAGCAGGCGCTCAACGCAAGCGCGCAGGCGACGAGGCCCGCCCGCGCCGCCCGACCCAAGGTCGCGCGGCGACCCAGGCGTCCTGTGACGGCGGTCGCGGTTCTCATGGCGCCAGGATATTTGCCAATTATTACTGATGGGTAAGGGGATCGAGCCCCCCGGGCGGCGGCCCGGCCGGCGATAACTCCCAATTAACGGCGCGCCGGTCAAATGGGGCGTCGGCCTCGCATGCCGAACGGTCACGGGCGGGCACATGATGACCCTTCGCACTCTGCTTCGCCGTCTCGGTCGGGAGTTCGGGCGCGCGGCGCGCGACCGGAGCGGGACCGTCGCCGTCATGGTCGGCCTGATGTCGACCACGCTGGTGGGCATCGTCGGGCTCTCGGTCGATGTCGGCGACTGGTACTTCACGCGCCGCGCGATGCAATCCGCCGCCGACGCCGCCGCGATCGGGGGCGGGGTCGAGCTCCTCGACGGCGCCTCGAGCGGCACGGTCCAAACGGCCGCGACCGACGACGCGCTCCTCAACGGCTTCGGCACGTCCAACGGCACCACGGTCGACGTCTCGGTGTCGTCCGAGTCGGTGAGCGTGACGCTGAGCAAGCCCGCGAATCTCCTGTTCTCGAGCCTATTCCTGAGTGCCGCGCCGACCATCACCGTGAGCGCCCAGGCCGGCCTCGTCGACGGGACCCAGCCGGTGTGCGCGCTCATGACCGGCTCGAGCGCGCCCGATGCGCTCTACGTCAGCGGCAACGGCATCATCAACGCCACCGGCTGCTCGATGGTCGTCGATTCCACCAGCACCAGCGCCATCAACGTCACCGGCAACGGACAGATCGACACCAGCTCGATCTGCACGCCCGGCGGCTATACCAGCGGCAACAACGCTAAGTTCTCGCCCACGCCGACGACCTGCGCGGCGATGACGGATCCGCTCGCGAGCCTGACGCCGCCATCGAACGTGAACGCGGCGTGCCAATACACCAACGCGAGCTACGGCGGCAACAGCCAGACGACGATCTCGCCCGGCGTCTATTGCGGCGGCATCACGATCCAGGCCAACGCCAAGGTGACCTTCCAATCCGGCGTCTACATCCTGCGCAACGGCGGCTTCAGCGCGGGCTCCAACGCGGTCGTGACCGGCTCGGGCGTCGGCATCTACATGACCGGCACCGGCACCAACGTCCAGCTCAGCCAGGACGATCTCACGGTGAGCGGCAACGCGCAGGTCACCATCAGCGCGCCGACCACGGGCTCGATGGCCGGCATCGCGATCTACCAGGACCATTCGGCCCCGACCGGCGACATCACCAACACGATCAGCGGCAACGGCAACATCAACTTCACCGGCCTGCTCTATTTCGGCAATCAGAACGTGACCATCACCGGCAACGGCACCCAGGACGGCACCGCCCCCTTTACGTCGATCATCGCCAACAGCCTGACCTACAGCGGCAATGCAAGGCTCGACTTCAATTCGAGCTACCAGAACACGAGCGTGCCGTCGGTGCCCGGCATGACCTTGCCGCGCGTCGCCTTGACGGAATGAGGACGGAGGCCGCGATGCGCTGGCGTAAGATTCTCGACAGACTGTGCGGACGCGGGTCGGACGCTCGCGGAACCGCGAGCATCGAATTGGCGCTTTTGGCGCCGGCGCTCGTCTATCTCATGACCGCGGGCTGGGATTTCGGCAATGCGCTCTACCAGCAGGAGCGCCTCGTGAGTGCGGCGCGCGCGGGCGCGCAGTTCGGCATCCAAAGCACCGCGGATTCGACCAATTACACCGGCATGGTCCAGGCCGCGCGCAACGACGCCAACGACACCACCAATTCCCTCACCGTCACGGCGCAGGAATCCTGCATTTGCCCCAGCGGCGGGGCGATTTCGTGCAGCTCGACCTGCTCGGGAAACGTCGCCCCCTGGGCTTACGACAAGGTGACCGCGTCGGAATCCTATTCGACCTTCGGACGCTACCCGTTCGTGGCCGACCCGATCCCGTTGACCGCGGCCGCGATGCTGCGTTTCCAGTGACGAGACTCTGGGCCATCGGATGGCGTCGCCGCCGGCCCGGGCTCGGGACGCGCCGCGGCGCGGCAGACGAAAGCGGCGCCATCACGGTCGAGTTCGCGCTCACGATTCCGATCCTGATGTCGCTGCTCTACGGCTTCGTCGAGTTGAGCCATTACGCCTACGCCGACATAGCCCTGGCGGACGCGGCGCGCGACGGCGCGCGCTACGCCATGGTGCGCGGCGCGACCAGCACCTCGCCCGCGACCTCGAGCTCGATCGAGAGCTACGTCAAGGGCCGCTTGACGCTGCTCGACCCGAATTCCGTGACCGTCACCGTCGATTTCGTGCCGAACGACGACGCGGGCAGCATCGTCGAGGTGCAATTGTCCTATCCTTTCGTGCCCTTCATGCCCGGCTTCGGCTATATCGGCCCGAATACCCTGCTCGCGTCCTCCGAGATGACCATCACCCAATAGGCCGGCACGCCGCGGCACCCGGCCCGGTCGCGGAAACCCTTCTCCGCGCCGCGAGACCCTCTCGGTTTGCGCGCCTATATCATTGAAAATAAATAACATTTCGAGCCGTGGCGGCCGATCCGAACCCGGATTCCAGCCGAACGCCGCTCGGCGCCTCGGAAAATGCCGCGCGCGAAACGATAAAATTGATCGATCGTATTATACATGATAATCAATTGGAATGATTAGAACGCCGCGCGCATCCTCCCTTGTCCGTTGGAGGATCGCCGTTGCCCCACGACGCTGTTCCCGCCCGACGCGCTTATTCCGCGCGTCTGCTGTTCGATCGCACCTCGCTCGTTCCCGGCCTCTTGCTGGTGGGTGCGGTCGCGGGCATGAGCTTCGCGTTGCGGCGCATACCCGGCGTCGGCATCTTGAGCCCGCTCATCTTGTCGATTCTTCTCGGCATGGCGTTTCACAACGTGATCGGCACGCCGGCGCGTTGCCGGCCCGGCATCGTCTTCAGCTTGAAGCGCATCCTACGCCTCGGCATCGTCCTTCTCGGCCTGCAGCTCACCACCGCCCAAGTGATCGCGGTGGGCGGCGTCGGGCTCGCGACGATGCTGGCGACCGTCGCCGCCACCTTCCTGTTCACGATCTGGCTCGGGCGCCGTCTCGGCGTCGACCGCAAGCTCACCGCCCTGATCGCGACCGGCACGTCGATCTGCGGCGCGAGCGCCGTGATCGCGGCCAACGTGGTGACCGAGGGCACGGACGAGGACGTGACCTACGCCGTCGCCTGCGTGACGGTATTCGGCTCGCTCGCCATGGTCGTCTACCCGGCGCTCGAGCAGCTTTTGCGCCTCGATCCGCTCTCCTACGGTCTTTGGGCCGGCTCTTCGATCCACGAAATCGCCCAAGTGGTCGCGGCCGCGTTCCAGGACGGCTCGGTCGCGGGCAATTTCGCGACCATCACGAAGCTCTCGCGCATCGTCCTGCTCGCCCCCTTGGTCATCATCCTGGGCCAGGTTGCGACCCATCGTCGCCGCGCGTCGGCGCTCCATCATGCGCCGAACGGTCAGGACGGCCGCGCGGCATCCGCGCGCCGCGGGCCGCCGCTGCCGTGGTTCGTGGTCGGCTTCGTCGCGATGATCGCGCTCAACAGCCTGGTCGCGATTCCGGCCGAGCTCAAGCCCAGCCTCGTGACCGGAACGAACTTCCTCCTTGCCATGGCGCTCGCGGCGATGGGGCTCGAGACCGACATCCGGAAACTGCGCGCGAAGGGATGGCGCCCGATGCTGCTGGGTGCGGGCGCGTGGCTCTTCATCGCGAGCTTCAGCCTCGCCCTCATCGAGATCGCGAGCCGCTGAGCGCCCGGGGCGTCGCCCCGTGACGCTCGACCAATTGCGCGTCTTCGTCGCGGTCGCCGAGGCCGAGCACATGACCAAGGCCGCGGCCGCCCTTCATCTCACCCAACCCGCCGTGAGTGCCGCGATCGCGGCGCTCGAGGCGCGTTACGGAACGCCGCTTTTCGACCGGGTCGGCCGGCGCATCGAGCTCACGGCGACCGGCCGCATGTTTCTTCCCGAAGCGCGCGCGGTCCTGAAGCGCGCCGCCGAGGCGGAGCTGGCACTCGGCGAGACCGTCGGGCTGAAGCGCGGCCGCCTCGCGATCCATGCGAGCCAGACGATCGCGAATTACTGGCTGCCCGAGCGCCTCGTGCGGTTCCGCGCGCGCTATCCCGAGATCGAGCTCGCCATCACCATCGGCAACACGGCACAGGTCGCGCTTTCCCTGCGCGAGGGGCGCGGCGATCTCGGCCTGATCGAGGGGCAGATCGACGACCCGGCCCTCGCGCAGACGCGTATCGAGGGGGATGCGCTGGTCGTCGTGGTGGGCGCCACCCATCCCTGGGCGCGCGGGCGCGGACGCGCCGTCGCCCTCGAGCCGCGACGGCTCACGGAGACGCCGTGGGTGTTGCGCGAGCCGGGCTCGGGAACGCGCTCGGAATTCGCCGCCGCGTTGCGCCGCCTCGGCCTCGACCTCGAGCGCCTCGACATCGCCCTGTCATTGCCGTCGAACGAGGCGGTGCGCGCGGCGGTCGAGGCGGGCGCGGGGGCGAGCGCCATTTCCCATCTCGTGGTCGCGGCGAGCCTACGCGCGGGCACGTTGTGCCGAATTCCGCTCGACCTTCCGACCCGGCCCTTCTATCTCGTGCGCCACAAGGCGCGCTACCGGAGCCGCGCCGCGCGCGCATTCGCCGAGCTGATCGATCCGGAACCCGCGCGTTAGGGTGCCACGCGCGCGACGATGCGCCCGTCCCGCACGACCAGAAGCTCGCCCGCCGCGAGCGGCGTCCAGTTGCCCGGCGTCAACGGCACGCTCGCCGCGAGCAAGACCGGCCGGTCGACACGCGCGACCTTGACGCCGCCATGGCCGGGGAACGGGGCGCCCGCATCGGCATCGTGCTCGATGGTGAAATGGAGCCCGGGCGCCTTGGCGGCCTCGCCGGGCCGGGCGCTGCGCCGGTCGCCGTGGAGATAGGCGTACTCGCCGTCGGCGAACAGGAAGTTTGCGCTGCCGAGGCGGCGCAACGCGGCGGCGAACGCGGCGACGATCTCGATGCGGCGCTCGAATGCGAGCGGAGTCCGTGCCGCGTCGCGCGCCTGGGCGAGACGCTCGAGGAGCGCGCAGAAGGCCCATTCGGAATCCGTGTCGCCCACCGGACGGAAGCGGCCGAGCGCAAAGGCGCCCTGGTCGAACACCGACGGCACCGAGCCGTTATGGGCGAAGAGATGGGGCTTCCCGCCGAGCTCGCGCAGGAACGGGTGCGTGTTGCGCAACGCGGGCTCGCCGCTGGTCGCGCGCCTGATGTGGGCGAGCACGAGATGGCTTTCGAGCGACAGGCCCTCGACGAAGCCGAGCCAGGGGCTCGCATAGGCGGGGCCCGCGTCCTTGATGAGGCGCACGTCGCCGCCCTCGAAATAGGCGATGCCCCAGCCGTCTCTGTCCGGCCCGTCGCCGCCGCCGTGGCGCGCGAGCACGCCAAGCGCCAGGTTCACGGTCGCGGGCACTGCGCTCGACATGGCAAGAAGCTCGCACATTCTGACCCCGCCCGGGCTAGCGTCGCGCGCGCTAGGCAGCGCGCTCGAGCCCTTCCATGATCTCGACCATGACGCCGACCATCGCCGCGGTCGCGGGGCCGAGCATGCGCTCGGTCGGGATGAAGAGGCCGAGCTTCAGCTGCTCGAGCGTCTCGTCGGCGAGCGGCACCCACACGATCTTGCCCGAGCGGATCTCGTCGAAGAAGGCGAGGCGCGTGTAGAACGCGACGCCCAGCTCGCGCTCGACCGATCGCTTGATGAACTCGACCGAGTTCGAGAAGATGCGCTGCTGCGCGCGCACGCGGAACGGCTCGTAGACCTCGTTCATGAAGGTCTCGACCGGCAGCGTGTTCTTCTGGAGGATCACCGGATATTCCTCGAGATCGGCGAACTTGAGCACGTTGCGCCGCGCGAGCGGGTGATTGCTCGACATCACGACGCCGCCGGGGGTCGCAACGCTCGCGACCAGCTGCACCGAGGGCGGCAGGGGGCACACGAAGGTGAGGCCGATGTCCGCGTGGCCCGCGCCGATCTCGTTGATGACGCCGGTGGGCGCTGCCGCCATCACGGTGTAGGTCACCGCCGGATAGCTCTCGCTGAACCGGGTCACCGCGCGCGGCAGGAAATCGACCACCAGGCTGTCGGTCGCGACGATGCGCACGTGGCCGGTGCGGATGCCGCGCAAGCCGTCGATCTCGGACAGGAGCCGGTCGTAATCGTAGAGCGTGTCGCGCACGTGGCGCAGCAGCATCTCGCCCGCGGGCGTCAGCTGCATCCCACCCGGGAGCCGGTCGAACAGCTTGACCCCGAGCTCCTGCTCGACCTTGATGATCTGGCGATTGATCGCGGAGGAGGCGACGTTCAGCACCTGGGCCGCCTTGCGCACCGAGCCCAGGCGGGCGACCTCCTTCACGTAGCGCAGCACCGCGGCATGCATCGCGCCACTCCCTTGCGCGGCGCCGTCGCTTCGACGGAGCGGGCGCCGCCCGATCACGTGATCCGGGGCCGAGGATGCCCGACCACGAGGGGATGGTCCAGCGCCGTGGCACGGGCCGGCGAGGCGCCGCCGGGAGCGCCCCATCCGGTCACCTCGGGGCCGAAGAATCCGGCATTGGCGGCGCGGAAGGGTGCCAGGGCGGCGGGCAGGCGGTCATCGGCATAGATCGCGTCCACCGGACAGACCGAGACGCACAGCCCGCAATCGATGCATTCGTCGGGCTGGATGTAATACATGCGCCCGCCCTCATAGATACAGTCGACCGGGCAGACCTTGACGCAGGCGCCGTCCTTCACGTCGATGCAGGGGGCTGCGATGACGTGCGTCACGCTCAGCGTCCGGACCAGATCGGCGGCCGCTTCGCGCGAAACGCGGCGACGCCTTCGAGCGCGTCATCGGACTGGAGGCATTCCATCACCGCCGGCAGGCGCATCGCCTGCGCCTCGTTGGCGCTCAGATGGGCGGTGCGGCGCACGGTCTGCTTGATCGCGCGCAGCGCCAAAGGCGCGCATTGAAGGATGTCCGCGAGCCAGCGCTCGACCGCGAGGTCGAGGTCCGCGCGCGGCACCACCTCGTTGACGAAACCCAACGCGCGCGCCTCCGACGCCGAGAGGCGCCGGCCGGTGAGCAACACGCCCATCGCGAGCTTGAACGGAATCTGGCGTTGCAGCAGCACCATGCCGCCGTCGAGCGGCAGGCGTCCGACGCGCGGCTCGGGAAGCCCGAAGCTCGCCTCCTCGGCCGCGATCACGATGTCGGCGCCGAGCACCATCTCGAAGCCGCCGCCGAGCGCGAAGCCGTTGACGCGCGCGATCACCGGCACGTCGAGGGTGGTCCTGAGCGCCAAGCCGCCGAAGCCATTGGGGCGCGGGCTCGCCCAATAGTCGAGCCCGGTCTTCGACGATCCCTTCATGTCGGCGCCGGCCGAGAAGGCGCGCTCACCCGCCCCCGTAAGCACGACCGCGCGTACCTCGCGGTCGCCCTCGATGCGGCGCCAGATCGCCTCGAGCGCGCGCTCGCTTTCGGCGTCGATCGCGTTCATCACCTCGGGCCGGTCGATGGTGACCCGGGCGACGTGGTCCTTGAGCTCGAACCGGACGCTCACGCGACCACGCCCTCGGCCTTGAGCGCCGCGATCGCGTCATGGCTATAGCCGTGCTCGCCCAGAATCTCCTCGCCGTTCTGGCCCAGGCGCGGCGGTGCCCGGCGCACGGCGAAGGCGCGGCTCGAGAGATGGATCGGCGAGCCCACGAAGCGCTGCACCTCGTTCCCCGCCTCGACCTCGACCAGCATGCCGTTGACCGCGGTCTGCGGGTCGGCGAGCGCGTCGGCAAGCGACTTGACCGGCGCGCACAAGAGGTCCTGCCCCTCGAGCGCCTCGATCCAGTGCGCCGTCGTCCCGGTGCGGAAGCGGGCGCGCAGCAGGTCCTGGAGCGCCTTCTTGTTCGCGACCATGAGCTCGAAATGCTCGAAGCGCGGGTCGCTCGACAAATCGTCGATGCCGAGTGCCGCGCAAATGTCGCGCAAGGGGTGGGCCTTGAAGGCGCCCACCAGCACGAGCGCGCCGTCCTTCGTCTCGAACACGCCGCTCAGCGGCATCGCGGCCCAATTGAGCTCGCGCTGGCGCATGAGCCACATCGCGGCCTCCTGCATCTGCATCGCGAGCATGCTGTCGTAGAGCGAAACCGAGACCATCTGCCCGATGCCCGTGCGCTCGCGTTGGAGCAATGCCAGGAGAATGCCCTGGACCAGGTGCATGCCGGCCGAGTAGTCGGCGAGTGCGGTCGGATAGATCGAAAGCGGCAGGCTCGCGTCGGCCCTGCGCGCCATGGTGCCCGAAAGCGCCTGGGCCAAAACGTCCTGGCCGCCCTTGTGGGCGTAGGGCCCCTCGGTGCCGAAGCCGGTGCCCGACGCGAAGATGATACGCGGGTTGATGCGCGTGAGCTCGTCGTAGCCGAGGCCCATGAGCTCCATCACCCCGGCGCGGAAATTGTTGACCACGACGTCCGCGGTTTCGATGAGACGGCGCGCGACGGCGCGGCCCTCCTCGGTACGCAGGTTGAGCGCCAGGCTGCGCTTGTTGCGGTTGAGGCTGCAGAAGACCGGGTTCTGCTGGCCGCCCGGATCGTTCGGGATCGACGAGCGCGAGAGGTCGCCCGCCCCCATGCGCTCGATCTTGATCACGTCGGCGCCGTAATCGCCCAGCACTTGCGTCGCGCAAGGGCCGAGCATGACCTGGGTGAAGTCGATCACGCGCACGCCCGCGAGCGGCTGAGCGGTACGGTCGAGGGAGCGGATGTGGGGCGCGTTCACGATTGCATCTCCAAAATTCGCGCATCGGCGACGCGCGCGTTGGCGGAAGGACGGTCGCCGGGATCGGCCCCGCGCGCGCGGAGCCGCTGTTGAAGCGTGGGCACGTCGATCTTCTTGACCGAGACGCGGGCCTCGAGCGCCATCGCGGCGGCGATGCCGGCCGCCTCGCCCATGGCCATGCAGGGCGGAATCTCGCGCGAGATCTTCTGCGCCTGGGAGGTCGCGGAATAATGGCGGCCCGCGACCAAGAGCTGGTCGACGCCCTTCGGGAGGAGCGCGCGGTAGGGCGTGTAATAGTCGCGCCCGCGCGCGACGCTGTCCCTGAAGTGGACCCGCTCGATCACGTCCTCCTTGGTCACGACATATTCGCCCTCGAGGAGGCGCGTCTGGCGGATGCCGGTCTGGGGGGCCACGTCGACCACGTAGGCGCGCTCGAAGCCGGGCATGCTCGCGCGCACGTAGTCGAGCAGCGCGAAGATGCGCTTCCGCCCCTCGAACTCGGCCTTGGTGAGGTCCTCGACCTTGAGCCCGTCGAGGTCGGGCATGTGCGGGCAATTGCACCAGACGATGCCGGGGAGCGGCGTCTTGAGCCACCAATTCTCCCAGCTCCCGCCGAGCGTGCGCTTCGCCTGCCGGTCGAGCGCCTGGAAGCGCTCGGGCTCCTCGAACTGGAAGCGCTCGGCCGCCTCGGTGTCGACGCCGCCGAGACGAAACACGGTGGTGACGATGTAGTTGCCGTGGATGAAGGGCGCTCCGGCGCTCGCCGCCACGTCGAGATCGCCGGTCGCGTCGATCACCACGTCGCCCAGGATCGCCTCGCGCCCCGCCTTGGTCTCGCACACCACGCCGCGGGCGCGCCCGTCCTCGACGATCGTGCGCGCGAACCAGCTATGGAGGCGAAGCTCGACGCCGCTCTCGCGCACGAGATCGTTCGAGACGCGCTTCCAGCCGTCCGGGTCGAACGCGACCGCGTAGCACACGGGCTGGGGCTTGGTGTGGGAATGGAAATCGAAAGCGCCCCAGCGGAACCATTTCCTGAACGCCGTGGGGTCGCTGCCGCGCTCGGATTCGGGCGGATAGACCGCGAGCCCGATGCGCTCGAGCCGCTCGATCGTCTCGTGGCACAGGCCGCGCACGGTGATCTCGGCGCCGTTGATCATGTCGTCGAGCACGAGAACCATCCCACCCGAGGCGAGGCCGCCCAAATAGGGATAGCGCTCGAGGAGCGTCACCTTGACCCCGCTGCGCGCGGCCGCGACGGCGGCGCTCATGCCCGCGGGTCCGCCGCCCACCACGACCACGTCCGCGCGCGAGACGATGCGGGCGTCGAGGCTTCGTTCGAGGGTGGCGTCGGACATCGGGTATCCTTTCCGGGGTCTCAGGTGAGGGGGGCGGGCTGCCAGCGGATGCACACCCGCTCGAGCGCCAGGATCAGGAGGAAGAAGGTGATCGAGAAGCACGAGCCCACGGCCACGGTCGCGTAGAGCAGCGCCGAGTCGAAGTTGAACGTCGCCTGGATGATGAGCGCGCCGAGGCCGGTCTGCGAGCCGATCCACTCGCCCACGATGGCGCCGATCACCGACGTGCTGGCGGTGATCTTGAGCGCCGAGAACAGATAGGGAAGCGAGCTCTGGAGCCGGAGCTTGAAGAAAATCTCGCGCTTGCTCGCCGAGAGCACGTGCATGAGCTCGAGCGCTTGCGGGTTCACCGCACTCAGGCCGCGCACCATGTTCACGAGGGTCGGGAAGAAGCAGATCATGGCCGCGATCGCGACCTTGGGCGCGATGCCGTTCCCGAGCAGCAGGATGAGGATCGGCGCCTGGGCCACGATCGGGATCGAGTTGATCAGGACCGCGATCGGGAAGAACGCCTCCTGCACCGTGCGCCGGTGGACGAAGGCGGTTGCGACCAGGATCGCGGTCGCGTTGCCGAGGAGATAGCCGAGCACGGCCTCGAGCGCCGTCGGCGCGAGGTTCGTCATGAGCACGCCGAACCGGCCGTAAAGCGTCGCCGCGACCACCTGGGGTGCCGGCGCCACGAAGGGCTTCACGTCGAAGATGACGACCACCGCCCACCAGAGGAACAGCATGAAGGCGAGGCCCGCGACCGGCAACAGGCGCCGGCGCCAGGCCGCGCGCCGCTCGGCCGCGAGGAAGGCCGCGTCGGCGTCGGTCTCGAGGATGTGCGCGGTCGCGGCCATCAGCAGGTCTCCAGGAGCGCGCGCAGATGGGCCGCGATCGCGACGAAGCGCGGGCTCTCGCGCACCGCGAGGCGGCGCGGCTCGGGCACGTCGATGGGCACGATTTCGCGCACGCGCCCCGGATGGGCCGACATCACGAGCACGCGTTGGCCGAGGAACGCGGCCTCGTAGATGCTGTGGGTCACGAACAGGATGGTGACCCCTGTCTCGTGCCAGATGCGCAACAGCTCCTCGTTGAGCCGGTCGCGCGTGATCTCGTCGAGGGCGCCGAAGGGCTCGTCCATCAGGAGCACCTTGGGCCCGGCGACGAGTGCCCGCGCGATCGAGACGCGCTGGCGCATCCCGCCCGAAAGCTCGTGCGGCAGCGCATGCTCCCATCCCGCAAGGCCCACGAGCTTCAGGAGCTCCTTCGGGTCGCGCGCACGCGGCGGCGCACCCTCGCGCAGCCCGATCTCGAGCGGGAGCGAGACGTTGTCGAGCGCCGAACGCCAGGGGAGGAGAGTCGCGTCCTGGAACACGAAGCCGATCGATCGCTTCTTGCGCGCGACCGCGGGCTCGTCGCCGAGCACGCGCACGCGGCCCGCGGCCGGTGCGACCAGGTCGGCGATGAGGCGAAGAAGGGTCGACTTGCCGCAGCCCGAGGGCCCGAGGATGGTGAGGAAGCCGCCTTGCTCGACCTCAAGCGACACGTCCTCGAGTGCCGTGACCGCGCGACGCGCGCTCGCGAAACGCACCGTCGCCCCCGTGCACTCGACCGCGACGAGCGCCGAGACGGCGACGGGCGCGGGGTCGGTCATTCGGTGATCGAGCATGCGCGCTCCGCCCACGCGTCAGCCGAAATGCGGCCGGCTCTTCTCGGTCGCCTTGAGAATCTCGAGGGTCATCACCTCATGGAGCTTCGGCGTGCGCTTGGTGAATTGGCCGAGCTTGGCGTAGAGGTCGATCTGGTCCTGCCAGATCTTCGGATCCATCGCACCCCAGCCATGCTTCTTGGTCTCCGCGTCGAATTCGTATTTGAGCGCGATCTCCGCACCCTTGCGCTCGTCGGCGGCGACCAGGTTGGGCAGCTCCTGGACCAGGAGATCGACCGCCTTGTCCGGATTCTTGTAGGCGTAGCCCCAGCCGCGCGCGGCCGCGCGCACGAAGCGCTCGAGGAGCGCCTTCTTGGTTTTGAGCGTCTCCGATGTGGCGTAATAGGGATGGGCGTAGAGCTTGACACCCGCGTCCCACAGCCGGAGCGTCACGTAATCCGGCGGCAGCACCTTGAGCGCCGTGACGCTGGTGACCCAGCCGGTCACCACGTCGACCTGGCCGGTCATGAGCGGGGTCATGGTGAAGCCGATATTGACCACCTCCACATCCTTGAGATCCATGCCGTTCTTGACCAGGAGGGCGCGTAGCAGGATCACGCCGGTCGCCTGGATGCCGACGCGCTTCCCGCGGAAGTCGGCGGGCTTCCGGACCGGGTTCTTGGGCAGCGAGAAGAAGGCGTAGGGGTGCTGTTGCTTGCCCACCGCGAAGCAGCGCACCGGAATGTCCTCGGATGCCGCGAGCATGAGGGACGGGCTCGACGAGATCTGCCCGAGCTCGCAGCGGCCCGAGGCGACGATAGCGACGCCGTCGGTGTTGGGGCCGCCGGGCTGGATCTTGAGCTCGAGCCCTTCGTCGGCGAAATAGCCCAAGCGCTTCGCCGCGATCTCGCCCAGCTGGTCGCCGCTCTCGAGCCAGCCGAGCTGCATGTTCACGACCGTGGGCCCGGCCGCGCGCGCGGGCTCGAAGCCGAGCAAGCCGCCGCCGAGCACCAGCCCGGCGCCCGCCGCGGCCCCGCCGCGCATGAGCACGCGCCGGCTCAGATCCAGTCCCGCGTTCTTCCGTTCGGCCATGATTGCCCCACCTTCGACGTCGTTCCGGTTGCGATTGCTCGCGCGCCCGGCGCGCAATACGGAGAAAATCGTGTCATAGAACCTGTGAGCCGAGTAGAAGCTTTTTTTGCCATGGCCGCTGCCGAATCGGCAGCGCGCGATTCGCCGCGGCGGACGCGGTCGAACCATTAAGACCCGTCCCATTCAGCGGTAAGTTTGGGAGACCTCGAACGGCCGCGGCGATCGCGCGCGTGCGCGCAATCGAGCGGTTTTCGAGCGCGGGCCGAGGCATTTCCGAGCGCGCCATGCAGGCGCCCGGCGGCGCACCGAGCGGCAACTATCTTATCGGCCGCTCACGCGTCGATGAGCAGATCGTCGCCCTCGATCTTGACCGGATAGGTCGCGAGATCGCGGTCCGCGGGCGGCCCGAGGCATTTCCCGGTCGGGATGTGGAACTCGGCGCCGTGCATGGGGCAGGAGACCTTCTCGCCCTCGACGAAGCCGGTCGAGAGCAGCGCGTAGGCGTGGGGACACACGTCCTCGAGCGCGAAATATTTGTCGCCGAGCTTGTAGAGCGCGATCTCGAGGCTGCCGACCGTGACGGCGAACCCGTCCCCCTCCGTCACGTCCTTGACCGACGCCACCCGCTGCCATGCCATGCGTAGTCTCCTCGCTTCCGTTCGCTTTCGATCGAAGGTGATTGGGTCGAATATCGAGGTCCGGTCGCAACGAATTCGGCGCCCGATCGGCGCCAACGCGCGCCCGGTCACCGGACGGCCGAGGATCGACGGACGTTTCGACGCCGTGCCTCAGGGCTGGGTCTTCACCCCCGGGCGCTTGAAGTTGCGGTCCTGGTGGCCCTTGCCCTCGAGATCGCCGAGCTCGAACAGCCACGAATAGCCGCCCTTGGGATTGGACAGGATTTCCCAGCAATTCTGGTCCGCGTCCCAGAAATAGAAGCTGTAGGTCCCGTGCTGCAGGATCGGCTTCGAGATCTTGGTGAGCTTCCAGACGTCCTTCTGCTCCATCACGGTGCGGTACGCGGCGTCGACCTCCTCCTGGGTCTCGACGTCGAGGCCGTTATGGTTGAGGAGGGACATGGGCTCCTTCTTCTTCGCCTTCACGACCGCGATCGTGTTGTTGCCGCCCAAGCGGATCAGGAGCGAGATCGGGCTCGTCTGTACCACGTCCATGCCGAGGAATTCCTCGAAGAAGCGGCGCGCGAACTCGAGATCGAGGGATTCGAGCGTGCCGTGGGACATGAAATTGAGCTTGAGCGCGGGCTCCGGCTTCGCGTGGGCCTTGGACGGACCGTGGGCGTGGGTCTCGGAATCGAGCGCGGCGACCGGCATGTTGGCCTCCTGGTTCGCGTTTCCTGGGGGCGGGCGGGATTCGAAGCGCTTCCGGCCCCGTCTCGTTGAAGCAAGTCTACATGAGCGTCCCGGACCGGGCAAATCCCGCGGGCCCGCGGCGCCGGCCCCTCAGCCGGCCGCGACCGGGTTCGCCAGCACGCCGATCTTCTCGATCTCGACCTCGATCCGGTCGCCCGCGCGCATGAAGACCTTGGGATTGCGGCCGTAGCCCACGCCCGCGGGCGAGCCGGTGGTGATCGCGTCGCCCGGGCGGAAGCGATAGAACTGGGAATAATAGGCGATGAGCTCCGCGACCCCGAACACGAGGTCGCTGGTGCTGGTCGATTGCATGACCTTGCCGTTGAGCCGGGTCTCGAGATGGAGATCGCCGGGGTCGGGAATCTCGTCGCGCGTGACCAGGGCCGGGCCCATCGGGCAGAAGGTGGGGAACTGCTTCCCCAGAAGATTGTGCTCCCAGGCGTGGATGGCGCCCATGACCCCTTGCGACGCGAATACGGGGGCGACCCAATCGCGCGCCGAGACGTCATTGACGATGGTGTAGCCCGCGACGTGGGCGAGCGCCTCCTTCGCACTCACGCGATGGCACGCGCGGCCGATCACCACCGTGAGCTCGCCCTCCCAATCGACCATGTCGGGGTTCGACGGCGGTAACAGGATGGGTGCCTCGGGCCCGATGAGTTGTGCGGCGTTCTTGGTGAAGGCGGCGGGCCGCTCGGGCACCGGCGTCTTCATCTCGGCCAAATGCGCGCGGTAATTCATGCCGCAGGAAAGGATCAGAAGCGGGTCCGGCACGGGGGCGAGCAATGTCGCCCGCGCGCGCGGCACGAGCGCCCCCTGGTCGCGCAAGCGCTCGGCCGCGGAGAGGCCTTGCGCCGCGTCGAGCATGCGGCGCACGAGATCGAGCGCGGGCTCGCCCGCCTCGAGGATCGCGCGCATCGAGCCCGGAATCCCGCGCGCCGCGGGCAACGCGTCGCCCGCCGCCGCGAAGACGAGGACTTCCGAGCCCAGGAGCGCACCCGGGCTCGGCTCCGCACCCGGGCGCTCGATCGTTACGAGATGCACGGCGTCACTTGGCCTTGCTATAGGGGTAGATGAGGTTTCCGGTCTTGTACTTCGCCGGCCAGACCACGACCCAATGCTTCGGGTCCTTGAGCTGGTCGAGGCTGTGGTCGGTCAGGCCCTGCCACTGGGTGAAGGCCATGCGCGGATGCACCCATTCGCCGTCCTTCCCGAAGGCGATCTCGCCCGCGACGGTCGAGAAGCTGTGGCTGCGCAGATAGTCCGCGATCTTCTCCTGATTGAGGCTCTTGGCGCCCTCGACCGCTTCGCCCAGCACTTGCGCCGCGGCATAGCCGAAGGGGGCGAAGCCGTAGCCGAGCGGATCGACGCGCTTTCCCTTGGCGCGTTCCTGGTACTCCTTGAGCATCGCCTCGGTGCCCTTGAACTTGAACGCGGGCACGAAGATCTCGTTGTTGACGTAGCCGTTCATGAGCGGGCCCATCTGGATCTTGAGCGGCGTCGCGAGGAGCCCGATCATCGTGCCGCCCATCATCTTGGGCCGGAGCCCGACCTCGGCCGCCGCGCGCACGAAGCCCACCGAATCCGGCGGATAGGACGCGATGAACACGATGTCCGGGTCGGTCGCCTGGATCGCGCGCACGATGGAGGTGAAGTCGGTCGTATTCGGCGGATAGCGCTGGTCGTAGACGATCTTGAGGCCCGCGGCCTTGGCATTGTCGCGCGCCCCGTCGGTCGAGTTCTTGCCGAACTCGGCGTCGGCGCCGACGATCGCGATCGTCTTGGGCTTCGGATGCTGCGCCATCGCGAGGTCGAAGAAGCCCTTGGAGAAATTACGGTTCGGATCCTGGCCCAAGGGGATCATCGAGAAATAGTTCTTGTAGTGGATCTGGCCGTTGGCGCCGGTGCCGAGGATGCCGATGGTGGTGAATTTGTGCTGCGCGATCACCGGCAGGCCGGCCACGATCTGGTTTGTGCCGTAGGGCCCGAGCAGAAGGTCGACATGATCGACCTCGATCAGCTTGGTGTAGATCGCGGGCTCGTTCGGCGGCATGGTCTGGTCGTCGTAATAGACGAACTCGACCGGCCGGCCGAGCAGGCCGCCGCGCTTGTTGATGTTGTCGCGCCAGAGCTCCATCGCGAGCAGGAGCTGATTGCCGTTGGGCGCGTTGCCGCCCGTGAGGCCCAGGCTGAAGCCGATCTTGATCGGCTCGGCGGCGGCGGCCGGCATTGTTGCGGACGCGGCGTCGAGGCCGACCGCAAGGGCGAGTGCCGCGGCCCCAAGGGCGAGCGCGCGCCATCCTTTCGCGATGATGGGCATTCTTATCCTCCCCTTTTATCGTTCGAGACTTTTTATCTTATCGAGCGGGAAGCCTAGCCGGATTTATGAGCGATTTCTAGTATGCGCGAATCTGCCCGGGAATTCGCGGCGTTACCGGCGCAATCGGGCAGGCGCGCCTCAGACCATCGGCGCCGGGCCCGCGCGCCGCGCGATCGTGCCTCGGTCGATCACGAACACCTCGTCGAGGAGATCGCCCACATGGGTCTCGTTCGATTCCGCCATGAGCACGCTCAGCCCCGAGCCCGGCAGCTTCGCGAGCACTTCGCCGAGCCGGCGCGCGAGCGCAGGCGCCAGGCCCTCGAACGGCTCGTCGAGCAAGAGGAGCTTGGTGCCGCACATGAGGGCGCGCGCGAGCGCCACCATCTTCTGCTGGCCGCCCGAGAGCTGGCTCGCGCGCCGCGCCTTGAAGGGGACGATCTCGGGCATGAGCCCGTAGATCCAGTCGAGGCGCTCGGCCGCGTCCTTGCGCGGCACGGCGAGTGCCGGTAGCAGCACATTGTCCTCGACCGTGAAGTCGGGCATGAGCTTCCGGTCCTCGGGCATGTAGCCGATGCCGAGCCGCGCGCGCGCGAACGGCGGGAGCCGGTCGAGCTCGGCGTCGCCGAAGCGGATCGTGCCCGCGCGCGGCTTGAGGAACCCCATCACGCTGCGCATGAAGGTGGTCTTGCCCGCGCCGTTGAGCCCGATGAGGCCGCACATGGCACCGGGAGACATGACCAATTGGGCGCCGCGGATGATGCGCGTCGCGCCGATATCGACGTCGAGGCCCTCGACGGCCAAGCTCATGCCGATGCCCTCATGACGACGCGCTCACGACGACGCGCTCACGACGACGCTCTCACGACGCCGGCGCGGCGCGGAACCGGCGCGCGCCGACCGGCTCGCCCGTGACGTAGCGCCGCACCTGCGGGTCGGCGATCACGGCGGCGGGTGCGCCCTCGGCGATGATGGTGCCCTCGGCGAAGGCGATCACGCGCTCGGCATAGCGCCCGACGATCTCCATGTCGTGCTCGACGAACAGCACCGCGCAGCGCTCGGCCCTGAGCGCCGCCATGATCACGTCCATGATGCCGAACTTCTCCTCGACGCTGATGCCGCTGGTCGGTTCGTCGAGCAAAAGAAGGCGCGGGCCGCGCACGGTCGCCATGGCGATGTCGAGGAGCTTCCGCACCCCCTGCGGCAAGAGGCCCGCCTCGAGGTTGCGGTAATTGAGGATGCCGAAGCGCTCGAGGGCGGCGTCGACCGCGTCCACGCGCGCGCCGTGGTGCAGCGGGCGCCAGAGCGGATAGCGCGTTCCTTGCGCGATTCCATAGGCGATGAGGAGATTGTCGGCCACCGTCGCGGTCGAGAACACCTGCGGCACCTGGAACGAGCGCGAAATGCCGGCCGCGATCACGCGCCGGGTCGGGAGCATGGTGATGTCGCGGCCCTGGAACTCGATCGTGCCGCTGGTCGGCTTCATGTAGCCGGTCACCATGTTGACGAAGGTGGTCTTGCCGGCGCCGTTCGAGCCGATGATGCCGACCACCTCGCCGTCCGCGACCGAGACCGTGATGTCGTTCGCGGCCACGACCGAGCCGAAGGATTTGTTGAGGTTCCTGACTTCGAGGAGCGCGGTCATGACGCGACCTTGTCCTTGGCGCCGAGCCGGCGCACGCGCCCGAACAGCGACCACACGCCCTGGGGCATGAACAGGATCAGGAGCAGGAGGCACACGCCGAGCACCATCTGCCAGCTATGGGGTGCGTAGTCGGTCGCGTAGGCGCGCAGCGTCTCGAACAGCGCCGAGCCGAGGAAGGGGGCGAGCACGCTGCCCGCTCCCGAGAGGATGGTCACGAACACGAACTCGCCCGACGTGGTCCAGTATGTGGAATCGGGATCGACATGGCCGACCGCGAGCACCACGAGGGCGCCGCCCGCACCCGCGAGTGCCGCCGCGAGCACGTACTTGACCCGGATCGCGCGCTCGACCGAGTAGCCCAGATACTCGACCCGAATCTCGTTGTCGCGGATCGCCGTCGTGAGATGGCCCATGGGCGAGGCGAGATAGCGGTGCACGAGCCAGGCCGCCGCCGCCGCGAGCACGACGGTGAGAATCAGGAGATCGTGCCCGGCGGCGCGGCTCCCGGGCGCGTAGCCGAGGAAATGCGGCAGCAGGATCGAGAAGCCGTCGGTGCTGCCGAGGGTCTCGCTACGCACCAGCGTGCCGTAGAAGATCATCGAGAAGGCGAGGCTCAGCATGGCGAAGAAAATGTCGCGGTAGCGCGCGAGGAGGAAGCCGAGCACGAGCGCGATCGCCGCCGAGCTCAGGATGCCGATGCCGACCAGGAGGAACGCGTCGCGCACGCCGAGCTCGGCCTGCGCGAGGCCGACGGCGTAGCCCGCGAGCCCGTAATAGAGCGCCTGGCCGAAGGACATGAGCCCCGTGCGCCACAGGATCACGAGCCCGAGCACGACCAGCGCCTTGGCCACGATCACGGTCGCGAGGAAGATCACCCAGTCGGGGATGAGGAAGCTCGCGCCGATCAGGAGGACAGCGGCCGCAAGGAGCGCTCGGGTCGTGCGGTCCATGCGCATCTCAGATGCGCCGCGGCTGGCTCGTGCCGAACAGGCCCTGGGGCCGCACGATCAGCACCACCGACATGACCGCATAGATCACGAACAGCTCGACCTGGGGCAGGAGATGCACCGCGGCCGCGCGGCACAGGCCCACGATGAGCGCCCCGACCATGGTCCCCGGCACGCTGCCCAAGCCGCTGATCACCACGACCGCGAAGGCGAGCACGATCACCTCGACGCCGATGCCGGGGGTCACCGAGATCATGGGTGCCGTGACCGCACCGCCGAAAGCACCCAGGATCGCGCCGATCACGAAGGTGACGGTGAACAGGCGCTGGACGTCGATGCCGAAGGCGAGCGCCATCTCGCGGTCGTGGATCACCGCGCGCAGCACCTTGCCCGCGCGCGTGCGGTTCAAGCCCCACCAGAGGCCGAAGCCGATCAGGCCCGCGGTCGGGATGAGCGCCAATTCGTAGTTCGAGAAGGCGAGGCCGTCGAGCTTGGTGACGCCGAGGCCGGAATCGGGCTGGTAGGCGAGGTAGGCGTCCACGCCCCAGATTTGGAGCACGAGATTCTCGAGGATGAGGAACACGGCGTAGGTCACGAGCACGACCAGCACCTCGTCGCGTCCGTAGACGAAGCGCAAGAGGCCGCGCTCGAGCACGAAGCCCACGATGGCGCCGCTCACGATCGCGGAGAGGATCAGGAGCGCGTAGGCGCCCAAGGGTGCGAAGCCCGCCTGGAAATAAAGGCCGATCGACCAGGCGGCGGCGTAGGCGCCGATCGAGTAGAAGCCGCCATGGGCGACGTTGAGCACCTTCATCACGCCGAAGATCAGCGTGAGACCGACCGCGACGATGAACAGCCAGGACGAATAGACGAGCCCGTCCACCAGGATCGTGAGCGCGGTCAACATCGAAAATCCGAGCGGCGGGTCGGGCACGAGGCCCGCCCGCCGCCCGCCATGTCAGGGGCGAAGTCCGGCACGCCTCACTTGCACTTGGCGCCAGGCATGCCCGCCTTGAGCCAGTCGGTGCTGTTCATGTTCGCCGGCGGGTTCACGCACGCCGCCGGGTAGTAGACGATGTGGGTCAAGGTCGGCTGGCCGGTCTTGGTGTCGTATTTGTACTCGCCATAGGCCGTGTCGGTGATCGCCTGGTGGCCGTCGCCGTTGGCCATGTCGATCTCGGTGCCCATGCCTTCGTACTTCGCGTGGGTCAGCGCCTCGATCACCTGCTCCTGGCTCGGATTCGGATGGGCCTTGGCGGCCTTGTCGTAGGCGAATTTGACGCCGAGCAGCGCGTTCGCCATCTGGTACGCGGGATAGGTGGGCGGCGTGCCGAACTTCTCGATGAAGCTCTTGCGGAACCAGGTGTTCAAGGCGCTCGGGTGCGCGAGCACGCCGTAGGGGCCGCGCCCGCCGAGGATGGTGCCGTCGGGCAGCTTGGAGCCGAAGCGGAACATCACCGTCTCGCCGGTCGTGAACACGACGTGGGATTCCTGGAACAGGCCGCGCGGCTCGGCCTGGAGGATGAAGCTCTCGAGGTCGCCGTCGAAGAAGCTCGAATGGATCACGTCCGAATGGCTCGCGAGCAGCGCCGAGATCTCGGCGCTGTACTGGCCCGCGAACAGCTTCGGGAACTGCACGGTGGTGATCGCGAGACTCGGCTTCAGGTCCTTCATCGCGGCCTCGAAATCGTGCCACGAATCCTGGCCCCAGGCGTAGTTCTGGTTGATGCCGCCGAAGCTCTTCATCTTCGGGAATTCGGTCATGAGATAGCGCGCGGCGCCGACGCTATCCATGGTCGCGGTCGCACTGGTGCGGAACACGTAATGGAGCTTCGCCGCCTCGAAGATGCGCGGCGTGCCGCAGTCGAAGAAGACGGTGAGCTTCTTCAGCTCCTCCGCCACGGGGGCGATGCCGAGGCAGCTTCCCGACGAGACGTAGCCCACGACCGCGTTGACGTCGCGCCGCTCGACCATGTCGCGGAAGTCCTGCACCACCTTGGTGACCGGCCCCGCCTCGTCGACCCAGAAGGAGTCGATCGCCGCCCCGCCCACGCCCTTGGTGTGGAACGGCGCCGGCAGCTCGCCTTTGTTGATGGCGTCGATCATGAGGTCGGCCGCGTGCTGGGCCGGAACGCCGAACGGGGCGGCGGCGGGACCCGAGAGAAAGGTGACCAGGCCGATCTTCACGGACTCCGCATGCGCCTCTGCCGCGCCGAGCGCCAAGACGCTCGCGGCGAGGATGGTCGCCGCGGCTCGGTGCAACGCACCCATGCCTGTTTTACGTGCGAACATGATTGACCCTCCCTGTTTTCATAATGCGGCATTCGATGCCGACTGATTGAAACGGGATTATCGTCCGAGGATCGCGTTGAATTCAAGCGAATCCGCTGCCCTCGCTTGGGCTGCGGCGTGCGGCCGTCACGCCGCGAGGTCGAGCGCCCCGGCTTCGGCGATACGCGCCTCTTGAAGCGCCTTCCGCAAGCGCTCGATCTCGGCGGGCGCGAGTTTCATGAGCGGCGGCCGCACGATCGCGCGCTCGAGCCGGCCGAGCAGCACCAACGCTTCTTTCATGCGATTGTGCATGTCGAGGAAGGGTGCCGCGTAGAAGGCCTGGGCGAGGGGATAGATGCGCGCGTCGATCGCTTGCGCGGCGGCGAGGTCCTTGGCCTGGAGGGCGCGCCAGAGTGCCGACTGAAGATCGGCAATCACGCTGCCCGCTCCCGAAAGCAAGCCGTCGCAGCCCATGACGAGCGAGCTCATGAGCCACGCGCTGTGGGTGCTGAGCACCTTCACGGGGCGCGGCAGCGCGTGGAGCGTGCGGATGTGGCGCTGGTGCAGCATCGGATCGTTGCACCAATCCTTGATCGCGCGCACGCTCGGCACCTGGTCGAGGATGCGGAGCAGCGTCTCGAAGGGATAGCCGAGCCCGCCCGCGAGCGGGTACTGGAACAGGATCAGCGGCAGGTCGGTCGCGTCCGCGATGCGCTTGAAATGGGCGAGCGCCATCTCGGGCCGCAATTGTCCGCCCATGAGCATGCTGTTGGGCGGGAACACGAGAAGCGCCGAGGCGCCGCCGGCCGCCGCCATGCGCGCGATCTCGGCCGCGGCGAGGCTCGAATCCGTATAGACGCCCGAAATCACGGGAAGCCGATCGCCGACCGCCTCCAAGGTGAGATCGAGCACGCGGCGCTGCTCGTCGAACGTAAGCGCGTGCACCTCGGCCGCGTGCGCGTTGGTCGTGATCGCGGCGAGGCCGGGCACCGCCGCGAGATGGCCGAGATGGCGCCGGTATTCGGCCTCGTCGATCGCGTAGTCCGCATCGAACGGCAGGAGGCAGGCGGGAATGACGCCGGCCGGCTCGAAACTCGGGCACTTCGCCATGGTGACCTCGGGTCGCAGGCTCGCCCGAGCTTAAGACCGCATGCCCGGTCCGCGCAAGGGCGCTCAGTCGGTCGCGGCTTTGCTCTCGCGAGCCTCGGGCTCGACGTCGAGGCGCACGGCGATGCCGGCCAGCGCCCGCGCGGGTGCTGGATAAAGGCGCATCACTTCGGGATCGTGGCCCGGGACGATGTGGTCGGCGGAATCCGCGAGCCGCTCGACGGTCGCGAACGCATCCACCATGTCGCCCAGGTGGAACGCGACGGTGAAGGGGCGCCGGTCGCGCAGATTTTCGAAGAAGTGGCTCGCGTCCGACGCCAGCACGACCCAACCGCGCTTCGTGTGCACGCGCACGATCTGGAGCCCCGCCGTATGGCCGCCCACGCGATGAATCGAGAGGCCGGGGGCGAGCTCGGCGTCGCCGTCGTGGAACTCGACCCGGCCCTTGAAGTTGAGCCGCACCATGCCGACCACGTCCTCGACCGCGTAGGAATGGCCGAACACCGGAAAGCGCATGTGCCGCCCGGTCGCGTATTCCATCTCGCGCGCCTGGAGATGGAAGCGCGCCTTGGGGAATTTGTGGAAAGTGCCGACGTGGTCGTAATGGAGGTGGGTCAGGATCACCGTCTCGACCTCGGCCGCCTCGACGCCGAGAAGCCCCAACGCGTCCGCGGGGCAGCGCAAATGGGTGCGCCCGCGCGCGGCCGCGGTCTCCGCCGTGAAGCCGGTGTCGATCACGACGGGTCCCGCGGGTCCCTTGGCGAGCCAGACGAAGTAGTCCATCGGCATGGGGGCGTCGTGCGCGTCGCCGCCCACGAAATGGTCGCGCCGGCGCGCGTCGCGCGTCGCATAACGGATGGCGTAGAGCTCGTAGCTCGGGAGAGCGGCGCTCACGGTGCCGCGCCCCGGCTATTTCGCGACCTTGCCCATCTCCTTCAGGACCTCGTTCGCCGCCTTGAACGCGTCGAGGCCCGCGGGGATGCCGCAATAGACGGTCGCGTGCAGCAGCACTTCCTTGATCTCCTCGACCGTGACGCCATTGTTGATGGCGCCGCGTACGTGGAGCTTGACCTCGGGCGAGCGGTTCAAGGCCGTGAGCATGGCAAGGTTCAGCATGCTGCGGGTCTTGCGCGAGAGCCCGGGCCGGGTCCAGGCGTAGCCCCAGCACATCTCGGTCGTGATGTGCTGGAAGGCGCTGGTGAACTCGTTGGCGTTCTTGATCGACGCGTCGACGTAGTCGGCGCCGAGCACCTCGCGGCGCACGGCGAGGCCGCGGTCGAACAGGGGCTCGAGATCGGGGGTGGACGATTTTGCCATGGGTTCCTCCCTTGGATGGCGTGTCGAAGTGAAGGGCGTCAGCGCAGCTTTCCGATGTAGCGGCCGATTTCGGTATGGTCGGCGGCCGGGCCGAGCGTCTTCGACGCCTCGTCCCAGAGGTCGGCGACGCGCTCGGCGAGCGGCGCCGGAACGTCGATCGCGTCCGCGAGCCGCTCCGCCGTGCGCACGTCCTTGGCCATGAGGCGCATGAGGAAGCCCGCGGCGTAGGTCTCGGAGACGATGAACTGCTTGAGCTTGAGCTCGGTCGTGTAGCTCTTGCCCGAGCTCGCGTTGAGCACGTCGGCGATGGTGTTCGGGTCGAGGCCGAACTTGCGCCCGATCGCGAGCGCCTCGACGGTCGCGACCAGGCCCGCGGCCGAGACGTAATTGTTGAGCGCCTTGATCGCGTGTCCCGAGCCGAGCGAGCCGGTACGGAAGATCGAGCTGCCCATCGCCTTGAGCACGGGCTCGACCCGGTCGATGGTGGCCGCGTCGCCGCCCACCATGATCGCGAGGGTCCCGTTGACGGCACGGCGCACGCCGCCCGAGACCGGCGCGTCGACGAAGCCGAAGCCGGCCGCGATCGTCTCGGCGCCGAGCTCGCGCGTGCCGATGGGATCGGACGAGCTCATCTCGATCACGATGGCGCCGGGCTTGAGATGGGGCCGGAAGCCGAGGACCGCCTGGCGCACGATCTTTCCGTCCGGCAGCAGCGTAATGACCGCATCCGCCGTGGCGACCGCGGCCTTCGCGTCCGCCGCCGCCGTTCCGCCCGCGGCCGCGAACGCCTGGCGCGCGTCGGACGAGACGTCGAAGCCCGCGACGCGGTAGCCGGCCTTGGCCAGGCACGCGGCCATGGGCCGGCCCATATTGCCGAGGCCCACGACCGCGATCGCGGCCGGGGCGACGAGCGGGGTGGGGCGGGTCGGGGGTTTCTCGTCTTGGGTGCTCATCTCGGACCTCGCGCGCGGCGCCTGGAGCCTAATCTCTTTTCCGCCGTCCGTTCAACGTTGCGGTGCGCGCACGACGAAGGCCTGGATGGTCTTCTCGCCGAGCGAGCGCGCCGCCTCGAGCCGGTGGTACCCGGCGACGAGCACGTAGCGCTCCTTGTCGCGCCGCACGTTGATCGGGCTCTGCATGCCCTTGTCGACGAAACTCTCGGCGAGCGCCTCGACCTTCTTGGGGTCGAGCGTGTCGCGGAACTTGACCGGGATGTAGATCTCGGCGAGCGGAACCGCGACCGGCTTCATCAATCCTTCGATGGCCATGACCTCGTCCTCTGGTCCGATTTCCGTCTCGCGCTCCAAGCGCCCCGCGCGCCGGCGCTTCAGCGCGGCAGTGTGCTCGCCCCCATGAGAAACTCGTCGACCGCGCGCGCGCATTGGCGTCCCTCGCGGATCGCCCACACCACGAGCGACTGGCCGCGCCGCATGTCGCCGGCCGCGAAAACGCGCTCGACCGAGGTACGGTAATCCTTGGTGCTCGCGGCGACGTTGTGGCGCGCATCGAGGGCGACGCGCGACTGCTCGACCATGCCCGCCTTGACCGGCCCGAGGAAGCCCATCGCGAGCAGGACCAGATCCGCCTTGAGGCTGAAGCCGCTTCCCGCGATCTCCTTCATCTGCATGCGCCCGCCCGAATCCTTGACCCACTCGACGCGCACGCAATCGAGGGACGCGACCTTGCCGCCGCTGCCGACCGCGCGCTTGGTCAGCACCGCCCATTCGCGCTCGCAGCCCTCTTCCTGGGACGACGAGGTGCGCAGCTTGTTGGGCCAATAGGGCCAGACGACGCCCTTGTCCTCGCGCTCGGGCGGCTTCGGCAGAATCTCGAGTTGGGTGATCGAGGCGGCACCCTGGCGCACCGAGGTGCCGATGCAGTCCGAGCCCGTGTCGCCGCCGCCGATCACGACCACGTGCTTGTCCTTGGCCGTGATCGTTCCTTGGGGTGCGGCGCGCGCCTCGCTGTCGCCGGCGAGGCGCTTGTTCTGCTGGACCAGGAAATCCATCGCGAAATGGATGCCGTCGAGCGCGCGCCCCTCGACCTCGAGATCGCGCGCCCATTCGGTGCCGCCCGCCATCACGAGGGCGTCGAAATCCTCCAACAGTTCGGCGACCGTCACGTCCTTCCCGACCTCGACCCCGGTGCGGAACTCGACCCCCTCGGCCGCCATCTGCGCCAAGCGCCGGTCGATGAACGCCTTGTCCATCTTGAAGTCGGGGATGCCGTAGCGCAGCAGGCCGCCGATGCGGTCGCTCTTCTCGTAGAGCGTCGCGTCATGGCCCGCGCGCGCGAGCTGCTGGGCAGCGGCCAGGCCCGCCGGCCCCGAGCCCACGATTGCGACGCGCTTCCCGGTGCGCCCTTCGGGGATCTGGGGCTGGATCCAGCCCTCCTCGAAGCCGCGATCGACGATCGCGCATTCGATGGTCTTGATGGTGACCGGGTTGTCGTCGATGTTGAGGGTGCAGGCCGCTTCGCAGGGCGCCGGGCAAATGCGCCCGGTGAATTCGGGAAAATTGTTGGTCGAGTGGAGGGCGGTGAGCGCCGCCTGCCACTGCTCGCGATAGACCAGGTTGTTCCAGTCCGGGATCAGATTGTTGACCGGGCAGCCCGTGTGGCAGAAGGGCACGCCGCAATCCATGCAGCGCGCGGCCTGATGGCCGAGCTCGGCGTCCGGGAGCGGTTTGGTGAACTCCTTCCAGGAATGGCTGCGCACGCCCGGCTTCTCGTAGCCGCGATCGTGGCGCTCATACTCAAGAAAGCCGGTCGGCTTGCCCATTCAGTCGAGACTCCCGAACGCGTTGGATGTGTGCCGCCGGGACGCGCGATCCCCGCCGCGCGCCGTCACTCGGCGGCGGCCGCCTTCGCCGCCTGCCGCTCGGCCTTGAGCTCGAGGAGCGCGCGGCGATAATCCTTGGGCACGACCTTGACGAAATGGCCGAGTGCCCGCTCCCAACCGTCGAGCAGCGCCGCCGCGCGCGCGCTCTTGGTGTGGAGATGGTGGCGCTCGACCAGGATGCGCAGCCGCTCGGCATCGAAGCGCAGCATGTCGCCCATGCCGCTGTCCTCGACGCTCGGCGCGCGTTGGCGCGGCCGCTCGGGATCCTCGTCCGCGTCCGCCGCCGGCGGTTGGACGCGCTCGAGGGTCACCATGGCGCGGTTGCACAGGCTCTCGAACCGGTCCTCGGGGTCGTAGACGTAGGCGATGCCGCCCGACATGCCGGCCGCGAAATTGCGTCCGGTCTCGCCCAAGACCACGATTACGCCGCCGGTCATGTATTCGCAGCCATGGTCGCCGGTACCCTCGACGACCGCGACGGCGCCCGAATTCCGGACCGCGAAGCGCTCGCCCGCGACCCCCTGGAAATAGGCCTCGCCCGCGATGGCGCCGTAGAGCACCGTGTTGCCGACGATGATGTTGCGCATCGGATCGCGCGCGACGTTCTCCGGCTGGCGCACGATGATGCGGCCGCCCGAGAGGCCCTTCCCCACATAATCGTTGGCGTCGCCGAAGAGCTCGAGCGTCAGGCCGCGCGCGAGGAACGCGCCGAAGCTCCCGCCCGCCGTGCCGCGGAAGCGGATCGCGATCGTGTCGTCCGGCAGGCCCGCATGCCCGTAGCGGCGCGCGACCTCGCCCGAGAGCATCGCCCCCACCGTGCGATTGACGTTGCGGATCGCGCGCTCGAGATGCACGGGCGCCTTGCGCTCGAGCGCCTTCTGGCACGCCGCGATCAGGTCCTTGTCCATCGCGCGGTCGAGATGGTGGTCCTGGCGCTCCGAATTATGGACCGCGACCCCCGGCCGCGGCTCGACCTGATAGAGGATGCGCGAGAGGTCGACGCCCTTCGCCTTCCAATGGTCGATCGCGCGCCGCACGTCGATCTTGTCGACCCGGCCGATCATGTCGGCGAACTTGCGGAAGCCGAGCTCGGCCATGAGGGCCCGCACCTCCTCGGCCACGAAGAAGAAGTAGTTGATGACGTGCTCGGGCTGGCCGGTGAAGCGCTTCCTCAAGATCGGGTCCTGGGTCGCGATGCCGACCGGGCAGGTGTTGAGATGGCATTTCCGCATCATGACGCAGCCCGCCGCGATGAGCGGCGCGGTCGAGAAGCCGAATTCGTCGGCGCCCAAAAGCGCTCCCACCACCACGTCGCGCCCGGTGCGCAAGCCGCCATCGACCTGGACCGCGATGCGCCCGCGGAGCGCGTTGAGCACGAGCGTCTGCTGGGTCTCGGCGAGGCCGATCTCCCAAGGCGAGCCCGCGTGGGTCAAGGACGTGAGCGGGCTCGCGCCCGTGCCGCCCTCGTAGCCCGAGATGGTGACGTGGTCCGCTCTCGCCTTCGAGACGCCGGCCGCGACCGTGCCCACGCCCACCTCGGAGACCAGCTTCACCGAAATGCGCGCCTTCGGGTTCGCGTTCTTCAGATCGTGGATCAGCTGCGCCAGATCCTCGATCGAGTAGATGTCGTGGTGCGGCGGCGGCGAGATGAGGCCGACGCCCGGCGTCGAATGGCGCACGCGCGCGATGTTCTTGTCGACCTTGTAGCCCGGGAGCTGGCCGCCCTCGCCGGGCTTCGCACCCTGCGCCATCTTGATCTGGAGGTCGTCGGCGTTGACCAGATACTCGGTCGTGACGCCGAAGCGGCCCGAGGCGACCTGCTTGATCGCCGAGCGCATGGAATCGCCGTTGGCGAGCGGCGTGTAGCGATCCGATTCCTCGCCGCCCTCGCCGGTGTTCGACTTCCCGCCGATGCGGTTCATCGCGATCGCGAGGGTGGTGTGCGCCTCGCGGCTGATCGAGCCGAAGCTCATGGCGCCGGTCGCGAAGCGCTTCACGATCTCGAAAGCGGGCTCGACCTCGTCGAGGGGGACGGGCTTCGCTGCGTTCTTGAAGCGCATGAGCCCGCGGATCGTGAGCAAGCGCTCGCTCTGGTCGTTGATCTCGGCCGCGAAGCTCTTGTAGTCGGCGGCCGAGTTGGCGCGCGCCGCGTGCTGCAGGAGGGCGATCGAGTCGTAGGTCCAGGCGTGGTCCTCGCCGCGCAGGCGCAACGCGTAGTCGCCGCCCGCGTCCAGCATGTCGCGATAGACCGGGCTCATGCCGTAGGCGTTCTTGTGGCGCTCCAGCGCTTCGGCCGCGATCGCGTCGAGCCCGGCGCCCTCGATCGTGGTCGCGGTGCCGGTAAAGTATTTCTCGATCAATTCGCTCGCGAGGCCGACCGCGTCGAAAATCTGCGCGCCGCAATAGGACTGGTAGGTCGAGATGCCCATCTTGGACATGACCTTGAGCAGGCCCTTGTTGATCGCCTTGAGATAGTTCTTGCGCGCCTCGTAGGGCTTGAGCGCCTTGTCGAAGCGCGTGCGCGCGCGCTCGAGCGTCTCGAACGCGAGATAGGGATTGATCGCCTCGGCGCCGTAGCCGGCGAGCACGCAGAAATGATGCACCTCGCGCGCCTCGCCGGTCTCGACCACGAGCCCGGTCGAGGTGCGCAGGCCCTGGCGGATGAGATGGTGGTGCACGGCGGCGGTCGCGAGGAGGGCCGGGATCGGCACGCGCTCGCGCGACACGGCGCGGTCGGAGAGGATCAGGATGTTGTTGCCCGTGAGCACCGCGTCGGTCGCCTCGTTGCAGATGCGCTCGAGGGCGGCGCCCAAGCCCGCGACGCTCGCCTCGGCGGGCCAGGTCGCGTCGATCGTGTGGGTGCGGAAGGCGCCCGGCGCCAGCGTCTCGATGCCGCGGATCTTCTCGAGGTCGCCGTCGGTCAGGATCGGCTGGGTCACTTCGAGCCGGTAATGCGTGCCCGCCTTGTGACCAAGCAGGTTCGGCCGCGGCCCGATCATCGAAACCAGCGACATGACCAGTTCCTCGCGGATCGGGTCGATGGGCGGGTTGGTGACCTGGGCGAAATTCTGCTTGAAGTAGTTGTAGAGGAGCTTCGGCTTCCGCGAGAGCACGGCGAGCGGCGTGTCGGTGCCCATCGAGCCGACCGGATCGTCGCCCTCGCGCGCCATGGGCTCGAGGAAGAACTGGAGATCCTCCTGGGTGTAGCCGAACGCCTGCTGGCGCTCGAGGAGCGGCGTCGGGTCGTTGGGCAGCTCGGGTCCGCTCTCGTCCTCGGGCAGCTCGGGCAGCTCCTCGAGCTTGTATTGAGTCGCCTCGAGCCACTCCTCGTAGGGATGCTCGGCGGCGAGGCGCTGCTTGATCTCGGCATCGTCGATGATGCGCCCTTCCTCGAGGTCGATGAGCAGCATCTTCCCCGGCTGGAGGCGCCATTTATGGACGATCTTCTCCTCGGGCACCGGGAGCACGCCCGCTTCCGACGCCATCACCACCTGGTCGTCGTCGGTCACGATGTAGCGCGCGGGGCGCAGCCCGTTGCGGTCGAGGGTCGCGCCGATCTGGCGCCCGTCGGTGAAGGCGATCGCGGCCGGCCCGTCCCACGGCTCCATGAGGGCCGCGTGATACTCGTAGAAGGCGCGCCGCGCGGGATCCATCAAGGGATCGCCCGCCCAGGCCTCGGGGATCAGCATCATCATCGCGTGCGCGAGCGGGTAGCCGCCGGCCACCAGAAGCTCGAGCGCGTTGTCGATGCAGGCCGTGTCGGACTGGCCGTGGGGGATCAAGGGCGCCATCTTGTCGAGGTCGGCACCGAGGAGATCCGACGACATCGCCTGGCGCCGCGCATGCATCCAGTTGACGTTGCCGCGCACCGTGTTGATCTCGCCGTTGTGCGCGAGGAAGCGGTACGGATGCGCGAGCCTCCAGGAGGGGAAGGTGTTGGTCGAGAAGCGCTGATGCACGAGGGCGAGCGCCGAGACCGTGAGGGGATTGCGCAAATCCTCGTAGAAGTTCTCGACCTGGGGGGCGAGCAAAAGGCCCTTGTAGACCACGGTGCGCGTCGAGAAGGACGCCATGTAGAGCTCGCGCAGGCCGGGGAGACGGTGCTTCTCGGCGAGCTCGACCAGGCTGTTGAGGATCTGCTTCCGCGCCGCGAGGATCTTGCGCTCGAACGCATCCTGGTCCGCGATCGCGGGGTTGCAGGCGACGATCGCCTGGCGGATTACGGGCATGGTCTCGAGCACGTATTTGCCGAGCCCCGCCGTATGGGTCGGGACCTCGCGCCAGCCGACCAGCGCCAGCCCCTCGGCGCGCACGAAATGCTCGGCATGCTCGATCGCGACGCGGCGCGCGGCTTCGTCGCGCGGCAGGAAGCACATCGCGACCGCGTAGCGCCCGGCCGGCGGCAGTTTGAGCCCTTCGCGTCCCGCCCAGTCGCGCAAAAGCGCGTCGGGAATCTGGATCAGGCAGCCCGCGCCGTCGCCCACCAGCGGGTCGGCGCCCACCGCCCCCCGGTGGTCGAGATTGACCAGGATCTGGAGCCCCTGGCGGATGATGCCGTGGGACTTCTTGCCCTTGATGTTGACGACAAAGCCGACGCCGCACGAGTCATGCTCGTTGCGCGGGTCATACAGGCCCTGTCGTCCAGGCAAGGTCATGCGTCACTCGCCAATCGCTGCTAGTTGAACCGCCGCCCATGTGCGGAACTCGCCGGGCCGTCCCGTGCCCCGGCGACTTGCTAAGACCATAATATGCATAAGATCGAAGGCGAACGCGACTCTTGCCTTGAGGCGCGGCCTGGCCGCGAGGGGGCTATCGCGGGCGTCGATGCCCGCCTTTTCCCGGATTCTGCTGCACTGCGGTAAATCTCTGTTTCCAGGGCAGGAATTTTTGACGCCGACGGCTGCTTAAAATTCGCGCGGCCGGCCGGCTCGAAAGAATATTCTTCGCCAAGGGCCGGTTGCGGGCCTGGGTGCCGCGCGGGCGCCAATCTGGACAGGGCCAATCTGGACAGGGCCAATCTGGACAGGGCCAGACGCGCGCTTTATCAATCGGACGCCGCGACCGTGGGGCTCCGAGCTTGGCCGCGCGGGCCGGCGAGAGGCGAGCGAAGCGGACCTGCATGTCCTTTTTGGCCGGCGACATATTGCGGCGCACCGCGCGTCGCCTCCCTAAGCGGGCGGCGCTCCTGTTCGGCGACGAGCGGCTCGATTACGCGTCCCTCGATGGCGCCGCCGACCGTTTCGCCAACGCGCTCGCGGCACGCGGCCTGCGAAAAGGCGACGTCCTCGTCATCCTGTGCTCGAACCGGCCGGAATACGCGATCGCCTTTTACGGTGCCGCGCGGAGAGGCGTCGTGGTCGCGCATGGCAGCACGCGCGCGGTGTCGAAGGACTTGGCGCGCATCCTCGCGCTCACCGAAGCGCGCGCGATCCTGATCGAGGCGCCGCTCGTCCCGCCGCTCGCGAACGCCTTGGCCCAAGCGCCGGCGCTCGAGACGATCCTCGTCGCGGGTGCGGGCGCGGGCGTAGCGCCGGCCGGCGCGATGCGCTTCGAGGATTTCATCGACGGCGCCGCCGCGACGCCGCCCGAAATCCCGCTCGAGGAGACCGATCCCTTGGGCGTCAACTTCACGGGTGGCACCACGGGCCTCCCCAAGGGCGTGCTCGTGTCCCACCGCGCGCGCGGGCAATCGGCGTTGGCCGCGATCATCGAGTTCGGCCTCGAGGAGCGCGACGTCGCCGCCATGACGACGCCCTTGTTCCACACCGCCGGACTTTATGTCTGGTTCCACGCCGCGATCATGTGCGGCGCCACGGCGGTGCTCGCACCCCGTTGGGACGTGGAGCATTTCATCGCCTCGGTCGAGCGCCACGGCGTCACGGCGGCCCTTCTGGTTCCGACCCAGATCAACGATCTGGTGAAGCACCCTTCGTTCGATCCCGTGCGCCTCCGGAGCCTCAAGAAGATCAACCATGCCGGCATGGCGATGCCGACCGCCCTCATCGAGCGCATTGCTGCGGCGTTGCCGGGCGTGGCCCTGACCGACAATTACGGCGCCTCCGAGGCCTGCCCGCTCACCGCGCGCCGGCCGGGCGATCTCCCGGCCAAGGCCCATAGCGTCGGCCGGCCGGTCTTCAACGTCGAGCTCGAGATCAGGGCGCCCGACGGTGCGCGCCTCGCGCGCGGCGAGACCGGCGAGGTGGTGACGCGCGGCGAGCACGTCATGCTCGGCTACTACAAGGACCCGGAGGCGACCGAAGCGGCCTATCGCTCGGGCGACGGCTGGCTCTGGACCGGCGATCTCGGCTATCTCGATCCGGACGGGTTCCTCGTGCTGGTCGACCGCTCGAAGGACGTGATCGTCCAGGGCGGCGAGAACGTGTTCCCGGCCGAAATCGAGCAGGCGCTGTATCGCCATCCCGCGGTGCGCGAATGCGCCGCTTTCGGCATCCCGGACGAGCGCCTGGGCGAGGTGCCGGCGGCGCATGTGGCGCTCAAGCTCGGCATGCACGCGACGCCCGAGGAGCTGGTCGAGTTCTGCCTGGGCCAGCTCGCGCGCCACAAGCGGCCGCGCCTCGTGAAGCTGGTCGACGATCTGCCGCGGAGCGCCGTGGGCAAGATCCTGAAGCGCGAAATCCGCGCGCAATACTGGCCTGCGCGCGGACCCGACGCGTAGGCCGGGCGCTCAGCCCGAAATCGCGACCCCGATCAGCTTGCCGATGCCGAAGGTGACCGCGGCCGCGAGGAGCCCGATCGCGAGCTGGCGCAGACCGGAGAAGAAAGTGCTGCGGCCGGTGAATAGGCTGGTGCCGGCGCCGATCGCGAAGAGCGCGACGCCGCTCGACGCGACGCTCGCGATCACGGCCGCGGGACCTGCGAGGAACGCGAAGGGCACCACCGGGAACGCGGCGCCGACCGAGAACAGGATGAACGAGGTGCCGCCCGCCGCCCAGGCCGAGCCTCCCAACTCCTTGGGATCGATGCCGAGCTCCTCGCGCACCAGGGTGTCGAGCGCCGTGGCGCGGTTCGCCATGAGCCGGTCGGCGAGCGCGCGCGCCTCCGCCTCGCCGAGACCCTTCGCCTGATAGATCAGGATCAGCTCCTCCTTCTCCTCCTCGGGCACTTGCGTGAGCTCGTCCGACTCCTGGTCGATCTGGCGTTGGTAGGATTCGCGGCTGCTGGTGACCGAAAGCCATTCGCCGAGCGCCATGGAGCACGCACCCGCGAGGAGTCCGGCGAGCCCGGTGATCAGGATCGCGTGGCCGTCGAGCGCAGCACCCGCGACTCCCATCACGAGGCTCAGGTTCGAGACCAGGCCGTCGTTCGCTCCCAACACCGCCGCGCGCAGCGCATTGCCGCCGAAGCCGCGATGGCGTCCCTCGAGACGCGCGAGCGTGCCGCCGCCGATCGAGCCCGGAGTGTCGCCCGCGATCGCCTCGAGGATGCGCGCATGGGAGCGCTCGGCCGCGGGCAGGCCGCCCGCGACCGCCTCGGGCTGGGCGTCGTATTGGCCGCTGTCGAGATGCTCGAGCGTGTCGATCGTGGGCAGCACGAAGGCGGGGCCGAAGCGGCGCGCGAGCCAGGCAAGCGCCCGCGTGCGGAAGCCCGCGCGGAGGCGCGGCAGGCGCGCGCCGATCGCGGCGAGGCGCTTGGTCCAGAACGCGGCGTGCGCCTCCTCGACCGCGGCGAGGCGGCCGTAAACCTTGGCAAGCTGAGGATCGGGCTCCGCCGCGGCGAGCGCGCGATAGAGGCTCGCGCTGTCGACCTCGCCCTGGAGGTTGGCGCGATAGCGCGCGGCGTCGCGCCCGGTCGAGGGCGCGGGCTCGCGCGCGGATCGAGGCTCGGACTTCGTCTCCATTCCCGCATTCTAGCACGCCTCCGCGACTCGGAGCGGCGTATTCGCGGTCTCTCGAATCCCGCATTCGTCAAGCTTTTTTCGTGGACGCGCGCGCATCGAAAGGCTTGGCAATGCGCGCCGGGAGGGATACACAGCCTTGACCGGAGCATGTCGTTCCGGTCACTCGCGTCAACAGAAGAACGGACATCGACGTATGAACCAGGCAGAACTCATCACGCGCGTCGCCAAGAAGAGCAAGGTCAGCAACGCGCACGCCAAGCAAGCCGTCCAGGACGTGCTCTCCGCCGTTCAAGATGCGCTGGTCAAAGGCGAGGGTGTACGGACGACGCTCGGCACATTCTCGATCTCGAAGCGGGGGGCGCGCATGGGCGTGAACCCCAAGACCGGCGAGAAGATCCAGATCAAGGCCAGCCGGGGCGTACGCTTCAAGGCGTCGCGGACCGTGAAGGCCAAGCTCAACAAGCGTTGAGCCGACGCGTCGAGGGGCCGCGGGCCCCATAGACCTTAGAAAGCGCGCGCGACCGCCCGATGGCGATCCAAGCGGCGCCGCCCTCGGGCGGCGCCGGCGCGCGTTTTCGCTCATCGGGCACAAAAGCTCAATAGGCCAAAGAGCTCAATGAGCCCAATGATCGATAGGGCTTCGGGCTCGGCGGGGCCTTGGGCTCAGTGCGGTTTGGGGCCCTGGCTCACGAGCGCGAGCTGGTCCGGCCGCAGCCATTTCCGGAACGCGGCTTCGACCTGGGCCGCGTCGAGGCCGAGGAAGCGCTTGGCCGCGACCGTCGGCTCGTCGAGCGGGAGATCGACCTCGGCGCGATGCAACAGCCCGCGCCCGATCGCGTCCACGTCCGACTCCTCGAGCGGGATCTCGCGCAAGAGCTGCGCCTTCGCCTGCACGAGCTCGGACTCGGTCACGGGCTTCGCCTGGAGGTCCGCTATCTCGCGCCTGATCGTCGCCGCGACGCGCGCGACGTTCGAGGGATCGCACGCATATTCGACGAAATAGATCGTGCGCGTCAGGCCCGACTGGATGTCGGTGCCGACGTAATAGACCAGGCCGGTGTTCTTGCGGAGATCGCGGTAGAGGCGCGTCGAGTAGAAGCCGCCGCCGAGCACGTGGTTGCCGAGCTCGAGCGCGTAATAATCGTCCGAGTGGCGCGTGATGCCGAGGGTCTCGGCGAGCGTCACGCGATCCTGCACGCGGCTCGCGTCGGGCACGTCGGTCGCCGACGGGCCGCTCAAGGGGACGGGCGGCAGCACGGTCTCGGGTTTCGGGCCCGCGGCCTTCCAGGCGCCGAAATATTTCTCGACCAGCTCCTTGGCGCGCTCGGGGGCGATCTTGCCGATCACGACCATGGTGGTGAGGTCGGGGCGGAACGCGGCCTTGTAATAAGCGCGTACGTCCGCGAGCGTGATCGATCCGACGGTCTTCGGCAGCGCCTGCCGCAGCGTCGGGTCGCCGGGCGGGAAGATCGCCTTCCAGAGTGCCCGGCCCGCGAGATAGCTCGGGCTCTTGAGCTCGCCCACGATGGTATCCGCGGTCTGGCGCTTCACGATCGGCAATGCCTCGGCCGGGAGACGCGGATGGAGCTCGCCGTCGGCGAGGAGGGCGATGCCGCGCTCGGCGTCGTCCGAGAGGGTCGAGAGCGAGAAGCTCGTGCCCAGGCTCACAGTCGCCCCGATCGCGTCGAGGGCCGCCTGGTATTGCACGCGGTCGAGCGTCTCGGTGCCGTAATTGAACATCTGGTCGAGCACCCGGCTCAGGCCCTCCTGGCCCTTCGGCACCTGGAGGTCCGGGTGGTTGCGCACCAGGCCGTAGACGCTCACGGTCGAGCTGATGCCCTCGGGCAGCACGATGAGGTCGAGCCCGTTCGGAAGCGTCGTGCGCACCGGATGCACGGTGCTCGCGGGCACGGCGAGGCGCGCGACCGCGGCTTTCGCCCAGTCGGGGAGGGACGCCGGCGTCGCTTCGCCGAGGGCGAGATGCTCGGCGCCGCCGAAGCCCTTGCTCGCGATCGGCCGGCCCGAGCGTTGCGGCGTGAGCGTCGCGGTGATGGCGTGGGCGACGACGAGATACTTGCGCGCGACGCGGTCGACGTCGGCGACGCTCACGCGCTCGAGCTGCTCGAGCTCCTCGTCGGGTGACGCGAGCCCGTTGACCGCGACCGATTCCGCCCAGGCCGAAGCGAGGCTCTCGATCGAATTCTTCTGGAACTCGAGCGCGCTCCGCTCCTGGCGCTTCGCCGCCTCGACCAGGTCCGCGGGCACGCCATGCGCCGCGATCTTCGCGAGGATCGCGCGTACCTCGCCCTCGAGCCCGCGCGGGTCCGAGCCCTCGGGATAGGCGACCATGGTGTAGCCGAGCCCGGCCTGGGGCAGATCCTCGTAGGTGAAGCCGGCATAAAGCGCCTTCCCCTCGGGGACGAGGCCGTAAAGGTCGCCGCGCGCGCTGTTGAGCACGTCGGCGAGCACCTCCATCGCCGGCCGGTCCGGGCTGTCGAAGCCGGGCATGCGGAAGGCGAGCACGGCGAGGCCGTAGGGATAATCGGTCGTGAGCTCGAGATGCGCGGGCTTGAGCGGGCCGAGCGCGATCTTCGGCTTGGCCGGAAGCGTCTTCGGCGCGAGCGGGCCGAAAAGAGTCTCGATCTCGGCGAGCGTGCGTTTGGTGTCGAGGTCGCCCGCCACCACCAGCACCGCGTTGTTGGGCGCGTACCAGGTGTCGTAGAAATGCTTCAGCATGGCGGCGGTGGTGCGCTCGAAGGAGGGGATGGTGCCGAGCGCGTCGTGCGCATAGGGCGTGCCCGCGAACAAAGCCGCGCGCAATTTCATGTAAAGCACGTAGTCCGGGCTCGAGAGGTCCTGCGCCACCTCCTGCTCGATCGCTTTCTTCTCCTTGGCCCAATCCTCCGCGCGATCGAGGATCGCGTGCATGCGGCTCGCCTCGATGTGGAGCGCCACGTCCAGATTCTCCGCCGGCACGGTGAACGAATACTGTGTGACGCTCTGGCGCGTCATGGCGTCGAACTGGCCGCCCATCGCGGTCGCGAGGTAGGCGAGGGAATCGCTCGAGAGGTCGGCGGCACCGCGGAACATCATGTGCTCCTGCGCGTGCGCCATGCCGGGGAAGCCCGTGGGCGTCTCGTCGGCGCCGACCTTGTACGTCACGAGCGTGGTGACCACCGGCGCCAAGCGGTTGGGCACGAGGACGACCTCGAGCCCGTTCTTGAGCGTCGCATGGACCACGGCGTCGGGTGCCGGTGCCGCGGCCGGCGCATCCGCCGCGCGCGCCGCGATCGGGACCGAGACGGCGAGGGCGGCCACGAGCATGAGGCCGCGCGCGCGTCGCGCGACGAGACAAATGTCAAGAGAACGGAGATCGATCGGCATGGTCCTCGGCGCGGCCCGCCTGGTTTGGGCGGCCCAGGCCGTCCGGCGCGGGATTAAATAGGGATTGCCCGCGTCCGTAAAGGGACGGGCGCGTCACAAGCGCGCGCGGGCCAAGCGATACTTGCCTCGCGCGCCAAAAGCGGCGATGGTGGGGCGCGCGTGCCGGTCCCGGCGCGCCCATGCCGCGTAACGGCTCCCACGAAGGACCGCCATGAGACGCTGGAGTCCGCAGGTCGCGATTTTCCTGACGGTGTTCGTCGACCTGATCGGCTTCGGCATCGTGATCCCCCTCTTGCCGTTCTACGCCGAGCATTTCAGCGCGTCGCCCTTGATGGTGACGCTGCTCATGGCGAGCTACTCCTTCACCCAATTCATCGCCGCGCCCTATTGGGGCCGGCTCAGCGACCGCTGGGGTCGGAAGCCGGTCCTGCTCCTCAGCCTGGGCGGCATCGCGCTCAGCTATGTGTGGATCGCGTTCGCGGGCTCGCTCTGGCAGTTGATGGCGGCACGTCTCGTGGCGGGGGCCATGGCGGGCAACATCGCAGCCGCCCAGGCCTATATCGCCGACGTGACGCCGCCCGAGAAACGCGCCCACGGCATGGGCCTGATCGGCGCCGCCTTCGGGCTCGGCTTCATCGTCGGCCCGGCGCTCGGCGGCTTGCTCGGCGGCCCCGACCCGCATCATCCGAATTTCCTCGCCCCGCCGCTCGCCGCGGCCGAGTTCTCGGTGGTGGCGCTCCTGTTCGCGTTCGCCTTCCTCAAGGAGTCGCTCGACATCGAGACGCGCCAGGCGAACAAGGGCGCGCGGCCGAGCCGCTTCAGCGTGATCGCCGCCGCGTTCCGCACGCGCGACCTCCGGAAGCTCGTGACGCTCTTCTTCCTCGTGACCTTCGTCTTCGCCGGGATGGAATCGACCTTCGCGCTCTGGTCCGAGCGCACGCTCGGCTGGGGCGCGCAGCAGAACGGCTACATCTTCGCCTATACGGGCATCCTCGCGGCCCTGGTCCAGGGCGGCTTGATCCGGCGCCTGGTGCCGCGCTTCGGCGAGGGCGGGCTCGTGGTGCAGGGTGCGATCGCGCTCGCGATCGGCCTCGCGCTCATCGCCTTCACCCATGCGTTGGCGCCGCTTCTCCTCGCGATGGCGCTCCTCGCCTATGGAGCGGGGGTCGCGAACCCGTCCCTGAGCGGCCTCATCTCGCTTTCGACCGGGCGCACCAGCCAGGGCCAGGTGCTCGGCGTCTCCCAATCGGCGGCGAGCCTCGCGCGCATCCTGGGCCCGGCCTGCGCGGGCGCGATTTTCGAGATCGCGGGCGAGAACGGGCCCTATATCGCGGGGGCGGCGATCATGATCTGCGTGCTCGCCCTTGCGCTCACCCTGCCGAAGCGGGGTGCGCGCCACGCGCACGGCGCGGCCGAGCATGCGGAAGCGGGAGGGGCTACCAAGAAATCGTGACGCGGCGGCGCGCTTGGCACCCCCGGTCCATTAACAAGATTTAATCGCACGACCAGGATTTAATTGCACGACAGGCCGCTCGCCTTCATATAGTTCCCGCGGGGGCGGCCACGGCGCGACGGAAGGTCGGAAGACGGAGGCACGATGACGGCGCATATGGAGACCATGGGCGGCCACGGCACGTCGGGCGAGCCCAAGACGCGGCGCGATTTCCTTTATCTTGCGGCTGGTGCCATGGGCGCGCTAGGTGCGGCGCTCGCCGCCTGGCCCTTTATCGATTCGATGGAGCCCGCGGCCGACACGCTCGCGGCGGGCGGGCCGATCGACGTCGATCTCGCCCAGCTCAAGCCGGGCCAGCAGATCCTGGTGCGGTGGCGTAGCCAGCCTATCTTCGTCATGCGCCGGACGCCCGAGGCGCTCGCGACGCTACGCGACCCGGCGGTCACGTCCCAACTGCGCGATCCCAATTCCGAGGTCCACCAGCAAGGCGCCTACGCGCAGAACTGGCACCGCTCGATCAAGCCCGAATATCTGATCCTGGTCGGCATCTGCACCCATCTGGGCTGCATCCCGACCTATACGCCCAAGGTGGACGGCCCGGGCGCCGGCCTCCCCGCGACCTGGCCGGGCGGCTATTTCTGCCACTGTCACGGCTCGCGCTACGACCTTGCGGGACGCGTGTTCCAGGGCGTGCCCGCACCCTACAATCTCCCGGTCCCGCCCTATAAATTCACCGCGGAAACCACGGTGAGCGTGGGCGAGAACCCGTTCGGCTCGAGCTTCGACTTCGGCGACATCGTCCAGATTTGACGCGTCTCGCGTTTCCCGTCGCGCTCAGCCATCGAGCGCGCGCGTCTCGCTTTTGGCGAAGGCCTGGGGCGAGCGCGCCCGGCGCGTGGGCTGCCAGCCCACGGTCATGTGCATCGCCGCCATGAGCTCGGTCGGCGTCATCTCCATCACGACGCGGTAGCGCTCGTTCTCGATCTGGTTCTGGAGCTTGCCGTTCGCCTGGAACGCCGCTTCCTCGAACCAGAAATAGGCGCGCTCGAGATTGCGCTTCACGCCGAGCCCGCGCGCGTACATCTGGCCGAGCCGGTCCTCGGCGAGGAGGTTGCCCTGGTCGGCGGCGCGCCGGTACCAACGCGCGGCCGCCGCCTCGTCGCGCGCAACGCCCGCGCCATTGTCGTAGAGCGAGCCGAGATCGTATTGGGCCTTGGCGTAGCCGTCGCGCGCGAGCGGGGCGAGCCCCTTGAGGGCGGCCTTGTAATCGCCGTCGAGAAAGGCCTGGAAGCCGCGGTCGATGCGCGGAAGCGCCCTGGCCGGCGGTGCGGCCGAGAGCCAGGCGAACGCCGCGAGGGCTGCAAACCCCAAGATCGGGCGTAGAGGTCTCATCGCGATCTCCCGGATTGCGACGCCCCTCGCTCCAACGGAGTCTTCGAGATGGATTTGGGCATCGCCGCGCGCGGCGGCAAGCGGCGCGCGTCGGCCGCCACGGAAGCGCCGGAATCCCGCAAGGTCGGGTTTATTTCGCGCCGCGGATCGAGAGATACCAGTCGAGGATGCGCTCGCCGGGCCAGAACAGCACGCCTTCGTGGCCTTTCATGTACTCGAACACGGCCTCGAGATATTTGATCCGGTGCGGCACGCCGCTGATATAGGGATGGATCGCGACCGCGAGCACGCGCGCACTCTCGGCCCCCTCGAGATAGAGCCGGTCGAACGCGTCCTTGGTGCGCTGCCACATCTCGTCCGAGCGGTGATGCTGGACCGCCATCATCGGGATGTCGTTCTGCTCGAGCGTATAGGGCAGCGTGACGAGCGGGCCGTTGGCGGTCTTGAGGGTCTGGGGCTGGTCGTCGAACACCCAGTCGCCGATATATTCGATGCCCGCCGCGGTCAGGAGATCGGGCGTCTCGTAGGTCTGGGTCAAGCCCGGGCCGAGCCAGCCGCGCGGACGCTTCCCGGTGAAGGACCGGATGGTCTCGAGCGTCTTCTCGATCGTCCCCTTCTGGTCCTCGAGCTGATGGATCGGGCCCTGCACGTAGCTGTGGCCCATGAACTCCCAGCCCGCGTCCTTGCAAGCCCCTGCGACGCGCGGATATTCGAGGCACACGGCCGCGTTGATCGCAAGCGTGGGCACGATCTCGAAGCGCTCGAACATGGCGAGGAAGCGCCAGAAGCCGACGCGCATGCCGTATTCGTGCCAGCTCCAGTTGGGGAAATCGGGAACCAGCGTCTGGCCCATGGGCGGGGCGAGCACGGTGCGCGCCATGGGGCGCGTGATGTCCCACACCTCGAGGTTCACGATCGGCCACACGACGACGCGGGCACCGCCCGGCAGCTTGATGGGCTCGCGGTCGACGATCGCGGAATAATCGATGCGCTCCTTGGGGAATTTCATGCGGTGGCTCCGGATTTGGATTGCGCGGCGTCGATCGCCTCGAGGAGGCTTTGCGGGCCGATGGGATGGTCGGTGAGCCTGAGGCCGAGCGGCTCGAGCGCGTTCTCGATCGCGGACACGATGCCGGCCGCGGCCGGAATGGTGCCGCCTTCGCCCGCCCCCTTGACGCCCAGGGGATTGAGCGGCGACGGCGTCTCGAGATGGGCGAGGGCGATACGCGGCACCTCGGTCGCGGTGGGGAGCAGATACTCGCCGTAATTGGTCGTGAGCGGCTGGCCGCCCTCGTCGTAGATCATGCGCTCGAAAAGCGCGTTGCCGATGCCGTGCACGATGCCGCCGATGACCTGCCCGTCGACCAGGCCCGGATTGATCACCACGCCGCAATCGTGCGCGACCGAATAGCGCAACAGCTTGACGCCGCCGGTCTCGATGTCGACCTCGACCTCGACCACCTGGCTCCCGGCGGCATAGGTGGGGCGCACCGCGTCGTAATAGGCGGTCGCCTCGAGGCCGGGCGTGAAGCCGCGCGGCACCGGCACCGCGAGCACGGAGATGAGCTTCGCCGCGAGCTCGGCGAGCGACAGTTTCATGTCCGGCACGCCGACCGGATGCACGATGCCGTTCTCGATCACGAGGTCCTGCTCGGCGACCTCGAGGGTCGCGGCCGCGAGCTTCAGGGCCTTGGCGCGCACCTCCATCGCGGCGAGATGGGTCGACGCGCTCGCGGTCACCGCGACGCGGCTGCCGACGGTCGCAACGCCCAAGGGAAAGTTCGCCGTGTCGGCGGAGCTCACCGTGACGTTCGCGAGCTCGACGCCGAGCGCCTCGGCCGCGACCTGCGCGAGGATGGTGTGCAATCCCTGGCCTTGCGCCGCGGCCCCGGTCTGCACCACGACCTTGCCCTCGCGGGTCACGCGCACCGTCGCGCCCTCGTAGGGGCCCATGCCGGTATCCTCGTTGCAGCTCGCGACGCCGATGCCGAGCCATCGCCCGGCGCGCCGCGCCTCGGCCTGGCGCGCGGGGAAGCTCGCGTAGTCGCCGAGGGCGAGCGCTTTGTCGAGCACGGCCACGTAGTCGCCGCTGTCGTAGCTGAGGGGCGAGCCGTCGCGCGCCTTCATGCCCGTGGCATAGGGGAATTGGTCGCGCTGGACGAGATTGCGCCGCCGCACCTCGGCGCGGTCGAGCTTCAGCTCGCGCGCGACGAGGTCCATGAGCCGCTCGAGCGTGTAGGCCGCGTTGGGCCGGCCGGCGCCGCGCACGGGCGAGGTCGCGACCGCGTTGGTGAAGACCGCTTCGGCCGTGACGTCGAGGGCCGGCAGCGCGTAGGGCCCGGGCAGCGGATTGAGCGACGACATGGCGAGCAGGATGCCGTAGGGCACGTAGGCGCCGTTGTCGACGACCACGTGCCCGCGCACGCCGAGCACCTTGCCGCGTGCGTCGGCCGCGACCTCCATGCGCCAGATCGAATCGCGCTGCTGGTTGGCGGTGAGGAAATGCTCGCGCCGGTCCTCGATCCACTTGACCGGCCGGCCGAGCTTCATGGCGGCGAGCGGCACCGCCACGTCCTCGGCATAGTAAGCGGCCTTGGGCCCGAAGCCGCCGCCCACGTCGGGGGCGATCACGCGCACGCTGTGCTCGTCGCGCCCGAGATGGGCCGCGAGGAAGCGACGCGCATTGTAAGGCGACTGGGTCGAGCTCCAGACGGTGAGAAGGTCGGCCGCGGCATCGTGGCTCGCGAGCACGCCGCGCGTCTCCATCGAGTGCGGCCCGCCACGATGCTGGCGGTTGGTCTCCTTGAAGACGTGGGGGGCCGTGGCGAACGCCTTCTCGACGTCGCCGAAATTGACGCGGAGGCGCCCCACGACGTTGTCCGGCGCTCCCTTGTGCGCGCGCGGTGCGTCGGCTTCGAGCGCCTTGAGGCAGTCGGCGATCGCGGGCAAGGGCTCGTAATCGACCTCGATCAGGCCGACCGCGTCCTCGGCGATGTAGCGGCTGTCCGCGAGCACGATCGCGATCGGCTCGCCCACGAAGCAGACCTCGTCGGGCGCGAGCGGGAATTGGGTGAAGGGCTGCTTCACGGCCGGATGGGGAATGGTGACCGCGAGCGGCTTCTTCAAATATTCCGCGCCGAAATCGCCCAAGCGCCAGACCGCATGCACGCCCGGAAGCTCGAGCGCCCGGCGCGCATCGATCCCCTTGACCAGCGCATGCGCGTGGCTCGAGCGCAGGAACGCCGCCTCGACCATGCCGGGGAGATGGATGTCGTCGACGTAGCGCCCGCGCCCGGTCAAAAGACGCGGGTCCTCGATGCGCTTCACGTCCATGCCGAACACGCGCCCCGCCATGGTCAGCTCCCCGAACGCGCGCCCGCGGCATCGAGCGCCGCGTCGACGATCTGCTGATAGCCGGTGCAGCGGCAGATGTTGCCCGAAATCGCCTCGCGCAATTGCGCCTCGGTCGGATGCGGGTTCTCCTTGAGATAGGCGTCGAGGGTCATGAGCATGCCGGGCGTGCAGAAGCCGCATTGGAGCCCGTGATGGGCGAGGAACGCCGCTTGGAGCGGGCTCAGCGTGCCGTCGGGCGCTTGGAGCCCCTCGACCGTGCGCACCGCGCGCCCGTTCGCCTGCACCGCGAGCATGAGGCAGGAGCGCACGCTCACGCCGTCGAGCTGCACCGTGCAGGCCCCGCACACGCCGTGCTCGCAGCCGAGATGGGTTCCGGTGAGGCCGAGCTGGTGGCGCAGGAAATCGGCCAACAGCATGCGCGGCTCGACCTCGCGCTCGTAACGCGTGCCGTTGACGGTGAGGGATATTTTGCGCGTCTCAGCCACGGGCACCTCCCGCGCGCTCGGCGGCGCGCGCGAGTGCGCGCGCGGTGAGCGTGCCCGCGAGGCGCTTCCGGTAATCGCCCGAGACCATCGCGTCCGAGAGTGCCTCGATCTTCAGCGCATGGTCGGCCGCCGCGCGCCACAACTCGGGCCCCGGAACCTGGCCCTTGAGAAGCGTCTCGACGGAGTCGAGCCGCATGGGCTTCACGTCGACCCCGACGAGGACGAGGGCCGCGCGCGCGATGGCACCCGCGCCGTCGAGCGCCAGCAAGCAGCCGACGCCGACGATCGCGAAATCGCCGTGCCGGCGCGCGAATTCGAGGAACGCGTGGCCGTGGCGCTCGCGCCAAAGCGGAAAGGCGATCCCGGTCAAGACCTCGTCGGGCTCGAGCGCCGTCGTCATGTAGCCGAGCGCCCAATCCTTCATCGCGATCTTGCGGCTTCCCTTGGGCCCGAGGACCGTGAGCTCGGCATCGTAAAGAGCCGCCATGCCCGGGAGCTCGGCCGCCGGGTCGAGATGGCACAGGCTGCCGCCGATCGTACCGCGATTGCGCGTCTGGTGATGGCCGACCTGCTCGAGCGCTTCCACCAGCACCGGCGCCTTGGCGCGCACGAGCTCGGAGCGCTCGATCGCGCGCTGGCGCGTCATGGCGCCGATCTCGAGCCGCCCGGAGGATTCGCGGATGTAGTCGAGGTCGGCTACGCCGTTGAGGTCGACCACATGGTCGGGCATGACGAAGCGCAGATTCATCATCGACATGAGCGACTGGCCGCCCGCGAGCAGCTTCGCCCCCTCGAGACGCGCGAGCAACGCCGTCACTTCGGAGAGCGTCTTCGGATCGTGATAGGCGAAGGGGGCGGGCTTCATCTTGGGTCCACCGAGCGCGTCAGGAGCGGCCGAGCCAACGCGCCAGCATGGCCTTGAGCGCCTTCCAGAGCAAGCCGAGGCCCGAGACCGGCACGACCGCGGGCGCCGGCGCCGCGGCCGCCGGGGGCGCCGCATTCGGCGCCGCATTCGGCGCGGCATTCGGGGCGACGCTCGCGGTAGCCGGTGCCGGCGCCGTCTCGGCCCCGATCTGGCGCGCGAGATTGGCCGCGAACTCCTTGGTGAGCTGGGCCGCGATCTCCTTGATGAGGCCCTGGGCGCGGCCATATTGGGCGACCGTACCGGTCAACTGGAACTCGGTCGCGACCTCGACCTTGGAGGCGTCGCCCTCGGGCACGAGGCGGAAGACGAGCTCGGCCTCGGCCCCGCCACGGCCCTTGGTGTCGCTGCCGCGCGCCTTGACGCGCGCGCGCCGCCCTGCCGCGTCCAACTCCTCGATGGACGCCTCGCCCTGGAACGCGAGCGCCACCGGCCCCACCCTCACTTGGGCGCGGCCCT